>Ga0193717_1001321_pt1 | contig 15264 bp, 13 predicted proteins | sample U2c2metaG_FD_145900 | JGI IMG/M metagenome (GOLD analysis project Ga0193717, IMG submission 145900) | Soil microbial communities from a riparian zone of the East river system, Colorado, United States - U2c2 | ecosystem: Environmental > Terrestrial > Soil > Riparian zone | place: USA: East River... | reverse complement strand
CTGACGACGTCATCGCCCGCGTCATGACCGAGGTGGTCAGTGGCGCGGAGCCGGAGGAGGCGATCCGTGCCATTGCCCTCGGGGTGTTCGACGCGATCGACGCACACCCCTGGGTGGGCGCCCAGCTCTCGCGCGCGCCGTGGCAGTCCGCGATGCTGCAGATCTTCGAAGGCATCGGCGGGCAGCTCCAGGCGCTCGGAGTTCCCGAACGGGCGCAGTTCGACTCCGCGTCCGCGCTCGTGAACTACGTCCTCGGCGTCGCCGGACAGAACGCCGCGAACGCCCGCCTCCTCCAGGCGCGCGAGACGGATCGATCGGCTTTCCTCGCGGCCGTCGCCGCACGGTGGGCGCAGCTCGACCCCGCGGAGTACCCGTTCGTGAATCAGGTGGCGACGCAGCTGCGCGAGCACGACGACCGCGAGCAATTCCTTGCCGGTATCGACCTCATCCTGGCCGGCATCGGAACCGTCACCTAGATCTCGGCTCTGGGGACACCGTCCTATTTGGACTCTGTGGCGCGGCGCAGGACCCAGGTCCGGATCAGCTGAGTGCCGACAAGGGTGACAAGTAGGGACGCCAGCAGTACCGGTCGTTGAAGGTCGTCGTCGGTGTTGGCGGGAAGTGCTTGCGCTGTACCGGTTCCGCGCGACCCGAGAACCGTCGGAGCGAGACCAGGGTTTCCCACCTGGGGAACGCCGCCGGGGCCGTAGTCATATGCGACGCCGTCAGGGGGGATGCCGGGGATCAGGTTCCGGTCGAAACCCTGCGGGTAAATCTGCGCGAGGTCTGCGCCGGGCAGCCCAGGCGCCGTGGCGGCACTGCCGGAGGCATCGGTCGGCGCGGTGGTTCCGGACGGACTCGCGGGTTGCGGAGCGGCGGTGGCGGGTGGTCGCGCGCCGGGCGGCAGGGGAGCGGGTGTTGCGGGCTGGGTGGGGACTTTGCAGCTGAGGCCCAGTAAGGACCGCAGTGGCGGGCCGAGCACGTCGATCAGGGGTGCCACCAAGGAGATTTCGTGCAGCCTGGTGAATACCGCGTCGGCGATCGCCGCGCCGGGAATGACGTCGGCGGTCTGGCCAACGGCGCCGATCGGGATCGGCGGCAGCGTGTTCCAGAGCTCGGTCAGGGGCGGCCTGAGCACATTGAGCGGGTCGAGTGGGGCGATGGCAGCGGTGAGCTGGCGGGTGATTGCCTTGGGAGCCAAGGAGATCGGTTGCCCGGGATCGCCGTGCACGGTCGCCGCGCAGGTGTCGAGAACCACGGTTTCGGACGCGCCGGCGCGGGGTGTGGCGGTGAGGCCGACCGCGACCGACACCGCGGAGATCGCCAGCATTCGCCGGAGTGGGCGCATGGCTAGTTCGCCGACGGGCGGATGGCCGAGGAACAGGACACCTGGGAACCCTGCCCCTTGGAGGTGGCCTGATGGACCACGTTGCCGTCGACGCTGACCGAGCAGGAGATCGTTTCGGCTGTCTCGTTGTTGGCCGCCATCACCTGGACGACGCCCAGTCCCGGCCCCACTTTGACGGTCAATTCCTTGCGCCACGGCAGATCGCCGTTCACCACCGTTTCGGTACCGTTGACGCCGTCGACGACGTACTTGATCTCGGGCGACTTCCCGGCGCCGGTGACGGAATAGACGACCCGGTGTTCGCTGGTGGGCAGCTGGACCTGGTCCCAGCCCGCCGGCTCGTCCGAGCCGCCGAAGAATTCGACACTGAGGACAGCGGCGAAGGCGAACGCGGCGGAGCCGAGTACCCACGGCAGCCACCAGGTTCCTCGCGCCACCCGCACCGCGGTTTTCGGTGGCCGTTCTCCGGCCGGCGCCTCGCGTTTTTTCGCTGGTTCCGTTTTTGGTGGGCCGAGTGTCGGGTCAGCCATTCTGCACTCACTTTCTTGGCGTCTTCTCAGGTGCTCGGCACGTCGATATGAAAACCTGGGTATTCGAGAGAGATCTCGTGAGTTGGTGACGACATAGTGGCACGCTCTCGGCACTGCTGACCAGCAGTGCCCGGTTGGCCTAATCTTCGCTGTCGTTAGTTGTTAACCTGACTGAAACGGGCCTGGTTTCCCGCTGTAGTGCCAGTTCATGGCGTCGCGGACCTCAGCCGTGCGGGGTCAGAGCTCCTCGGGTTGCCGGATCGATCCGGGCTGTCCGGTCAATTTCCGGCAAGGCAAATAGGTTCCACCCGGGCCTGCGGCCCGAGGTGTCGAGCCGGTGTCACTGACCTGCGGTGACGGGCGAACCGTAACTCAAATGCCGAAGTGCGGGCGCTGATACCTATTTGCATCGCGCCTTTTTCTGCGGTCGGCCGAAAAATTGCTCTTTCACCTTCGGAAATGGTGCACGGAGGGCTTTTCGTGATCCGCAGTTAACATTAGGGCAAAGCCTTGTACACGGGACGCCCACCTAATGTTCGGCACCAGATCAACGATCTTGCTTCGACAGGTGTGGGGGCGGGCGATGCAATTCAACCGATCGACCAGGGCAGGTGGATCGACACGATTCCGGCGAGGCCGCGCGCCGCCCGGACATCGCGTCCTGCGACCTGTTCCGCCGTGGTGGCCGGGCCATGGTGAGTCTCCGACCTTCGACAACCAAGCCTGGAAGAAGGGAAAACGATGCGTACATCGCATCCACAGCGCGGGTTTCCATATCGGCGCCGCCGGACGTCACGCGCGCTGGTCGTGTTCGCCGTCATGGCGCTCACCGCACTGGGCGCCGCGTTCGCCGGGCCGGCCCCGGCGTCCGCGGCCACGTTCACCGTGGAGCAGAAGAACCTCAGTTTCGTGCCCGACGTGCTTTCCGTCGGCGTTGGCGACACAGTGACCTGGTCGAACGGCGAGACCGACGGCTCTGTCCACAGCGTCGTGCAGTCCGGCGGCAGTGAGATCAACTCACCGGACATGGCACCGGGCTCGACGTTCAGCCACGTCTTCACCAGTCCCGGGACGACCAACATCACCTGCCGCTTCCACCCCGACATGTTCATGACCGTCAATGTGGGAGGCAGTGGACCGCCGCCCACCACAACCACCGCGCCGCCCACCACGACCACGGCACCCCCGACGACGAGCGAACCCCCGACCACCACCCAACCGCCGACGTCCACTTCGACCACACCGACCTCCACCTCGACCGGTGCGCCGACAACTCCCACCGCCACCGGTGGGCCGACGACCCCGACCACCACCGGGCCCGGTGGCTCCCCGATCGGCGTCGGACCGCTGCCCGTCAGCTTCCGGCTCACCGACGACACCGGCGCGTGGTTCAACACCAACCTCAACCTGTTCGGCACGAAGTCGTTGGCGGTGGCGGAAATGCCGCGGCTCAACCTCGGCAAAGTGCTCGGCGCGCTTCCGTCGCTCGACCCGTCGAACCTCCCGCTGCTGGGCAACGGGGCGTTGGACGCGGGTTCGATCGGCAAACTGCTCGGCGGTGCCACCGCGGAGCTCGGCAAGCTGATTCCGAGCGGGGCGTCGACACCGCAGGTCGGCAACCTCGGCGTCGATCCGGCGCAGCTGCTCAACATCGGCGCGTTGCGCAGTGCGGTGAACCAGATCCTGCCCGCCGGTGACGCGCGGGGTGAACAGGCCAACGCGTTGCTGAGCCAGTTCCAGGAGCAGGTGGCGGCGCAGCCGGCGAACCTGCCGATCCCGCTGGACAAGCTGCCGGTGGGGGTCGACCTGATGAACCTGCTGGACCAGCTCAAACAATGGGCCAGCAACGACATCACGCTGCCGGTGACGGTGAACTTCGGCGTGTCGCAGCCCGCGGCGGCGTCGGCCCACACCGCGACGAGCCTCATCTGGCCGGACGGGGCCAAGGGTTTCCCGTACGACCAGGGCGGTGCCTTCGTCGGCAACCAGAGTGTCCAGCTCACCGAGCCGGGCCTGTACGCGTTCCAGTGCAAGGTGCACCCGTACATGCTCGGCGCGGTCGTGGTGGACGACCCGCTCACCCCCGGTCTCGACTTCGGCAAGAAGCTGCACGTCAACAGCCGTGGGCTGGTCGTGCCGTCCAACGCCGACATCATCACCCAGCTGGTGACGAAGTTCTTCAACATCACCGCGCCGGGCAACTGGCAGAACTACAGCGCCACCGAAGAAACCGAGTGGAACCCGTCGGACTACCCGCCGGCGCCGATCCTGACCTACAACGAGCAGGGCCAGCCGGAACTCATCCCGCTGCTGAGCCTGTTCCTGAAGGAACACCAAGGCGTGCCGAAGAAACTGCCCGCCGCCAACAAGAAGCCGAGCGTCCCGGGCGTCGGTGAAGTCTGGGTCGACACCGAAATGGAGAAGACGGCAGGCAAGACGAAACCGGGAACCGCGACCAGGGTCAACGTCCAGAGCTGGGAAGTCGAACGGAAGGTCGCGCTGCCACAGATCAATATGAACAATCCGCACAACATGTGGACCGACAAAGACGAAAAGGTGATCTACCAGACCGAATGGTTCGGTAACAAGCTCGACGTCTTCGACCGGGTGACCGGTCAGTTCATCAGGCAGATCGAAGTGGGGCCTGATCCGTCGCATGTGATGAGCCGGACCGATACCGGCCAGTTGCACGTGGCGCTCAACGGCGGCGGGGCGGTGATGGAACTGTCGCCGGACGCCAGCAAGATCGACCGTCGGATCCCGGTGCAGCTGCCGGGAGAGAAGATCGCCCATCCGCATGCCCACTGGATGACCGGTGACGGAAAGACCATGGTCACGCCGAACGTCAACCTGTACAACTCGACGGTCGTCGACATCCCGACCGGCGCCATCCGGCACGAACAGACCGGGGAACTGCCGATCGCGACGGGCATCACGCCCGACGGCTCGAAGGCGTACGAGGCGGACTTCTCCGGTGCCACGGTTTCGTGCATCTCGCTGAAGGAGAACGTCTGCCTCGGCGACGACGGAACCAAGCAGCACAACAAGAAAATCGACCTGTGGGCCAACTACGATCCCATCAAGGGGCCGTCCGGCGATTGGGGTGGACTGGACATCCAGATCCCCGTCGCGCCGGACAACTCCGCGGTACTGGTGGCGAACACGCTGACGAGCAACATCACCGTGATCGATCCCAAGACCGACAAGATCGTCAAATGGCTGCCGTGCGATTCCGGGTGTCACGGAATCAACTACGGGGCGAAAAAGGGCGGCGGCTACTACGCCTACGTCTCGAGCAAGTTCGCCAACACGATGGCCGTGATCGACACCGACCCGAACGGTGACGGAAAGCCCGACGACGCTGCCGTGGTCGGGAAGATGATCCTGAACAGCGGGCCGAACACGGCCAGCGACGACAAGGTGGTCCAGTACGAAGGCATGGGTGGAATGGGTGTCCTCCCGATTCCCCTCGCCTACGAAGGCTGGGTCCAGCAGGTGCCGTCGAACGCGATCAACAACCAGCTGACCTGCCGTCAGCGAAACCCGGTCGCCTTCGCGACCGTGTGCGGATAACAGCACGCCGAGTAGAGGTCGGGAAACCCCGTAGCCGTGGTTTCCCGACCCTCGCGTGCCGAAAACCAGATACAGAAAGGATTTCCATGCGTTTTCCGCAACGGTCGAGCCCGTTTCTGCCCGAGACCGCCCGCGGTCCCCGGCACCGGATCTACCGGTTCGTCGTCCTCGGCGCGGTCGCCGGTCTCACCGTCGCCGGGGTCGCCGAGGTGGGAAGCCTCGGCCGGCACATGTCGGCAGGGGAGACAATCGCCGTCCAGCAACAGGCGGAAGCCACCGGGCTACTGGACCGGCCCCTGGGTACCGCGTTCGGCCAGCGTTCGCAGGCCGAGACCGACCTCGGCGACGGCACGAAACTGGCCGCCTGGGAGCTCAAGGATGGTGTCAAGGAGTTCCACCTGACGGCGGCACCCCTGACTTGGCAGACCGAACCGGGCCGCACCAAACAGGCGCTCGCCTTCAACGGCCAGATCCCCGGACCGGTCATCCGGGTGAACCAGAACGACCGCGTCCGGATCGTGGTGAAGAACGACATGCCGCGGCCCACCGCGGTGCACTGGCACGGCATGGAACTGCCGAACGACCAGGACGGCGTCCCAATGCTCACCCAGCCCGACATCGAGCCCGGCCAGACCTTCACCTACCAGTGGCAGGCCGTGTCCACCGGAACCCATTGGTACCACTCACATATGGACGGGGACCAGGAGGGCAGAGGGCTGTACGGCGCGCTGGAAGTGGTGCCGACCCTCGGTGACTTCCCTGCCGAGCGGGACTACCGGATCATGACCGGGGACGGCGCGCTCGGCTTCGTGTTCAACGGCAAGAGCTATCCGGCCTCGGCGACCCTCGCCGCGCAGGTGGGCGATCGGGTGCACATCCGCGTGATCGGGACCGGGCCGGAGATGTTCCACGCCATCCACATCCATGGCGGCTACTTCACCGTCGTGGCGCAGGACGGCCGTCCACTTGCCGTACCGCAGCAGATGGACACGCTCAACGTCGGTGTCGGGCAGAGCTTCGACCTGATCTGGGTCCCGGTCCGCCCTGGCAAATGGATGATCCACTGCCATGTCTTCTCCCATTCGGAGGTCGCGATGGGGATGACCGGCATGGTGTCGATCGCGAACGTGACCCCGAGGACGGTCCCGCTGCCGTCGCTGCCCGGGATCACCCAAGAAGATCCCACGCACGGCTGACCCGTTCTTCCCACTACGCAAGGAGATCTCATGTCCCGTCGTTTTGCCCGCAGGCTGCTGGTGGCTTCGATGTTCGGGTTCACCGGCATGTTCCTGGTGCAGCCGGTCGCCTCTGCGCATGTCACGGTCACGCCGAACACGGCCGCCCCCGGCGGTTACGCCCGGATGGCCTTCAATGTCCCCAACGAACGTCCCGAGGCGTCGACGGTGAAGCTCGAAGTACTCCTGCCCACCGAACATCCGCTCGCGTCGGTTTCGGTCCAGCCCGTGCCCGGCTGGACTTCCACCGCGCAGAAACAAAAACTGCCGGCCCCGGTTCAGGTCGAAGGCGGCCAGGTGACCGAGGCGGTGACCTCGATCGTCTGGGAGGGCGGGCAGATCCGGCCCGGGCAGTTCGAGCAGTTCCAGGTCTCCCTCGGGCGGCTGCCGACCGGTGTCGGCGAGCTCGTTTTCAAAGCGCTGCAGACGTATTCGGACGGGACGGTCGTGCGGTGGATCGACCTGCCGGACGGCGCGGGCGAAGCGGAACACCCGGCTCCGACGCTGTCACTGGCCGTCCCCGCCGGTGCTCCGGAAGCCTCGCCGGACATCGTCGGGCGCGCGCTGGGCGGTGGTGGCCTGCTGGCCGGGCTCGTCGCGCTGGGCTGGCTCCTGTGGAGCCGTTTCCGGCCGAGCCCGGCCGCGCCGGTGGTCAAGATCAGCCAGAAGGCGGGCAACCCCAAAGTAGGGGTCTGAAGCAGGTGGTGTCCCGGCCGACCGGACCTCGGCCGGGGCGCCACCGTCGGAGAACCGTTCTCGCGCAGGGAAAGGGAACCCATGTTCGTGGCTTTCGCCCGTCGGCTGGTGCCGATTTCGTTGCTGGCGTTGATGATGCTGGCGTTCTCTCCGGAGTCCGCGTCGGCACACGCGATACTGGCCGACACGACACCGGCCAACTGGCAGGTGGTCGAGTCGTCGCCGCACGAGATCTCGTTGCGGTTCAACGAACCGGTCGACGCCGGGCTCGCCGAGATCCGGTTGCTCGGCCCCCGTGGCGACACCGTCGAAGGGATACCACGGCCCACGCATCCGGACGGAAAGCAGGACGTGCTTTCGCTGGCCGTCGCCAACACCTTGGCCACTGGGACCCATACGGTGGCCTACCGGGTGGTGTCGGCGGACTCCCACCCGGTGCAGGGCGCGTTCACCTTCAGCGTCGGCCGGCCGACGTCGAGCGCGCCCGGCGCGGCGAGCCTGAACGAAGGCAGCACGGCGACGGCGGTGGTTTACGGTGTCTCGCGCTGGGCCGGTTACGCGGGCTTGGCTCTGTTGCTGGGAACGGCCTACTTCGTCGTCGTGTGCTGGCCCGGCGGGGTCGCGCGGACAGGCACCCGACGACTGTTGTGGGCTGGTTGGACCGCGGTGTCCGCCGCCGCGCTGATCGGCTTTCTCGGCTACGGACCCTATGCCGCGGGCAAGCCACTCTCGGCCGTGTTCGACGCGGGTCTGCTCGGGTCGACACTGGGCAGCCGGATGGGGCTGATGCTCGCGCTCCGCGTGGCGCTGCTGGCAATACTGGCTGTGGCGCTGGCGCGTATGCGTGGTCGTTGGGTACTCGCGGCAGCCGGGGTGCTCCCGGTGACGTGGGGCCTGGCGACTCACAGTGCGGCCGGTGACCACGTCGGCTTCGCCTTGGTGGCGGATTTCGTGCACCTGGCGGCGATGAGCGTCTGGATCGGTGGCCTGCCGGTGCTTCTCGCGGTGCTGCTCCGCTCAGGCGACATCCTGGGGATGCGGTCGGCCATTCCCAGGTTCTCCCGTACCGCGGCGGTGTGCGTGGCGCTGCTGGTCGTCACCGGGATCTTTCAGGCGTGGCGCCAAGTCGGCACTCCCGCCGCACTGTTCGGGACGGCCTACGGCACGGTGCTGCTCGTCAAGGTGGGGCTGGTCGCCGTGCTCGTCGGTCTCGGCTGGCTCGCCCGCAGGTGGGTCGAGAAGCACTACGGGGCGCCGATCGTGACCGTAACGGACAAACGCCGGGCGCGCCGGGGCCCGGAAAGCGGGGAGCTCCGCCGATTCCGCCGTTCCATCGGGGTCGAAGCCGGGATCGCGACACTGGTGCTCGGGCTGACGGCGTCCCTCGTGAGCGTCGAGCCGGCGCGCGGCGAGGTCGCGAAACAAGAGGCGGCGGCCAGGGTGCCCGCCTTCACCGGCCCGGTGAGCATGGTGATCCCCTTCGACGCCGGTGGCATCGGGGGGCGCGGTGAGCTGGCCGTCGAGGTGAGCCCGGGGAAAATCGGCGCGAATGAAGCACATCTCGTGGTGCTGGACGCCCAGTCGCTGCCCCGCGACGTGCCCGAGGTCCGGGCGGAACTGAGGCTTCGCGAGCGCTCCTTGGGACCGCTGCCCGTGGCGCTCCAGTACGGCGGGATCGGCCACCACATCGCGACCGCCGCGACGATCACCATGCCAGGACAGTGGGAACTCGACGTGACCGTGCGGACCTCCGAGACCGACCAGGCAATAGTGCGGGTACCGATCGGCATCCGGTGAACAGGGGGAGTCAACGATGATCTCACAAGACGCGCGCCGGTTGCCCGCGGTGGCGTTGGAAGAGCTCCGGCGGCGCGCCGTGGCCGCTGTACACGCGGGCGGGTCCCGCGCCGAAGTCGCCCGCCAGTTCGGGGTTTCACGGCGGACTGTCGGCAGCTGGGTACTGTCCTTTCGGGACAACGGCGAGGACGCGTTCCGCGCCCGGCCGCGCGGCCGGCGTCCCGGTGAGCAATTGGCGTTGTCGGTTCCCGAACAGGAAGCGACTGTGAAGACCATCGTCTCCGGGATGCCCGAAGATGTCGGATTGCCTTACTGGGTATGGACGAAGCCGGCGATCGCCGAGTTGGTCAACCGTGAATTCCGGGTCACGCTCAGCACGAAGACGGTCGGTCAGTACCTGATCCGGTGGGGCTTGATCCCGGCGGTCAACCTGCTGGAACTGTTGCGGGAGAACGAGGTCGTCGGCCGATGCCGGACCGTGGCTCCCGGCAGGGCCGCTGAGGTGGTGTGGCTCGCCCGGACCCGTCCGCTCGATGTTTTCGGTGAGGTCGGCGTACTGCTGGCCATGGGCAATCGTGGCACGCTCTACTTCGACGTGCGACCGGATCCCATCGACGCCGATCACATCGCCGATTTTCTCCACCGGCTCACCGCGCAGACCGGCCGCGCGCTCGAGGTCATCCTCTGCCGGGGACCCGTTCACCAGTCCGAGGCGGTGCGGACGTGGCCGGAGGATCTCGCGGAGCGGTTGCTGGCGTGCCGGCGACCCGGGTCGCCCGTGACGTCGTCATTCCGGCGGGGAGCTGAACCGGATTGACACAGTGTCCGGCGTGGCGTCGAAGATGTGGTCGCCTTGGGTGGGCCATCGGCAGACGATGATGTTGAGCTCCCGCCGCAACTGAGCGTTCAGCTGCCGGAGGAAGGTCGCGATCTGGCCGGAGTCGAACGCGCCCAGCCCCGCCTGGAAGAACAGCATTCCCCGGCGGGACACCACGGACACGACGTTGACGTCACCGAAGTGGTCCCTGAAGCCGGTCAGCAGGTTCTGCCCCGATGCGACCGGCCCGCGGCTGAACTCGGCGGGCGCGTGCGGCCGGGTCCAGGTGAGCCATAGCACCTCGCCGTTGGGTAGCCACGGATCGGGCTTCCTGCGATGCGGCGCCTGTATCCCTCGTAGGCGGGTTTCCTTTTCGAGCAACCCCCAGCGCGTCAGGTACTGCGTCACCGTCGTGACGCTGAGCATGATCCGGAACTGGCGGTTGACGAGCTCGGCAACCGCCTGCCGGGTCCACAGTGGGTGGGGGAGGCCATGGGTTTCGGGAGTGCCGTCGACGATTGCCCGGATGGCCCATGCCTGTTGTGCGGGCGAAAGCGCGAGCTGCTCGCCGGGGCGCCTGCCCCGGGTCTTCGGGCGGAACGCGTCGTCGCCCGCCTCGCGGTACGCGATCACCCAGGCGCCGACGGTCTTGCGGGACACTCCGAACAGCCGGGCTACTTCGGCGCGGGAGAAACCCGCCTCGACCGCGGCCACGGCCCTTCGGCGCAGCACTTCGAGGGCCTTGGCTGGAAGGCCACGTGCGTCGCTGGAAGCTGGCGAGCTCAAGTCATGAACGTTAGGGCAGTTCCGCTGGTCAAAGGTTATGGGCGTGTGAAGCTTTAGGCCATTTGCCGAGGCTGTGCGCGATCTTCGCCATCTGTCGACAGGTGGCGGTAGTTGCGGACGCTGGGTATCACGTGATGTCGACATCTCGTGGCTAGCTGGCAGGGCTCACGTGGGTCTGGCGCTCTGTGCGGCGTTCTGCAACCAGGCCACGTGGGCGCCGAACGCGAACTGTCCCTCGGGGGTGAGCCGGAACCAGGTCCGCGGCCGTCGGCCCACCGCGCCCTTGCGGACTTGGAGGTAGCCGGCCTCCTCCAGTGCCCGCGAGTGCTTAGACAGCACCGAGTCCGACACTCCGACGCTCTCGCGCACGGTCGCGAAGTCGACCCAGTCCGCTCCCGCGGCGAGCAGGCCGCAGATCGAGAGCCGGACGAGCGGATGGATCACCGGGTCGAGGCGGGCGTTGGGCGGTGATGTGGTCATGACGCCAGTGCCCGGCCCGTCCGGATGTCCTTGCGGATCCCGGCGGTCTGCCACACGAGGCAGCGCACGGTCCCCACCGTGCAAACCAGGGCGAGCACCATCGCCTGCGGCCACTGGCCCACCCTGACCAGCAGGTAGACCCCGGCGATCCCGACGACCGCGACCGCGAGCATCGACAGGCCCGCCGGGCGGCTGGACGGATAGGCGCGCAGGGTGCCGCGGGCCAGCTTCGCGCCCGTTACGTAGCCCAGCAACCGGTCGGACAGGTACAGCACGATCAGCGCCGGCCACAGCACGGCCCAGTCGCCCACCTCCCAGGAGGTGAACCGGTTGATCAGCGGCAGCCCGAGCAGCCCGAGCATCGCGAGCGCGAACAGTCCCGTGTACCACCATGGCAACCGCACCTTCGCGGCCAGTGCGATCCGCTGCCGGTCGATCTCCTGTAGTCCTGCCGATGCGTCGTTCACAGCCACTCCCTGACAGTCAGGCATGTACTTTCTATTATGGAAAGTACATGCCTGACTGTCAACGCGCAACGTCTGGCCCGGCTGCGGCCGGCTCAGCTGGATGTCAGCGCGGTGAAGCCGATCGTCGAGCCGCCATCGCCGACCCGCACTTCGACGCTGCCCGCGGGGGCGTCGCTGTCGATCTCCGGGTAGTCGTCGCTCGACACGCTGACCTGGATTTGGTGCCCGGCCTCGATCCGGTAGTGCGTCGGCCAGAGGTGGACCGGCAGGTCGTAGGTGACGTCGGGCTGTACGGGCACGGGGTGTTCGTGGCCGGACCGGTGGCTGGCCTTGAGCCAGCCCTGCGTGATCCGGGTCGCGGTGCCGTCGGGGGCGAGGTCGGAGACGACCACGGCGATGTTGCCGTCGCGGGCGGTGAACGCGGCGCGCACGGTGGCGTCGATACCGCCGGCGAGTACGACGTCGTGGCGCAGCGGCTCGGTGCGATAGCTGAGCTGCTCATCGGGCGAGCCGGGCGCCGGGTCGGTGTTGACCGTGAACTGCGCGATCGCGGACCGGCCGGGGACCGATGCCAGGTCCCCGCCCGCGGTCAGGGTGAGGCGTCGCTGGCGCGCGGCGGTCGTGGGCCAGTCGTCGTACTGGCGCCACCCGCCGTTCGGGGTCTCGAACGACGTCACCTTCGCCCGGGGGAGAGGCGCCGGTCGGCGTGCCAGCCAGTGGTCCCACCAGGCGAGGAAGGCTCCGTTGCCGATGTCGGCGTACTGACCGGCCGGCATGCCGTGCTCCCAGGGACCGGCGACCAGCCACACGGTGTCCTTACGGGCGTGGAAGTTCTGCACCATCCCGTCGCGGTAGCGGTCGTACCAGCCGGCGATCTGCAGCGTCGGCACATCCAGGTTCGCCCACCGGGCCTTGACGCTGCGTTCGCGCCAGAAGTCGTCGTAGTCCGGGTGCTGTGCATAGGTCACGAGCGTGTCCGGGGCGACGCTCTGCTGCCAGGCGCGGATCCGCTCCGAGTAGATGCCGCCGCGGTAAATGGTGTTCTCGTACCAGTCGCTGATCGCGTCGACGGGAATGATCGCGGCCAAGTGTGGCGGTTTGTTGACCGCGACCAGCATCGTCGAATGGCCGCCGTAGCTGACCCCGGTCTGACCGATCCTGCCGGTGGACCACGGCTGGACCGCGAGCCACTCGATCAGGTCGTAGTTGTCGCGCTGTTCCTGTGCGCTGAAGGGATCGAGATGTCCGGGGGAGTCGCCTGAGCCGCGGACGTTGCAGATCGCGGCGACATAGCCGCGGGTGACGAAGAACCGGGCGGCGTCACCGAATTGCTGGAGCAAGTTGTAGGCGTTGAAGTCGTAGACGATGCCAGGGAACCGGCCTGGCGCGGGCTGCCCATCCGGCCCGGCGGGGCGGTGCAGGTCGCAGACGAGGTGACTGCCGTCGCGCAGCGGTACTTCGATCCGTTCGATGTGGACGCCGTAGGTGGCGGGCCGGTCGTAGCTGAAGAACCGGTCCGCCGGAAGCGACGGCCCGGCGGCGACGGCGGGCATGACCGCGGAGGCGACCAAGACCGTGACGGCGAGCAGCAGCACGATGGTCCTCATCGGACACTGACCTCCATGGACAACAGCCGGGAACTCAGGGACTTGCCATGCGTGTCGAGTGCGAGCGACGTGGTCACGCCGCCGTCGACGATCTGGTGACACACGAAGTGAAGTGCGCCCAGGCCGGGCAACTCGTAGCGGACGACTTCACCGTCGACGTACTCCGCGAGATGCGCGCGGACCCGGTCCGCCGTCACTTCCCTTGCCAGCAGCGGAAACAGCGTCTCGTCGTACAGGAACACCGACAGGGTCGCGACGTTGCCCTTGTCGCCGGCCCGGCAGTGCGCGAGTTCATGAAGCAGGGGCATCGGGCGCCTCCAAGAAGGTGACGGCGGGACGCACGCACTCCCGCGGGATGAGGGTCGACGCGATGCCGATCACGTCGCTGACATGAACCCGGACGCCGCCGCCGCCCGCAGGACCGTTGGTGTACAAGGACTCGACCTCGTCACCGACTCGCTCGAGCAACGTGAGGTCGTGACTCAGCGCCGCGACGCGCAGGCGTGCGTCGGTCTCGCCGCCGAGCACCTCGGCCCGCAGCGGCAGTCCAGCCAGCCGGGTCGTGACGACCTCGGCGGCGAGCGCGGCCCGGCGCGCCGCATTCGGCCCCACGTAAGAGATCTCGGCCTCGACCTTCGAACCGGCCCGGTAGCCGACGCTGACTTTCAGCTGGTCCGGCCGTGCCTTCCCGCGCGCACCGGCCACCCGTACCCCACGCGGATGCTCGGTGACGGTCACCTCGCGCAGGTCGAGCTGGACGTCCGGGGTCCGGTACGCGGCCGGATCGGTGATCTCGTACAGCAGTTGTTCGCGCACGGTCGCGCGGGACAGGACACCGCCGGTGCCGGGGAGTTTGCCGAGCTCGGCGGTCCCGTCCGCGGCGACGTCGGCGAACGGGAACCCCAAGTCGGCGAGGTTCGGCACGTCCTGGTGACCGGGGTCCGCGAAGTAGCCGCCGGTGAGCTGGCCGGCGCATTCGAGGAGGTGGCCGACGAGCGTTCCGGCGGCCGAGGCCGGGACGTCGTCGAGGTCCCAGCCGAGGCGGTGCGCGAGTGGCGCGAGGAACAGGGACGGGTCGGCGACCCGGCCGGTGATCACCACGTCCGCGCCGAGCGCGGGCCAGATCGCGTCCGCGCCGAGATAGGCGTTCGCGGAGACGATTTCGCCGTGCTCGCGCAGCGGACGGCCGGTCTCCCAGGCGGGTGCGTCGAGGTCGACGTCGGCGAGGACGTCGTCGCCGGTGACGACCGCGACGGTGGCGCGTGAGCCGATCTTGTCGAGGATCTCCCTGGTGACCCGGCCGGCGGACAGTGGGTTCGCCGCGCCCATGTTGGTGATCACGCGGACGCCGTGCCGGGTGGCGAGTGGCAGGAGGCGTTCGAACCGGGCGAGCAGCCGGCGTTCGTAGCCCGCGCCGGGGTCGGCGAGCCTGCGCTGCTGCGCCAGCGCGACGGTGCGCTCACCGAGGCATTCGAGCACGAGGTCGGCGAGATCGCCGCGGCGTAACAGGTCCTCGGCCGGTTCGATCCGGTCGCCGGAGAAGCCGGCGCCGCTACCGATCCTGGTGGTGTGCAAGTGTTCTCCTTAGAACTTAGAACGAGATGGCGCCGGTCAGCAACGCGACGACGGTCATGATGATGGTGGTGCCGAACGCCCATTTGAAGATGAACCGTTGGTGCGCCCCGAGTTCGACACCGCTCATGCCGATCAGGATGAACGTCGACGCGGTCAGCGGGCTGAGCGGGAAGCCGGTGGTCATCTGCCCCAGAATGGCCGCGGTGCCGACCTCGGACGCGCTGCCGCCGAACGCGGCGGAGGTCTCCGCGAGCACCGGCAGCACACCGAAGTAGTAGGCGTCCGGCGTGAACACCAGCGAGAGCGGCATGCTCGTGATCGCCACCGCGACCGGCAGCGCGCCCCCGGCTCCG
>Ga0193717_1001320_pt1 | contig 15274 bp, 12 predicted proteins | sample U2c2metaG_FD_145900 | JGI IMG/M metagenome (GOLD analysis project Ga0193717, IMG submission 145900) | Soil microbial communities from a riparian zone of the East river system, Colorado, United States - U2c2 | ecosystem: Environmental > Terrestrial > Soil > Riparian zone | place: USA: East River... | reverse complement strand
CATCAGCCCGCACGCGGGCTTGTTCGGTCTCGAATCCGGTCCGTGGTTCTACGAGCGCTACTTCGTGCACAAGTGGACGCGTTCGCTGCGCCGCAAGCAGGCGTTGTTTCCCGAGCAGGAACTGTTCTCCGCGACGGAGCTCAAGGACAACCTGCGCGGACTCACGCGCTCGCTGGTGCTGCGCCACACCGACTTCGGCACGCTGGAAAACTATCTCGATGGCTATTCGATCGCCGGCGACACGCTCGCGTCTCTGCGCATTCCTGCGACGATTCTCACAGCCGCGGACGATCCGGTGATTCCGATTGCCGACTTCCGTTCGCTGAAACTGCCGCCGCAGGTCGAGCTGGATATCGCCGAGCACGGCGGACATTGCGGTTTCATAAATGATTTCGCGCTGCGCAGCTTCACGTCGGACTACATCGCCGAGAGGGTTGCGTCGCACCTGAGCGACGATGCGTCCGCGCTCGACGAGCGGCGCGCCGCGGCCGCCTAGGACAGCTTGGCAGCGAAGCGCTCGCGCACGTGCCTGTTGATGAATGTCGCAAGGCCCCTGCCGGCGAGTGCGCGGCGTTTCATCGCTTCCACTTCGTTCTCGCCGGTCACGGCGTAGTCGTATCGGTATATGCCGCCGTCGCGGAACTTGATGGTGATCGCGTCGTCGGTGATTTCATAGGCGACGACGCCGGAGTCTTCGTTGTGGTTTCCGTAAGGCTTCACGAGCACGGCCTTGGTGCGCTGCCGTTTCGCAACGCTGCGCTTCCTGATAGCACCGTTCGGCTTTCGGTTTGCTGAAGGATTCAGTCGACAGACCGATGAAGCAGCACAGCCGCAAATCCGTATCCGCGGTAATGGCGCGCTTACCGGCAACGATGGCCCATGCCGGCGGGTTTTTCTTAATAGGGTGGGCCAAGGCCCACCCTATAAAAGGCACTGGGTCCCGGCCTTCGCCGGGATGACGAAGTGTGTGGGTGTTCGCCGAGATGAGAGGAGAACCAACACCATCCCCACCCAACCCTCCCCTTGAAGGGGAGGGCTAAAGAAAGAGATCAGTCCGCCGGCACCGTACGACTGCGCGCCCACTCCCGCAGCGCAGCCACACGTTCGGCCATCAGCACCGATAGGGGACGTGTATTGCGGATCTCGGCGAGCAGATGCTGCTGCGTCGGCGCGGATTTCTCGGCGACAGCCGCATACAGCGCGGCAACGATAACCTGCTCGATTTCAGCGCCGGAGAATCCTTCGGCCGCGGCGGCGAGCGCAGCAAGGTCATAATTCGCCTCGCGCAACTCGCGCCGCACGAGATGCAGACGGAAGATCTCCGCACGCGTCGCCGCATCGGGCAAATCGACAAAGAACACTTCATCGAAGCGGCCTTTGCGCAGCAACTCGGCCGGCAGCGCCTGCACGTCGTTCGCGGTCGCGACCAGAAATACCGGCGCCTTGCGTTCGGCCATCCAGGTCAGCAGATAACCGAGCACGCGCCGCGAAACGCCGTCGTCGGCGCTGTCCGTCGCCAGCGCCTTCTCGATCTCGTCGATCCACAGCACGCACGGCGCGAGCAGTTCGGCGTTCTTCAGCGATTCGCGCAGGTTGCGCTCGGTCTCGCCGTGGTACTTGTTGTAGAGCGTGCCGATGTCCAGGCGCAGCAGCGGCACGGCGAAACCGCCGGCGGTCGCTTTCGCGGCGAGGCTTTTGCCGCAGCCCTGCACGCCGAGCAGCAGCACGCCTTTGGGTGGATCGAGCTTCGCCGCGGCCTTGTCACCAAGGAACGCGGGCTTGCGTTGCGCGATCCATTGCTTGAGTCGCGCCAGGCCGGCGACGTTGGCGAATTGCGCGGTCTCGTATTCGAAATGCAGCAAGCCGTCGCGGTCGAGCAGCGCGTATTTCGCGCGCGCCAGTTCCGGCAGGTCGGCCGGCGTCAGCGCGCCGTCGTGATAAATCAGCTTGCGCACGATGCGCCGCGCGTCGGCGAGGCTGAGGCCCTTGAGATTGCGCACGACCGCGCGCGCCGCCTCGGCATCGATGGCGACGCGGCGGCCGTTGTGCTCGCGCGAGTAATTGAACGCTTCTTCGCGCACGAGCGCGGCGAGTGCTTCGGCGTCGGGCAGTGCGAATTCGTAGCGCGTCACCGCGGCGGCGAGCTCGGGCGGCAGTTCGTAGCCGGCGCCGACCAGAACCAGCGTGTGCTCGGCACAGTCGAGCCGCTGCACGATCTCGCGCAGCAGGCGCAGCGTCATCGGGTAACGCAGGTAGGGCTGGAAATCGAGCAGCAGGTAGACGCTCGGCGTGCGCTGCTGCTTGATCACCTGCAGCGTCATGCTCGCGTCCGGTGGCGTTTCCCGCTCGTCCTCGCTGTCCATGTCCAGGCGCTGCAGGCCGTCGGTGATGCTCCAGCGGTACAGCGGGCGCAGCGATTGCGCGATCGCGTGGCGGAAGCCGTCGACGACGCGGCCTTCCTCGGCGGAATCGACCATCAGCAGCGGCGTGCGCGAGCGCAGCAGGGTGACGAGATCCTGGTTGGCGGGCACGGAAGTCGAGGATTCGATTGGGGAAATGTAAAGGCGAACCGGTCTGTCGCGCAGCGGCGCGCAAGCCTATCACGGCCGCATCGGGCATAATTTCGCCACCGCTGCCGTTTTGCCGCCGCGGTTGAAACCTGACGCGTGCGCGAGGTCCCGCCCGCGAACGATCCCCGCGAACAGCCGATAAGGCACCGACCGCCAGCAGCCTTGTACTCGCCATTGCCGCCCAAATCACTCGCACAATGCTGAAAGAATCGATCGATCTGCACCGCCAGGGCCGCCTCGACGAGGCCGAACGGAGCTACCGCCAGCACCTCGCGGAGCAGCCGGACGACGCCGATGCGCTGCATCTGCTCGGCCTTCTGCGCCATCAGCGCGGCGACGCGGCCGAGGCCGGCAGCCTGCTGTCGCGCGCGCATGCGCTGGCACCGGATCAGGCTGGCATCGAGCTCAGCCTCGGCACGCTGTGCTTCCGCGCCGGCGAGTTCGACGCGGCGCGCATGCACTACGAAAAAGCGCTGGCGATGGATCCGAATGTCGCGCCGGCGCATTCCGGGCTGGGCCAGCTCGCGGCGATGCGCGGCGAGCGCGACGTCGCCGAGCGTCATTTCCGCACGGCCTTGCGCGCCGGCGAGGACGCGCAGGCGCTCGGCGGGCTTGGCGGCATCCTGCTCGAGCGCGACGACATGGACGCGGCGTTGCGGCATCTGGGTCGCGCGGCCGATCTGGCGCCGAACGATCCGATGATCCAGCTTTCGCTCGGTCGCGCGTTCGCCAAGCGCGGCACGACGAGCTTTGCCGAGCGGGCGTTCGAGAACGCGCTGCGATACCAACCGAACCTGCATGTCGCGCGGCAGTTGCTGGGCGCGCTCACGCTGAAGGACAAACGGCCACGCGAAGCCGAAGCGCATTTCCGCGCCTTGCTCGACATTGCGGAATTCGCCGCGTCGGGCTACGTCGGCCTCGGCGATGTCGCGCGTGCGGAGGAACGCGACGAGGAAGCCGTCGCCAACTATCGCAGCGCGCTCGCGATCGATCCGCTGCAGTCGATGCCGGCACGCGCACTGGCGTGGTCGCTGATGCGGCTCGGCCGCCGCGACGAAGCCATCGCCGCCTACGACGAATATCTCGCGCTGGTGCCGGACGATCACGACGTGCGCACGGCGCGCGCGGATCTGCTGATGTTCATGGGCCGCCTGCCCGAGGCTGCATCGGACTGGCGCGCTCTCGCCCAGCACAATCCGGGCGACCTGCAGGCGCATTCGCGCCTCGCGCTGATCGAGGAGCATCTCGGACGGCCGCAAGTGGCCGACGCAGAGGCCGAGCTCGTGCTGCGCGCGCGCCCGGAAGATCCGGAAATGCTGCTGGTGCGCATCCGCACGCTCCTGCGCGACCACGACGACAACGGTGCACGGTGTCTGCTCGATCAGATGGGTCAGCGGCCGCTGACCGAGGGCCAGACGCGTTTGCGCTGGAATTATCTCGGTCGCGTGCACGACCGCGCCGGCGAAGCCGCCGACGCGGTGCGCTGCTTCGCCGAGGCGCAACGCGACTCGCCGGTCGCGATGCCGCCGCTGGATGCGCCGCGCCCCGAGCTGGAGGCCGCGCTCGCCGAACCCGTCGGCGCTCCGTGGCCGCAGGCGCCGGTGCTGCTGTTGGGTACGCCGGGCAGCGGTGTCGAACGCGTCGCGGCTCTGCTCGCGGACCAGCCGCAACTGGTCGTGCTGCGCGACCGCATCGGCACGATCGAACGCAACGACGATTTCAACCAGCCGCGATTCGCGTACTACAGCGGCGAGCTTGCGGACACCGATCGCGAAGCGCTGCGCGAGCGTTATCTCGCACCGTTGCGCGTGGCCGGCATTGCGCTCGATCGCACCGTGGTCGACTGGCTGCCGCGCTGGGATGCGCATCTGCTTGCATTGGTTCGGCGCGCGATGCCGGGCACGCGCTTGGTCATCGTCGAGCGCGATCCGCGCGATGCATTGCTGAACTGGCTGGCGTTCGGCTGGGCGCGCGGGTTTCCGTGCGCGGATGCGATGGCGTCGGCGACGTGGCTGCGGCGTGCGCGCTCGCATCTGCACCACGCGAGCTCGCTGGAACAGCCGGCGCGGCTCGTCGTCGCCGCCGATGCGCTGCTCGACGATCCGCTCGCGCAAGGTTCGGAACTGGCGCGTTTCATCGGTGTCGAGAGTTTGCAGCCGGGCGCGCAGCTGGCCGCGATGGCGCAGGGCCTCGGCGCTTTGCCGGTGCGTTTCCCGGCCGGACACTGGAAGGGTTATCGCGACGCGCTGGCGGAGCCGTTCGCATTGCTGGAGTCATGACGATGAGAACCCTGCTGCGGGCGGTCCTGCTCGCGTCCTGCATCACCGCCGCTGCTTCCGCGTGCGCCGAGCCTGCGAATCTCGCGCAACTGACGTTGCCCGCGGGCTTCCATATCGACGTGTTCGCGGCCGACGTACCGAACGCGCGCGAGCTCGCGCTCGGTGCGAAAGGCACGGTGTTCGTCGGCTCGCGCGCCGAAGGCAAGGTCTATGCGTTGACCGATGCGGACCACGACGGGCGCGCCGAGCGTGTCGCCGTCCTGACGAACGGCTTGGAGTCGCCGACCGGCATCGCGTTTCACGATGGCGATCTCTACATCGGCGCAATGAGCCGCATCCTGCGCCTGCGCGACATCGAAGCGCATCTCGCTGATCCGCCCAAGCCCGAGGTCGTCACCGACAAGCTGCCGACCGACACCAGCCACGGCTGGAAATTCATCGCCTTCGGTCCGGACGGACGCCTGTACGTGCCGATCGGCGCGCCGTGCAATATCTGTGATCGCGGCAGCGATTACGCGAAGATCATCAGCATGAAACCCGACGGCTCGGATTGGCAGGATGTCGCCCGCGGCATCCGCAACTCGGTCGGGTTCGATTGGCAGCCCGGCACGAAGCAGCTGTGGTTCACCGACAACGGCCGCGACATGCTCGGCGACGATATCCCATCCGACGAGCTCGACCGCGTCACGCGCGCCGGCGAGCATTTCGGTTATCCGTATTGCCACCAGGGTGACACGCTCGATGCCGAGTTCGGCCAGGGCAAATCGTGCAAGGACTACACGCCGCCGGTGCTCAAGCTCGGCGCGCACGTCGCCGCGCTCGGCATGCGCTTCTATACGGGCACGATGTTTCCCGGCGAATACCGCAACGCGGCGATCATCGCGCAGCACGGCTCGTGGAACCGCTCGAAGAAATCGGGCTATCGCGTGATGAGCGCGCGCCTCGACGGCGACCGCGTGCTCGGTTACGAGCCGCTGATCGACGGCTTCCAGCGCGACGAGCAGGCCACCGGCCGGCCGGCGGACGTGCTGGTTCTGCCCGACGGATCCGTGCTGGTCTCGGACGATCTCGCCGGCGCGGTCTATCGCCTGACCTATGCCGCCGCGGCGGCTTCGCATTAACAGAGGTGAACCATGCGCATACGCAGTGATGATTTCGCAGACATGCAACCAATTCCCGACGAGTTCGGGTTCGGCAAGCCCGGACCGAACGGCGAGCGCTTCGCGCTGGCGCCGAATCGCAATCCTCATCTGGCCTGGTCGGAGGTGCCCGAAGGCGCGCGATCGTTCGTGCTGATCTGCGTCGACACCGACGTGCCGACCAGCGGCAAGGACGTGAACCAGGAAGGACGCCACGTGCCGGCCTCGCTGCCGCGCCAGGAATTCTTCCACTGGGTCATGACCGATATCCCGCTCGAGTGCCGTGAGCTCGGCGCCGGCAGCTGCGCCGAGGGTGTTGTCGCGCACGGCCGCCGCGATCCGTCCGGACCGCCGGGCGCCAAGCAGGGCATCAACGATTTCACCGGCTGGTTCGCCGGCGATGCCGCGATGGCCGGCGACTATTACGGCTATGACGGTCCGTGCCCGCCGTGGAACGACGACGTCATTCATCACTATCACTTCCGCGTCTACGCGCTCGACGTGTCGCGGCTCGGCGTCGACGGGCGCTTCACTGCGGCCGATGTGCGTGCGGCGATGGCGCGTCATGTTCTCGCCGAAGCGGCGATCACCGGCACGTATACGTTGAACGCCGCTTTGCGCCGTTGAGCTCACCACATCCCGTCATCCCGGCGAAAGCCGGGACCCAGCGCCTTGTTACTTGAAAGCGAAAGGCACTGGGTCCCGGCTTTCGCCGGGATGACGAGTATTGGATACATCGGCGCACCGCCGCGCCTCCACCGGGAATCCTTGCTAGCATGAATGAAATCTACGTGGTGTTCCGATCATGAGCGAAGCGTCTTCCGTGCGTGAACCGGCGCTGGCCGCGCGCATCGAGCAGGCGCGCCGGCTTGCCGAAAGCGGACACGTGCTGCGCGCCGAGCAGGCGTTTCTCGGCATCCTGCGCGACGCGCCGGCCGAGGTCGATGCGCTCAATTTCGTCGCCATCTGCGCGCACGAACGCGGCCAGTACCAGCAGGCGCTGGCGCTGCTCGAACGCGCGCGTCACGTGCGCCCGGATGATCCGACCACGCTGACCAATCTCGGCGTCGCGCAGCAGGTGCTCGGCCGTTTCGATGATGCCGTCGCGTCGCTGCGCGCGGCATTGCAGGTTGCGCCCGATCTGTTCGTCGCCAAGCTCAGGCTCGCCAATGTGCTCGAAGCGGCGGGCCGCGCCGAGCAGGCATTGCCGTTGTACTTCGGCGCGATTTTCGGCGCCCAGCAGCGCGGCAGCTGGCTCAGCGAAGCGACGACCGCGCCCGGCATGCGTCCACTCGTACTGCATGCGATGCGGACCGTCGCGCCGGGCCGTCGTCGTGTCTTCGGCGAGTTGCTGGTGCCCCTGCGCGAGCGCTACGGCGTCGATGCGATGGCGCGCGTCGAGCGCTGCCTCGCGATCTATCTGCAGGAAATGCCGGCGAACTATGCCGATCCGCAGCAGCGGCCGAAATTCCTCTACTTCCCGGATCTGCCGACACAGCGCTATTTCGATCGCGCGCTGTTCCCCTGGTACGCCGACCTTGAAGCGCGGGCCGACGCGATTCGCGACGAAATGCTCGCGGTGCTGGCCGAGGACAGCGGTTTCGAGCCGTTTCTGGGTCATTTCGACGGGCCCGAGCAACTCGAAGGACAGCTTGCCGGCACGCGCGGCACGCCGGCGTGGAACGCGTTCTTCTTCTTCCGCCACGGCGACGCGTACGAGCAAAACCGCAAACGCTGTCCGCGCACGGCCGCCGCGCTCGACGACGTCGTTCCGCTGTGCCGCATTCGCGACCACGCGCCGGAAGTGTGCTACTCGGTGCTGACGCCGGGCTCGCACATCCTGCCGCACCACGGCGTCACCAACACGCGCGCGGTCACGCATCTGCCGCTGGTCGTGCCCGAAGATTGCGCACTGGTGGTCGGTGGCGAGGCACGCAGCTGGGAAGCGGGCCGCTGCTTCACGTTCGACGATACGTTCGAGCACGAGGCGTGGAACCGCAGCGAGCGCACGCGCGTGGTCATGCTGATGGACGTGTGGAATCCGTACCTGACCGAAGCAGAGCGGCTTGCGATCACCGACCTGACCGTGGCGATCGGCGAGTTCAATTCGGCCGCAGGAATCTCCTGAAACCGGCGGCGCAGGTACGCGCCGCGCTGACAATGCAACGCGTCGATCGCTGACATGGATCGCGATCATGCGGTACCGCAATCGCAACGTTGCTCACGCCACCGACTTTCGTGCCTGAACCTGCGCGAGGACCGACCATGATCGCCCGCCTGCTCTTCGTCACACTGCTCGCTGCCGCCGATCCGCAGAACGACCTCGAGACACGCGCGCAAGCGCTGCGCCGCGACCTCGCGGCGACGGAACAAACCTCGCCGCGGAGTACGCGCGCGGTGTTCGAGCGTCAGCTGCTGACTTCGCTGGAGCGTCGCCGCGATCTCGAGCGCGCGCGCGATGACGCGCGCGTGATCCTGGCGGCGGCGCCGAAAGCCGCGCCCGCGGCGCCACCGCGCACTGTGCTCGAGGTCGACGATCTGCGCCGCCACGTGCAGCAGCTCGATGCCTCGATCGAGGCCAGCGTACGGCGCCTGGAGCTCCTGCACGCCGATCGCGACGCCGCTGCCGCGCGGCTGACGCGCACCGTCGCGCAGCGTCGTCAGATCGAGGATCCCGCGAACCCGCAGGCCGAGCAGGTGGTCGTCGCCCGACTCGAGGCCGAGTTCGCAGAATCCGCTACGGCCGAGCTCGACGTCCTGCTCGACGTGGTCGAGCTGCAGCAGGAATCGGAACGCGCGCAACGCGACGCGCTCACCCGTCGGCTCGCGTCCGTGACGACGCTCGCACCGCTGACCGCGGAGGAGGTGACGGAAATCGAGCGCAGGCTGACCGCGCAGTCGGCCGAGCTGCAGCAACGGCTCGTGGCCGCGGCGAAAGGACGCGAGGTCGCGCATCGCGAGCTGCAGGAGCAGGGCGCGTCCGCATCGGCCGAGCGCGCAAAGACGCTGAAGGAACGCCTGGGCACGCGCGATATCGACATCGAGCTCACGCGCGAGGCGTTGTCGAACCTGACCATCAAGCAGGCCGCGTGGCAGCTGGCGATCCGCTATTGGCGCGACGGCGATCCCGCCGCGGTGGTCGAGGCGCGCGAGCGCGGACCGGCCATCCACGCTTCGCTCGCGCGCCGGCTCGACTTCATGAGCACGTCCGCGGACCAGTTGCTGACGCGGATCGGCACGCTCGACGCGCAGCTCGCACAATCGCCCACCGCGCCGGATGCGCCGGAGTGGCAGGCGCAGCGCAGCCTGGTCGACGAGCAGCTGCGCATGCTGCAGGCCGGCATCCTCGACGAGCGCGGCACGCTCGCACTGCTTGACCGCCTGCGCAGCGATTTCGATGAGCGCATCAGCACGGCGGCGTTGAAACACCGTATCGCATTCGTGTGGACGTCGACACGCAATCTCATCGAACGCGCATGGAACTTCGAGCTCTTCACCGTCGAGCAGACGGTCGAAGTCGACGGTCGCAAGACCGCGGTTCCACGCAGCGTAACCGTGGCGAAGGTGGTCAAGGCGCCGCTGCTGCTGCTGTTCGGATTGTTCCTCGCATTCCGTCTGACCGCGGTGATCGAACGCCTTGCGCGGCGGCGCGGTGTCGACGAGGCCAGCGCGCGCCTCGCACGGCGCTGGACGCTCGGGCTGCTCACCGGTGCGTGCGTGCTGGCGAGCCTGGCGATCGCGGGCATTCCGCTGGCTGCGTTCGCATTCATCGGCGGCGCCGTCGCGATCGGCGTGGGCTTCGGCATGCAGACGCTGTTCAAGAACCTGATCAGCGGCGTGCTCGTGCTGGTCGAGCGGCCGTTCCGGCTCGGCGACGAGATCCAGGTCGGCGATCTGCGCGGCCTGGTCGTCGACATCGACCTGCGCGCTTCGGTCGTGCGCGACAGCGACGGCAGCGAGACGCTGATCCCGAATTCGGTGCTGGTCGAACAGAACGTGCGCAAGATGACATCGCGATCGCGGATCGCCGAGCAGACGCTGATCGTCGTCGTCGATTCACAGTCCGATCCGCGCGAGGTCATGGAAGCGATGCGCAACGTGGCACAGCGGCATGGCCAGCTGATCGATTCGCGCGAGCCGGTCGTTTCGCTCGACGACTTCGGCGCGCAGGGACTCAAGTTCTCGATGCAGTACTGGATCGACGTCATGCCCGGCAGCGAGCGCCGGCGCATCGCCAGCGATCTGCGCCTGATGATCCTCGGCGCGTTCGGCACCGCCGGAATCCGGCTGCCGCCGCCGTTGATCGATCCACGCCGGCCTGCCGGCGATGGTCTCGCCGCGCTGCCGGCCTAGCGATCGGTTCGGGCTGGAACGTCAGACGCCGGCGGGCAGCGCAATCAGCAGCGCGATACCGAGCACGATGCGGTAGACCGCGAACGCGGTGAAGCGGTGCGTGCGGATGTAGCCGAGTAGCCACTTCACGGCGATGAACGCCGTGACCAGCGAAACGACGAACGCGATCGCCAGAGCGGTCCAGTCTTCGTGCGCGGCGCCGCTCTTGTAGGTCTTCAGGAGTTCGTACGCGCTGGCGGCGAACATCGTCGGGATGCCGACCAGGAACGCGAACTCGGTCGCCGCCGAGCGGTTACCGGTGCCGGCGAGCATCGCGACGAAGATCGTCGCCGCGGATCGCGACGTGCCGGGGAAGATCGCCGCGACGACCTGAGCAAGTCCCACCAGCACGGCGACGCGCCAGGTGATTTCGCTACGTTCGGGCTGCTTCGCCGCCAGCGCCTCCGCGGCCATCATCCACAAGCCGCCGATGATCAGCGCCCATGCGATCGGCGTGACCGTTTCGGGCAGCTTGAAGCCGAGGCGGGTGGCGATGAAGCCGAGGATCGCGGTGATCGCGAACGCGACCGCGAGCTTGGCCGCGTAGTCGCGATTGGCCGGATCGCGAAGACCGGTCACGAGCTGCCACAGCCGCTCGCGATAGATCAGCACGACGGCGAGGATCGCACCGGCCTGGATAACGATGTTGAACATGTCGGAGCGATGGCCGAGCCAGTGCTCGGCGATCAGCAGATGGCCGGTGCTCGAGATCGGCAGGAATTCGGTGATGCCTTCGATGATGCCGAGAAGGATCGGGATCAGCAGGTCGCTCAAGAGAAGGTTCCTTGGTTGGAATCAGCGGCTCGCGGCGGATCTGCGAGCCGCACCAAGCGCACCATCTTGGGGATAAATCGAGAAATTTAGCACTTCATTGGTGCAATATCGCAATGCGCCAATTCGCATATTGCTGATTATAAAGGATTAATAGCGCCCGGAACGGTGGCACATCACTTGCTCATACATCGCACTACAACCTTTCAAGGATATGCGATGGCCAGCAGCAACGTATTCAAGCTGATCAAGGACAACGAGGTCGAGTTCGTCGACCTGCGCTTCGCCGACATGCTCGGCAAGCAGCACCACGTCAGCTTCCCGGCGCACGCGGTCGACGAGTCGATCTTCGAGGACGGCAAGATGTTCGACGGTTCGTCGATCGCCGGCTGGAAGGGCATCAACGAATCGGACATGGTGCTGATGCCGGACCCGGCGACCGCGGTCATCGATCCGTTCGCCGCGCACAAGACCTTGCTGATGCAGTGCGACGTGCTCGAGCCGAGCACGATGCAGGCGTATGCGCGCGATCCGCGCTCGGTGGCCAAGCGCGCCGAGGCGTTCCTGAAGTCGACCGGCATTGCCGACACCGCGTTCTTCGGTCCCGAACCCGAGTTCTTCATCTTCGACTCGGTGCGTTTCCAGAACGACATGGGCCGCGTCGCCTACGAGATCGAGTCCGAGGAAGCCGCATGGTCCTCGCACAAGAATTTCGAGGGCGGCAACTCCGGCCAGCGTCCGGGCGTCAAGGGCGGTTACTTCCCGGTGCCGCCGGTCGACTCGTTCCAGGACCTGCGCAGCGAGATGTGCAAGGTGCTCGAGCAGGTCGGCATGATCGTCGAAGTGCACCACCATGAAGTCGCGACCGCCGGCCAGTGCGAGATCGGCACGAAGTTCAACACGCTGGTGAAGAAGGCCGACGAGCTGATCACGATGAAGTACGTGATCAAGAACGTCGCGCACCAGAACGGCAAGACGGTCACCTTCATGCCCAAGCCCATCGTCGGCGACAACGGCTCGGGCATGCACGTGCATCAGTCGCTGGCCAAGAACGGCCAGAACCTGTTCGCGGGCGATCTCTACGGCGGCCTGTCGCAGACCGCGCTGTATTACATCGGCGGCATCTTCAAGCACGCGCGCGCGATCAACGCATTCGCGAACTCGACGACCAACAGCTACAAGCGACTGGTGCCCGGATTCGAAGCGCCGGTGATGCTGGCGTACTCGGCGCGCAACCGCTCGGCGAGCTGTCGCATTCCGTTCGTGCACAGCCCAAAGGCGCGGCGCATCGAAGTGCGTTTCCCCGATCCGGTCAACAGCGGCTATCTCACTTTCACCGCGCTGATGATGGCCGGCCTCGACGGCATCCTCAACAAGATCGATCCGGGCGCACCTTCCGACAAGGATCTGTACGACCTGCCGCCGGAAGAAGAGAAGAACATTCCGACCGTCTGCCACTCGCTCGATCAGGCGCTCGAAGCGCTCGACAAGGATCGCGCGTTCCTCAAGGCCGGCGGCGTGTTCTCCGACGATCTGATCGACGGCTATATCGATCTGAAGCTGCAGGAAGTCACGCGCTTCCGCGCGGCCACGCATCCGCTCGAGTATCAGATGTACTACGCCATTTGATAGGCAACGAGGTCTCGCGCGGCGAGACGATCACTCCCCTTCCCCCGCATGCGGGGGAAGGATGGGAAGGGGGCAGCCCCAACCCGAATTGCCATTGATCTTTTACCTCCAAGGACGAACCACGCCGACATAGCCGCCAATGAACCCACATCTCTGGCTCGCGTTCCTGATCACCGCAACGGCAATGGCCTTCGTGCCAGGCCCCGCAGTGCTCTACGTCGCCGGCCAGGGCATGCGCCACGGCGCAGCGAAAGCGATCGCCGCGAACATCGGTGTTCTCAGCGGCAACGCGGTGTGGTTCTTCGCTTCGGCCGTCGGCCTAGCAGCCCTGATTGCGGTTGCCGCACCGGTGTTCGCGGCGATCAAGTGGCTCGGCGTCGTCTATCTCACCTGGCTTGGTTTGTGCGCATGGCGCGATGCCATGCGCGGCTCGGGTTCCCTCACGATCGCGCGGCCGGCACCGGCCGGCGTGCGCATGTGGCGACAAGGCGTGCTTCTCCAGCTCGCCAACCCGAAAGCAATCTTGTTCTTCACCGCGCTGCTGCCGCAGTTCATCGAACCGGCGCATGCGATTGCGCCGCAGGTATTCGTGCTCGCGGTGACGAGCATCGTTTCCGAATTTTTCGTCCTCGCCGGATATGCGTGGCTCGCCGCGCGCGCTGGCGCTCTGCTGATCGCGCGCCCGCGACTCGCGCGTGCGACCGATGCCGCCGCCGGCGCCTGCCTGATCGGTGCGGGTGTCGGCCTGGCGCTTGCGCAGCCGACGCGATGACGAGCGCACGAGCGGTGCACTGACCCGCTCGCGAAACGAAATCTGCACGCCGCGACGGATCGCGGCGGATCTGGAGAGGGGCGCCAACCGGCGCGCGCCGCAGGATGCGGCGATCAAGGGGCGACACAGCCTCGCAGCACCCGGAGCCGTAGGGCAGGGATGCCGTCGCGCGTTTGCGCGAGTGCCGCCTGTCATCCCTTGCCACGATCGGGAGTTCCGCATGAATCGTCCATCCGCCATCACTGTATCCGCATTCCTCCTCACTTCATTGTCGGCGCGTGCGCAGGATGCGCCCGCGCCGACAGGTCCGGCTTTGACCGGAAATCTCACCGCCGTCAGCGACTATCTTTTCCGCGGTCTTTCGCAAACGAGCCAGGATCCGGCGCTGCAGGGTGGCGTCGAATACGGCAGCGCCGACAGCTGGTATGTCGGCGCCTGGGGCAGCAACGTGAGTTGGCTGTCCGATCTGTCGTCGTCGGACGCGAAGATATCGAACAGTCTTGAAATCGATCTCTACGCCGGCTGGCGCATTCCGCTCAACGACGAGTGGAAGCTCGACCTTGGCCTCTACACGTATTACTACCCCGGCGACTATCCGCACGGCTTCACGCGGCCGTACACGTCCGAGGCCTACGTCGGCATCAGCTATTCGATCGCGACGCTGAAGTATTCGCACGCGTTCACCAACACCTTCGGGTTCGCCGATTCGAAGAACAGCGATTACCTCGATCTGTCGGCGAACTGGGAATTCACGCCGGGCTGGGTGCTCAACGCGCACGTCGGACATCAGCGCATCGACGGCTTCGGCGCCGCCGACTACACCGACTGGAAGCTCGGCGTGACCAAGACCTTCGCCAACGGCGTTTCCATCGCGCTCGGCTACTACGACACCAACGCCGACGAAAGCGTCTACACGAATCCCTATGGCGAAAACCTCGGCCGCGCGACCGGCGTGCTCAGCATCGCCAAGGCGTTCTGATGATTTCCGCAGCAGGAGAAAGCGCATGAAACTGATCACCGCGATCATCCGGCCGTTCAAGCTGGACGACGTCCGCGACGCGCTGTCGCAGGCGGGCGTGACCGGCATCACCGTCACCGAGGTCAAGGGCTACGGACGCCAGAAAGGCCATACCGAGCTCTACCGCGGCGCCGAGTACGTCGTCGACTTCGTACCCAAGATCAAGCTCGAGACCGCCGTGCCCGATGCGCGCGTCGACGTCGTCATCGATGCGATCGTCGAGTCCGCGCGCACCGACAAGGTCGGCGACGGCAAGATCTTCGTGACCCCACTCGATCACACCGTGCGCATCCGCACCGGCGAGATCGGCGACGACGCGCTTTGAGGAGACCATCATGAGAATGAAACTTCCACTCGGCGCCTTGATCGCCGTGCTGTGCGCGCTGCCGGTGCTGGCTCTCGCGCAAACGCCCGCGCCGGTGCCGAACAAGGGCGACACCGCCTGGATGCTGACCTCGACCGCACTCGTGCTGCTGATGTCGGTGCCCGCGCTGGCGCTCTTCTACGGCGGCCTCGTGCGCAGCAAGAACATGCTGTCGGTGCTGATGCAGGTGTTCGTCGTGTTCTCGCTGATCAGCGTGTTGTGGTGCGTCTACGGCTACAGCCTCGCGTTCACCGAAGGCAATGCGTTCTTCGGCGGATTCAACCGGTTGTTCCTCGCCGGAACCGGCGATCCGTTCAAGGGCGACTGGTCGCTCGCCGCG
>Ga0193717_1001319_pt1 | contig 15280 bp, 11 predicted proteins | sample U2c2metaG_FD_145900 | JGI IMG/M metagenome (GOLD analysis project Ga0193717, IMG submission 145900) | Soil microbial communities from a riparian zone of the East river system, Colorado, United States - U2c2 | ecosystem: Environmental > Terrestrial > Soil > Riparian zone | place: USA: East River... | reverse complement strand
CGAAAAGAACATTGAACTATTAGCGTGGCTGATCGACTTTCAACCCAGGCCCTTCCAATGGAACTATGATTACAATAAGGAATACAGTGCCACCGAAGTTAGGATTGAGATCAAAGAAGGGAATAATCCGGTACAGGGAAAAGAAGAGGTAAGGGAGGACAAAGAATTAAATGGAGCCACGATTACTGAGGTATTCGAAGAGCCTGGGAAAATTAAAGAAGAAATCCCCGATATGACAGCGCAGATTTCTGAGCCAAACGACGTAACTAATAGCGAGTCTTCCGCGCGCAAAGGACGGAACATCTTGGTGTTATTATTAATACTTGCTATTTCTGGCGGAGGAATTTACCTCGGGAGCAAAAAGATAGCGGAACCAGTTATTACCAGGCAGGAGAAATGCATGTTCTGGACTGGGGATCATTACCAGCCTGTTTCCTGCAACCAAAAAATTGACGGCACAACTGTTTATGCCCTGGATACCCTAAAAACAAAGCATTTTAAAAAGATCACTAGACCTGATACCCTCACCAACAACTCTTTGAGGCACGTTTGGTATTCTAAAATAGATGGAACAGTGGAGTTTTATACATCCGCTGGATTTCACCCGGTTCATACGGAAAAAAAGTTAAAGCCAATGACCCAACTCATCCTGAATAAATATGCTAAGGGTAATGCTGTTTTACAGGCCGGAAATAATTAAGATTTGATGATCTTGCATCAAGGTCAATAAAACCTTATAAACAATAAGTTACTTCCTCTAAACCGGCCATGTGTTTTAATGATGGCCCACGGAATGAATATTTCCAGCAAATACTCTTGGGGTGACAACGTGCACAAAGTCAGAAATATTATAAAACGTCATACTATGGTTCCGGACGGGTTGCTTTTGCAAAAATTCTTGAAACCGTTCGTGAAAAATAATAGTCACGGTTTACAGTTTCTGCCGCATAATCCTTAGGATTATTAATTTTTACCAGGTTCCGTTTGCCTTAAATATAAGGAGTGGGCATTCATTATTAAAAATATAAACATCAAGCTTTTAAGTTTAGATCTGTACAGAGATCGGCTTTACAGAATATTCGATGTGGTTCGAGCCCAGCCTCGGGACAAAACGTATATGCTTACTTACTTATAAAAAACTCACCGGATATTATCCGATGAGTTTTATGTAGCACATGCTACCAGATGTTTCAGATTATTAAGCGTAAACAATGCTTAATGTAATTGGCACATTCAATGCTTTTGAAATGATACAATGCGCCTTTGCGCCTTCAGCAATTTCGGTAAATGTTGCTTCATCTACACCTTCAATTACACTGGCCTGTAAATTCAAATGAATACCGGTAATACTTAATGCCTGCATGTCAAGATCTACTGTTGCTGTAGTAAAAATGTTGCCTGCAGTGATATTGTGATGTGCTAAGGTTGCGCTAAGAGCCATCGAAAAACAACCTGCATGTGCAGCGGCGATCAGTTCTTCAGGATTAGTGCCGATGCCATCGGCAAAGCGGGTTTTAAATGAGTATTGTGTTTCGTTAAGCACGGTGCTTTGTGTGCTGATTTCTCCTGTGCCTTCTTGTAAAGTACCGTTCTAATGTGCTTTTGCTATACGTTTCATGTTTTTAATGCCTAATTGTTTAGGACATGACAAACATCGGGCTATGCCGCTACAATAATTTTAACCTGGGTTAAAATCGAAAAATCGCTAAAAAACTATTGTTAGCGGATTAAATAATCTAGAAACTTGATGGCAGTACGATGATATCATTTTTCAAGGACATAGATTTTCTTTTCTGCATAATCCCAAACTGTTTTGTATTGCTCGAAAAACCGGTACCCAAAACAGATATAGCTGGCCTCGTTAATTTGCAGCCCTTTTCTAAATGGAGCTGTTTGTTCAAAGGTGTATGGCGTAATACCTTTCACACTTACTTTCAGTTTTCCATCTAATACAATATTGTTGACATTAACTATCGGGTCATCGTAACCATCGTTTCCGGCAGAGATTACCAGGGAACTCTTTTTGAGCAGCTTCTCTGCCTGATCATCCAATTGGATCAAACCATATTGTCCCGTATCAAATGAACCCAATAAATCAACGTTCCCGATTTTTACGCGAACCATCGGGTGATTTGGTAGTCTTCTCGTTTCAAAGTGGAGGATTGCCAATACTTTCTCACCTTTTAAGAAATCCTTCGAAGATTTCCGTTCTTCCGTGCTTTTATAAAATGTGAGCTTCCTTTTTACATAATCGAGCTTAAACAGATACCCCTTAAAAAAATCATAGCCGATATAACCTACACAATCAGGCGTGATATTATTCTGAAGAAAATCAAAATTTCCACTGGTAATGTTCAATAGGTCACGGTAAGTCAGGCCATTGTTAAACTTAACTTCTGCTATGGTGTCATTAATGCTTTTCATAAAGGACTGGCCGCTGCCAACCTGTCCTTTTGTTATCGTTTTCTTGCCCGGTAAACTTATGGCGTTGTCGTTAATCTCAATCCCCGAGTTAAGCCCGGTATCAAACATGAATTTCCCCTTAACACCATTGACTTCCACCGATACAAAAGGATAGGCATTAACCAGGGTTAAAGGAAAAGCGATACTATCCCCGTGGAGCTCCGCTGTATGCTGGAATACCTGTTCGACAGGCCGCTGTGCTGTAGCACGTAGTATGGCGGTACTTAGTAAAAAAAGTAAAACTGTTTTTTTCATCGTTATTTGTTCGGTGTTATTAAATGCATTTTAAGAGATTGAAGGTAAGCAGATTTTTAGCCTCGCTTATCAGAAATATATGGATATGATCAAGGGAAGTTTTACCTGTCTGCTGTTTCAATAAAATGTTTCATCTCTATTTAAATTTACTGCCATAATAGAGATCTATGTGTGTTTGCCACATAGATCTCTATTAAATGATTAGATGAACTACCTGTTTTATTAAGCGGCTAAAAAAGAGTTAGCTGCTTTCACAAAGTCCTGGCTATATTGAAAAAGAGCGCCATGGCCTGAATCACTCCATAGAATGAGTTTTGAATTGATCAGGTATTGTGATAACGTAAACGAATTGACAGACGGCACGATTAAATCGTTGGTGCCGTTTACGATCAAAACCGGTTGTTTAATATTGCGCAGCTGCTGGTATTCCGGATCTTTTTCATACCCGTAAGTAATGATGGCCGTTGCCTGGGAATTTACCGTTGCTCCGGATGTCGGTGTATCGCGGTTCTCTTTTCGTAATTGCAAACGTTCCAGGAACTGCTCGCCAGCCTCGACACCATTATTTGTTTTGGTGAAAAATACATTTCGCAGAACCTTTGCTGGGCCGTCCGACATACCCGCGGTTACCACGTTCACAATTTCGGTTACCCCTTCACTGCCTTTAGGGCCGGTGCCTGCCAAAATTAGTTTGCTTACTAATTCAGGATCTCTTTCTGCCAGGTTTTGAGCTATGAAACCACCTAATGAAAAGCCAAGTAAATGCACTTTTTTTAGGCCCAATGCATTAATGAAATCATAGGCATTATTGGCCATTTCTACTACAGTAGCAGGGGTTTCGCCTCCGCTGCTACCAACACCCTTGTTATCAAATAAAATAACAGGGTGTGTTTTAGCCAATTCATTGGTAACTGCCGGGTCCCAGTTATCTAAAGTACCTGTAAAGTGTTGCAGAAACACAATTGGTATACCTTCAGGCTGTCCAAATGAGCGGTAAGCGAATTTTATACCTTTAACATCGATAAAGGTAGTAGGAACTGTTTCGTGAGTAAGTATAGTATTACTCTTGTTTAATTCTTGTGACATTTTTTTATGTTTTAATGATATAAAGAATCTATGTTTGATATTAACCGGGTTATTATTTGCTTTCAGCAATCAGGATCGCGGCCAACTTATCCGGCATAGAAATGAATGGGGTGTGGCTGCTTTGCAGGGTATATACTTTATCAACTTTACTGTGACTTACCATATATTGTTGTGCAGGGTAGCTGATGGCATGGTCATTAACTGTATGTATATAGACTTTTTTAATGCTACCGAAATTCTTTTCAGTCAAGTGTACAGGGGTAGCTAAAGGAGCTAATGGTTCGGCTTTAACATTGGCTGCAATGTAGTCCTGAACTTGCTGGGGTGCATCAGCGGCGAAAATATCGGCTACGGCATCTTTGGCTATGATTGCGGCACCGTGTTCCTGATCAATAGTAAGAGATTTGCCGATATGAGATGCCGGATCTCCTTTTGCAAGTCCTAAAAGGCTGTCACCACCATGCGGTAACGCCGCTGCCAGATAGATCAGTTCTTTAACTTGTGCGGGAATTTCTTCGGCTACCTGACTAATTACCAGTCCGGCAAAACTATGGCCTACGAGAATAACATTAGTACGGGTGCCGATAGCTGCTTTTACCTGGTCAACATAAGTTTGAAAGGTGATACCGGCAAATGAGGTGGTATCTTTTCCGTGGCCTGCGAGGTTAACACTGATCACCTCTTCGCCCTGGGCTTTTAACAAAGGGGTCACTGCATCCCACGAAGATGCATCTGACCAGGCTCCGTGTACAAGTACAATTGTTTTTGAATTTTTGTTGGTTGCTTTTTGGGCTTGAGCGGTAAAACCTATTACACTCATTGCCATCATTATTATTGTTGTTTTCATGTTTGTTTAGTGCCTAATTGTTTAGGACATGACAAACATCGGGCTATGCCGCTGCAATAATTTTAACCCAGGTTAAAATCGAAAAATCCCCTAAAAAAAGTTTTTAGAGGATTTTATAAACCTGATGGCAGGTAAATGCGTTGTTTACCTGCCAACCATTCTTTTACGGATACGGCTCAGTGACGGCCCCTGTATACCCAGGTAAGAGGCGATATGATAAAGTGGTACCGAATTAAAAATATTGGGATGCTTCTCCATCATTTCGCGGTAACGGTCCTCGGGCGTTTTAAACAAGAACCCTTCGGTATTAACCATAACCTCATGAAAAGCCGTTTCAGCGACAATCCTTCCAAACCGTTCCCACTGGTGTGATTGCCCATAAAGTTCATTCAGGTGATCGATATGTATGTATAATATAACTGAATCAACCATTGCCTCCGTATAATAATCGCAGGCTGTCTGGGCTAAAAAACTTTTATACGATGCTACAAACTGGTGATCCGTAAAAAACAGCATATTCTTTTCTTCACCCGTATTGTTATTTACCCGGTAGATTCTAAACACACCGTTGATAACAAACCCGAGGTGCTTACAAACATTTTTATATTCGTTATAAAACTCACCTTTCTTATATTGTTTTAATTTCCAGTGAGGCAATGATAAGTCAAAAGCTTCCGGTTTCATGCCGGCAGATCCTAAAACCTTTCGTAATAATTCTATCTCTGTATTATTTTCTAACATGTTATAAAAGTATAAATTTTGATAATATCACACACTAAGAAGGGCGATAGTTAATAGCTATCATTATTACTGGCTAATCGTTTTGTTGGTTGCTTTATTAGGATAGCTTGTTTTTACAACTTTACACTATTTTTCGATTTTAACCTGGGTTAAACTTATCCAGAGCGCATAGCCCGATGTTTGTCATGTCCTAAACAATTAGGCATCTCAAATCATGAAAAAATATATATTAATCTTACTTTCTGTAGCTACCGCTACTATTATGTTTTCATCTTGTTCAAAAAAGAACGATGAAGTGAAACCCGTTGCTAAAAATTATGTACTGGTACACGGTGCATGGCAGGCTCCTTATGTATGGGACGCGGTAAAAACCAAATTAATTAATGAAGGCAACAATGTTACCGTTGTAGAACTTCCGGGACACGGCAGCGATAATACTGTTCCTTCTACCTTAACCTTAAACACTTACAGAGACAAAGTGCTTGATGCTATGTCAAAGATAAACGGCAAAGTTATCCTTGTAGGCCATAGCTTGGGCGGTATGATCATTTCTGCTGTTGCCGAGCAAAATCCTTCAAAAATTGAAAAACTTGTCTATCTCGCAGCCTATCTACCATCTTCCGGCCAATCCTTACTTGCTCTTGCTGGTACCGATGCCGGTTCAGCACTTGGTGACTCAGTTAATAAAGTTCCCATACTTACGCAAAATGCTAACGGAACTCTTGATGTGCTACATGACCAGATTGTGAATGTCTTTATCCAGGATGGTTCTGCTCAGATTCAAAATCTTGTTTTACAAAATTACCGTCCTGAACCAGCAATTCCATTTACGAATCCAGTGACATTGACCGCTGCTAATTTCGGTTCTGTTGAGAAGATTTACATCAAAACCTTGCAAGATCACGTGGTATCGCCAGCCTTGCAAAACCGCATGATTGCTGCAGCCGGCGTAAAAACAGTTTATCAACTAAATACCAGCCATTCCGCTTTCCTGGCCAAACCAGATTCAGTGGCAATATTATTAACTAAAATAGGACAATAATATAATATATAGTCGGAAATCTTCGACATAATAGATGATAAAGGCTGTCTCCAAAGGACGGCCTTTTTGTTTTTAGGGAAGCTATGATATAACTTAAAGGCATTAAAGAAAAAATAGTCTTTAACGAATATGACCAGGGTTATTTAACAATGTTTGCCGTACGTCTTAAAGGTTTCTCTACCTCATTGCAAGGGCTACTAACAAACCTGAAAGAGGCCAAAATTACGATAACCTTAAGGGGAAATCGAACTCGAAAAAAATAGGTCAATGTTAGATCTAATTGCCCAACTTATAGTAGAAATAATAATGGATGATGATGAAAATGATAAAGATTTAGACTCGGATTTAATGAGCATTCGAAACGAATCCCCAATAGGGATAAGAACACCTGAAAAACGATTCAAGTAACTGAATAACAGAAGACTACTTGCATTCGGGAAAAACATGGCAGAAAAAACACCTCAACTTGGCAGAAAAAACACCTCAACCAAAAAGCAAGCAACTCTCTAACAATCAAATTGTTAGAGAGTTAAACTTGTTGTAGTAGCACATAGGGGAATCGAACCCTAATTAAGCCACTGGCAATTCATTTAGCAACTTTAACTGCTCCACCAAATGGTTCGAATTATGTCCAGTCTGGGGAGCAAATGCCATCAATTGAAAAATTGATGGCATTTTTTATGATTTAAATCTTACAACAAAGAATAGAACATTTGTAAAATTCATAAAATAGTGAAGAAATTGGTTCGAGCCCGGTATGGTTATGTTATTCACGACCTTTCTTTATTCAAAACACACATTTGCTCAATAATTGGATTTGATATTGAGTCAATTAAAGGATTTAAAATAGTTGTTGGCATGATTTAAAATATCAAGTTCTAACCATTAAAAAGCACTATTCAAGCAACTGAATTGTACTATATGTTTTCAGTTGCAAATGTATGGCGCAATCTTAATAGCCAATTTGATTTCTCTTTTCGGCAGCCTAATGGAAAAAGATTTTTGTGATGTAATTTTTCCGGCTTTAATCATTCTAATTTAATAAAAATGCAGTTTATTTGTCATAAGGATGATGTTATTTATAAGTTACAGCAGACAACTTTTTAATAGAAAGACGGATTATCCCGCAAGATATCAATCCGAAAATTTAGCCAAAATCGTTTGTGTTCAATTTTTATTGGTTTTTGTTACACTTTATCTGTTTAAGCCATTTACCGTAAATGTATCCGAACAAAAATTAACTTATTTAGCGATCTGTGGCCTGCATGCGCTATTGCCTGCGCTGATTGTTTTTGGTTATATTACCTTACTTGGCCGCATCAGAAAAAGACGTCATATTAATGAATGGACATTAAAAAAAGAGCTTTTAAACATAGCACTGCTATTTTTGATCATAGGTTTATTCAGCTATTTGTTACGCGGTTTGATCTACACAAACCCGGACAATATTTCCTGGCACTACTTGTGGATTGAAATAAGGAATGCTTATTTAGCCGGGATTGTCTATGGCATCTATCTAATTTCTGCCCAGGTTTATTTTAAGGCAAACGGTAACAGAAAAATTGACGATCATCCAATACCGCTCCCTACTGAAAATGTAAAAGAAGATTCAAACGCTACTTCCATATTCATCAAGACCCATGTTAGGATTGATGATTTCTATCTCAAAGCTGATGACCTGCTTTTTGCCAGAGCTGAGGGGAATTATGTTATGGTATACACTTTCGAAGATGGGCTTTTAAAAAGTGAACTTAAACGAATTTCGCTGAAGCAGTTGGAAACACAACTTTTTAATCACTCTTATTTATTGCGGTGCCATCGGGCCTACTTAGTAAATGTTAAGCGGATAGCTAAACTTTCTGGTAACTCGCAGGGCTATACAAGTTCATTTGATGAAACCGAAGATAAAGTACCGGTTTCCCGGACATATTTAAGCCGTTTCGACCAAATTTATAATCAACTCATATAGATCATGCATTGCAGGCTTGTCATCTATAACAAAACATAGTCGCCCATCACAAGCGCTTACCGCAACGTTATAGTTCAAGTACCTTTGTAAAATATTAATTGCAGCAATGGCTGTACCTATGTTTTTTGCTAATGAGGCTCATGAAAAATATAAAAAGCACAACGTTAATAATCCTTTTATGCTGTGTGATCGAGTTGGTTCTGCACTTGGTCGCTGATTATAATTCAGGATTTCATTCTGATGAATTATTGCATATTGCAACCGGTAACCACCCGGCCATCGGTTATATGGAGTTTCCGCCGATGATTGGCTGGATAGCCTGGATACAGGATCAATTTGGATCTAACGCGGTATTTGTCCATCACATTTTTACCCACATTGCCACTATACTGATTTTGATTCTGACAGGATTATCTACCATTGAGCTGGGTGGAAAATACAAAGCTGTCTTTCTCGCGCTGCTGTGTATCATGATCTCACCAGGGTTTGACAGGTCGCACCAGTTGTTTCAGCCGGTTGTATTTAGCGAACTTTTTTGGATGCTGTCTTTCTACCTGCTGGTACGGTTTGTAAAAGAGCCCGGTAACAAAAATTTATTTTACTTAACTCTTGCCCTTGCATTTGGCTTTTTAACCAAATATGATATCGTGTTTTTTATAGCAGGAATTTGCGGCCTGTTCTTTTTCAAAAACATGCAAAAGATATTGCTTAGCAAGCAGGTATGGAAATTTATCTTATTGTTTGTTGTTATCGTAAGCCCCAATTTATGGTGGCAATATGTACACGACTTTCCCATGTTTCAAATGTTTTCGCGCTTATATGAAACACAGCTGGATAAATTAAGTGTTGTCGGCGTCGTAGGTCAGTTAATCATCGACCTTAACCCGGTTACGCTGTTCATATGGCTGCCGGGATTGTTTTATATGTTTAATGGCAAGGATCAAGCAACGTATCTGCCTTTAGCCGTATGCGTTACCTTGTCGATACTGGTTTTGGCATTGGCAAAAGGCAAGCAGTACTACTTCTTTTCAGACATCATCTTTCTGATCATATTCGGCAGTATCTGGTTTGAACAAAAGGTACTGGCCTGGCGAAAGTGGCTGTTATATCCTGTTAGCGCATTGTTTATTTTAACAGGATTGTTCCTGCTGCCATGGGGTTTAATGGTACTGCCTTTGAATAGTTTTATCAGTGTGTACAAATTAAATAAGGGGGAAAGTAAGTTTGGGATACCGGATGAATATTACACGAAAAGTAAATGGGATAAAACAATGACGGCCATAAAGGCTGTTTATGATAGTTTACCTGCCAAAGAAAGGCAGCGTTGTTTGATTTGGGGAAAGCACTACAGCCAGGCAGGAGCGGTAAATTTACTTGGGAGCAATTATAATATACCTAAAGCTTTCTCTTATCATGGTAGTTTTTACTTATGGGCACCCGACGGGCAAATGCCCGAAACGGTTATAGCCTTTACAAATGGCGAAGCAAAAATTGATTTCTTTGAAAACTATTTCAAATCCGTTACAGCCGTGAGAAGGGTATATAACCCCTATGCGGATTTTGAGGAGGATAGGTATCAAACTATTTATATCTGCAAAAAGCCCAAACAAAATTTTGACGAATTAAAAATCTTATTTAAGAAAAGGGTTTTTGAATAAGTAACGATATTTTGCTCATTGAGCATAAACTATAAGAATTATACATAATTATTCCCGGTCTTCTTAATTTACAGTTTCACTACAAGCCCGGGCATCTGGCTATATTTCAGATAGAACTTTCAATTGTTCAATCAAATGGTTCGAATTATGTCCAGTCTGGGGAGTTACAATGCGCAAGCACGTTTTATGGTGACTTACCCTTCTTTTTTTCACTTGTAACGTGTTATTAATCTGCAAGATAAATTAGAACAAGAAGTCAGCATAGCGGTTCGATGTTGTAAGTTTTCAAAAGACCATTGATTAGTAAATAAATGCCTGACTTTAATAAAAAAACAAAAGGCTGCGCAATGGCAGCCTTTTGTTTGTGTTACACTTTAATATTATTTAGTCAGTTTTTTATCCTGTTTCAATAACTTCTCATCCGCAGCGCTAACATCTTTCATCATAGTAAAATGGTCGCCTATTTTACCATCAGCACAAACCCATTTCAGATCTAACTGGTTACCTTGTATTTCCAGCATCACGGCGCCGCCAACTTCATTGTTTGAGTAATACATGGCGTTATGCGGCCAGCCGGTTTTATGCCCGCCTTGCGCGCCTGCCGAACCACTTACTACATATACGGTACCGTTGATGTTTGTTTTGCTTTTTAAATATGGTGCAGAATTTTTGCTGCCATCATAAAGCGCACTTGAGCTGCTCAGGTTATATTTAGCGGCATCAAAATCGGCCTCTTTGCCATAATAGCCTTTCATTAATTTTGAACGCTCATAAACGTGGCTATGGCCACAAAGAATCAGGTCAACACCGTTATCTTCCAGTGTTTTAATAAAATGCTCCCTGATCCGAACCAATAGTTTTTCGCTGTCAGAATCATGTGAGCCCATGGTGTATGGCGGATGGTGCCAGTAAGCTACTACCCATTTTCTGTTTGTATTTGCCTGCAGGTCCTTTTTAACCCACTCAGCCTGTTCGCCCATTTCATCGTATATATATTTACCTTTTTTATCCGGGCCATATGAATCAAGTGCAAGGAAGTGCACATTACCGATATCATAGGAATAATATGATTTGGTGTTTGATGGCGTACCACCTGCTTCGCCTTTAGTTGGCATAGAGAAGTTTTGGAAGTATGCTATCCTGAACTGGTCATCAACAGACGCTGATTGAAAATCATGATAATCATGGTTGCCTGGTGCCGGGAACAATGGGTATTTTTTTAATAATGCATCTTCATAATTATTAAAGAACTTGGCCTGGAACTCTGCATCGCTGCCATCTGAGTAAGCGTTATCGCCCATTAATATCCAGGCGTTAAGGTAATTATCGCCCAGATATTTTACAATTTGGTCTCTTACATTTCGCTGATTGATAGAGTTATTGCCGGCATCACCAAAACCAGCAACCCTGATCAATTGTTCGCTGCCTTTTTCAGGAAGCGTATAAAAATAATTGTTTTCATCACCCTGTATAATACTCTTAAGGTTACCTATAGCGTAGTAGTATTTGGTAAGCGGCTTTAATCCGGATAGTTTAATAATGTGTTCAGAAACCAGGGTAGAATCATTGGTTTGCATTTCCAGTTTGCCCGAGGTTAAACCATAGTGAACGCTGCTTCTGTCATAAACATTAGTACGCCATCTTATAGTCATGCTGGTTGGAGTGGCAACCTGCAAATAAGGGCCCCTTAATAATTCGGCCTGAAGCACTTTGGGTGTTGGTTTTGCCGCTTTAACAGTTGCCGGTATATCTTGCGAAAATACCATCGCCGGCAATATCAGCGTGAAAAGAAAAGTTAATTTAATTGTTTTCATATTAAAATTAATGATTAGTTGTTTAATGTGTGTGAGGGCCGGTTCTGCGCGCCTGGTATTGATACATGCCGTGCTGTTGCTACAGGCTTATCTGTTAATGAATTAATAAACCGAATGATCTGGTCGCTCTCTTGTGCCGAAAGGTTTAATGGTTTTGAGGGTAGCGTTTGCTCCTCAACGGTTAGGCCCAGGCCGTTACCGCCGCCTTTGTTATAAAAATCAAGTACCCCTTCCAGTGTGCGGAACGCGCCGTTATGCATGTAGGGCGCTGTTTTTTGCGCGTTGCGTACAGTTGGTGTTTTAAAAGCCTGTTTATAATATTTTATTTGATAAAGTCCGTAGCGCCCCATATCGGTATCATTCTCCGGCGATTTTAAATTGTCGGTTTGTGTGGTACCTAAAATTTCCAGTTCCGATATATCATAAAAAGGTGGCACCAGCGAATTAAAGTAGGGCACGAAATGGCAGGTTCCGCATTGTGCCTTTCCCATAAAAAGGTTAAACCCTTTTACCTGGGCGGGCGTCATCGCTTTTTTATCCCCGCTGATATAGCGGTCGAACGGCGAGTTTAACGGACTTAAGCTGGTAACATAAGCCGATAGTGCCCCCGCGACCCGGTCAATATCCTTTTCTCCTTTCTTATTTTTGGGGAACAGCGTTTCAAAATCCTTGCTATACCGGGGCTGTTTGATAATGTTTTTATAAAGCAATTCGTTTTTACCCCCCATTTCAAGCGGGTTAAGAACAACCGTTTTTGCTTGTTCGGCAAGGCCCTGTGCGCGGCCATCCCAAAACTGGGTATGCTGCAACCCGGCATATAAAAGCGTTGGGGTATTCCTTTTCAGGATAGAATCAGTGATGATCGACGCGCTTTTAACCAGCCCGTCCGAAAAATAATTCTCGGGACGATGGCAGGTAGCGCAGCTAACCTTCAAATTACCTGATAACAATGGATCAAAAAATAATTTTTTTCCTAATGCAGTAAGTTCTGCCCTGTTAACAGCCGGTATAGAATCCCATGGCCTTAAAAAGCCACGGCTAAATATATTGGGCGCATTATAATTGAGGTAGGTGGTCGTATTCAGCTCCAGGTTTTCCTTTTTTATAAAATCCCCCAACTCTTGCTGCATGGGTAATGCATACCGTTGCAGATATTCCATCCTGTCAAATGAATCAAATTCCTGATGCGCGTTAAGGTATCTAATAGCGCTGTCCAATGTTTGCGCTAACACTTTACTTTTGTTTTTACCGTGCGCAAAATAAGGCTGCAATACCTCGCGGATTGCCCGGCTGGTTTCCAGCGTTTCTGTTATCCCACTTTTTAGCAGTGGGGCATCGTAGCCACTAATGTATAACGTGTTTATCCTGATCAGCTCAATCCGTACACTTTCAAGCACCTGTTTATCATTGGCTTTGAACTGGTATAAAAGTGCTGGCATATCTTTTGCCGAACTATACAATGCGTCGGCTTGCGCCAGTAATTCCGTTTTATGCGCCAATATATCATCGTCAAATAACAATGTCTCTATTTGCTGCAGCCCCATGGGTTCTACCAGTTCAAGCTCTGGTTCTTCCACCTCATACTTTGGCCGTTTCGCTCGGGAAAAAATAGGATGTAAAAAAAGCAATGGTTTTGTAACGCATTCTGCATGTTTTGAGGCAATTTCTTGCATGCAGCACGGTAAGGGTATCCTTATCTATTAATTTCAGCGACTTATATAGAGCCTCTGCCGATGACGTAAACTGATTTGCATCTTGAGTAAAAAGACTTACTGTATTTGCTGCGCCGATATCATCGGGGTTGTTGGTAGTAACTGATAATAAAATAATAAGCCCTATAAAGGCACTCAAAAATAATATTGCTTTTTTTTTCATTAGTTATATTATAAAAGGCCGAACCACTAAGTGGGTCCGGCCTTTTAATTTTAATCCTTAATAAATATTCAGCTTAACCCCTAATGTAGCTGTTGCTCCAGTGTATAATGCTGAGTAAGTATATTGGTCCTGGTATTGGTATCTTCTTTGTGCCTGGTTCAGCAGGTTATTTCCTGATGCGTAAATAACAACTTTAGGTGTAAGGAAGAAGTTAATATTGGCATCCAGATAATTTACCTGATCATAATAAACATCATTTTTAACCATCGTACCTAAAATGGTTACGAAGGCCGAAGTATGGTTATATGATACGCGGGCATTAAATCTTTTCACTTCGTATGCTAATGACAAGTTTAAGATATCTTTAGCGGTTCCTGGCAACTTAGGTTCGCCTTCTTTTACGAAAATGAAGTTATGCGTATAGTTACTGTAGATACTGAAGTTACTAAACGGTTTTGGCAAAAAGGAAAGCCTTCTTTGAAAAGCAAGCTCTATACCCAACAGGTTTGCTATACCTCCGTTACCCGGCCTTACACGCTCAAGTACACCGTTTTCGGCGGCTAACTTATTGTAGTTATCTGTATAATCAATTATCGAGGCCGGATCGGCGCCATTATCCAATAATGATTGCGGGCTTTGTACTGATGATTTGATATCATTGAATGGAACATTATCCCTTAAGTCTATACGGTAATTTTTAATATTTTTATAATAAACACCTGCCGAAATAAGACCCGCATCGCCGGTATAATACTCGCCCATTAAATCGAAATTTTGTGAGGTGGTAGGTTTGATGTCGGAATTACCTTCACTTACTTCCTGATCCTCGATATTAACACTTCTGTATGGCGAAATATCTCTATAGTTAGGGCGGGATATAGTACTGGTATAAGCAAATCTAAATACGGTTTTTTTTGTTGGCGTATATTTTGCCAGAAAAGCAGGCATAAAATTAACGTATGTTTTATTAACAGTTACCGGCGTTGGTACAGAATTTAAATCTTCGTTAAAGTTATAGCCCAGGTAGCTCACCGTGCTTCTTTCAACCCTGCCGCCTAATATCAGCGACATTTTATCACCAAAATTCTGGGTACTCATGGCGTAGGCTGCGCCTACACCTTCATCACCGGTATAGTTATTTGCCAGTACATCCTGCTGCACCTCTTTTACAATAAAATCTTTGGTATTACCAAAATAGCTGGTGTTTAAATGCGATACCCATTCAGAGCTGGCCGCGCTGCCCACATTATAGTCGGCATTGCCCGCATGCAGCGCGTTGCTGATGTTTGACAGGTTACTACCAAAGCCACTCCAAAAAGGCGTCCATCCCAGGTAATCACTTAGTTTAACGGTTTCGCCCGCAGCGATCTTTGCATCGTATTGCGCCTTTAACTCCGGGTCGATGGCAGGCAGCCAGGTTACCTTGGACAGGGTTTCGCTGTTCTTGTTCATGCCTCGGTATTTTCCGCCAAACTTTATCGAGTTGGCAAACTTTCCGCTTGCCACCGGAACGGTAAGATCCAGTTGGGC
>Ga0193717_1001318_pt1 | contig 15296 bp, 28 predicted proteins | sample U2c2metaG_FD_145900 | JGI IMG/M metagenome (GOLD analysis project Ga0193717, IMG submission 145900) | Soil microbial communities from a riparian zone of the East river system, Colorado, United States - U2c2 | ecosystem: Environmental > Terrestrial > Soil > Riparian zone | place: USA: East River... | reverse complement strand
CGTGGACAGGTTGAACCAGCCCCACTGGCGCGGCACCTGGCGGGTAAGCGCCTGCTCGTAGTGCAGCAACAGCGCTTCATGCGAGGTGTAGAAATCCACGCGCTGGTAGCTGTTGATCGACTGGCCGGCGAGGGTCTCCATGAAGCGCAGGGAGTCGCCGATACTCGCCACCATGCGCCGGTACTCGGCGGCCAGCGGGGAATGCTCTACCCAGGCCAGGTCCCAGTATTCAGGATGGTGAAGATCGGCAAAGCCGCCATCGATGAGCGCGCGGACGAAGTTCATCGGTCACGGCGGGGCGGCGTGGGCCTTGATCAGGCGACGTGGATCGGCGCGGCGGGCGGCGGGGGTGAAGTCCGGGCTGTTGATGAGGTCGCCACGGAAGGCCGGCAAGGTGATGCCGTCGCGGGTTTCGGTATCCGCCGAGCGCGGCTTGGCGTACTGCCCGGCGAAGCGGCCTACGCGCAGCACGGGGCGCTTCAACCCATGCACCAGTACCAGGCTCATCTGCAGCAGCACCTTGAGGCGGTTGGAGATGATCGAGCTGTTGCAGTCGGCGAAGCTCTCGGCGCAGTCGCCCCCCTGCAACAGGAAGCGCTTGCCTTCCTGGGCCTCGGCCAGGCGCTCCTTGAGCGTGAGCACTTCCCATGAGGTGACCAGGGGCGGCAGCTGCCCGAGCTCGGCCAGCACATCGCGAAGTTCCGCGGCGTCCTCATAGGCCGGCTGCTGGAGCGCGGTGCGCTCCGCCCAGGATTCCGGGGCCCATTGGGCGGCTTCGTTCACGGGATGCAGTTTCATAAGCGGCTGGCCTGTAGCGGACGTAGGGTGTTGCGGTTGCGGCGGGTACCGGGCAGCAAGGCCCAGATGGAAAGCACGATGAACCAGAGGAGGGTCCAGGCCGGCATCGGTAGGCCCAGGATGGGTTCGATCTTGGCGCACTCACCGGAGCCGGTGAAGGCGAGCTTGAACATCTTCAGCAGTGGGAATGAGTCCCAGAGATAGGCCAGCCCCGGCCCACAGGAGGGCACTTCGGAAGCTGGCAGGCTCTGCAACCAAAGATGGCGCCCGGCCACGACGATGCCGGCGAGCCCGCCCAGCACCACCAGCGTGGCGTACACCTTGCGGCCGCCGCGCGCAGGGCCATGCAGTGCGCCGATAAGGAAGAACAAACCCATCAAGCACACGGCTACGCGCTGGAAGATGCACAGCGGGCACGGATCGAGGTTCATCACGTACTGCGCGTACAGGGCGAACCCCATCAGGCCGGCACAAACGACGAAACCGAGGGCATAGCGGGAGCGAAAGGACCAGGCGAAGGGGTTCATAGGGTCATGATGCAGTGCGGGATAGTCACGTTACGCGCAAGCCGGCGATGAGGGAAGTCCCGCGTTGCAAGCGTTACAAATGAAACAATTGCAGTAACGCAAAAGCCCCGGCAGGTTTCCCGGCCGGGGCTTTTGCGTTTGAAGAACGCGGTGTTAAGCGTTATTCGGCGTCGACAGCCTCGACCTGCGGGCGATCGACCAGTTCCACGTACGCCATCGGCGCATTGTCACCCGGACGGAAGCCGCACTTGAGGATGCGCAGGTAACCGCCGGCGCGTTCGCGATAACGGGGACCGAGTTCGACGAAGAGCTTGCCGACGGCCTGCTTGTCGCGCAAGCGCGCGAAAGCAAGACGACGATTGGCAACACCATCGCTCTTGGCCAAGGTGATCAGCGGTTCGGCGACGCGACGCAGTTCCTTGGCCTTAGGCAAGGTCGTGCGGATCAGCTCGTGCTTGACCAGCGAAGAGGCCATGTTGCGGAACATGGCTTCACGATGGCTGCTCGTGCGGTTGAGTTTGCGTCCGGATTTTTGGTGGCGCATGGTCTTGTTCCAGTTCTAAAGAGGGCTAAGCGGGGCTTAGCCCAGCTGCATGCCGTGCGAGAGGCCCGGCGGCGGCCAGTTTTCCAGTTTCATGCCGAGGGCGAGTCCACGACCGCCCAGCACGTCCTTGATTTCGGTAAGCGACTTCTTGCCCAGGTTCGGGGTTTTCAGCAGCTCCACTTCGGTCTTCTGAACCAGATCGCCGATGTAGTAGATGCTCTCGGCTTTCAGGCAGTTGGCCGAACGAACGGTCAGCTCGAGGTCGTCGATCGGGCGTAGCAGCAGCGGATCGAAACCGCCCTTCTCCGCCTTGCTGGTGTCGCTTTCGCGGCGCGAGAAATCGCCGAATACGCCCAGCTGGTCGTTGATGATCTCCGCGGCCTTGCGGACGGCATCTTCCGCGCCGATGGTGCCGTTGGTCTCGATGTCGAGCACGAGCTTGTCGAGGTTGGTGCGCTGCTCCACACGGGCGGCGTCCACTTCGTAGGCCACGCGCAGGACCGGGGCGAACGAGGCATCCAGCTGCAGGCGGCCGATCGGACGGGTGTCATCGTCCGGGTGCTGGCGCGCGCTGGCCGGCTGGTAGCCGACGCCGCGACGCACCTTCAGGCGCATGTTGAGGGCGACGTCCTTGGTGAGGTGGCAGATCACGTGCTCGGGGTTGACGATCTCCACCGAGTGATCGACGGCGATATCGCCGGCGGTGACCACGCCCTTGCCCTTCTTCGACAGCGTGAGGGTGACCTCATCGCCGCTATGCTGGCGGATCGCGACGTCCTTCAGGTTCAGCAGGACTTCAATCACGTCTTCCTGCAGGCCCTCGAGCGTGGTGTACTCGTGCAGCACGCCGTCGATTTCAACCTCGACGATCGCGCTACCGGGGATGGACGAGAGCAGCACGCGACGCAGCGCGTTGCCCAGGGTGTGGCCGAAACCACGCTCGAGCGGCTCGACCACGACCTTGGCGCGATTCGCACCAAGTTGCTCGACGCTGAGGCCGCGTGGCCGCAGCACACTAGTTGACGAAACTGCCATGCAAGGCTCCGGTGAATTACTTCGAGTAAAGCTCGACGATCAGCGCTTCGTTGATGTCGGCCGGCAGATCGCCACGGTCCGGCACGGACTTGAAGGTCCCCGCGAACTTCTTGGCATCCACTTCGACCCACATCGGGCGGAGGTCCATCGTGTCATACACGGTGGCCGCTTCCTGCACGCGCAACTGCGTCCTGGCACGTTCGGTCAGGGAGACTTCGTCACCCGGGCGAACGTGGAAAGAGGGAACATTGACCTTCTTGCCGTTGACCACGACAGCCTTGTGCGAGACAAGCTGGCGGGCCTGGGCGCGGGTGACCGCGAAACCCATGCGGTAGACGACATTGTCCAGGCGCTGTTCCAGCAGGCGCAGCAGGTTTTCACCCGTGTTGCCCTTCTGGGTCGAGGCCTTGGTGTAATAGTTCGAGAACTGGCGCTCAAGCACGCCGTAGATGCGCTTGACCTTCTGCTTCTCACGCAACTGCACGGCGTAATCCGACAGACGGGCGCGCTTGTTGGCGCCATGCTGGCCGGGCTTGTTTTCCAGCTTGCACTTGGAGTCCAGCGCGCGCGCCGGGCTCTTCAGACCGAGATCCGCACCCTCGCGACGGGCGAGTTTGCAGGTAGCTCCACGATAACGGGCCATGGTGGTCTCCTTAGACTCGACGCTTCTTGGGGGGACGGCAGCCGTTGTGCGGAATCGGCGTGACATCAATAATGTTGAGCACCTTGTAACCCAGTGCGTTCAACGAACGTACGGCGGACTCGCGGCCGGGGCCAGGGCCCTTGATGCGAACCTCGACCGTCTTCACACCGTAATCGCCGGCGGCGCGGCCGGCTTTCTCGGCGGCAACCTGGGCAGCGAACGGGGTGGACTTGCGCGAACCGCGGAAACCCGCGCCGCCAGCCGTCGCCCACGACAGGGCATTACCCTGGCGGTCGGTGATGGTGACGATAGTGTTGTTGAAGGAAGCCTGCACGTGGGCCACGGCATCCGTGACAACACGCTTGATCTTCTTCTTGGTTTTAACCGGCTTAGCCATAATGGAATCCGTTACTTCTTGATCGGGCGACGCGGACCCTGGCGGGTGCGGGCATTGGTACGCGTGCGCTGACCGCGCACCGGCAGGCCACGACGGTGGCGGAGGCCGCGGTAGCAGCCCAGGTCCATCAGGCGCTTGACGGCCATGCCAATCTCACGGCGGAGGTCGCCCTCGACGGTGTACTTGGCGATCTCGGCGCGAAGCTTCTCCACTTCGCCCTCGCTCAGCGACTTGATCTGGGTGGTCGGGGTAACACCCGCGTCCACACAGACCTGCTTGGCCCGGCTACGGCCGATGCCGTAAATGCTCTGCAATCCGACCCAGACATGCTTCTGGACCGGCAAATTGACACCCGCGATGCGCGCCATGATGTTCTATCTCCGATGCGTTTCGTGCGCGGTAAACGCGCAATTCTAACCTGAATTGAATCAAACGGAAAGCCCTGCGGCCCTAAGGCCACTGCCCTCCACGGTTTTGGGGGCCTGCGCCGCGTTCAGCTTCGGCGCAAGTTGGACTTCTTGAGCAAACTCTCGTACTGGTGGCTGACCAGGTGCGCCTGCACCTGTGCAGTGAAGTCCATCACCACGACCACCACGATCAGCAGCGAAGTGCCGCCGAAGTAGAACGGCACGTGCCACAGGTTCTGCATGAACGTCGGTACCAGGCAGACCAGCACCAGGTACAGCGCGCCCACACCGGTAAGGCGGGTCATCACGGCATCGATGTACTCCCCGGTGGCGCGACCCGGGCGGATGCCTGGGATCAGCGCGCCGGAGCGCTTGAGGTTGTCCGCCGTTTCCTGCGAATTGAAGACAATCGCCGTATAGAAGAAGGCGAACGCGATCACCAGCAGGGCGAACACGAGGTCGTGGACCGGCTCTCCCTGGGTCAACGACGTCGTGAGGTACTGCAGCCAGCGGGACTGATGCGACTTGTCCAACCAGTTGGCGGCGGTTGCCGGGAAAAGCAACAGGCTCGAGGCGAAGATCGGCGGAATGACGCCCGCCATGTTGATCTTCAGCGGCAGATGGGAGGTCTGGTTCATATACGCCCGCTGGCCACCCTGGCGGCGTGCGTAATTGACCGTGATCCGCCGCTGCCCCCGCTCCATGAACACCACGAAGGCGATCGTGGCCAGCATCACCACCACCACCATGATCAGGCGCAACGGCGTGAGCTCGTTGTTCGAGGCCATGGTCAGGGTATGCGCCACGGCGCCCGGAAGCCCCGCCACGATACCGGCGAAAATCAACAGCGAGATGCCGTTACCGATGCCGCGCTCGGTGATCTGTTCACCCAGCCACATCAGGAACATGGTGCCAGCCGTAAGGCCAACCACCGCCGACATCACGAACCCGGCACCCGGCAGGTACACCACCGGTGCGCCAGAACCCTGGGCCACCTGGCCCTGGAACCCCACCGCCAGCATGAACGCCTGGAAGGCGGCCAGGCCAACGGTGCCGAAGCGCGTGTACATGGTCATCTTGCGACGACCGGCCTCGCCTTCCTTGCGCAACTGCGCCAGGGAGGGGATGACCGAGCCCATCATCTGCACCACGATCGATGCCGAGATGTAGGGCACCACGCCCAATGCGAAGATCGAAAAGCGGGCCAGCGAGCCGCCGGAGAACATGTTGAACATGCCCATCAGACCGCCGCCCTGCTCCACCAGGCGAGTCATCGCCTCCGGATTGACGCCCGGGACCGGGATGAACGAGCCCAGGCGGAAGACGACCAGCGCACCAATCACAAAGAAGATGCGCTGACGCAGTTCCGTCAGCTTGCCCAGCGAGCCGAGCGTATTGCCCTGAGCTCCGGCCACGCGACTACTCCACGCTTCCGCCGGCAGCCTCAATGGCTGCCTTGGCGCCGGCGGTGGCAAGGAGCCCCGTCGTTTTGATCTTGCGGCCGATCTCGCCCTTGGCGACGATCTTGACCTTCTTGGCGCGGCTGTCCACCAGGCCCGCCGCATGCAACGTGACCAGGTCGAACGCGTCGCCCTTGAGGTTGGCCAGCTGGTACAGGAACACCTGCTGGGTCTCAACCTTCTTGTGCGAGCGGAAGCCGACCTTGGGCAGGCGGCGCTGCAACGGCATCTGGCCGCCTTCGAAACCGACGCGATGCGTGCCACCGGCGCGAGCGTGCTGACCCTTGTGACCGCGACCCGCGGTCTTGCCGAGACCCGAACCGATACCGCGACCCACACGCAGGCGGGTCTTGCGGGAGCCCTTGCCGGGCTTGATGTCATTCAGACGCATGATTTACTCCTCGACCCGAACCAGGTAGTAGACCGTGTTGATGAGGCCACGGACCTGGGGGGAATCCTTCAAATCGCGCACATCGTTGATCTTGCTCAGGCCCAGGGCCCTCACGCTCAGGCGATGGCGACCCTGGACGCCGCGCAGGCCCTTGACCAGGCGCACGCGCACGGTGCCGACGGCAGCGGCGGCTTCGTTCTTCTTAGCCATTACCCAGTACCTCTTCGATCGTCTTGCCACGCTTGGCGGCGATGCGCTTGGGCGAGGCCACGGCCTGCAGGCCCTTGATGGTGGCGCGGACCAGGTTGATCGGGTTACGCGAACCCACGGCCTTGGCCAGGACGTCCTTCACGCCAACCACTTCGAGCACGGCGCGCATGGCACCGCCGGCGATCACGCCGGTACCCTCGGAAGCGGGCTGCATGTATACGCGGGCAGCGCCGTGGTTGGCCTTGATGGCGTACCACAGGGTGCCGTTGTTCAGTTCGATGCTCACCATCTGGCGACGCGCGCGCTCCATGGCCTTGGAGATGGCGACCGGCACTTCACGTGCCTTGCCATAACCGAAGCCGACGCGGCCTTCGCCATCGCCCACTACCGTGAGCGCGGTGAAACTCATCTGGCGACCGCCCTTGACCGTCTTGGCCACGCGGTTGACGGCGATGAGCTTTTCGAGCATCCCGTCGGAATTTTCACGATCATTCGAAGACATCTTCGTTTCCTGTACGCCCGGGACGTTTTGCCCGGGACTTTACGTTTACGGCTTGGTCGCCGCTTGGAGTTGTATGGAACTTAAGGTGCGCGGCCAGCAGCCCAGCCGCGCCCTGTGGTGCAATTGCTTAGAACTTCAGGCCGGCTTCGCGGGCGGCATCGGCCAGGGCCTTGATGCGGCCGTGGTAGCGGAAGCCCGAACGATCGAAGGCAACCGACTCGACACCGGCGGCCCGGGCGCGCTCGGCGACCGTCTTGCCGACGACCGTGGCGGCCTCGATGTTGCGCTTGCTCTTCAGACCCTCGGCGACGGCCTTCTGCACCGTGGAAGCGGCGGCGACGACCTTGCCATCGGGTGCGAACACCTGGGCATAGATGTGCTGGCCGGTGCGGTGGACGCTCAGGCGGTGGACCGCCAGCTCGCGGATGTGCGAACGGGTGGACTTGGCGCGGCGCAGGCGGGATACGTTCTTGTTCATGCTCATTTCCTCGAAAGCGGATAGGCCGATTAGGCCTTCTTGGCTTCCTTCAGGGTGATCTTCTCGCCGGCATAACGGACGCCCTTGCCCTTGTACGGCTCGGGAGCGCGATAGGCGCGGATCTTGGCGGCAACCTGGCCGACGACCTGCTTGTCGGCGCCCTTGATGAGGATTTCCGTCTGCGTGGGGACTTCGATGGTGACGCCAGCCGGCGCCTCGAAGACCACCGGGTGCGAGAAGCCCAGGGTGAGGTTGAGCGCCTTGCCGGTCATGGCGGCACGGTAGCCGACGCCAACCAGCTCGAGCTTGCGCTCGTAACCGGTGGACACGCCGGTGACCATGTTGGCCAGGATCGCGCGGGCGGTGCCGCCGAACTTGTGGTCGGCGCCTTCGGTGACCACCACGTGGACAATGCCGCCGTCGACGTTGACGTCGATGCCTGGCATACGATGGGTGCTCAAGGTGCCCTTGGAGCCCTTGACCGTGATGGCGTCGTTGCCGACGTTGACTTCCACGCCCTTGGGCAGGTTGATCGGCTGTTTGGATACGCGGGACATCGTTCGCTCCTTACGCCACCTGGCCGAGGACTTCGCCGCCGAGGCCGCGAGCGCGGGCCTGGGCGTCGGTCAGCAGGCCGGCGGAGGTGGAAATGATGGAGATGCCCAGACCGCCCAGCACCTTGGGCAGCTCGTCCTTGCCGCGATACACACGCAGGCCTGAACGGCTGACACGGGAAATCGTCTCGATGGCCGGCTGGCCTTCGAAATACTTGAGCTTCAATTCGAGGACCGGCTTGCCGGTTTCGTCGGCCGTGGCGGCGACGTCGAGGATGTAGCCTTCATTCTTCAGAAGGTTGGCAATCGCCACCTTCAACTTCGACGACGGCATACGGACAACCGGCTTGCCCATGGACTGGGCGTTGCGGATGCGCGTAAACAGGTCGGCGATAGGATCAGTCATGCTCATGGGTAATTCCTGATGAGTCCACCGATATCCGATTGACCGGAAATCTTGAGTTGTATGCCGGCACGCGCCGGCCTGCGAGAACGCAGACCGACGACTATAGCAGGTTTTTACAGCGTAAAGCTAGCCGGGGTTACCAGCTGGCCTTGCGCAGGCCCGGCACGTCGCCACGCATGGTGGCTTCGCGGAGCTTGTTACGGCCCAGGCCGAACTTGCGGTAGACGCCACGTGCGCGGCCCGACAACGCGCAGCGGTTACGCTGGCGGGAGGGGCTGGCATCACGGGGCAGCTTCTGCAGCTTGGCCTGTGCTTCCATCTTTTCTTCGTACGAAGCGGTGGAGCTGAGGACGAGCGCCTTCAGCTCCGCACGCTTGACGGCGTACTTCTTGACGAGCTTGGTCCGCTTGATGTCGCGGTTGACCATCGAGGTCTTTGCCATGGTTTGTCTCGCGTTATCAGTTACGGAACGGGAAGCTGAAGGCCTCGAGGAGCGCCTTGGCCTCTTCGTCGGACTTCGCCGTCGTGGTGATGGCGATGTCCATGCCGCGCATCGCATCGACCTTGTCGAAGTCGATTTCCGGGAAGATGATCTGTTCCTTGATGCCGAAGTTGTAGTTACCACGGCCATCGAAGGCGCGGCCGGACACACCGCGGAAGTCGCGGGTACGCGGCAGCGAGATGTTGATCAGGCGATCAAGGAATTCCCACATCTGCGCACGGCGCAGCGTGACCTTGCAACCGATCGGCCAACCGTCGCGGATCTTGAACGAGGCCACCGACACGCGGGCCTTGGTCGTGATCGGCTTCTGGCCAGCGATCGCGGCCATGTCGGCCACGGCGTTGTCCAGAATCTTCTTGTTGCCGGCGGCTTCGCCCACGCCCATGTTCAGCGTGATCTTCGTGATGCGCGGAACCTGCATCACGTTGTCGTAACCAAAACGCTCGGTGAGCTTCTTGATGACGGATTCTTTGTAGAAATTTTCGAGGCGCGTCATGACATGTCTTCCTTACGCGTCCACTACTTCGCCGTTGGACTGGAACACGCGCACCTTCTTCCCGTCGCCGAGAGTCTTGATGCCAACGCGTGAACCCTTGCCGGTGGCGGAGTTGAACAGCTGTACGTTGGAGATGTGGATCGAAGCCTCTTTCTCGACGATGCCGCCGGCCTGGTTGGCCTGCGGATTCGGCTTGGTATGACGCTTCACCACGTTGACGTTGGAGACGACCACGCGGTCCTCCGCAACGCGCAGCACGTCACCGCGCTGACCCTTGTTCTTGCCGGTGATAACGACGACGTTGTCACCCTTACGGATACGTTTCATGTCTGGTCTCCGCTCAGAGCACTTCGGGCGCGAGGGAGACGATCTTCATGAACTTCTCGCTGCGCAGCTCGCGGGTCACCGGCCCGAAAATACGGGTACCGATCGGCTCGAGCTTGTTGTTGAGGAGGACGGCCGCATTCCCGTCGAAACGGATGGTGGAGCCATCGGCGCGGCGAATACCCTTGGCGGTACGGACCACCACGGCGTTGTAGACCTCGCCCTTCTTCACCTTGCCGCGGGGGATGGCATCCTTGACGGTGACCTTGATCACGTCGCCAACCGAGGCGTAACGGCGCTTGGAACCGCCGAGCACCTTGATGCACATCAATTCCTTGGCGCCGCTATTGTCCGCGGCCTGGAGCGTGCTTTGCATCTGGATCATGGCTGCACCCTCCCGTCAGACAATGTCAGCGCGGGTGATAATTTCCACCACGCGATGATGCTTGGTTTTCGACAGCGGACGGCACTCGGCAATCCGCACCACGTCGCCCTCGTTGGCGCCCGTTTCATCATGGGCGTGCAACTTGGTGGAACGACGGACGATCTTGCCCAGCAGCGGGTGCTGGACCTGGCGCTCGACCAGCACGGTAACCGTGTTGACCATCTTGTTGCTGATCACGCGACCCTCGAGGGTGCGCGCGGCTTTCTTGTTATCGCTCATATCCGCCGTCCTTACTTCTTGCTGCCGAGCACGAATTTCGTGCGGGCAATATCGCGCCTAACGCGGCGCAGCTGGTGCGGCTGGGTGAGCTGGCCGGAGCCTTTCTGCATGCGCAGATTGAACTGCTCCTTGCGAAGGTCCAGCAGGTGCTTCTTGAGCTCGTCTGCCGACTGGTCTTTGATCTGCTTGGTGGCCATCACATCACCGCCCTGGAAACGAATTGCGTCTGGACAGAGAGTTTCGCCGCGGCCAGGCGGAACGCTTCGCGCGCCGTGGTCTCGTCGACACCCTCGATTTCATAAAGCATGCGGCCGGGCTGGATCGGGGCGACCCAGAACTCGACGCTGCCCTTGCCCGCGCCCATTCGAACTTCGATCGGCTTGCGGGTGATCGGCTTGTCCGGGAACACGCGGATCCACAGCTTGCCGCCTCGCTTGACGAAGCGGGTGATGCAACGACGCGCAGCTTCGATCTGGCGGGCCGTGAGCTGACCGTGTGTGGTCGCCTTCAGGCCGTACTCGCCGAAGCTGACGAGGTTGGAGGAGAATGCCAGGCCGTCATTACGGCCCTTGTGCATCTTGCGGTACTTGGTGCGCTTTGGTTGCAACATGGCAACGCTCCTTACTTGGCAACCCGCTCGCGATCGCGGCGGTTTTCACCACCCTCGCGACGCGGCGGCTGCGACTGTTCTTCCTTCGACGCCTCGGCCGTGGCGGCCGCGAGGTCGAAGATCTCGCCCTTATAGATCCACACCTTGACACCGATGATGCCGTAGGTGGTCTTGGCTTCGGCGACGCCGTAGTCGATGTCCGCGCGCAGGGTATGCAGCGGGACGCGACCTTCACGGCTCCACTCGGAGCGGGCGATCTCGGCGCCGTTCAGACGACCGGAAACGTTGATCTTGATACCCAGGGCGCCAAGGCGCATGGCGTTGCCGACCGAGCGCTTCATTGCGCGGCGGAACATGATGCGGCGCTCGAGCTGCTGGGCGATCGACTCGGCCACCAGCTGGGCATCCAGTTCGGGCTTGCGCACTTCGGACACGTTGATGTGGGTGGGAACACCCATCATCGCGGTGACTTCCTTGCGCAGCTTCTCGATGTCCTCGCCCTTCTTGCCGATCACCACGCCCGGACGGGCGGTGTGGATCGTCACGCGGGCGGTCTTGGCCGGACGCTCGATCTGGATCTTGCTGATGCCGGCCTGCGCCAGCTTCTTGCGAAGCATCTCACGGACCTTCAGATCGGCCGAGAGATACTTGGCGTAGTCGCCCTTGTTGGCGTACCACTTCGAGTTCCAGTCCTTGGCAATGCCGAGGCGGATACCGGTGGGATGTACTTTATGACCCATCGTCTATTTCCTCAGTCAGTTGCCGACGACAACGGTGATGTGCGCGGTGCGCTTAAGAATGCGCGAACCACGACCCTTGGCGCGGGCGAACATGCGCTTCATGGCCGGACCCTCGTCGACGAAGATGCTGGACACGCGAAGCTCGTCCACATCCGCGCCGAGGTTGTTCTCGGCATTGGCGACGGCCGACAGCAGCACCTTGCGAACGAGCTGGGCGGCTTTCTTGTTGGTAAAGGCGAGCACGTCGCTGGCCTTGCCCACGGGGAGTCCGCGGACCAGGTCGGCCACCAGGCGAGCCTTCTGCGCCGAAATACGGGCGCCCCGGAGGATTGCTTTGGCTTCGGTGCTCATCACTTACCCTTCTTGTCGCCGGAGTGGCCCTTGAACGTGCGGGTCACCGCGAACTCGCCGAGCTTGTGCCCGACCATGTTCTCGTTGATCAACACGGGCACGTGCTGGCGTCCGTTATGGATGGCGATGGTCAGCCCAACCATTTCGGGCAGGATCATCGAGCGGCGCGACCAGGTCTTGATCGGACGCTTGTTGTTGGCCGCGACAGCGGCATCCACCTTTTTTACAAGGTGCAGGTCGACAAACGGACCTTTTTTTAGTGAACGAGGCATATTGGATATCCGTTACTTGCGGCGACGCACGATGAACTGCTGGGTGCGCTTGTTGCTGCGCGTCTTGTAGCCCTTGGCCGGAGTGCCCCACGGGGATACCGGGTGACGTCCGCCAGAGGTCTTGCCCTCACCACCGCCATGCGGGTGGTCCACCGGGTTCATCACCACACCGCGAACGGTGGGACGAATACCCATCCAGCGCTTTGCGCCGGCCTTGCCGAGCTTACGGAGGCTGTGCTCCCCGTTGCCCACTTCACCGATCGTGGCGCGGCATTCCACCGGCACGCGGCGCATTTCGCCGGAGCGAAGGCGCAGCGTGGCGTAGCCCTGCTCACGCGCCACCAGCTGTACCGAGGCGCCGGCACTGCGCGCGATCTGCGCACCCTTGCCCGGCTTCATCTCGATGCAGTGAATGGTCGAACCCACCGGGATGTTGCGCAGCGGTAGGCAGTTGCCCGCCTTGATCGGCGCATCGGTACCCGATACCAGGCGGTCATCCACCTGCACGCCCTTCGGCGCGATGATGTAGCGGCGCTCACCATCCGAATACACCAGCAGCGCGATGTGCGCGGTGCGGTTCGGATCGTATTCCAGGCGCTCGACGCGAGCCACGATGGACTCCTTGTCGCGCTTGAAATCGATGATGCGGTAGGCCTGCTTGTGGCCACCGCCGCGGTGACGGACCGTGATGCGGCCGTAATGGTTACGGCCACCGGACTTGGACTGCGACTCGGTCAGCGGAGCGTACGGAGCGCCCTTGTGCAGACCCGGGGTGTGGACGCTGACAGCGTCGCGACGGCCCGGCGAGGTCGGCTTGTGTGTGATTAATGCCATCTCGAATAACTCCTGGCTCAGGCCTTGGCCGACACGTCGATCGTGTGGCCAGCGGCGAGTCGCACGTAGGCCTTGCGCTTACCCTGGCGAACGCCAGCGCGCTGGCGGAAGGACTTGGCCTTGCCCTTGCCATTGACGAGGTTCACGTTCTCGACCTTGACGTCGAAAAGGTGTTCCACGGCGGCGCGGACGTCAGCCTTGGTGGCTTCCGGGGCTACGACGAAAACATACTGGTTACCCTCGGCAAGACGGGCGGTCTTTTCGGAAATGTGCGGCGCGCGCAGCGTATTCAGGGTGCGTTCGTTGCTCATGCCAGCCACTCCTCAACCTTCTTGACCGCGTCTACCGTGAGCACGACGTAATCGGAACCGACCAGGCTAACCGGGTTCAGCGCCAGCACGTCCACTACGTGGAGGTACGGAATGTTGCGGGCAGACAGGTACAGCGCCTCGGTGGCTTCCTCGGAAACCAGGAGCACGCGGCCGGAAACTTCAAGCTCGGCGAGCTTGGAGATCATGGCCTTGGTCTGCGCCTTCTCGAAATCAAAACCCGGGACAACTTTCAGGCGGCCGGCGCGGTTGAGCTCCGACAGCATGGAGCGAATCGCGACACGGTAGGCCTTGCGGTTGACCTTCTGCTCGAAGCTGCGCGGCTTGGCGGCAAAGGTGACGCCACCACCGACGAAGATCGGTGCGCGGTAGTCGCCGTGACGGGCGCCGCCGCCCTTCTGCTTCTTGAACTTCTTGGTGGTACCGGACATCTCGCCGCGCGACAGCTGCGCCTTGGTGCCGGCTCGGCCGCCCGCGCGATACGCGGTGACAACCTGGTGGATCAGGGCGTTGTTCAGCTCGCGACCGAAGACCTCGTCGGAAACGGTAAGCGGCTGGGCGCCAATGACATTGAGTTCCATGGCGTTCTCCTCAGCCCTTCGTCGTCGGACGGATCACGACGTCGCCACCGGGAGCACCCGGTACCGCGCCCTTGACCGCAATCAGGTGACGCTCGGCATCGACCTTGACCACTTCCAGGCCCTGCTGCGTGCGGTTGACCGCACCCATGTGGCCGGACATCTTCTTGCCGGGGAACACGCGGCCTGGCGTCTGGCGCTGGCCGATGGAGCCCGGCGCGCGATGCGACAGCGAGTTACCGTGCGTGGCATCACCCATCTTGAAGTGATGACGCTTGATGGTGCCCTGGAAACCCTTGCCCTTGGACACGCCCTGCACGTCGACCACCTGGCCTACGGAGAACACGTCGTCGGCCTTGATTTCGCTGCCCACGGCATACTTGGCGGCGTCATCGGCCGATACGCGGAATTCGCGGATGACGCGACCCGGCTCGACCTTCGCCTTTGCATAATGGCCCTTCAGCGGCTGCGTCAGCAGCGAGGCGCGCTTGACGCCTGCCGCGAGCTGCACGGCGCTGTAGCCGTCGATTTCGTCCGTCTTCACCTGGGTCACGCGATTGGGCGTCGCTTCAATCAGCGTCACCGGAATCGAGCGGCCATCTTCAGTGAAGAGCCGGCTCATGCCGCACTTGCGGCCTACCAGTCCGATACTCATATCTGTATCCCTTTGTCCGCTCAGCCCAGCTTGATCTGTACGTCTACGCCAGCGGCGAGATCAAGCTTCATGAGCGCGTCCACGGTTTTGTCATTCGGGTCGATGATGTCCAGCACACGCTTGTGGGTGCGGGTCTCATACTGATCGCGAGCATCCTTGTCGACGTGCGGGGACGTCAGGATGGTGTACCGCTCGATCTTGGTCGGGAGCGGAATCGGGCCCAGCACCGTTGCACCGGTACGCTTGGCCGTCTCGACGATCTCACTGGCTGAACGGTCGATCAAACGATGATCGAACGCCTTGAGCCGAATGCGAATCTTCTGGTTCGCCATAAAAACCGTGTCCTGTTGTCGAAAGAACGTTATGTATTTCAGGCACTTATCAGTGACCTGATTACTCTTCAAAAGCGTAAGCGACTACCGCCCGGGAGGACGGTAGCCGCCTATCTTACTGCATTTTCCCGCAAATTGCAGGGATGACGCGTATTACTTGAGAATCTTGGCAACCACACCCGCGCCGACGGTACGACCGCCCTCGCGGATGGCGAAACGCAGGCCGTCGTCCATGGCGATCGGGTGGATCAGCGTGA
>Ga0193717_1001317_pt1 | contig 15300 bp, 12 predicted proteins | sample U2c2metaG_FD_145900 | JGI IMG/M metagenome (GOLD analysis project Ga0193717, IMG submission 145900) | Soil microbial communities from a riparian zone of the East river system, Colorado, United States - U2c2 | ecosystem: Environmental > Terrestrial > Soil > Riparian zone | place: USA: East River... | reverse complement strand
CTGCCAGTAGGTGTAGTCGGCGTGGCCCGGGCGGAACGTGTCGACGAGATCGTTGTAGTCCTTCGAGCGCGCGTCGGTGTTGCGGATCAGCAGCGCGATCGGCGTGCCGGTCGTGCGGCCTTCGAATACGCCGGAAAGGATCTCGACCTCGTCGGCCTCGTGCCGCTGCGAGGTGTAGCGGCTCTTGCCGGTGGCGCGGCGGTCGAGATCAGTGCGGAATTCCTCGGGCGCGATCGCGAGTCCCGGCGGACAGCCGTCGATCACGCAGCCGATCGCGAGACCGTGGCTTTCGCCGAAGGTCGTTGTGGTGAAAAGTTTTCCGAACGAGTTGCTGGACACGGCCTGATCCGGTCGAACCTCCTTATCGTCGTTCCGGTGAAGGCCGGAATCCAGCTTTTTCTCGGAGGAAGTCGAAGCTGGGTCCCGGCCTTCGCCGGGACGACGAAACTTTTCTATCGCCGCTGTGCCGCCGCTTCGACGATTACGGTTGCATGCTCGACCAGATCATCCCGATCCAGCACGAACACACCCATCTGCCCGACATTGAACTCGATCCAGTTGAACGGCACCCCGGGCAGCAGCGCCGCGAGCGCGCGCTCGCTTTCGCCGACCTCGACGATCAACACGCCGTTCTCGGTCAGATGCGCGGCCGCCTCGTCGAGGATGCGCAAGGCGAAATCCAGTCCATCGTCGCCGGCACGCAAACCTAGCTCGGGCTCGTGGCTGTATTCGGGCGGCAGTGCGGCGTATTCCTGCTCGGTGACATAGGGCGGATTGCTGACGATCAGGTCGTAGGTCCGCCCGGCAAGGCCGCCGAACAGGTCCGAGCGCAGCGCGGTCACGCGATCGGCGACGTCCTGGAACTCGATGTTCTCGCGCGCGAGCGACAGCGCGTCTTCGCTGATGTCGGCGATGTCGACCTGCCATTCCGGATTGTGCACGGCCATCGCTATGCCGATGCAGCCCGAGCCGGTGCACAGGTCGAGCGCGTTGTCGACGCTGCGATCGTCGAGCCACGGCGAGAAACCGCCCTGGATCAGCTCGGCGATCGGCGAGCGCGGCACCAGCGCGCGCTGGTCGGACTTGAACTTGAGACCGGCGAACCACGCGGTGCCGGTCAGGTACGCGACCGGCTTGTGCTCGTCGACGCGGCGATCGATCAGGTCGAGCACGCGCTGTTTTTCCTCGACGGTCAATCGCGCCTGTCCATACGCGGGCGAAAGATCGTGCGGCAGATGCAGCGCGTGCAGCACCAGATGCGTCGCTTCGTCGATCGCATTGTCGTAGCTGTGGCCGAAGGTGAGTCCGGCAGCGCCGAAACGGCTGGCGCCGTAGCGTATGAAATCGACGATCGTGGACAGTTCGCTGATCACGGGGAAGGCTGGACGGGATGCTCGCGCGGAAAGGCCGCGAGTATAGGTGAACGCACCGCTATAATCCCCGCATGCATTCCAGACGCAGTGCCGGCCGTGTCTCGGCGACCGTGCTCATCCTGATCGCCGCAGTCGCGGCGGCGCTCGGCCTTTGGCTCGGCAGCCGCGCGTTCGCTCCGGCGTCCGCGCCTCCGTTGCAAGCCGGCGTCCTGTATCCGGCGCCGCGCGCGCTGCCTGATTTCCATCTGACGCGCGCCGATGGCGGCGCTTTGACGCAGGCGGACTGGAAGGGTCGCTGGACCGTCGCATTCTTCGGCTTCACCAACTGCCCGGATGTCTGTCCGACCACGCTGGCGACGTTCAAGCAGGTGTGGTCGAAACTGCATGCGGCAAACATCGCCGACCGCGTGCGTTTCGATTTCATCTCGGTCGACCCGCAACGCGACACACCGGAGCTGCTGACGAAGTACGTCGGCTACTTCAGCAAGGACTTCGTCGCCGCGACCGGCAGCGACGAGGAGCTGACCAAGCTCACGCGCGCGCTCGGTCTCGTCTATGCACGCGAGCCGACCGGCAATGGCGACTACACCGTGGACCACAGCGCGTCGGCGATCATCGTCGATCCGAACGGCCGCCAGGTCGGCCTGTTCCGGCCGCCGTTCGATGCGGAGAAAATCGCCGCCGATCTCAAGACGCTGGCGGGCTCCGGATGATGCGCATCGCGATCGCCGCGCAGTACCTGCTTCCGCATCGGCTGCTGTCGCGCATCGTGCACTGGGCAACACGCTGGACGTTCGCGCCGTGGAAGAACCTGCTGATCCGCCAGGTCGTGAAGCATTACCAGGTCAACCTCGACGAAGCCGAAGCTTCGGACCTCGCGGCATACGTGAATTTCAATGCGTTCTTCACGCGCGCCCTCAAGCCGGGCGCGCGTCCGCTCGACGCCGATCCCGATGCGGTGCTCTGCCCGGCCGATGGACGCATCAGCCAGGCCGGCCGCATCGATCACGGACGCATCTTCCAGGCGAAAGGATTCGACTTCGGCACCGGCGAGCTGCTCGGCGACGATGCACGCGCCGCGGCGTTTCACGACGGCAGCTTCCTGACCGTATATCTGTCACCGCGCGACTACCACCGCGTGCATATGCCGCTGGCCGGCGAGCTGGTCGAGACCGTGCACATCCCCGGCCGCATCTTCAGCGTTGCGCCGTTGCCGGTGCAGTCGATTCCGCGACTGTTCGCGCGCAACGAGCGGCTGGTCTGTCATTTCGACAGCGCGCTCGGACCGTTCGTCGTGGTCCTGGTCGGGGCAATGCTGGTGTCCGGCGTGGCAACGATCTGGGATGGCGTCGTGATTCCGCCGTATGCCGACCAGGTCGCGCGTCGCAACTGGCGCGGCCGCGGCGTCTGGCTCAAGCGCGGCAGCGAGCTCGGCCGTTTCGAGATGGGCTCGACCGTGATCGTGCTGCTGCCGGCCCGGCTCGGGCGCTTCTCGCCCCATCTGTCCACCGAGCAGCCAGTGCGGATGGGTCAGAAAGTCGGCGAGCTCGCCCAGCGCGACACCCGCGCGCCCGCTTGAGCCGCGTCAAAATGTGACCACGGTCGACAAATTGTGACTAATTGAACAGACCGTTCACGCGATTCCCGATAGATTCCGGCATGCCGGACGGATTTGGGTTGGGTTGCCGGCTACAGCCAGGGGGAATCCGCATGCAGCTTGTCACCCGTTTGATCGCTTTGAGCCGTGCGGTACAGCTGCGCAGGCAGTTCCGTGGCATCGAGAAGGCACTCGTCGACCTCGCGCCGAACGCACGCCGCCAGCTTGCCGCGATCGCGCTGCGCGAGTTCGCCAATGCCTCGAAGAGCGAATTCCCGCATCTCTACGCGACGCCGCCCGAGGAAAAATATCGTCCGTGGGGCAGCGGCACCGACATCGGTCTGGAGCGCATGCGTTCGGACAGCCTGCAGGTGCGCCTGCGCGGCGTCGCGCTGTGGCTGACCGTCGCTTATCACGAAACCAAGGATTCGCCGTTCACCGAGCAGCAGGAGCTGCACCGTCAGGTCATGCGCGCGATGCGCGCACTGAAGGATTCGATACCGGCCGCGGAACTGAATCAGTGGTTCGCCGCAGCGAATGAGGCGCAAGCGGCCTGACCGGCAATCGCCGGCTCGCTAGCGCGCGCCGGTTCGATTGCCGGTCGCGGGAAGATTCCCGCGTTAGTTCTTTGCGCAGTTGGGAACGCGCAGGGTTTTCCCCGGATGAATCGGATAGCGCGGACCGCGCAGGCCATTCGCTGCCGCGATCTCGCGCACGCCGCTGCAGCCGAGCTTGCGCGCGATCGATGACAGCGTGTCGCCCTTGCGCACCACGTAGCCGCTCGGCTTGATCTGTTGCGCACGCACCAGGCTTGCGGGCTGCGGCGACGGCACGATGGCCGAATGCAGCTCCGCAGCGAGCGTCGGCCATTGGCCCTGCGTGCAATCGCGCGCGTACACCGGCTCCAGCTGCGCCGGCACGGCGAGCTTCGTTCCGGCGGCCTGGGACTCTTGTGGATCGAGTTGCGGATTGAGATTGCGCAGCGTGCGGAACCAGCCCGCTTCGGCGTCGGCGTCCTGGCCGAGGCAGATCGTCAGTTCCGCGAGCGATGCCGGGCGGCTCAGCGTGATGCTGCCGGGATGGCCGGGGACTTTCGGAAACGCGAGGTTGTATCGCTCCGGATGCATGAACAGCCACGCCGCGGCGAGCACCATCGGCACGTATTCGCGCGTCTCCTGCGAGACCGCGTAATAGACCTGCGGATCCCAGAAGTTCTGCACGCCGCCGCGGCCCGCAAGCCTCGCCATCGCGCCTTCGCCGCCGTTGTAGGCGCCGATCACCAGCTCGAGCTTGTTGTTGAAGATCGCCAGCTGCTCGTTGAGGTACGACGCGTTCGCGCGCGCTGACAGTTTTGGATCGAAACGCTGGTCGAAGCCGTCGACGGTGCTGAGGCCGAAACGCAGTCCCGTCGCATACATGAACTGCAGAGGTCCCGACGCGCCGGAACGCGAGACCGCGTGCACCTTGCCGCCGGATTCCTTGGCCAGCATGCCGAACAGCAGCGCCTCGGGCAGCCCCGCCTTTTCGTATTCCGGCCACATCAGATAACGCATGTACTCGTAGTTGACGTACGCGGTGATCAGGTTCGGGCGGTACTGCGTCAGCCATTCCTCGAGCGCCGCCTTGACCGGGCCGTTCAGCGCGATGACGTCGCCGAGCTCGCGTCCCTTCAGCAGCGTCAGCGAGCGGCCGAGCTCGGGCACGGCCGCGACGACCGGCGATGTCTCGCCGGCTTCGCTCTGCGCTTCGGGCGTGGTGCCGGAGGTGTCGCCTTCCGATTCCTGCGCGGCGAGGCTGCCGGTGCTGAGGCGCAGCAGACGATCGAACGCGGCGACGAAGCGCTGCTGCTCGCAGCCGGATATCTCGCCGCAGCGTGTCGCGGCGGCGCGCAGATCGTCCAGCGCCGCGGCGACTTCCACCTGCGCCTGGTCGTTCTTGCCCTCGCGCGCGAGACCGAGACCGTTCTCGTAGCGCTTCGAATCCTGGTCGAGGCGCGCGTACAGCGCGTTGAGCTCCGCATCGTCGACCTTGCCGGCGGGCGGAGTCGCGGCAGTGCGCGGCGTGGTCGCGGCGCAGGCGGCGAGCAGCGAAAGGACGGCGGCGGCGGCGAGTCGATGAATGGGCTGCATTGAAATCCTGTCCGGTAGCGTGCTGCCGCAACTTACCTTCCCTTAGCGCACGCGGCAACCGCCGCGATCGACCGGACACGGCAACCGCCGCGATGGATCGTCGCTACAATCGCGACGTCATTCGCTGCGGGCGGAACGCGCACATGAGCCAGATCCTGATCGGCAAGGGCGACAAGGAAATCTACCTGCTGGGCAAGTACGCCAACCGCCACGGCATGATCGCGGGCGCGACCGGCACCGGCAAATCGGTGTCGCTGATGGTGCTCGCCGAGGGTTTCTCGAAGCTCGGCGTGCCGGTGTTCCTCGCCGACGTCAAAGGCGATCTCGCCGGTCTCGCGCAGGCCGGCGCGATGAGCGACAAGCTCAAGACGCGCATCGACAAGCTCGGCATCAGCTGGACCGCCGGCGCCAATCCGGTCGTGTTCTGGGATATCTACGGCAAGGCCGGCCATCCGGTGCGCACGACGGTTTCCGAGATGGGCCCGACCCTGCTCGGCCGCCTGATGGAGCTCAACGACACGCAGGAAGGCGTGCTCGAGATCGTGTTCAAGGCGGCGGACGACAACGGCCTCTTGCTGCTCGACCTCAAGGATCTGCGCGCGCTGCTCAACTGGGCGAGCGATACCGCCAAGGACATCTCGCAGCACTACGGCCTGGTGTCGCCGACGTCGATCGCGGCGATCCAGCGCTCGGTGCTGTCGCTGGAGAGCGCCGGCGGCGATCAGTTCTTCGGCGAGCCCGCGCTCGATCTCGCCGACTTCATGCGCCAGGATCTTTCCGGCCGCGGCATCGTCAATATCCTCGCCGCCGACCAGCTGGTGCTCAAGCCGAAGCTGTATACGACGTTCCTGCTGTGGATGCTTTCGGAACTGTTCGAGCAGCTGCCGGAAGTCGGCGACCTCGAGCAGCCCAAGCTCGTGTTCTTCTTCGACGAAGCGCATCTGCTGTTCGACGATGCGCCGCCCGCGCTGCGCCAGCGCGTCGAGCAGGTCGTGCGCCTGATCCGCTCGAAGGGCGTCGGCGTGTATTTCTGCTCGCAGAATCCGGACGACGTGCCCGATGTGGTCCTCGGTCAGATGGGCAACCGCATCCAGCACGCGCTGCGCGCATTCACGCCGCGCGATCAGAAAGCGGTAAAAGCGGCGGCGGAGACGTTCGCGCCGAACCCGAAGGTCAATGTGGTCGAGGCGATCACGCAGCTCGGCGTCGGTGAGGCGCTGACGTCGACGCTGCAGGAAGGCGGCGTGCCGATGCCGGTCGAGCGCGCGCTGATCACGTCGCCCGGATGCCGCATCGGCACGATCACGGCGGAAGAACGCGCGGCCGTGCGCGCACGATCGCCGGTCGGCGGCAAGTACGACACGGCCGTCGATCGCGCGTCCGCGTTCGAGACATTGAATCAGCGCGCGCAGCAGAATCCGCCGGCACCGCCGACGAATGCTCCGAAACAAACCGCCGGCGCCGACAAGGACGGCGGCTGGATGGGCACGGCCAAGGACATGCTGTTCGGCACCAGCCGGCGTCAGGGCATGATCGAGACGATGGCGAAATCGGTGGCGCGCAACGCCGGCGGACAGCTCGGCCGCTCGATCCTGCGCGGCGTGCTCGGTTCGATGAGCAAGCGCTGAGCGATCGCGCTGACCGTTCGCCATGAGCCGCTGGCGCGCTGCCGCTGCCGCATCCACGGCGGTCATCACCGCGGAAGGATACCGTCGTCTCAAGGACGAGCTCGATCTGCTCTGGCGCGTGAAGCGTCCCGAGGTCGTGCGCGCGCTGGCCGACGCCGCGGCCGAAGGCGACCGCTCGGAGAACGCCGAATACATCTATCGCAAGAAGCAGCTCGGCGAGATCGATCGCCGCGTGCGCTATCTCAGCAAGCGGCTGCAGGCCCTGCGCGTGATCGACAGCGCGCCGTCGGATCCGACCGCCGTCTATTTCGGCGCCTGGCTGCGCGTCGAGAGCGAAGACGGCGACACGCACGACTACCGCATCGTCGGTCCGGACGAAACCGATGCGGCGCTCGGCTGGATCAGCATCGATTCGCCGCTGGCGCGTGCCGCGCTCGGTAAGCGCGAGGACGACGAGCTCGAAGTGGAGTTGCCGGCTGGGCGAACTCGTTTCGTCATAGTGCGGGTCTGTTATACCGGATCGACCGGCGAAGCTTAAGGCGTAGCCGCTCCGCTCTCACGAAAGTCCGACGAGCCCTCCGTTTGCGCACCAATGGCCTGCGCACATGCCGTTCGCGCTGCTCGTCGGAATCCCCGCAGACCGCGCGTCATCTCACTGCAAAACATATTCCTGCACGCCGTCGGCAATGGGCGATTGTATAAAAGTGGCGGAATCGCGCCCGATATTCCGTACTTAGCCACCAACTCGGCAGCAAATTCCTCCGTGCGCGGTCGAGCAAGGCACGTCTTTGCTCAATGGGGAGTGAAATGCTGAAACACTGTTTCGCGCCGGCGTTGGCGCTCGTGTTCTCGCTGTTCGCGCAAACCGCGGACGCCTTTATCGATCCGCCGTATCTAACGCCCGAGGATCCGGTTGCCGGCGAAATGGTCTCGGTGAATATCCGCGACGGAATCTGCGACGCAATCCTCGGACTACCCGGATGGCCGCAAATCACGCAGGATGGAAACGCGATCCGCATCCTCTTCTGGAGCGCAAGCAATGATGATCCGATTCTTTGCAACTATCCCATTGGGACCGGAATTTTCGCTGTAGGCGCCTACCCAGCAGGCTCCTACACGCTGCAAGTCGATCGCAGTTATTTCGAGGGCTTTGGCACTCTGCTCACCGAAACGCTGGGCGTCATCCCGTTTACTGTTACGGGTGGAGCAACGCCGCCCGTGTCAGCGCCTGCGCTAAGCAAGGCAAGCCTCGGGATTCTTGCCCTCGGATTCGTCGGCTTCGCGGTGTGGACGTTGCGCTGTCGCCGCCCGGGCCTCTGATAGTCGCACTCTGCATTCTGCCGCTCGGCAGCCCCGCGAACTCGTGGCTTCACGCATTCGCAGACCGCGTGACCTCCCGCCATGCAGGGCCGCTGCCTGCCGTATCGATGCATATTTGTACAGAAGTGGCGGAATCGCGCTCGATTTTCCGTACGTAGTAACTGACTCGGCGGCAACTCCTCCGTGCAGTCGGGCAAGGCACGTCTTTGCTCAAGGGGAGTGAAATGCTGAAACACTGTTTCGCGCCAGCGTTGGCGCTTATGTTTTCGCTGTTCGCGCAAACCGCAGACGCCTTTATCGATCCGCCGTATCTGACGCCCGAAGATCCGGTCTCCGGCGAAACGGTCTCGGTGAACATTCGTGGCGGAATCTGCGATGCAATCCTCGGACTATCCGGCTGGCCGCAAATCAGCCAAGAGGGTAATGCGATCCGCGTTCTATTTTGGGGCGTGCGCAATTCTGACCCCATCCTCTGCAACTACTCAGTAGGAACTGGGATTTATGCGGTCGGTTCTTACACGGCAGGCTTGTACACGCTTCAAGCCGACCTCCGCTACTTCGACGATATGGGGGAAACTGTCGAAGAGACGCTCGGCATCATCCCGTTCACCGTTACTGGTAGCGCAACACCGGCTGTGTCGGCGCCCGCGCTGCGCGATGAAGGGCTCGGGATTCTTGTTCTCGGATTTGGCGGCTTCGCGCTATGGGCTTTACGGTCGCGCCGTCCCGGTTTGTTACTCGCCGTAATGCTCGTGCTGCCGCTGGGCGTCCGCGCCCAAGACGCACCACGGAATCGGGTCATCGAGCTGCTGGTCACCACCGCACCTGGTGCGCCAACGCCTGAGCAATTGGTCGCGTACTACCAGCACCCGGACGGCCCGCCGCCGCTGGAAGGATTAAGGGCCGAAAATCCGCTGACGGTCCAATTTCTTCTATCGCAACGCGCCGAAGGTGACTTTCTCGCGCGCTTGCGCGAGCACCAGGAGTCGGCGCGGGCCAAGCTGGAACGCTATGTCCTCGTCGTTTATCCCGAGACTGCGGATCTCGAACGCGCACTAGCGGCATTGCGGGCTGACCCATACGTCGCGAAAGCCTATGAGCCGGTGCCGACCGAGTTGTCCTCGACGACGTTGACGTTGTTCGATGTCGACAGCGAGGATCCGTCGATCGACGGCCAGTACGGACGGCCGGCACTCAACATCGATGCGGCCTGGCAGATCACCGGCGGAGGTTATGCGCTCGTGGCCGACATCGACTCCGGCCTGTCCACCACCCATGCCTCGCTGCAGCAGTTCGACGGCACCCAGTATGTGGGCGGTAATTTCATGCCGGTCTACTCGCTGGACATCGGCGGGACGGGTGTGCCGGGAATCCCCGACGACGCAAATGTCGATGAGCGCGAGCCGGTCTGGATCACAGACTCCGCGTGCAGCCCCGGCGGTCCGTCCTACATGGCATCAATTTTCGCGGGTCACGGCACGCACACAGCGGGGTTGATCGCGGCTAACGGTACAGCGGGCATAGGCGTCCCTGGTACCTGCAAGAAATGCGGACTCAGTGCATGGAAAGTCGCCTATACGGTCTGCAAGCCGACGAGCGGAGACGTAGTGCTCAACTACAACCCCACCGCCAACGCCGCCGCGCTGAGCTATGTCGGCGACTACGGCACGCAGATTGTAAACATGAGTTTCGGCGGCGACCGCATCGCGAATCTCTGCGGCCAAGGCAACTTTCCGTACGCATACGATGGCGCGATGTGCGATGCGATCGCGGAGGCGAGTTACAAGGAGATTGCGATGGTGGCGGCCTCTGGCAATCATCGCAAGCGGGTGCAGTTTCCGGCCAGCGACGCTCGCGTGATCGCGGTCGGCGGGTTCCAGCAGAGCCTTGCGCTGTGGGACGAGTCGCCGGGCAATAACCTGAATTGTCCGCCGCTCAATCCGCCGGGCACCGAATGTGGGAGTAACTACTCGACGCCCGCCATCGGGCCGAAGCAGGAACTGATGGGCTCATCCAAGTGGGTGCTGTCGACGACCTACGCGGGCTTCAACTGGAATCCCTACGTCGATTGCGGCGACGGTTTCCCGGGCCCCGGCTGGGGCAACGGCGTCGGCTGGTGCACCGGCACCTCGATGTCGGCGCCGCAGATCGCCGGCCTCGTCGGCCTGTTGCGCTCGATCAATCCGCTGGTGCCGGTCGGCAAGCCGACCTTCAATCCGAACATCGACCCCGCGGCCACGCTGCGCTATGTGCTGGCTTCTACGACGTTCCAGGCCCAATCGGGACAGGCGTGGACGCCGACCTTCGGCTACGGGCGGCCCGATGCGGCGGCCGCCGCGCGTAAGCTGATCGGCAAGGTCGCCGGCGTGACGATCCGCAATCGCGCGACGCCGCTGTTCCGGCTTTACAGCCTCGCGGCGAAGGATTACGTCGATACGACCTCACCGCAGGCCGCGTTCGCGCTGATGTTCAACCAGAAGGCCGGTTGGCAGCCTGCCGCCAACGCGACCCTGGTCCCCGGCTATGCGCAATTTCCGCACGATCCGGCCGACGGCAATTTCGCCGCGCCGCGCGCCGCGGTGTACGTGATGACGACCGAAGTCCAACCGCGTGCGGAATGGCCGGCGCTGATCCCGCTTCATTTGATGGACAAGCTCACGCCGAGCCGGGACTTCCTCTTGGTCACGACGAAGACGCACATCGAGCAGGCGTATGCGGCGGGTTACCGCCTGCGCAGCATCCAGGGCTATATCTATCAGCCCTGCACGCCGGAGCCGGCCTGCATCCCGCCGGGTGCACAGAAATTCTGGCGCGCGTGCAAGACGGCTGACAACGACTGCGCGACATTCCTTGAAAACGAGCGCGGCGCCTTCGAAGCGAACGGCTACACAGCCGCGTATCCGGCCGGAAGCAACAAGCGCCTGGGTTACGCGTATCCGGCGACCGACACCGACCACGACGGCTTGCCGGACGGTTTCGAATACGTCGCCGGTACCAGCCCGACACTGGACAACTCGGATAACGACACCACAGCGGACGCCGTCGAGTTCCCGATGGTCGGCGTGCCGGTGAGCGATCCGTGCGGCGGCGTCGGCAGCGCCGGCGCGCGTTATTGCGGTGCTAACAGCATTTTCAAAAATGCTTTCGATCTGCCGTAACACTATTGAGACTACGGCAAAGGAGCGTCAGCACTCGACTGCGACAGCGACTAGTGCCAATCGCCTTCGATACTTTTTCATAGGTACAAAACAGAACGGACGGCCCATGGCCGTCCGTTCGCACTGTTCACTGATATCTGCGCCTTACTGGATCTGTATCGGCAGATAAACCTTGAACGTCTGCTGGTCTTCGGCGGCATCGGGCGCCGAAGTGACCTCGTCCCAGAAGCGGCCTTCGTTCATCTCCGCGTACGGATAACCGTGCGTTTCCGCGTAGGCCTTTTCCATCAGGCGCAACAGCGGCAATGCCGCGGGGCTGCCGGTGTATTCGGTGACGAGCGACTTGCCCTGGTACCACATTGCAGCGCGCACGTTGCCCTCGACGACGAGCAGGCCGTCATCGTCCTTGTCGCCGGTCTTGAGCGTCTTCGGCTCTTCGTCGCCGGACGGCACGTTCGCTGGCGGCACCGGCGTCTCGATCGTGTACTGCTGCTTGTCCAGCGTGAACGTCGTGGCGTCGACGGGTTGCGCGATGCTGAACGCATAGTCCTCGTCGCCCCAGTTGGTCGTGATCGTCATGCGCGGGCCGGCGGCGTTGAGACCGGTCTTCTTCATCACCGCCTCGATTTCCGCCATCGCCGTGTCGGTCGCTTCGGCGACTTCGTCGAGCGAACGCTTGGCCTTGGTCGCGACGAGCAGCACCGGCCGTGCGGTCACGTCCGTGATGTCGATCTTCTGGTCCTTGTAATCGACGTTCGGGAACGAGGCGAGCATTGCCGCGATGTTGTTGAGGCTGTTCTGTATCTGGCTCGCCGGCTCGCCGTGGATGTACAGCCCGGCGTAGCGCGACATCAGGTTCCAGCCGTATTCGGCGTCGTATGCCCATTTGATGGTGACGGTCTTGCCGTTCTGGGAGGGCACCAGCGTGACCGTGTAGGTCTTGTTGTCGCCGCTCCAGGCATTGGTCAGCGCCATCGTGACCTTGCTGTCCACGTCGCTCGACTTGATTTCGAGGTTGCCGTCGCCGACCTGCTGCGCGGCGCTGGTCCATTTGACCCTTGCACCCACACCCGACTCGGGACCTTCCAGGGTGAACCGCGTCTGCGGATCGATATGGCGCAGCGCCGACCATTCGGGATAGCGCCGGAACGTGTTGACCGAATCGTAGATCTGGCGCAGCGGGCTCGATACCTCGACGGCGCGCTCGAGATGGCCATGCGCCGGCAACAACGCGCCGACAACGACGACCAATACGAAAACGATCAACAGCGAAACCAGCAGCTCGAGAACACGGGTCATTCCAGGCCTCTCCAGAACATCAATTCGACCCCGTCGCGCGCGCCGCCACGGCAGTCGAACCCCTGCCGATGCGGCCGGCGGGCGCGCTATTCGAGCACGCGGGTCCGGGCGCGGCATGGTACTTGAGTGGGCGGGCCGTGGCTATGCCACAGCTCGGTCGCGGAGCGGGGACAATGATCTAGGTTGTGTTTCGTAATTGCGGCTTGAGAGCGCCCCTTCCGGCTGCCGCCACCTTCCCCCGCTGCGCGGGGGAAGGGAGAGATAGGGATGCGCGCCGCGATAAGGAATCCTTCCCCCGCGCAGCGGGGGAAGGTGGCGGCAGCCGGAAGGGGGCAGCCGCGAAACGCCAACCCCAGGCTAGACGATGCCGAGCTCGAACGCCTTCAGCACCGCGCGCGTGCGATCGCGCACGCCGAGCTTGGAGAGAATATTGGAGACATGATTCTTCACCGTTCCCTCGGCGACCCCGAGCGAATTGGCGATCTCCTTGTTGCTGTAGCCGCCGGCCATCAGCCGCAGGATCTCGGTTTCCCGATCCGTCAACGGGTCCGGGCGGTCCAGGCTGGTGAACTCGTTCTGCATGCGCTCCAGGCCCGACAGCAGCCTCTGCGTGACGACCGGCGCCACCAGTCTGCCGCCGGCTGCGACGGTTTTCACCGCATCGACCAGCTGATCGAGCGACACGTCCTTGAGCAGGTAGCCGCGCGCACCGGCCTTGAGCCCGGCAAGCACCAGCTGATCGTCGTCGAACGTGGTCAGGATGATCGTCGGCGGCAGCTGGTTGGTGGCGGCGAGCGCGTTCAGCACGTCAAGCCCCGACATGCCCGGCATGCGCATGTCGAGCAGCACCACGTCGGGTTTCACGCGAGGAATCGTCTCCACGGCCTGCGTACCATCGCCCGCCTCGGCGATGACGCGGATCGAATCGGAAAGTTCGAGCAGCGAGCGGATGCCCTGCCGTACAAGAGTCTGATCATCGACAAGACAGACTTCGATCATGCGGCGCCCTCCAGCGGCAACCACGCGTCCAGCGCGAATCCCTGATCCTTGGCGGTAACGATATCAAGCCGTCCGCCGTATTGTGCGAGGCGCTCGCGCATGCCGGCGAGGCCGTTGCCTTGTTTGAGGTGTGCCGCGCCGTGGCCGTCGTCGCGCGCATGGATCGCCATCTGGCGATCGCCGTTGCGCTCGAAGCGCAGCCACAGGTTGCGCGCGCCGGCATGGCGCACGGTGTTGGTGATTATCTCCTGCGCGCAGCGCAGCAGGACCTGCGCGCGCTTGGGATCGTCGACGCTGAAGCGCGGCGGCAGCTCGAGGTGGATCGCAAGTCCGGGCACGCCTTCGGTCAGGCTTTGCAAGGCCAGGGTCAGATCGATGCTGTCCTCGTCGCGCAGCTGGCTGACGACTTCGCGCACGTCGCCGAGCAGCAGCTTGGCCACCGACTGCGCCTGACGCACGTGATCCTGCGCCTGGCCGCTGACCAGATGACTGGCGACCTCGAGATTGAGGCTGAGCGCGGTCAGGTGATGGCCGATCAGGTCGTGCAGCTCGCGCGAGATGCGCATGCGCTCGGCCAGCCGGCTCGACTCGGCCAGGAGGGTGCGCGTCGCGCGCAATTCGGAGTTCAGCCGGCGCTGATCCTCGCGCGCCTCGGTCTGCTGCTTGGCCACCACCGAGGTCACGAACACGGCCGAGCAGATGCCGATGTAGAGGCTCGATTGCAGGAACGCGTCGGTAAAACTGTTGATGCGCTCGAGGCTGGTCTGCAGCACGCCGCCGTCGCTGATCGAATACGTCACCGCCTGCACGCTCATGAATACCGGGATCAGCGAGAAATTCTGCAGCACCATCCAGATCGCGCTCGCGCGCAGCGGCAGCAGCCACGGCAGCACCAGCGCGACGACGACCAGCAGCAGCGCGCAAAGGCCGCTCTGGCTGATCCAGCCGATCGCGATCGCGGTCGCATTCAACACCAGCAGCAGCGCGATCTGGCCCATGCGCTTGGGCAAGGTCGCCCGGCGCACGCCCAGGTTGTGGGTGAGGGACCAGAACACCACACCGAACAGGAAATAGCAGCCCAGCCACAGGTCGACGTAGAATTCGGGGCGCTGCTTGAACTGCATCTCCTCGACCAGCGCCTGGTAGCGCAGCAGCGGAATGCCCACGCAGGCATAGGTGAACAAGCCCGCGTAGCGCAAGAGCTGTACGTGATTGAATTGCGGCCAGGCCATGCCGCCATCATAGGCGCGCGCGGGGTTGCCGCAACCTGCCCGAAGTCATTGCCGCTGCCACAGCCTCTCACCCGGGGCCGGCGCTTCAACGCGGGCTTAACTTTGGCGCCTGCACGATGCCATGACCGGCGCACGATGCCATGCGATAATCGCCGCGGCAGATTCGTCCCTTCAGCTTTTTTCACGAGGCGGGGGTTGTATGTGTCGCAGGAGCAAGACATGACCTTAACCGTCCGCGACGTGCGCGCGCACGAGCTGGATGCAATACTCGCACTCAACAACGCGGCCGGATCGACCATCCTCCCGCTCGATGGCGCAGGCATCTCCCGATTGGCCGACTACGCAAGCTACCTGCGCGTCGCCGAAGCCGACGGGCAGATCGCCGGATTCCTGCTCGGGCTGCGCGAAGGCACCTCGTATGAGAGCCCGAACTATCGCTGGTTCAGCGAGCGCTATCCCGAATTCGTCTATATCGACCGCATCGTCATCGCGCGCCCGTTCCGCCGGCTCGGCCTCGGCCGCGTGTTCTATGCGGACGTGACCAGCTACGCCGAGGTGCGCGTGC
>Ga0193717_1001316_pt1 | contig 15304 bp, 15 predicted proteins | sample U2c2metaG_FD_145900 | JGI IMG/M metagenome (GOLD analysis project Ga0193717, IMG submission 145900) | Soil microbial communities from a riparian zone of the East river system, Colorado, United States - U2c2 | ecosystem: Environmental > Terrestrial > Soil > Riparian zone | place: USA: East River... | reverse complement strand
CTTTTTGAAAACTGTTTTACCCAGATTTGTATCAAATAAAATTATCTCTCCATTTTGTGTTCCGCTTGCTATAAAATTTCCCTGTTTGGTTATGGATCTTACAAAATCATTTTTTTCGAGCTGCAAGAAATTATTTTTTCTAAAACCATCGCTTTTGTATTTAACCATCAGGCCATTTTTAAGACTGCCGTACCAGGTATTACCTTCATGGTCTGTTACTATATCCGTAAGGTTTAAGCCAGGAACCAGGTTTTTATTATCAGTTGTATAACTATCAGTTTTTGTATTTATCCATAATTGGTTTTGCTGCAGGCTTATGGTATTAACGAACCGATTTGCTTTTTCTGTTTTTACCAGGCATACAGAATCGCCTTTTAAGATAAATTTCCTGAAATGGCCTGCAAAAGTAGAGGTTACATAAATTGTATCCTTGTAAACAATTGGGTGCAGGTAAAAGTCATCAGTACCGATAGGCTTATCAGTTTCAAGTAATTGTTTTACCGGTTTGTTTTTTTGATAACTAAACCACTTCCCATGTCCATAGGCAATTAACTGTTTTTTTGAAATCGCTAATGATGTTGTACCGGTTTTATATCCCGTTTTGTTTAAAAAAATGTATTTTGATTTAAGCGTTTTTATATTGCACACGAAAAGCCCTTTACTGCTTGTAGCAACTAACTCATCATCAAACAGCACAATTCTGGGGAACCGGGCTTCCTTTTCAAAAATGTAGTCCTTTAATAAATGTAACTTTTCATTTTCTGCATAAAATATTTGTCCATTGAAATTATGGCACCAGATTCTGCCATAAGAATCCTCAACCAGGTCGGTCACGCTTAATGACATTTGATCCTGGCAATGAAAGTCTACAAAAGATATCCCGTCAAACCTTGATAAACCAAGATCATGGCCAATCCATAAGAACCCCTTTTTATCAACCAGCAGGTCATAAATTTCCTTTGTGGGAAGCCCCTTGATGCTATTTAAAGGTGAAACTTGTGCCTCAATCCTAAACGACTGGAACATGATCACCAAGCTAAACAGTATATATATTTTCAGATGCTTTATTTTATCGACTAAAGTATGTTATTTGTAAGCATTAAAGTTAATCATCGGAATAGATAATTTAGTTTTTATTTATGGTAAAGGTTTCTGTTGTTGAAGACCATATAGAATATGGATTAATGTTGTGCGATATTATTAATTCGATGGGTGAGTTTGAGGTTAAAAAGGTATATATATCTGCTGAAGAGGCCCTGGGGCAAATGAGTTCTCATTTATGCGATATCGCTATTATTGATATCCGGCTGCCTGGTTTATCCGGGATACAACTGATCCGGAAATTGAAGGTCATTCTTCCTAAAACTCAATACCTGGTTTGTAGTACGCATCATGATAATGATACCGTTTTTCAGGCGCTTAAGGCCGGCGCATCGGGCTATATTCTTAAAGATTCTACCCCCGATCAAATCAAAAACGCTGTTATTGAACTGTATAAAGGCGGAGCGCCTATGAGCCCGTATATAGCCCGGCAGATAGTTAAATCCTTTCATGAGCCAATCAAAGCAAAAGAGGATGACCTCAGTGTGCGTGAGCAGGAAATAATTGAACAGGTATCAAAAGGAATAACTTACAATGAAATTGCCGATAAGCTCTTTATTAGCCCCGAAACGGTTAAAAAGCATATCAGAAATATTTATGCAAAACTTCATGTAACTAATAAAGTGACAGCTATAAATAAATTTAAACAATTATAAAATGGTCTTTTATAACTATCTGTGCATGACCCAGTCAAGCCCAGATAGCTTATACATAAACATTGCAGCTGTTTTAAAGCAGGAACAACAATTAAAGTGTTAAACTCAATTTTACTTGCATGTTACTAACAGGTATTTTTTCTTTGCCAAAAGTATGGTTGCCCTGGCCATCAAGAGCATCGTAATTACTGTTTACTTTGCCTGTAATGTAATCAAGTGATAAACCGAATGCGCTCCTGCGTACCGTGATACCGAAACCGGTGCCTACGCCAAAAGCTATACGGTTTTTGATGCTTTCACCATCATACCCGTCTTCTGTTTCCTCACGTCCCCTGTTAGTAAAGGAAAAAGATCTTTGGTTTTCCTCAGTCTCGTTGTCATAATATTCCTGATCAAAAAACCTTATCGTTGGTATTACCTGGAAACGTACATCGATAATTAATTTTTCAACAGCGTTAAATGAAACTACAGGTCCAAGTTTTGAAGATACAGCAGCAGCTATTCTTGTCCCGCTTATGTTGACATCTGCAACACCTGATGCGCTGGCATATTCGTCCCATTTTTCCATTTTATTATAGTTAAAAGAAAGAATGGTCCAATCTAAACCAAAATTTATCTTTTTCTTGGGAGTTGATTTTTGAAAATAAAATAAACGCCCAAATTCGAATACATAACCGGTGGTAGCACCATATCTGCCGTCAAAAACATTCTCCTTTGGAGTAAGACTATTGTCCAGGCTTTTGCCTAGTGTATTAATACCTAAACGAAAGTAACCTGTGCGGAAAGGCGACCGAATGTTTTGTGCGCTTAACTGTGTAGTAGCCACACTAAGCATTGTAAAAAGTAATAGTTTAATTTTCATATTTTTTAGGATTTTAAACTTTATTTAATTTTATGAACGAAGTTATCTTAGTGCCATTGAGCAGTCAATAACTATAAATAGGTATTTTATTGGCGAACGCATGTTAAAAGGGCTATGAAAATTCGGGGAGGCTTAATCATCCTATTCTGTGCCGCAGGTTCATTTGCTTGTGTAAACGCTATCAGAAAAAGCGCGTTGGGAATCGACAGAGATTCGGGAATCAGATGGTCAAGGCTTCGTATTGTCCAGCCTTTACAGATGAATGGTTTTCTCTATTATTAAAATCAATGTGATGAGACATGTTTTCGGATTACAATTTTCTTAAGAAGTGTTTTATCAGGAGTGTGTCCGAACGAATATCAATTAAAGAATCGAGTTGCGTTTTTTTAAAATTCCATATTCACCACATCCGCGAATATTGCCCTGCACCGGGATAAAAAGTAAAGGCCATGCAGAGCGGGCCATTGTGTTTTTCTTTTCAGCGGTGGCCTTGACTATTTACCCGCTCGCGCTGTTGGTTGCTCAAGTGTAAATATGGGGTGGTGTGTTCGTTTTGACAGCGAAACGGTATAGATATATTGACATTAAAATACCGCACTTTTTAATGTCATAGGAGATTTAGGCATTAAGTCAATATTAACTACTATTGTAGATAACCTATCATGCAAACTTCCTTTTTAATGTTTAACATATTGGAGCTGTTTTGTCGAATTCATTACACTGGCATTACGTAGATGTGCGTTTACAGGTGAAACTAATTTGTACGGACGATTAAATGCTACCTGTCTTACTTTGAAATGGTCAGCCAACTTTCTTATCACTTCTTTAGATAATCCTTTTTTATAATTTAAGATTTTCTATCCAAAATCAGGTATCTCTTTCGATCTGATCAATTCGCCTGTGCAAAACTTAAAATTCGTAATTGAAATGCTGGCAGATAAGGAGCGGGCAAGAATGGAAGCATATCGGCCTATTGCCAAAGCATACGGCCTGGAAGATGAATTACCCAACTAAGAGCCACGGGAAAAAGAAAAAGCACTTATAAAGACGTTGCCGACCGTTTCGAAACAAATTTATTCCCCGAAATTTCACACCTGCTATTTTCCAAATCCTTTTCTCCCCACTGTTGTATCACATCAATTACGGGCATCAGTGATAACCCGTAACTTGTTAACTTATACTCCACTCTCGGGGGGATTTCAGCATAAATAACACGGTCAATTATTTTATCTTCTTCCAATTCCCTTAACTGGTTCACCAGCATTTGCTTGCTGATATCAGGTATCAATCGCTGCAAACTGCTAAAACGGTTCACATTATTGCTGATCGCGTAAATAACCAAGACTTTCCATCTGCCGCCGATTCGGTTTAAGAAATGAGTAACGCCGCAATTATTCGGGTTGAAATCTTTGTTTTTACGCTTTTTTTCCATTGGTCTAAAATTTTATACTATTTATAAAAATATGGACTACGATTTATATATGGACAAAAGTATCGAATTTGCACTATTAAAAAATAAAAAATGAACAACAAACAATTAGTACTTGCTGCAATAACAGGTGTTTTTGTAAATAGGGACATTACAGCTTTCGACCAGTATTTCAGCGCGAATTATATTCAGCATAATCCACAATTGCCTAATGGTACTACGGCGTTGAAACAGTTTATTCCTACACTGAGCAATACATTTAACTATGAGTCCGGAGCGGTTACTGAAAATGAGAATCTCGTTATGATCCATGGTCGTTATACAGATTGGAACGGAAAAAATATGATTGCCGTAGATATTTTTCGAGTTGAAAATGGAAAAATCGCTGAGCATTGGGATGTAATGCAGGAAGAAGTTACAGCCGATAAAACAGCGAATGGGAATGCGATGTTTCCTATAAATTAATCATCATCAATTTAAAAGGCAAATAAAACCACTACATACTGCTTGACACCCAGCACCGCATTTGGGAAGAGGCTCTCACTGATTATACTGACGCGTTGATTCCATGGTTTGCAGGAGGATACCGGTCACTCTGATAGAAGCTCGAACAAAATCACTGGTCTCACTAATGCAATATCGTAGGCGTTTTAAAAAGTTCAGGCTATGCTCACTTTTAATAACTATTAACAAAAGGAGATCATTTAAATCAATTTTCCATAGTCTGAAATTTTGTACTAATTATTAAAAAATTGACTACTTGCATCAATTGGATAACGACAACATCTTCACTTTCAAAAACAGGTAAAAGTATGTTCATAAGAAAAATGATTGCGGCAACCATGGTATTACTGACTATTGGAATTATAAATAACGCCTCGGCACAAAAACAAAAAAGTATGACAACTGAACAAGTAAAAAAATTAAGCGCTGGTGAGTGGGTAAGCATCGCACCAGAGGTTCGTCCAAGTATTGCTAAAGATGCCAATGGTAATATGAAACCATTTTATCTGACCAGAACTTTTACATATTCGGCAGATGGGAAATTTACCCTTGAGATGACTAACACTGTTGATGCCTATGGCAAAGTGCCGTTGGTAAAAATTGTGTTAAAAGGACATACCGAATGGCATGGTGAGCACCCAATTGCTCCAGGCGCTCAAAAAATACATTATATAGCTGATGAGGCTTATGAAATTACTCCTTTAATACAGGGATTTGCTGATGCCATGAATCACGCTGCCAGCACGGGCTTTGATAAATGGGCCGTAGGGGAGACCCAAAATATTTTAGCGAAAGCTTTTCCACCATTTGGCCTTACATATGGACAGATTTATGGCGAGTATGACTTGGTATTTATCGACAACGATCTGATGTTTTGGGGTGCGAAACATGTTGATGGACGTAGCTTTGAGAAAGAAGAAAACCATCCTGACAATTTGCAGATTCCAATGGTTAGGAAGAAGTAAACATTTGGTCCCGATGAGGAACGGAAGTGCAGGGAGGCTAATAGCTTTCCTGCTTTTTTGTTGTAACAAGGTATAATTTTTATTTGGTTGACTAGACAATCGGCGGTTGGATTATTTTTTATTAAGTTGATTTACAGTTTTTTAAATATAGATATCGCTGATTTTTCGTACTCATATCTTATTCTTTTGGGCTTTGTTTCCGAAGTCTTTGTGTAAAATGTGCAAACTATTTTAAAATGGGACTTTTTGGTCTTATATTTGATAGGTTTTAAAACGCATCATGGGAAAAGGAGAACGAACCAAACAATTTATAATTGAAAAAGCAGCACCTATATTTAATTCCAAGGGAATTTCCGGGACGACGATAGATGATATATTGGCTGCCACAAAATTGGCGAAAGGTGGTCTCTACAGAAATTTTGAAAATAAAAATGCAATAACCACGGCGAGCGTGGATTATCTTTTCGGAAAACTGGCTGACGAAGTGTTGGCCATTACCTCGAGAGAGCATACAGCAATTAAGAAGATCCGGGCTTTTTTTGAACTTTATAAAAACCCGCTTTCGCCTTTTATTGAAGGAGGCTGCCCAATGTTGAATTTTGGAGTAGATACGGACGATACCGATCCCTTAATTAAAGGAAAAGTAAAAAAGATAATAGAACTCTCGCAGAGCCTTTTTACCACCATCTTACAGCAAGGTATCGCCAATGGTGAGTTATCAGGCGAACTGGATCCCGATAATTTTAGTTTGAAAATGTTGGTGATGCTGGAGGGAGCCATGATGGTGTCGCGGGTACTTGGAAGCAATCAACCAATGCATCAGGTTATTTTCATGTTGCAGTCCGAATTGAATGGATTCGACCTGAATAACAAAACCACATTTCGGTAGAAATATTTTTTTGTTAAAAAACAGACTAAAAAGTCTCAAAATTGAAAGATTTAAATAAACACAACCAAATAAATTAAAAAACATGCAACAGACAATTGAAGAAAAGAACAAAGCATTAGTGCTTGAAGCGTTCAACGCCGCATTCAATGCGCGTGAGGACAGCGCCTACGAACGTTACTGGTCACCGGATTATATCCAACACAGTGCACACATTCCTCCCGGTCGTGACGGCCTGCGCGGATTAATAGCGCAGTGTCCACCGGATATGAAATACGAATCCAGTTTGATTATGGCGGAAAACGATTATGTAATGGTACATGGCCGGTTCACAAACATCGGGCAACCAAAAGGATGGGTTGCTTTAGATATTGTACGCATTGAGAACGGGTTGCTGGCGGAGCACTGGGATGTTATCCAGGACGAAGTGTCGGAAGCGGAATCAGTTAGCGGCCTGCCTATGTTCGGTGACAGGTTCAGCGAAGTTTAAAATCAATTTTGAAACTTCCGACGATTGCTTAACAATCGGACTTTACGCTTTATTATTAGTTTAAAAAGTTGTTGGCCCCGGTTTCTGACCGGGGCCTTTACGCTTGCTGAATATTCGTAATTTTGTTAGTCCTAAAACATCTGACGCTGGTTGGCAGACAGCGCTATGCAGATTTTATTTTTTTACAAATTGCACTTTGATTTTAATATTCCGCAATTTGGCCTTTTCATCAGGATGCAGATCGAAAAGGAAAGCCCGTTAACAGCCGGGTATCAAATTCAACAGCAGTTGAGATGCTGGTCAATAAATTATTGATATATTTCTTGTCTCCAATGGTCAGGTTCTTTTTATAAATCAGCTGAAATAGTCTGGATAAAGGAAGCTCTTTGAGCTCCTGATCGATTTGAACCTTATCCAGGTATTCTCCGAATGCGGTCAATTTTTGTTTCAGCTCCATTTTTTCTTGTGGTAATCTAAAGTGGGTGACCCTCGATTTCAGTGCAATTGACGGATAATGCCCGTAAATCATCTATGGCACGGCTCTCGAAAAAAAAGGAAATACTTTGATAGATTTGAGATTTTAAAGGATTTTAATCCCCATGAAGATATTAGCGAAATCCCTCCTTTTGATGTTCATGATTGGAGTTGGAGTGCCAAAGCTAATAAGCAGAAAATGATAGAAAATGTCGAGGCCTACTTTGCTTTCCGTGAAGAGGACGAGATTTTCATCTCTTGAACATAATCATGTCGTCTTTTAATTATTCATCTTATCCCAGAAACATTAACATCGCCAGTGTTTTTTTTAAAGCTGGCTATGTGGAGTCCTGGGGGCGTGGTACTACCAAAATTATCAGTGCCTGTTTAGAAGCGGGATTACCCGATTACCAGGAAATTAATGATATTGGGAAATCCGTATCCGCTTCTGAATTACAGCACCTTGTAGATAAAAAGATGTTGGTTCGTATTGGAAATACCGGAAGGAGTACAAAGTACGTGCTTCCAACCGGAAAAACTTAAACGTCCGGTAAACGTCCGAAACATCCACTAAACGTCCGATAAACATCCAATCTAACTATCTGTCGATCTTTCCCATCCCATGATGCGCGTATGAGGGCAGCCTTCAAACCCTGCTTCCAGGAGCTCCATGAGGGGCCTGTCCACATCTAATGTGAGGGGATAGTATTGTAAATCGCCGCGCTGGCGGCTTGTCAGATCGAAGAGGTGATCCATTCTGGCTTCCTGTACATGAAAGTCGCCTCTTAGGGCGCCGCAACGGGGGCAACCGGCGGCCCAGTAAGAAGACTCGGTGGTGTGGCTGTACCGGTAGGATATGGGGGTAACCTGCGGATCGCTTTTTCTTAACGTTTCGGCAAAAGCCTGGATGATTAAAGCGTGGGTATCCGGTAAGCCTTGCAGGGCGACCAGGTGGTTATAATACAGCCAGCGGTCATTGTCCCAGCTGGCTAGCTGCCGATCGGGAAAGACCAGCCCGGTGAGGGTGCGCATCTGGACCTGGCATTTCCAGCAGGCATCTTTCATCAACTCTATATTTACCTGCTGTACGCCGCGGGTAGGGCCATCGAACCGGAGCCGGCCTGTCCAGATGTCCCGGATCAACCGGTGCAGGTCTTCAAAGTTTTCCCCGTCGATGGTCGTTTGAAATCCGCGGTCGCGGTAACAGGACAAGGCGCAAAAATAAGGACTCTCGATCCGAAAAGATTCGCTGATAAATTCGTGGAGATCACCGCCGGCCAGGAAGGCCTCAGCTTCATCTAGAACCAGCAGCAGTTCCTTCCGGGATTCCAGCCGGTCCCGCATGGCAATCAACCGTTCTTCGAGTACAGGGCTTAAAACAAAAGCGGCGTTGAGGGTGAGCACATGAATCAAGTCATATCGGTCATTCTCCAGGGAGGTACGGAAGGTAAAGCCATCCAAACCCGGGATAGTTGAGCTCCTCACCCCGGCGAAATGATTGTAAGGGATCACGAGCCGGATTTGCCGGTTAACAATTTCATCGAAACTACGCATAGGATTGCTCAGTTAGCCCGGAAACCGGGTGCAGCGTGATCACCGGATTTGCCGCGAACGGAAATAACGTGGGCCTGGTCAGGGATAAAAAACCGGTAAACGTGGTCGGTCAAGCGCTCCAAGAGGATTTCGGTTTCCGGCAGTGTATTTCCCGCCACCGGTGCGAGCACGGTTTCGAGTGTTATTCTTAGTTCGTCAGCGATGTTTTGGGCTTCCGGAACAGGATGCGCATAATCGGGTAATTTTCCTTCCCGGAGTAATTTCAAGACCATTTGCGCTAGGGATTCCGCCTGGTTGTCTTCGTTGACAAACAGGTTCTCCGCTTTTCCGTCTGTTGTCTTGCGGAAGGCGATCTGCCGGTTTTCATAATAGTAAGCGCAGAGGTAACTGTCACCCGGGGTTTTGATCACGCTCAGGTGGGCATATCGATAACGGATTTCTTCGGCCCTCAGGTTGGCCCAGCCATTTTCGGCCGCGATCAGGGTTTGGGTATCGATCTCCAGCCCGCCGGGGCAGTAATTCAAACAGTTCCTGCGTGGTGTAGGCGGGGCAACGAAGGGAAGGTCGCTTTCCCCGGTCAGGCGCAGGTCCAGGTCACCTGCGGTGGCGTAATAACTAAAGACGGCCGGGAACCGGATGCCTGCGTTATGCAGCGCAAGGGCCGTGGCCGGCCTGATAACGATTTGTTCTGCATTCATGGTTTTGTAGGTTGATATGCATGGTTTGATCAAAGATAATTTAATCAAGGATAATATGGCAAGGGTAAAGTTCTGTTAACATGTAACAGTTATATTGCAAAAGGCCCGCTTTCCTCCATACCAGGCGGGATGATTGTCCGGTAATTTTTTTTAGGTAGCATTTATTTCTTAACCTGGATCAAGTTGCGCCGCGGAAAAAAGCAACAGATTTGTATCAACAATACAAACAAAAAGCTATTCAAATTCATCACCTTTAAATTAAAAAAAAAATGAGCAAGATCATCACAAAAGACGGAACCGAAATTTATTACAAAGACTGGGGTACAGGACAACCGCTTGTTTTTCACCATGGTTGGCCATTATCCGGCGATGACTGGGACGCACAGATGATGTTCTTCCTGGAAAAAGGATACCGGGTGATTGCCCATGATCGCCGTGGCCATGGAAGATCAAGCCAGGTTTCCGGCGGACATGAGATGGATACCTATGCAGCCGATGTAGCAGCGCTAACCGAGGCACTCGATTTGAAAGATGCCGTACATATTGGCCACTCGACAGGTGGCGGCGAAGCCATCCATTATGCGGCTAATTTAGGGAAAGGCCGTGTAGCCAAAGTTGTGCTCATAAGTGCGGTTACGCCATTGATGGTTCAAACTGAAAATAATCCGGACGGCGTTCCCATGGCTATATTTGATGAAATACGTGAGGGTACCGCATTTAACCGGGCGCAATACTTCCAGGATTTTACGATCCCGTTTTACGGTTATAACCGTGAAGGTGCTAAAATTTCGCAGGGCATCCGGGATAATTGGTGGCGCCAGGGCATGATGGGCGGCGTCAAAGCGCATCATGACGGCATTAAAGCCTTTTCAGAAACAGATTTTACAGAAGACCTTAAAAGTGTGGATATTCCCGTGCTGGTGCTGCATGGCGAAGATGACCAGATCGTTCCATTTCCGATTTCAGGAGCAAAGGCTATACATTTATTGAAAAACGGCAAATTGATTTCCTATCCGGGTTTCCCTCACGGCATGCCGGCTACAGAAGCAGCGACCATTAATAAGGATTTGTTGGCATTTATTCAATCCTAAAAAGATCCACCGTTTAATTACCTACGAAAATCGGGTAATGTAACCATACAAAAAAGCTGTCATTCATGGAATAGGCAGCTTTTTTTGTTGTCTCCTGCGTGCTACCGTACCTCCAGGATGTATTGGTATTCCTGCCGGTACGCCAGCAAATAAAGTTTTTCGAATCTTCACCGATAGACGAAATAACGGGCACCGATGTCCTCAAATTGGACATTGCGGGATCGTGACCAGTTGATTCAGAAATATCAAATCGATTATTCTGAAATACTTTGACTATGTTATTGATCTTACATCCAGAAACTGTTTTTCGATTCATCTTACACAAATCACTAAACGTGGGGCACGGAATAACTTGGTCAAGCCTCTCGGAATATTCATTTTTAGTCGTTTTACAGCTTGCAGGATAATGGCACTGTGTTTGTGCATTTATAGGGCATTGAAAGAAAACCGAGAAGTGACTTTAAGTTTACAGGATAAATAAGCGGGCAGGTATATCGCAATCAAAGAAGGGGGGATGCGATGCGATTCGGTTTGCGTTGAGCGATTGGACTTTCCAATACTCGTCGCCAGACAAGCCTCAAAAACGGGAGAGGGGGTACCGGCACACTTTATCTGTACGGTAAGGACGTGCAAATTTGTTCTCACTGAAAGTTCATTTTATACCGATAAAATAAGTTCAGGTAACACATCTCATAAATAAGAAAATATGGAAAACGAAAAAAAACACAAGGTCGGGACAAAGGAAGAGTGGCTGGAAGCACGACTGAAGCTGCTTAAGGAGGAGAAAGAATTAACCAGGCGCAGTGACGAGGTGGCGCGTCACCGGACAGAAATGCCCTGGGTTAAGGTAGACAAAGCGTATCAATTTGAAACCGAAAAGGGAACTGTCTCGCTGCCAGACCTCTTTGAAGGCCGCACACAACTCCTGGTATATCACTTTATGTTCGGGCCTGATTTCCAGGCTGGATGTCCGTCCTGCTCGGCAATCGCCGACGGCTTTAATGGAATAGCGGTTCATTTGGCGAATCATGACGTGATGCTTGCCGCTGTATCACGCGCACCATTTGCAAAACTGCAGGAATATAAGCAGCGAATGGGCTGGACGTTTCCCTGGGCGTCTTCGTTCGGTAGCGATTTTAACTTCGACTTTTATGTGGGGATTACCGAGGAGCAGCAGCGCAGCGGAGGTACCGAATATAATTACAAACCCGAGCCCGAAGGAGGAGACCCGCTTGTGGGAAAAGCAGATCGGGAATGGGAATCTGAAAATGACCAGGGCCCTGTAGCAGACGTGGCAAAAATGGCCGGAACCGACGTTGCAACGTTTACTCGTGAGCGACCCGGCTTGAGTGCTTTTGTACTGGAGGACAGCGAGGTTTATCATACCTATTCTGCCTATTCACGTGGCCTGGATGGCCTGTGGGGTGCGTACCAATGGCTTGACCGTGCGCCCCTGGGACGTAATGAAACGGATTATTGGTGGCGTCGGAATGACGAGTATTAAAATGGGCTAATTTTTAGTCGCCCTAATAAACCGAAACTGGAAATATGACCTCTGATAGAAATGCGCTTCGAACGTTTTTTGGAATCATTGCATTGCTCTTTACGGCCAGTTCGGTTGTAACAATTGTATGGTGCATATCCATGTCGGCGATGGAAGAAATGCCGATGCCCGGTGGCTGGAGTATGTCTATGACGTGGATGCCCATGTATGGACAGTCGCTGTTCAATGCCACAGCATCCTTCCTTGCTATGTGGGATGTGATGATGTTGGCTATGATGATCCCGTGCCTGGCACCCATGCTGCTGCGCTATCGTCAGGCCGTTCAGAAGACAAGTGCAAGGCGTTTAGGCTGGCTGACGACCTTAGTAGGACTTGGTTATTTTCTTGTCTGGACGATAGTCGGATTGGCCGTTTTTCCACTGGGTGTTGGACTTAATGCAATCTTAATGCAATATAGGGAGCTGTCCTTAATCGTGCCAGTTGCGATCGGAATAGTCGTATTGGCCGTAGGCTTACTCCAGCTCACCGACTGGAAGTTGCATCAACTTGCGTGCTGTCGGGAATTGCCCTTCCGGGGCCAAACGGTGCCTGACAACGCCCGCACGGCCTGGAAACATGGACTGCACCTCGGAATCCAGTGCAGCCGATGCTCCGCAGGTCTGATGTCTATTCTGCTTGTAATGGGGATGATGAACCTTTTCGGAATGGCTATTGTAACCTTAGCGATCACCTTTGAACGCCTCGCACCTGCCAGTAAATGGGTTACCGGTACTATCGGAGCCATTGGTATTGGAGCTGGTTTTTTTCTGATCGCCCAGGCGGCCGGAATTTTTTAACTTAATATTAGTGCAATGCTGTGCCTGAAATAAGGAATTGCAAATGAAAGTGAAAAACAAAATGGATAGTAATGCCGATAGCGTTTTTCGTATGCCAGGTACTCCTCCAAGCTACTGGCTTACCCGCTTTGTTATTCTTCGTTTGCTGGGAGTAATCTACGCTGTAGGTTTTCTTGTGGCAATTAATCAGATCATTCCTTTGATAGGCGCTGATGGGCTTCTTCCTGTAGCGATTTACCTGAAGCAGGTGGGCGCTGCACTGGGATCCCCCGGAGCTGGTTTCGTGCGGCTGCCGTCACTCTTTTGGCTTTGGCATTCTGACACGGCGCTTTTAACGGCGGCCTGGATCGGATTTGTGCTTTCCTGTGTAGTAGTGTCGGGCTATGCCAATGCGCTACTGGTAGCTGTTATTTGGTTTCTTTACATGTCCTTTGTTCATGTAGGGCAAGATTGGTATGGATACGGCTGGGAAATCCAGCTTTCTGAAACCGGGTTTCTCGCTATCTTTCTTTGTCCGCTACTCGACCTGCGTCCATTTCCCAAACGCGCGCCGCCGATGCCAATCATCGTTTTATTCCGGTGGTTGATTTGCCGTATCATGCTTGGCTCCGGATTGATCAAGTTTCGTGGAGATGAAATATGGCGTAACGGGACCGCCCTCTATTACCATTTTGAAACACAGCCCATTCCTGGTCCGTTGAGCCGGTGGCTCCATTTTTTACCGCGCACAGTTTTGAAAATTGGCGTCTGGTTCAATTGGCTGGCCGAGCTTGCAGCGCCATGGTTCGTCTTCTGGCCACAATTTGCACGTCACCTGGCGGGATTGGCGATCGTGTTATTCCAGATCAACATTATACTCAGTGGCAACCTCTCGTTTTTAAACTGGCTCACTATTATCCCTGCTTTAGCCTGTTTTGATGATAGCTTCTGGTCCAGGCTTCTTCCCCGCAAGCTCGTTCGTAAGGCGGAAACCGCTGCTGGTCGTGCCGAAGTATCCAGACCTATGTTAACCACCGCCTGGGTTGTTGCTGGTATTGTTATGCTCCTCAGCATCCGCCCTGCACTTAACATTCTATCTCCGGGGCAGATCATGAATACCTCGTTTGACCCGCTGGATCTCGTAAATACCTATGGTGCATTCGGAACCGTGGGGCGGGAACGTTTGAACGTAGTCTTCGAAGGAACGATGGACGAGAAGCCTGACGACAAAGCCAACTGGAAACCGTATATCTACAAAGGTCTGCCTGTATCCCTTTATAAAGGGTCGCCGCAAATAGCTCCCTACCAGTTGCGTTTAGACTGGCAAATGTGGTTCGCAGCTATGTCGTCTCCTGATCAATATCTATGGACATATAATCTTGTGTGGAAACTCCTTCATAATGCCCCCGGCGCTGTAAGTTTGTTCGCCAGTAATCCTTTTCCCGCTAAGCCACCGCGATTTATCCGGGCTGTTCTATATCGTTATACGTTTGCCAGGCCGGGTAATTCCGGGGGCCTTTATTGGAATCGTAAGCAAATCAACATTTGGATTTCACCCCTTTCGGCCAAAGATCCGCGCCTGATCGAATTTCTCAAAGGAGCAGGATGGATTCGTTAAGTTGATTTGCTTAAGGATTGGTAAAAAGTTACAACATTGTCATATTGTTTATACTTTTTTGTATAAACAAGTAATGACGTATCTTTGTAGTGTAATTATTGCTGATTCCACTTAAAGACAGGCATAATGAAAGAAGAACTGAACACACTGGAACAAACCGTATTAAATGATTATAAATACGGCTTTGTTACTGATATCGATACGGACATCGTTCCGAAGGGGATCAACGAAGCGGTTATCCGCCTGATCTCGACCAAGAAAAACGAGCCCGACTGGATGCTGGAATGGCGCCTTAAAGCCTATACGCAGTGGTTAAAAATGGAAGAGCCTAAATGGCCTAACGTAACCTACCCGCCAATCAATTACCAGGATATTATTTATTATGCTGCACCGAGGCAAAAACAGCAGTTAAACGGTCTTGATGAGATAGATCCGGAATTGCGCCGCACTTTCGAAAAACTGGGCATTTCGCTGGATGAGCAAAAACGGCTGAGCGGTGTAGCCGTAGATGTGGTGATGGACAGTGTTTCTGTTGCCACCTCATTCAAAAAGCAATTATCTGAAATTGGGGTGATCTTTTGCTCCATGAGCGAAGCCATACAACAGCATCCCGAACTGGTAAAAAAATACCTGGGTTCTGTGGTGCCGATGACCGAT
>Ga0193717_1001315_pt1 | contig 15320 bp, 12 predicted proteins | sample U2c2metaG_FD_145900 | JGI IMG/M metagenome (GOLD analysis project Ga0193717, IMG submission 145900) | Soil microbial communities from a riparian zone of the East river system, Colorado, United States - U2c2 | ecosystem: Environmental > Terrestrial > Soil > Riparian zone | place: USA: East River... | reverse complement strand
CATTTTCGTCGACAAGCCCGACCCCGTAAGTACCGCGCTGGGCGCACGGGGTTTCGGTGAATGTCCGATGACAGGTGTCCCGGCAGCGATCGGCAACGCCATCTACCACGCCACCGGTCGCCGGATCCGCGATCTGCCCATCACCCAGGACAAGCTGCTCTAGGCCCAGAACGGCGCGGAAACAGGACTGACAGGCTGTTTGATCTGACTCAGCTCACTGTCCAGGTCCATTACACGACCAACGAGGCGACGCTGAAGCCACGCTTCCGGCGAGCGCACTCGGGCAACTCGCCGAAGCGGCGACTGAAATGGAGGAAGGCATGCCTTCTGGATGCACAAGATCCACGGGTCAGGATCTGTGTGCAACCTGTACGTGCCCCCGGTGCGACTCGAACGCACACTGGACGGTTTTTGAGACCGTTGCCTCTGCCGATTGGGCTACGGGGGCGCGGCAGCGAACATTACGGGATCACCGCCCGGGTCCTGGCATCGGGTGGTCCGGAATGTGCGGGTGGTCCGGGGCGCCCACGTGGCGAACGCCATCTGGCCGTCCCGTTCGTTCCCGGTAGGCTTTGGACTCGCGGTTCGCCGCGAACCGACCCATCCCTTCGAGCTCACAGGAGGACCCCGGTGACCGAAGAGGCTGCCGAGGCCAACGGTGTCATCACCGTGCCGCAACGTCGGGTGCTCGTCGCAGAGGACGAAGCACTCATCCGGCTGGATCTCGTAGAGATGTTGCGCGAGGAGGGTTATCAGGTAGTCGGCGAAGCCGGTGATGGCGAGGAAGCCATCAAGCTCGCCATCGACCTGAAGCCCGATCTCGTGATCCTTGACGTCAAGATGCCCAAGCTCGACGGTATCGAGGCGGCATCCAAGATCACCGGCGACCGGATCGCTCCGGTCGTCATTTTGACCGCGTTCAGTCAGCGTGACCTGGTGGAGCGGGCGCGGGACGCCGGCACCATGGCGTATTTGGTGAAGCCGTTCGCCAAGCGCGACCTGGTTCCCGCCATCGAACTCGCGGTCAGCAGGTTCGCGGAGCTGCAGGCTCTCGAATCCGAAGTCGCGGGCCTGACCGACCGGCTCGAGACCCGTAAGGTCATCGACCGGGCCAAGGGGCTGCTCATGAGTGAGCAGAGCTTGAGCGAGCCGGAGGCGTTCCGCTGGATCCAGCGGACGGCGATGGACCGCCGGACCACTATGAAGGCCGTCGCAGAGGCTGTTGTAGACAGCATGGGCTGATGAATTACCCAAGTGTGTGAAAAACGCTGTCCTAGCGTACATATACTACTCACCGTTATCACCCTATTGTTGCAATCGGACAATGGGGTGTGAAACGTTGGGTAACGCCGGTGACGACCGTCACGATGTGGATACAACACCGTGTGTAACTCTGGGCAACCCATCCGCGGGCGGCTACGTTCAGCGCCCAAGTCAGGTCCCGACCTGGGACAGCCGCTGCAGTAGCGGCTTGTCGGCATTTGGAGGAACGAGTGTCAAAAGCACGACTCACGAGGGTCATCGTGCTGGCAGCGGTCGCATCGCTCGCCGTAGGTGCATGTTCGGCGCGCGACTCGGGAAGCACCGGTGGTGACGTCCAGACGTCCGCCGCGGCCGCACCGCAGCAAGCGGCCGACGCAGCCGACCCCAAGGGTGACGGCAAGGCGGTGTGCTCGGGCGCCACGCTCGCGTACGCCGGAACCATCAACGGCGGCAGCGCCGCGCTCGGTCAGAACATCCTTTACGGTGTCGACCTCGCGGTGAAGCAGCACAACGAAGCCAACCCGGGCTGCCAGGTCACGCTGAAGCAGTTCGACACCGAGGGCAAGCCCGACAAGGCGCCCGGCATCGTGACGCAGGTCGTCAACGAGCCCGCCATCCTCGGCGTCGTCGGCCTCCCGTTCTCGGGTGAGTCGAAGGCGACCGGCGACCTGTTCGAGCAGGCCGGCCTGGTGCACATCACGCCGTCGGCCACCAACCCGGCGCTCGCCGACCACGGCTGGAAGACCTTCTTCCGTGGCATGGGCAACGACGCCGTGCAGGGTCCCGCCGCGGCCAAGTTCGCCACCGAGACGCTCAAGGCCAAGAAGGTCTGTGTCATCGAGGACGACTCCGAGTACGGCACCGGCCTCGCCAAGGAGGTCACGTCGAAGCTCGGCGCGGCCGGCGGTTGCTCCGACAAGGTGAAGACCGGTCAGACCGACTTCTCCGCCGTCGTCAACAAGATGCTGACCGAGAAGCCGGACGTCATCTTCTTCGCGGGTTACTACCCCGAGGCCGGTCCGTTCGCGCAGCAGCTCAACGACAAGGGCATCACCGCCAAGTTCATCGGCCCGGACGGCGTCAAGGACACCGAGTTCCTGAAGGGCGCCGGTGCGGCAGCCGCCAACGCGTACTTCACGTGCCCCTGTGTCCCTGAGGACAACTTCAAGGACTTCACCGCCGCTTACAAGTCGGTCGAGGGCCGTGACCCGGGTACCTACTCGCCCGAGGGCTACGACGTCGCGACGATCCTGCTCAAGGGAATCGACTCGGGTGTCAAGGACCGCGCGGGTCTGCTCGACTTCGTCACGAAGTACAGCGGCCAGGGCCTGACCAAGAAGTTCAAGTGGGACGCCAAGGGCGAGCTTTCCGACACGCCGGTCTGGGCCTACAAGGTCGAGAACGGCAAGATCGTGAACGCCGGCCAGATCAGCTAATTCCATCAAACCTCGCCTGCCTTTGGCGGGTGACTCGGGCATGCAGGAGGGGACAAACCGTCCCCGCCTGCATGCCTGAGCCATACCTGGAGAACGAGTGAATCCGTGCACCCCACGCTGACTCCGTTCCTTGCTCAATCCGACCAGTGGATCCGTTTCGACGTCGGCGCATTCGCGGAGCAGTTCTGGAACAACACTGTCGATGGGCTCACCCAGGGCGGGATCTACGCGCTGATCGCCCTCGGTTACACCCTTGTCTACGGTGTCCTCAAGCTCATCAACTTCGCCCATTCAGAAGTCTTCGTCGTCGGTACCTTCGCGACCTGGCTCGTCTTCTACGGCCTGGGTTTCCGCTCGGGCGGCTCGATCGAACTGGGCATCGGCGAGATCGTGCTCTATCTCGGCATCGCCCTGATAGCCGCCGCGGCCACCTCCGCCGGTACCGCGGTAGCCCTCGAAAGAGTGGCCTATCGGCCGCTGCGCAAGCGGAACGCCCCGAAACTGGCCTTCCTCATCACGGCCATCGGCGCGTCCTTCGCCATCCAGTACATCCTGCGTCTCGACATCTTCTTCGGGCTCAACCAGCGGCCTGCCATCCGGCTGCTGAACCCCGAAGTGCTCTTCGAGATCTTCGGCGCGCCGGTCACCAACATCCAGGTGATCATCGTGCTGGCGTCGATCCTGCTGTGGTTCGTCGCGGACTACTTCGTCAACCGCACCCGGCTCGGCCGCGGTATCCGCGCGGTCGCGCAGGATCCGGACACGGCCACGCTCATGGGCGTGAACAAGGAACGCGTCATCGTGATCACCTTCCTCGTCGGTGGTCTGCTCGCCGGCGCGGCGGCGCTGTTCTACATGATGAAGATCCCGCAGGGCGCGATCTTCAACGGCGGTTTCCTGCTCGGTATCAAGGCTTTCGCGGCCGCGGTGCTCGGCGGTATCGGTAACCTCCGCGGCGCGCTGCTCGGTGGTCTCGTGCTCGGCCTGATCGAGAACTACGGCCAGTCGCTCTTCGGTGGGGAGTGGAAGGACGTCGTCGCCTTCGTCGTGCTGGTGCTGGTGCTGATGCTCCGGCCTACCGGACTTTTGGGCGAGGCTCTCGGAAAGGCAAGGGCATGACGACTTCAACAGTGGAACCTCAGGTTTCCCCTCGCCCGGGCATCCGTGAGCGGTGGAACAACCTGAGCCGCCCGGCCCAGTGGGCCATCCTCGTCCCGCTCGTCGCCGTGATCTACCTGCTGCCGTGGTTGAACCCGCCGCTGCTGGCGACCACGGGAACCGACTTCGCCAACGCGATGTTCGAGGTGGCCCGTTACGCGCTCGTCGCGGTCGGCCTGAACGTCGTCGTCGGGCAAGCAGGGCTGCTGGACCTCGGTTACGTCGGCTTCTTCGCCGTCGGTGCCTACGTTTCGGCGCTGTTCACCAGCCCCGACTCGATGCTCTCGAAGATCCCGTACCTCTGGACGTTACCGCTGGCCATGGTGATCACCATGATCTTCGGGGTCATCCTCGGGACACCGACGCTGCGGCTGCGAGGCGACTACCTCGCGATCGTGACGCTCGGCTTCGGCGAGATCATCCGGCTCATCGCGGACAACGTCGGCCCGCTGCGAGGCCAGTCCGGCTTCTTCGCGGTCGGCAAGAGCTCGGACGGTTCGTCGATCCTGCCGAACGCCAGCGCCTGGTACGTGCTCACGGTGACGATCATCGTCATCATCCTGTTGTTCGTCGGAAACCTCGAGCGCAGCCGCGTCGGCCGCGCCTGGGTCGCGATCCGTGAGGACGAGGACGCCGCCGAGATCATGGGCGTGCCGACCTACCGGTTCAAGATCTGGGCGTTCGTCATCGGTGCCGCGATCGGCGGGCTTTCCGGCGCGCTGTTCGCCGGCAAGCAGGGCTTCGTGAACACGCAGTCGTTCGACATCGTGACCTCGATGCTCTTCCTCGCCGCGGTCGTGCTCGGCGGTGCCGGCAACAAGGTCGGTGTCCTGCTCGGCGCCGTCGTCGTCGCGTACCTGCCGCTGCGTTTCGTGGAGCTGCAGAAGTACAACTACGTGATCTTCGGTATCGCGCTCATCGTCCTGATGATCTTTCGCCCCCAGGGCATTCTCGGCGCGCGTCAGAGGCTTCTGGCGCGGGGCCGTGAGGCGTACCAGCGCCTGCTCGGCAAGGGTGAACAGATCAGCGGTGACAGCGCGCTCACCCCGGAACCGAACGCAGGGGGCAAGTCATGACGCAGCCCGGTGGCGCGCACGAAGCGCCGATCGAAGGCGGCCTCGTGGCCGAGGTCGAGCACATGACCCAGGAGCAGCGCGCGGAGCACTTCGCCGAGGTCGCCGACGCCGTCGCACCGGACCGCGAAATCGCGGTCGGAGTCGGTGAGACACTGCTCGAGGTCCGCGACCTGACCGTGAAGTTCGGTGGTCTGACCGCGCTGGACGCCGTGTCGTTCAAGATCCAGCGTGGCGACATCCTCGGCCTGATCGGGCCGAACGGTGCCGGCAAGACGACCTGCTTCAACGCGATGACCGGGGTGTACCGGCCGACCTCGGGGCAGGTCCTGCTCGAGGACAAGGCGCTCGGCAACGCGCCGCGGCACAAGATCACCCAGCTCGGCATCACGCGGACGTTCCAGAACATCCGGCTCTTCGCCGAGATGACGGCACTGGAGAACGTGGTGGTCGGCGCGGACGCGCGGGCCAAGACGAGCGTGCTCGGCGCGCTGCTCCGGCTTCCCCGCCATCACCGCGAGGAGAAGCAAGCCGTCGACAGGGCCATGGCGCTGCTCGAGTTCGTGGGTATCGCGGACCGCGCGGCGGACAAGGCGAAGAACCTGCCGTACGGCTACCAGCGGCGCCTGGAGATCGCGCGGGCGCTCGCGACGGAACCGAAGCTGCTGTGCCTCGACGAGCCGGCCGCCGGCTTCAACCCCGCGGAAAAAGAAGACCTGATGGGGTTGATCCGCACGATCCGCGACGACGGCTACACCGTCCTGCTGATCGAACATGACATGAAACTGGTCATGGGTGTGACCGACCGGATCGTGGTGCTGGAGTTCGGCAAGAAGATCGCCGAAGGACTGCCGGCCGAGATCAGGGAGAACCCCGCTGTGATCGCCGCCTACCTGGGAGTGCCAGACGATGACGTTGCTTGAGCTCTCGGATGTTTCCGTCCACTATGGACGGATCCAGGCCGTGTCCGGGCTGACCATCTCGGTCGAAGAGGGCGAGATCGTCACGCTCATCGGTGCGAACGGCGCCGGGAAGTCGACCACGATGCGGGCCATCTCCGGCATCCGGCCGATCTCGAACGGGTCGATCAAGTTCGCCGGCGAGGACATCTCGAAGCTGCGCGCCGACCTCCGGGTCGTCCGCGGTATTTCGCAGGCGCCCGAAGGCCGGGGGATCTTCCCCGGGATGACGGTGATGGAGAACCTGGACATGGGGGCGTACGCCCGCAAGGACAGGGGAAGCCTGAAGCCGGACCTCGATCGCGTGTTCGAGCTGTTCCCGCGGCTGGCGGAACGCAAGAGCCAGTTCGGCGGGACGATGTCGGGCGGTGAGCAGCAGATGCTCGCCATCGGCCGCGCGCTGATGGCGAAGCCGAAGCTGCTGCTGCTGGACGAGCCGTCGATGGGCCTCGCGCCGCAGTTCATCCAGCAGATCTTCCGGATCATCACGGAGATCAACAAGCAGGGCACCACGGTGCTGCTGGTGGAGCAGAACGCGCAGCAGGCGCTGTCGCGGGCGCATCGCGCCTACGTGCTGGAGACCGGACGCATCACCAAGTCCGGCACCGGCGCGGAACTGCTCGCCGACAAGAGCATCAAGGAGGCCTACCTCGGCGTCGGCTGAGCACAACCAACGGTTGTCCTCGGCGGCCGAAAGGCTGTTGGACCGGAACCCCGCCTGCGCGGTTTGCTTGTCGCAGGCGGGGTTCCGGCGTTTCCGGAGCTCCTCGACACTGGGAGTGGACATGACTATCACGGGTATCGCAGCCGGAGTTCCGTTCGTCGCGCTGGAGCCGGAGAACGTGACCGGGCAGGCGCCGCTGATCGTCACCTGGCACCTGATGGACGCGCCCGCGAGCGAAGCGGCCATGGCGGCGGCGATCCCGATGGCCGGGGTGCCCGCGTGGCGAGTCCACTTCGGACTGCCGATGAGCGGCAAGCGGCTTCCTTCGGGTGGTTACGACGAGTTCTTCCGCCTGGCGGGGGAGGACTACGTGCTCAACGTGGCCGAGCCGGTGACCGACCAGGGCGCTTCGGAATTCCCCGCGGCGCTGGCGGATCTCCGTGCGCGGTTCTCGATCGCGGACGGTCCGATCGGTGTCGTGGGCGGGTCGGCGGGCGGCGCGGTGGCGCTGGAAGTGCTGGCACGCGGCGACGTCGAGATCAGTGCCGCGGCGTTGATCAACCCGGTTACCCAGCTCGCGCCCGCTGTCGCGGCGAACGAGCGCCGGTACGGCGTGGTGTACCCGTGGACGGACCGGTCGCGGAAGGTGGCTGAGCGGTTCGACTTCGTGCGTCGCTCGGGTGAGATCACGGCCAAGGTGCTGCTCGTGCTGGGCGAGGACGACGACATCGCGATCCTCGAGCCCGCCGCCGCACTGGCCGCGGAGCTGGGCGACCGCGCTGCGCTGCTGTCGATCCCGGGGATGGCGCACGCGCTGGCGGAGGCGCCGGGGATCGAACCGGCTCCGCAGAACGCCGACGCGGTGCGGGTGGACGCCGCGCTCACGGAGTGGTTCCTGAAGCGGCTTTAGGTGCCCCCACTAAAGCGCTATGAACGGACCTTTCCTTGCACGAGGCGCTAGGAAAGGTCCGTTCATAGCGCTTTGGAGTTGACCAGCACGTCGCCCTCCGGAGCCCAGCAACGCGCGGGGTCGTAGTCGCACCAGCCCTCCTCGCGGCTGACTTCGCCCGCCAGCGCGAGGAAACGCCGTAGCGTCGAACGCGGTTTTCCCTTGCGCCACACGACCGACCACGCGAACAGCGGCGACGGCTCGAACGGCAGGACCCGCAGGTTGAGGTCGGCGGCGAGCTCCATGTCGGCCCCGGCGAGCGTGACCCGCGGCTTGCCGTATCGGGTTTGCTCCAGGGTGTGCCGCAGGTCGTAGCTGACGCCGGAGTCGTCGAGCGGGACGTCCAGGCTTTCGCTCATCCGCCGCAGGTAGCTCAGCCATTCGACGGGCCCGGCGAGCGACGGCAGCCAGATGCCCTCGGGCCGCAGCTCCGCCATCCGGACGGCGTCGGCGTCGGCCAGCGGATGCTCGGGCGGGAGCAGCGCGACGAGCGGTTCGAGCCGGACGACGCGGTGGTCGAGCGCGTCGGGCAGCTCGCGGCCCAGGTCGTGCACCCGCCCGAAGGCCAGGTCGATCTCACCGAGCAGGAGCGGATCGAGCGCCTGGGCAAGCCCGCGCCTGCTGCTCCGCTCGACCCGCAGTTCGGGGTCGCGTTCGGCGAGCCGCCGGAGCATGAACATCGGCGAGAGACGATTGTCGATCAGGTCGACGCGCAGAGGCTGCTCGTCGGCGCCCATCGCCGCGGTCGCCGCGTCCGCGACCCGGATCAGCTCGCGCGCGTGCGGCAGGAACCGCTCGCCGTCCTCGGTCAGCTCGACCGCGCGGTTGGTCCGCAGGAAGAGCCGCACCGAGAGCGCGTCCTCCAGCTTCCGGATCCGCTTCGACAGCGCCTGCTGGGTGAGGAACAGCGTTTCCGCCGCGCGGCTGAAATGCCGGTGCTCGGCGGTGACCAGGAAGGCACGGACCTGCGCCAGGTCGAGATCCACTTACGCGCCTGGCGGCTTGTCCCGGACGACGCAGGTGAGCCGTGCGGTGCAGGTGCGCCGGCCCTGGTCGTCGGTGATGACGATCTCGGCGGTGATGGTGCCCCGGCCGACGTGCAGTGGCGTGGCGACCCCGGTGACCAGACCGGAGCGAACGGCCCGGTGGTGCGTGCACGACAGTTCCAGGCCCATCGCGGCGCGGTCCGTACCGGCGTTCAGGGCGGCGACCGTCGAGCCGAGGGCTTCGGCGAGCACGGCGTTGGCGCCGCCGTGGAGCAGGCCGTACGGCTGCAGGTTGCCCTCGACGGGGATCGTGCCGACCACTCGTTCGGGGGTCACTTCGAGCAGCTTCATGCCGACCTTCTCGTTCAGCTGCTGGTCGGCGACAGCGGGATCGACACCGGCGAACTGCTCGAGTGCCTCCTTGGTTACTTGGTCGGTCAAGGTTTTGCTCCATCTTTCACGTGACAGGGGTGCTGACAGCCGAGGTGACACGTAAGAGTGTCGGCCCCTCACCCTAGACTCGCTGGCGTGAGCCCGATCGAGAACCAAACCGTAGGCAAGAACACAGGCGCGACAGACACGGCCGAGCGGCCGCGGCTGCTGCTGATCGACGGCCATTCCATGGCCTACCGGGCGTTTTTCGCGGTGCCCGCGGACCGGTTCCGAACCTCGACCGGCCAGGTCACCAACGCGGTCTTCGGCTTCACCTCGATGCTCATCAACCTCCTGCGCGACGAAGCGCCGACCCACCTCGCGGTCGCGTTCGACCTCTCACGCAAGACGTTCCGGTCGGAGGCCTTCGCCGGGTACAAGGCGACGAGGTCGGCCACGCCCGATGACTTCAAGGGCCAGGTCGCGCTGATCCAGGACGTGCTCAAGGTGCTGGGCATCCCGGCGCTGACCAAGGAGAACTTCGAGGCGGACGACGTCATCGCCACGCTGACCACCCAGGCCGTGGTCGACGAGTTCGACGTACTGATCTGTACTGGTGACAGGGACGCGTTGCAGCTGGTCAACGACCACGTGACGGTGCTCTACCCGAAGAAGGGTGTCTCCGAGCTGACCCGGTACACGCCCGAGGCGGTCGAGGAGAAGTACGGCCTGACGCCGACCCAGTACCCGGATTTCGCGGCGCTGCGGGGCGACCCGTCGGACAACCTGCCCGGGATCCCCGGGGTGGGGGAGAAGACGGCGGCCAAGTGGATCAAGCAGTTCGGTTCGCTCGGTGAGCTGATCGACCGGGTCGACGAGGTCAAGGGCAAGGTCGGGGACGCGCTGCGGGCGAATCTCGACGCCGTGATGCTGAACAGGCATCTCACCGAGCTGATCCGCGACGTCGAGCTGGAGCTCGTGCCGAGTGGGCTGGAGCTGCGCCCGTGGGATCGGGACGCGGTGCACCGGCTGTTCGACGAGCTCGAGTTCCGCGTGCTGCGGGATCGGCTGTTCGCGACGCTGTCCAGCTCCGAGCCGGAAGCCGACGAAGGCTTCGACGTCACCGGCGCGTTGCTGCCCGTCGGCACGCTGGGCGCCTGGTTGGCGGCGCACGCCGGGCCGGGCGAGCCCGTCGGACTTTCCTTCCGCACCAGCGGCGCGTCGGTCCAGGCCGATCTGCAGGCCATTTCGTTCGCCACGCCCGATGGTGAGGGCGCCTATCTCGATGTGTCCACAATGGACGAGTCGGACGACAAGGCGCTCGCGGCCTGGCTCGCCGACAAGAACGTGCCGAAGGTCGGGCACGCGATGAAGGTCGCGCTGCACGGGATCCTGGCGCGCGGCTGGACGTTGTCCGGTCTGGTGATGGACACGGCGCTGGCGGCGTACCTGGTGCGGCCGGGGCAGCGGTCCTTCGAACTCGACGACCTTTCCTTGCGGTACCTGCAGCGTGAGCTGCGCTCCGAGGCCGACAACGGTGACGGCCAGCTGTCGCTGCTCGACGGTGGCGCCGAGGACGAAGACCTCAAGGCCGTCCAGGTCGAGCTGGTGCGAGCACGCGCGATCGCGGAGCTGGCCGATGCGCTCAAAACCGAGCTGACAGAGATCGGCGCGGTCGAGCTGCTCGGTGCTATCGAGATGCCGCTGCTCGAGGTCATCACCGAGCTCGAGGCCGCCGGGATCGCGGTGGACGTCGAGCAGCTGACGTCGTTGGAAGAGCACTACGCGGTGCGGGTGCGGCAGGCCGCCGACGAGGCGTACGCGGTCATCGGCAAGCAGATCAACCTCGGATCGCCGAAACAGCTGCAGGTGGTGCTGTTCGACGAACTGGCCATGCCGAAGACGAAGCGCACCAAGACCGGGTACACGACCGACGCCGAGGCGTTGCAAGGGCTGTTCGAGAAGACCGAACACCCGTTCCTGCAGCACCTTTTGGAGCACCGCGACGCGACTCGATTGCGGGTGACCGTCGAAGGCTTGATCAAGGCGATCGCCGATGACGCGCGGATCCACACGACGTTGCAGCAGACGATCGCGGCGACCGGGCGGCTGTCGTCGGTGGATCCGAACCTGCAGAACATCCCGGTGCGGACCGAAGAAGGGCGTCGGATTCGAGACGCGTTCGTGGTCGGTACCGGGTATGCGGATCTGATGACGGCCGACTACAGCCAGATCGAGATGCGGATCATGGCGCATCTTTCCGGGGATGCCGGGCTGATCGAAGCCTTCAACACCGGCGAGGATCTGCATACTTACGTGGCTTCGAAGGCGTTCTCGTTGCCGCCTGAGGAAGTCACACCGGAGCTTCGGTATCGGGTGAAGGCGATGTCGTACGGGCTGGCGTACGGGTTGTCGGCTTATGGACTGGCTCAGCAGCTGAAGATCTCCAACGAAGAGGCCAAGGACCAGATGGAGGCGTACTTCTCCCGCTTCGGGGGAGTGCGGGACTATCTGCAGTCCGTGGTTGTCGACGCGGCGAAGGTCGGGTACACGGAGACGATCTTCGGGCGTCGCCGGTACTTGCCGGACCTGAACAGTGACAACCGGCAGCGGCGGGAGATGGCCGAGCGGATGGCACTCAACGCGCCGATCCAGGGAAGCGCGGCGGACATCATCAAGGTCGCGATGCTGAACGTGCACACGGCGTTGGTCGAAGCCGGTCTTCGTAGTCGGGTGATTTTGCAGGTGCATGACGAGTTGGTGCTCGAGGTTGCTGATGGGGAGCATGAGCAGCTGGAATCTCTGGTGCGTAAGGAGATGGGTTCCGCCTACAAGCTTGCGGTGCCGCTGGAGGTTTCCGTCGGGTATGGGAAGTCTTGGAACGAAGCGGCCCACTAAGCGCGGCTGGGTGGGGCGTGTCCTGACCGCACAACGCTATGAAGGGTCCCTTCCTCTCGTTTTTTGGGAGGAAGGGACCCTTCATAGCGTTTGGGGGTCGGGGTCGGTGCTATGAACGGACCTTTCCTTGCGTTTCCTGCTAGGAACGGTCCGTTCATAGCGCGTTTGAGCCGGGGAATGTGTCGACACTTTCCCAGGGGAGTACCCCAAAGCGGCGTTGGGGGCGTTGAGTGCCCCCAACGCCGCTTTGGGGTAATGGTGGAGGGCTTTTGGGGGTATGCGCAAAGCTGCGGGGTTGGGCTCAGGCTTGTATGGCTCAAAGCTGGTGGCTGGGTGTTGTGGTGTGTGCGGTAGAAAAGCCTGTGTTTATTGGCAGCGCGCCATCAGGTTTGCGTGACCAGGGCGTGGCATGGGCAGGTACGGCAAGACTTGCCCGGGGGCGCCCTGCTCCCGCAAACCTGGCCTTCGGCGAGCGCGCGCGGTGAAGACTCCCGCCCGTTGGGCGGACGTGAGTCGTGGTGACTGGCTTTACGGACTAAGGGCCCGCGTGTCTGAGTGGGGAGGTACGGACGGTGGTGGTTGCGTTTAAGGGTTGTTGTTGGCCATGCCTTTTATTAGGAGCATGACGGAGTCTCGGACTTCGGGGCGGGTCCGGGTGGGCTGGAAGGTTTGCCAGTCCAGGGAGACGACCAGCATGGTGCCGAAGAGGCCCGCGGCGGCGGTGGGGATTTCTACGCCCTTGGGGAGGCGGCCGGCATCGGCTAGGCGTTGTAGCTGTTCTTTTACAATGGAGATGATCTCTTCGCGAAGCAGCGTAAGGGTTTCGTGCCATTGGCCGGGGGTCCGCCACATCTCGCTGACGAGGATCTGCGAGAAGCCCGGGTATTCGCTGATGAATTCCAGCGCGGTGTCCACCTGGGATTCGATGGTTTCCAGGGGGTCGCCGCCGGTCGCCGCGGCGCGCAGGCGTTCGGCCAGCAGGCCGACGCCGTAGCGCAGCAGGGCGTCGACAAGTCCGTCTTTGCTGCCGAAGTTGTAGTAGACGGTGCCCTTGGCGACACCGGCTTCGGTCGCGATGTCGTCGACGGTGAGGCCGACGAGGCCGCGGCTGGCCGCCAGCCGCAGCGTCGCCTCGAACAGCTTCTGCTTCGTCGCCTCGCCACGGGAACTCACAACGCCAACTCCGGTTTGAGATGCTTGACCGTCCACACGCGACGCTTGCGGGCGGCCAGCGTGGAGACCAGGATCCCACCGATGAGATACGCCAGCAGCACACCGATGTCGCCCACGATTTTCATGGAAGCGCCGGTGTAGAGCAAGTGCCGGAAGCCGTCGATCGCGTAACCCATCGGCAGCACGACGTGCAGCGGGTACAGCGCGTCGGGAATCGTCTGCCACGGGAACGTCCCGCCAGCGCTCACCAGTTGCAGGACCAGCAGTACCAGTCCCAGGAACTTCCCGATGGCACCGAAGAACGCGTTGAGCGCGTGCACCACCGAGGTGAACGTGAGCGACACGAGGATCGCGAAACCGATGGCGCCCAACGGATGCGCGATGTGGATCCCCACCAGCCAGGTCACCGCGCCGAACAGCACGACCACCTGTGCCGCGCCCAGCAGTGCGGAGGCGAACCAGCCGCCCAGCGCGACACGCAGCGGTGACGCACCGGCGGTCAGTGCCCGCGTCGACAGCGGCCGCAGCAGCAGGAACAGCACGAACGCGCCGATCCAGGTCGCCAGTGAGATGAAGAACGGAGCCAGCCCGGCGCCGTACGTCCCGGCGGAGGCGACGCCGACGGAGTTCACCGCGACCGGGTCGGCGAGCGTGTTCGCCGTGGCTGTCCGGGTCGGGTCGTCGGGGTTCGGGATCTGTTTGAGGCCCTCCTTCAGGCCGTCGCGCAGTTGTGCCGCGCCGGTGGCGAGATCGGTCGTCCCGGCCACCGCGGTCTTCTCACCGTCGTTGAGCTTCGCCGCGCCCGCGTTCAGCTGGTTCGCGCCGTCGGCGGCCTTCGCGATGCCGTCGGCGAGTGCCGGGGCCGAGGCGGAGAGCTGGGCGGCGCCGTCGGACACCTTGCGCGAGCCCTCGGCCAGTGCGGCGAGCTGGCTGTTCGCGTCCTGGATCTTGCTGTTGGCGGTGTCGATCGGGGAGCGCAGCTGTCCCAATGAGGAAAGCACTTGCTGGACCTGCGCTTCGGTGAAACCGTCGGCGCGCATCCGCTGGGCGAGCGTGCTGTTGGTGTCGTCGAGGCTCTTCTGGAGGTCGCTCGAACCGCCCGCGAGCAGCGCACCGGCCTGGGCGACCTTGGCGTTGCCCGCGGCGACCTGACTCGCGCCATCGGCGAGTTGCTTGGCTTGGGACGGAAGCTGGGTGGTGCTGCTCTTCAACGTGTTGAGGCCGGAGGACAACGGGCTCAGACCGCCGGCGAGCTGCTCGGCTCCGCTGGCCAGTTGTTGTTGCCCCGCCTTGAGTTTTTCCGAACCGTCGGCGAGTTTCACCGCGCCGTCGGCGGCTCCGGTTATCTTGCCGTAGATCGTGGAGAAGCCGAGGAGGAAGCGATCGGCCGCGGCCCCGCCGACCTTCTCCGCGATCGTCTTGCGGACCTGTTCGGCGACCTGCTTGGCGATCGTGCCGGACAGATAGTTGTTGGCGTCGTTGGTGGTCAGCGTGATCGTCGCCTGCTGTGGCCGGAAGTCGCCGGCGGCCAGCAGCGCGGCGGAGAAGTCCTGCGGGATGCCGATGACGAACGAGTACTTGTCGTCGCGGACACCGGAAAGCGCGTCGGCGGCCGAGACCTCGTGCCACTGGAAGGTGCCGGACTTGACCAGCTCGTCGGTGACCTCGCGGCCGATGTTGCGCTGCTGCCCGTCGGCGGTCGCGCCGTTGTCGCTGGTGACGACTGCGGCCGGGAGCTTGTTGAGACGGCTGTACGGGTCGAAGTTCGCGTAGAGGTAGAAGGACGCGTACAGCAGCGGCACGAGCACCAGTGCGACGATCGCGAGCTTCGGCAGCGTGCCGGAGCTCAGGCGGCGCAGCTCGTTGAGGGCGATACGAAAGGCGGTCATGCGCTTTCCTCTGTGAACTCGGAGGTCTCGACGATTTCGGCGGTCTCGGTGACTGCGGTGTCTTCTTCGGCGGGCAGCCGGCAGATCAGCGGCTCGGGTTGTTCCTGCTGACCGATGCGTGCGGGCGGCGCGGCCAGCGCGCTCAGGGGAGTGGTCGCGGTGAGCACGACCACGGCCAAGCCGCGTTCGGCGTGTTCGCGGGCGAGCACGGACCAGCTGTCGACGTCGCTGGTGTGCCGGTCCGGCGTGTCCAGCACGAGCATCTTGATTCCCTCGCGGCTCGCGGCCAACGTCGTCAGCAAGCGTGTGCGCACCTGGGCGGTGAGGCTTTCGAAGCGCAGGTTCGCGAACGCCGCGGCGTCGTTTTCGGTGAGCCAGCGCGCGACGGCGTCCTTGTTCGCGGGCCGGTGGGCCAGCGCCAGTTCCTCACCGACGACGACACGCACCGGTAGGGCGTCGTCGGGTTCGCTGACCCCCGGGGCATCGATGACGGCGACGAG
>Ga0193717_1001314_pt1 | contig 15327 bp, 11 predicted proteins | sample U2c2metaG_FD_145900 | JGI IMG/M metagenome (GOLD analysis project Ga0193717, IMG submission 145900) | Soil microbial communities from a riparian zone of the East river system, Colorado, United States - U2c2 | ecosystem: Environmental > Terrestrial > Soil > Riparian zone | place: USA: East River... | reverse complement strand
TAAACCCTCCGCCATCGCTCATGTCAATAACCCCTTCAGAACCTATTATTTTGGTTGAAGCTCGATCGCCTTCGCCGCTCACAAAATTTACCCGCAGTGTGGTTTGAAAGGCCGGGTGTTCCGGTGATTCGGGATAGGAGATCACCGCGCTCATTACGTCGGGCACATTGCGTCCATCTTTCCAGTAGGTTAAACCGCCTATCGAAAATATTTTGTCCGGACCTTTGGAGCCGGTTATAAAATGAATGCCGGTAAGCAGGTGTACAAAAAGGTCGCCCGCTACGCCGGTACCATATTCGCGGTAATTGCGCCACCTGAAAAAGCGGTTACTGTCATAATCAAGTTTTACCTTGCTGCCGGCCTGAAACTGATCCCAGGCAACAGTTTGCGCCGATGCATCCAGCGGAATAGTGTATTCCCAGGCACCCAGCGCACTTTGCCGGCTAAATGATGCCTCAATCGCGTTGATCTTACCAATGGCACCGGCCTGGTATAGTTCCTGAGCCTTTTTAAAAGCAATACTGCTCACCCGCTGACTACCCACCTGAAAAACCGCTTTAGTTTCCTGCTGGGCTTTTATCTCCTTAAGCCCTTCGCTGATGTGGTGCACCATTGGCTTCTCGCTGTAAACCGCTTTGCCTTTGTGCATGGCCTCAATAGAGATGCGGCTATGCCAGTTATCACTTGTAGCCACTATAACAGCGTCTATATCCTTACGGTTTAATATCTCCCTATAATCAGCAGTGGTAAAAATATTGTTACCATAAAGTTCTTTAACCCGGTCAAGCCGGCCTTTATACAGATCGGCACAAGCCACCAGTTCAACACCCGGAACACTTAGGGCCGCCCGTGTATCATTAAAACCCATAATACCCATGCCTATGGTAGCTATTCTGATCTTATCGTTAGAGCTGATCCGCTTTTCGGCCTGTAGTATCCGTTTTTCATGTTCTTCCTTTGCAGCCAGGCTGGTAAGCGATGCCGAAGTAAGAATAACCGAGGTGCCAAATTGCTTTAAAAATTTTCTTCTGTCTGTTGCCATAGGTTTATGCATTAAGGTTTGGTAAATGAATAATTGGTTAATACGATCAGGTATATTTTGCAGGGGGCAAATACGGGATGTATTTACATGCAATATAAAAGAACAAAATTTAGTCTGCAACTTTTTAATATTATTTAAAAAGTTTAATTTGCATAACGTTTCCAATTAAAACACAACCCTTTGTATGAAAAAATTATCCTTATTGCTATGTAGCTGCCTTGTGCACTTTTTATCATTTGGCCAGGTTGCCCAAAGCGGCTTATCCATTATTCCTGAACCGGTAAAGTCTGCCCGATTTGCGGGCCAGTTCGTGTTACATAAAAATGTTATTGTGGAAGCCGGCGCGCAGCCTGAACTTGCCCCGGTAACGGCTTATCTTAAAAAGAAACTGTCTACAGCACCTGGTTCATTAGTTACCATCAAAAGTGTTGCTCCTACCGCATCTATCCGATTGATCCTGAATAAAACGGTGGACACGCTGATAGGTAAAGAGGGATACAAATTATCGGTAAAAGCAAAAAAAGTGGTGATAAGAGCTAATGAAGCGGCCGGCTTGTTTTATGGGGTACAAACCCTGATGCAGTTGCTCCCTACAGAGATTGAAAGCATTGAGCCGGTTAAAAATGTAAAATGGACAGTCCCTTGTGTGGAAATTACTGATTATCCCAGATTTGCCTGGAGAGGACTGATGTTTGATGTAGCCCGTCACTTTTTTACCAAGGCCGAAGTAAAACAATATATAGATGCTATGGTGAAGTATAAACTTAACCTGCTGCACATGCATTTAACCGACGATGAAGGCTGGCGTGTTGAGATCAAAAGCCTGCCAAGGCTAACTACGGTAGGAGCCCTTAATGTTAAAAAGATAGGCCAGTTTGGTACATTTACTCCGCCGGCAGCTGATGAGCCACGTACCTATGGCGGTTTTTATACTCAGGATGATATTAAAGAATTGGTTCAATATGCCAAAGACCGATTTGTAGATATATTACCAGAGATTGATGTACCGGGACATAGCCTTGCCGCGGTTGTAGCATATCCGGAACTTTCCTGTACTCCGGGAGCCGATAAATATGTAGTTAATTCTGGAGAGCCTTTCATGGACTGGAGCGGTTCGCATAATAAGGCCATTGTTGATAATACCCTTTGCCCGGCCAACGAGAATGTATATGCTTTTTTAGATAAGGTAGTAACCGAAGTAGCACAGTTATTCCCTTTCCCATACATCCACATGGGTGGCGATGAGTGTGCCAAGAACTTTTGGGAACAAAGTGATGCTATTAAAGCCCTCATGACCAAGGAAAACCTAAAAGATCAACAGGAAGTACAAAGTTATTTTGAGAAACGCCTGGAAAAGATAGTAGAATCAAAGGGCAAAAAATTCATGGGCTGGGACGAGATTCTTGAAGGAGGCTTAGGTCCTAATGCCGCCGTTATGAGCTGGAGAGGCATTAAAGGTGGCATTGAAGCCGCCAAAATGGGTCATGAAGTGGTAATGAGCCCTACAACTTTTGCCTACCTTGATTACATGCAAAGCGACCGCGTGAATGAAACACACGTTTACGCTACATTACGTTTAAATAAAACCTATGAATTTGAGCCGGTACCCGACAGTGTTGACGCCAAACTGATTAAAGGTGGCCAGGCAAATTTATGGACCGAGCAGGTTTACAACATTCGCCAGGCCGAGTATATGACCTGGCCGAGGGGTATGGCCATTGCCGAGTCGGTATGGTCGCCGAAGGAGAAGAAGAACTGGAACTACTTTTTTGGTAAGGTAGAAAAACAGTTTAACCGTTTTGATGTGGCCGAGACAAAATATGCACCAAGCGTTTATGATCCATCATTTGATGCTATCCGCAACGCGGATAAAACCCTGAAGATCACCCTGACCAATGAGGTAGAGGGCCTGGACATTTATTACAGCTTTGACAATTCGTTCCCGGATAGGTTTTATCCAAAATATACCGAACCAATTGATGCGCCAAAAGATGCTACCACCCTTAGGGTAATAACTTACAGGGGCAAAAAGCCAGTCGGCCGTATGGTTACCATGCCGCTTTCGGAATTAAACAGCCGGATTAAATAGGGGTTTAAATTCTGGATTATAACAAAGCCTTCCTGATGATGTATTAGGTAGGCTTTGTTGTTTTAATGTAACCATCTCAGCCGGCCTGTCATTGGCAGCTTGTCGAAGCATGGTGGCTGGGCCTCTGCGCACGATCCTTCGACAGGATGACAAGCCCTCATATTTGTCCTAAGATTGCTTCGTACCTCGACAAGTTTGTTTTTACTTCAACTCCTGGAAATGGACATTATCAAAAATACTTTTGTCGGCAGCCATTTTCTCTACATCCTGCCATTTGCGTGGTGCATCTATTGATAAAATTATACCGCCGTCTTTACCTATCTGTACATCATCTTCAATACGGACACCAATATTCCACCATTTTTTGTCGCAGGGACTGCCTGCTGGTATATAAATACCGGGCTCAACGGTAATTACCATATTGGCGCTCAGGTTACCATCGTATCCGCCCTTATCATGCACATCAAGGCCTAAATGGTGCGAACACCCGTGCGGGTAATATTTTCTAACTTCTGATGCTTCTTTTATAATACCTAATTTGATCAGGCCGGCAGCCAGCACCTGTTCCGATTTCTTTTCCAGTTCGGCATAAAGAGTTCCTTCTTTGCATAGCTTAAAAATCTCTTCCTGCGCGTCATATACCAACTGGTAAATAGCGCGTTGATCGTCAGTAAACTTTCCATTGGCTGGTACCGTACGGGTTACATCGGCCGAGTAGCCATGATATTCGGCGCCAACATCCATCAGGGTAAGCTGGTTATCTAATTTGGTCGCGCTGTTCTCTTCATAATGTAAAATACATCCATTTGCACCGGCGCCAACTATTGGCGGATATCCCTCATCCTCGGCGCCATATTTTTTATGCACATACATGAAAATACCCTCCAGTTCTCTTTCAGACATCTGGGGTTTAATAGACCGCATTATCTCGGCGTGCGCTATACTTGATATCTCTATAGATTTTTTTAGCAGCACCAGTTCTTCCGGTGTTTTTATGCCACGCAAAGTATTGGTATAGTTATTATAATTCGATATACCCGAAAAGCCCGCGTTGATCTTTGCCTTAACATCAACCAGGGTTGCAGAATCTGGCTTATTTACCAATTCCTGTATAATGGCGCTGTTTTTATAGGCTTCCTTATCAAGTTTCGGTTTTAAATAATTGACGATGCGTGCCAGGTTACCGGGCATAGCGCGTTTATTGATCAGGCTCAGATCGCCCATTAGTTGCTTATCTATACTAGGAATGTTAGCTTTACTTTTAAAGGCATTTACCAGGTTCTTTAATTCACCAGCAGAGCCATCGCCGGTCACGTCCTCGGGCGTTTCGTCATAAAACACAGCGCTGAACTTTTTAAAATCAATCGGAAAGTTCACGAAAGCCTCACTGTTATAAACCCGCTTAAAACCCAACTGGGCTTTAACACCATCAACACCAAGTCTTCTGCCGGTCCACTGCTCACGTTGCGGGTCCCGGTGGCGTACAAAAAACAGTTCGTTATAACTACTGTCGCCATCAGCCTGCACATCTTTAAATATAAGCAGCACCGCATTGGGCTCTTTATAACCCGAAAAATAATAAAGATCGGGGTTGGGATGATAAACGTAATTCACATCATTTGAAAAAACCTGGTCGGGGTACGAAAAGATCACCGTAACCGAGTTGGCCGGCATCAGGTCGCGCAGGGCTTGCCGCCGTCCGGCATGAAACTCTTTGCTCAGATAATCTTTTGGCAAATTTTCGGTACTGTTTGCTGATTGTGAAAACCCCTGGAATACGCCCAGGCACATAGCGCCTGCAACGAAAAGTATTCTGTGATAAGATCGCATAATGGTTACTAGGTGAAGTCAGTTAAAACTTGGTCAATATACAAAATATGGTATACAGCAAAAAGGGGGGTAACACCGTACCATTGCGAGCCACATACTTTTAGACTTGTTTTACAAAACACGAAGTTCTGCCAATTCCCTTTCCAGCTGTTCTGATGATATAAAATGAATTGTTGTAATGCCGGCCTTCTCTGCGGCCAGCACGTTGCGGTAATTATCATCAATAAACAGGGCTTCCTGTGGGTTTATCTGGTAACGATCAAGCAGGATCTGGTAAAACTCAGGAGCGGGTTTACGCATCCTTTCGGCTCCTGAAACTACAATACCATCAAACCAGCCCAGAAAATCATACCGCTGCAAAGCCACCGGAAAAGTTTCGGCCGACCAATTGGTAAGGGCATATATTTTATATTGGTTGCTGGCTTTTAAACGCCGCAGGATATCAACTGTGCCATGAAAAGGTTCGCCCAGCATTTCTTCCCAACGGCTGTAAAATGCACGAATATTGGCTTCATGTTCCGGAAATTGGGTTACCAGTATTTCTGTGCCTTCCTGCAATGAGCGACCGGCATCCTGTTCCTCGTTCCAGTCTGAAGTGCAAACACAGGCCAGGAAGTTTTTCATTTCCTGCTCATCATCAAATATGGTACGGTACATGTAGTGCGGGTTCCAGTCGATCAAAACCGCGCCCAGGTCAAAAATTATAGTGTTGATCATTTCTTATTACCGCTTTCTACAATTTTGGTATCGGTTACCACCGAATCTTTGCTCAGGTAAAGAATAAGGTTTTTATTGGGCTTTTTACTGCCGAGTTCAATATGGCGCACAATTTCATAATACATCATGGTTGAATCGGCCCCCTGAGGCCGGTGCAGCAGGCTAATTACCTGCTGATATTTCAGGCCCTTCAATTTCTGGTTCTGGACCAGGTCGTTCAGCATCCTATCCCGGTTAGGAAATGTTAAGCCGTCGCCGTAATTCCATTTATCCTGGTCAAATTTTATTTCGCGGCTGCATGAGTTAGAAACAACAATAAGCAAACTAACAATAAGCAGGCTGAATAGGCGGATTATATTTTTGTTAAACATGGTATGACAGGTTTCGCTGACCAAATATAAATATAACCACTCCCTTATTCAGCATTCAATAAATAATCTTTAAACGTATCAAAATCCTTACTTAATGGAACAGAAAGCTTTGTTTTTGACTGCAGTGCTTTAACCTCCTCTGGTATTTCAATTTTGGCGCCGATCTCCTCACTAAAAACATCCGGGAACTTGCATGGATGTGCGGTTGATAAAAATACACCTGCAGTATCCAAACTGCTATGATCATGCCGGTAATCAGTTAAGGCTTGCCAGGCTATGGCAGTATGCGGGCAAACTACATAATCATAGGTATCAAAAACCCAGTTAATGGCTTTTACGGTTTCTTCGTCGTTGTATTTAAAACCAACCACCAGCTCTTTAAGCTTATCCATATCTTCTTTAAACAGGTCGGCAATGCGCACCCAGTTACTTGGATTGCCTACATCCATCGCGTTAGAAAGCGTAGCTACAGATGGTTTAGGCTGGTAAACGCCGGTTTTTAAAAACTCGGGAACAGTATCATTTGCGTTAGTTGCCGCTATAAATTTTTCGACAGGCAAACCCATTTTCCAGGCCAGCAAACCGGCGCCAATGTTACCAAAGTTTCCGCTCGGTACCGAAAAGATCACTTTTTTAACACCCTGTCTTAACAACTGCGCATAGGCATTAAAATAGTAAAAGGTTTGCGGCACCAAACGCGCTATGTTGATGGAGTTGGCAGATGTTAAGCGGAATTTTTCATTCAGTTCTACATCGGTAAAGGCTTGCTTAACCAGCGCCTGGCAATCATCAAAAGTACCGTCAATTTCCAGTGCGCGGATATTTTGTCCGTTGGTAGTTAACTGTTGTTCCTGCACACCGCTCACCTTGCCTTTAGGATATAATATGGTAACCCTGGTATTAGGTACGCCCAAAAAGCCCAGGGCCACCGCGCCGCCGGTATCGCCAGATGTGGCTACCAGCACGTCCAATTGTTTTTCACCATCCTGTAAAAAATAGCTCATCACCCGGCTCATGAAACGGGCGCCAAAATCTTTAAACGCTAAAGAGGGTCCGTGGAAAAGCTCCAGTACATGAACATTCTCATCCAATTTTACAACAGGGGCCGGGAAGTTAATAGCATCATCGATCAGGGCCTTCAGATCAGCTTCGGGTATGGCATCGCCCAATAGGTTTTTAGCTACGTGGAAAGCGATCTCGGGCAAGGTGTATTTATCTAAATTGCTGATAAAATCCGCATCCAGACGAGGAATGCTGATGGGCATATATAAACCCTTATCCTGCGGCATGCTGTTAAAAACCGCGTCTTTAAAGGATACCTGTAATGAGGTGTTGTTGGTACTGTAAAGTTTCATTTTGATTTTTCTCTCCGCGCGTCATTGCCAGGCATGAAGCAATCTCTTTAGGACAAGTCTGAGAATTGCTTATTCGCTCTGTATATTGGGGATTGCTTCGTGTCTGGCAATGACGGTTGTTTTATATTTTATTTTTTGAATTTTCACTTTTGACTTACCCTATTACTTTTGGCCCGGCATCATTAATGGTAGACACATAAGTATTTGAACCAATTTTAAGACCGGTTAAATGCTGCTGTAATTTTTGAGTAATGAGCCTGGCTGTTTCTTCGTCTTTGGTGAACGCGAAAACCGACGGACCAGAACCTGAGATACCAAAACTTACCGCGCCCATGCCCATGGCCATTTCACGCATTTTATAAAAGTCGGGAATCAGCATGGAACGTACCGGCTCAACCAGTACATCTTTCATGCTGCGGCCTATCAGGTCAATATCCTGCATAAACAAACCGCTCACCAGGCCTGCAATATTGCCCCACTGGGTCACTGCATCCTTCATCTGTATGTTTTTACGGATAATCTGACGGGCCTCACGTGTTGGTACATCCACATCAGGAAATACGATAGCGCAATACAATCCCGCCGGGTGGGGCAACCGTACCACATCCAACGGTTCATAACTGCGTATCAGCACAAAGCCACCTAAAAGGGCAGGAGCCACATTATCCGCATGGCCATGCCCGCAGGCCATTTCCTCGCCTTTCATGGCAAATGGTAACAGTTTGGCAGGGTCAGCATCATCGCCCAATAGGGTTTTTATGGCGAACAAGCCCGCAACCGTACTGGCCGAACTGGAACCCAGTCCGCTGCCTATAGGCATTTTTTTGTGCAGCTCAATATCCAGCCCAATATCGGTACGGCCAACGCTTTGCAGGTAATGCTGTACGCTCACGCTCACCGTATTTTTTGCCGGGTCAAGCGGCAAACGTCCGTCATCGCCGGTAATTTTACTGATGGTAATGCCTGGTTTATTGGTAACGCGCATAATTACCTCATCGCCCGGTTCATTAACGGCGAAACCCAGCACATCAAACCCGCAAACCACATTGGCAACGGTGGCCGGAGCAAAAACGTGAATGCCCCCCCCGCCCCCTGAAGGGGGTGCCAGAGGAGATGGCTTCTTTAAATTATCTATTGTATTTTCCATATAATTATCAAACTATAGTTCCCCCTTTAGTGGGTTAGGGGCTTATGGGCCCGGTTTAATTCGCGCCCAAATTTATCAAATCTGCAAATACGCCGGCGGCGGTTACTTCGGCGCCCGCGCCGGGGCCTTTTACTACCAGCGGGCGCTCCCTGTACCTGTCGGTGGTAAACGATATAATGTTATCACTGCCCGACAGCATATAGAACGGGTGATTTTCATCAACCATTTGCAGCGTGATGGCCACTTTTCCATTTTCCAGCTTGCCAATATAGCGTAACACCTTTCCATCCTTTTCAGCTTGCTCTTTTAGCTTAGCAAAGTGAGCATCTTCGGTTTTAAGCGTTGCATAAAAATCCTCCACAGATTTAGCTTCTAAACTGGCTTTGGGTAATACGCTTTCAATCTCCACGTCGGCCTCTTCCATTTGGTAACCTGCATCGCGGGCCAGGATAAGCATTTTACGCATAAAGTCTTTGCCGCTCAAATCATCACGCGGGTCGGGCTCGGTATAGCCCTTTTCCTGTGCCTCTTTTACAACATCATGGAAATTAGCATCGCCTTTAAAGTTATTAAAGATGAACGATATAGTTCCCGACAGGATGGCCTCGATGCGTTGCACCCTGTCACCACTGTTCATCAGGTTTTTCAATGTGTTGATGATCGGCAGGCCGGCACCTACGTTGGTTTCGTAAAAGAAATCAACCCCGTGGCTGCGCGCGGTATCCCTGAAAGTTTTATACTGTTTATAACTACCCGAATTGCCTATTTTATTACAGGTGATCACAGAGATATTGGCTTTAAAAACCTCTTCGTAAAAGCCTACCGGTACCGGACTGGCGGTATTATCAATGAATACACAATTAGGCAGGTTCATTTCTTTCATGCGGTTAATAAACCCCTGCAGGTCGGCCGCATAAGGTGAAGCCTGCAGATCATCCTGCCAGGTATCTAAAGAAATACCATCACTATTAAAAGTCATTTTACGGGTATTGCTCACACCGGCAATTTTAACTTGTATGCCATTATTATCCTTTAAATATTCGCTGTGGGCATTTAACTGGTTAAACAATGTTTTACCAATGTTGCCGGTACCCAGGCAAAATGCGTGCAGGGTTTTGGTAAGCTGCACAAAAAAGGCATCATGTACGGCATTCAACGCTTTTGAAAGATCATTTGCCGATATAATAACCGATATATTATACTCAGACGAGCCTTGCGCAATAGCCCTTACATTAACCCCGTTACGGCCCAGCGCATGGAACAACTTGCCCGACATGCCCGGGGTTTGCTTCATATTTTCACCCACAACGGCTAATATGGCCAGATTTTTTTCGATAACTAAATGCTCCAGCTTTTTGGCCAGCAGCTCCAGCTCAAATTCCTGCTCAATCACCAGCTTAGCCCTTTCGGTATCCTGTGGCTGTACCGCGAAGGTGATGCTATGTTCTGATGACGACTGCGTAATGAGGATGATGTTGATCTGCTCGCGGGCGAGTAAGGAGAATAACCGGCCGCTAAAGCCCGATTTACCCACCATGCCGCTACCCTCCAAATTGAGGATACTGATATTATTGATAGAGGAAATTCCTTTTATAGGCAGTGCCGATGCCTTGCAGTCATGACGGATCACGGTGCCCTCAAACTCCGGCTCAAAAGTATTTTTGATCACGATCGGAATCTTTTTCAGAAAAGCCGGGATCATGGTTGGCGGGTAGATCACCTTAGCGCCAAAGTAGGAAAGCTCCATAGCTTCGGTATAGGTAAGCTCAGTTAGTGAGAATGCCTTTTTCACCATGCGCGGGTCTGCGGTCATCATGCCGTTAACATCTGTCCATATCTGGATCTCTTTGGCGTTAAGCGCAGCGCCAAATATAGCAGCGGTATAATCACTGCCGCCCCGGCCCAGGGTGGTGGTTTGGCCCACTTCATTACCGGCGATAAAACCGGTTACAAATAACATTTTGCCTTTATTCGCTTCGTAAAGGTTGCGGATCAGCAATTCGGACAACTCTGTATTTACCTTTGCCTGGCCAAAGGCGCTGTCGGTTTTTATTACTTCTGATGCATCAACAAAAAGCACCTCTTTAAAATGCTGGGCGGCAATTTTGCTCACCATAATGGTTGAACAACGCTCGCCGTAGCTTAAAACCTGGTCGCGTGTCTTTGGCGTAAGTTCCCTTAGGGTTAACACGCCTTGCAACAACTCTTCTAACTGGTTAAAGTGAATTTTTAAACGGGTAAAGGCGGGGTTTTGATTTTGTACAGTGAGCAGGTTTTTCACCACATCAAAATGGCGTTTTTCCAGCTCAGCTAATGCTGCGGTAAAATCATTGCCGTTAGCGGCATCCTCGGCCATTGATGCCAGCAGGTTGGTTACCCCACCCATTGCTGATAGTATAACTACCGGTTTTTCTTCATTTTTAACTTCATCGGTCAGGATGTTTAAAAGGGTTTGGATGCTGGCAACTGATCCTACGGATGTACCGCCAAATTTTAGAACTTTCATTTATGGTTTAGTATCAATATTTAAACAAAAAAGCCTTCCTCTTTGCGGAGGAAGGCTTTCATTTGGTTTCTTTTTATGTTTTTACACCATACGATTATCTTCCTCCGGTAACTTTGCCGATGGTAATAATTGATGTAATAATGGTGTTGTTAACTATCATATTTAATGTCGACAAAGTAAATAGATATTTTTCTAATAAGCAAGCTAAAAATGTTTTATTTTTTCAATACCTGTTAACTTTCCTAAATTGCACCCCTTATGCACGGACTTATTACCAAATCGACCGGAAGCTGGTACCAAATACTAACACCCGATGGGCAGCGGATAGATTGCCGCATTAAAGGGAAATTCAGGATGAAGGGTATCACCACCACCAACCCTGTTGCCGTTGGCGATGTGGTTGATTTTGAAATGGAGCCGGATAGTGAAAACGGGGTGATCACCAATTTACGACAGCGTAAAAATTATATTATCCGCAAGGCTATTAACCTGAGCAAACAGGCCCAGATCATTGCTGCCAACCTCGACCAGGCATTGCTGGTAGTTACTTTGGCCTCCCCGCGTACCTCTTTAGGTTTCATCGACCGTTTTTTGGTTACTGCCGAAGCCTATGATATACCCGCCCGCCTTATTTTTAACAAGCTCGATTTGTTTAGCGATGAAGGCCTTGAAATACTGGCCAATTATAAGGCTATATATGAAAAAATTGGTTATCCATGCTTTGAGGTTTCGGCGTTGGAGGGGACCAATATTGATCAGGTGCAGGAATTATTAAAAGATAAGGTGACGCTGTTCTCCGGTCACTCCGGGGTAGGTAAATCAAGCCTGATCAATTCTTTGTTGCCCAGTCTGGATCTGCGCACACACATGGTATCTGAGTGGAGCGATAAGGGTATGCACACCACTACCTTTGCCGAAATGTTTGAACTGCCTCAAGGTGGGTTCATTATTGATACCCCCGGTATCCGCGAATTAGGTGTTATCGATATAGAAAAACAGGAACTCAGCCACTTTTTTCCCGAGATGCGCTCACGCATGAACCAGTGCCGATTTAACAACTGCCGCCACATTAACGAACCCGGCTGCGGCGTATTGGAAGCGTTGGAAGAAGGCGAGATAGAGCTGTCGCGCTATGAAAGCTACCTGAGCATTTACCATGGGAACGATACACGCGCATAGGTTTTAGCGTCAAGAGAAAAGAGTCAAGAAATAAGAACCAACACGGTTTACATGCATTATGGGGCTTTACTTGTTGCCTTTACCAGCAGATCAACAATTGATTGTTTATTGGGTAAATATTTATTGCAAAGAAACAACCCACCTAAGCCTGTAAAAATTAAACGCACTAATCCACATCATATTTAACGTTTTGACCTATAAATCCCTGCTTTTCTGTTTTGATTCCTGACTCTAAAAGTCTTGTATCTACTCCAGCGCTGTTTTAAAATCATCCAGCAGATCATCCAGATCTTCGATACCTATCGACAGGCGGATCATGGTTTCAGGGATGCCCATTTCGGCGCGCTTTTCGGCTCCCAGCTCAAAAAATATGGTTTGGGCAACCGGGATAGCCAGGGTACGTGTATCGCCCAGGTTACTTGATTTTACAACCAGTTTCAATTTGTTTAAAAAGGCAAGGCAATCAATGCTTTCATCCAGTTCAATGCTCATCAGTCCACCAAATCTGGAGAATAATTTACCTGCCCGCTCATGCTGCGGGTGACTTTCTAATCCGGGATAGAACACTTTCTTTATCAGCGGATGTGCCTCAAAATATTTAGCTAACGCCAATGCATTGGTACATGCACGATCCAAACGCAGGGCCAGGGTTTCTGCTCCTACTGAAATGGCATGCGCCGCCTCCGGCGAAAGTGTGCCGCCTGAATCCCTCAAACCTTTTTTGCGGATCTGGGTAAGGCCCAGTGTTTCGGGTTTTACCTGCTTTTTAAATGTTTCAAATATATTGGGATATACCGTCCAGTTAAATAAGCCGGTATCGGTAACGCTGCCACCTAATGCATTGCCATGGCCGCCAATGTATTTGGTTAATGAGTTGATAACCAGGCTTGCCTTAACATCAATCGGGTTAAACAAATAAGGCGAGGTCATGGTATTATCAACCATATATATGATACCTTTCTTCGTACAAAGTTCGCCAATAGCCTCCAGGTCAACAACCTGGGTGGCTGGGTTGGCAATGGTCTCTACAAATACCAGTTTGGTATTGGCTTTAATTTCGTTGCGTACATTTTCAACATCTGTAGCATCAACAAAAGTGATATCCAAACCCATATCAACATAAGTTTGAAATATGCTGCGGGTATTGCCGAACAAAAATGAGCTGGCCACAATATGATCACCGTGTTTAATAAGGGCCATTACCGAAGCCGAAATTGCCGCCATACCTGTTGAAAAGGCAACGGACGCTAATCCTTTTTCCATCTGTGTTACTTTTTGCTCTAAAGCGGTAACAGTTGGATTGCCCTGGCGTGAGTATGCGTAGCCTTTTTTCTTGTTCTGAAAAATATCAACCAGGTCCTGCACATCATCATGCCCATAAGTTACCGAAGTATGTATGGGTTTATGTAGCGAGCCATGCTCTGGTTTGCCTAAGCGGTCGGCATGTAAAATGGTAGTGGTAAAGCCTCTTTTAGTCGTCATTTTTATCCCTATTAATTAAAAAGCATAATAGCGGTTGCGAACTTAATGAAATAGGCACAAATTTTAGCCACGAATTTCATTAATGCGATGGAATTGACATGAATTTGAATGATTTCATGTTTTATTCGTGAAATCCGACCTTATTCGTGTTAATTAGTGCTTAAATAATTATTTATGAGGGCTGTATTACAACGCGTTTCTGAAGCAAGCTGCATGGTTGATGGCAAAATAACCGGCGAGATCAAGGTTGGTTTCCTGGTTTTATTGGGTATTGAAAATGACGATACCGATGACAACCTGAACTGGCTGGCCAATAAAATTATTAACATGCGTGTTTTTGGCGATGAAAACGATTTGATGAACAAAGCCCTGGCCGATGTTGACGGCGATATCCTGCTCATATCGCAGTTTACCTTATTTGCTCAAACCAAAAAGGGTAATCGTCCGTCGTTTATTCGCGCTGCCAAACCTGATAAGGCTATACCCATGTACGAGCAAATGATTAAAACACTCGGAGGCCTTACGGGCAAAAAGATAGCAACCGGGATATTTGGGGCCGATATGAAAATAAGCCTGGTGAATGATGGACCCGTAACCATCGTAATGAATACTAAGGACAAAGACAATCACTAAAATTAATTCAAAGTTTTATGGAAATTAAAGAAGCGCAGCATCTTGTAGATAAGTGGATAAAAACCATGGGTATCAGGTATTTTAATGAGCTTACTAATACCGCTATTTTGATGGAAGAAGTAGGTGAGGTGGCCCGCATAATGGCCAGGCAATATGGCGAGCAATCATTTAAAAAATCAGATACCGGGGTTAACCTGGCTGATGAAATGGCTGATGTCCTTTTTGTATTGATATGCCTGGCTAACCAAACCGGAATTGACCTTACCGATGCGCTGGAGAAAAATATGGAAAAGAAAAGCATCCGTGACGCTGACCGGCACCGGAATAATGAGAAACTGAAGTAGAGAGACTGAAATAAACAATTTTTACAAAGTAGGAGCACCTTACCTAAACCAACTTCACCAGCCGCTCTCCCTGTAAAACGGGGATTGCGGTTGTGATATCAACCTGCAGGCAAAAAGTTATATCTTGCTCAATACCCAATTTTTTCATCCGCTCGCCGTGCGATGTTTTTTTGAGGTATTCGTCAATATCAGCCTTACCCAACTGAAAAAGGTCATTGGCGGCAATGGCGGCATCATCCAACTCAAAACCTTCTGCTTTCAGCTGCTCAATAACGGCGCCAGCAAACAGGGTATCTTCCAGGTTAAAGTTGTTTTTCCAGCCGGCACATACCAGCAGTATATTTTCATGCTGTGTTTTTAACCAGGCACTCAAAGCCGTAAGGTTTAAAAACGATCCGATTACAATTTTTTTTGCGCTGCGCGATAAATGCAGTGCGTGAGTGCCGTTGGTAGTGGTAAGCACTATGGTTTTACCGGCCACCTTTTCGGCAGTGTATGAAAATGGCGAGTTGCCAAAATCAAAACCATCTACTACTTTTCCGTCGCGCTCTGCAGCCAAAAGGAAATCCAGCCCTTTCTCTCTATACGCGGAGCACTCCTCAACCTGTGATACCGGGATAATAGCCTGAGGA
>Ga0193717_1001313_pt1 | contig 15330 bp, 16 predicted proteins | sample U2c2metaG_FD_145900 | JGI IMG/M metagenome (GOLD analysis project Ga0193717, IMG submission 145900) | Soil microbial communities from a riparian zone of the East river system, Colorado, United States - U2c2 | ecosystem: Environmental > Terrestrial > Soil > Riparian zone | place: USA: East River... | reverse complement strand
TTATGTCCTCTCCCGAGAGCATCACGCCGGTCGCGACGTTGTCGCCATCACGCAGCGCCACCCCGCGCCACGTGATGAAGCGATCTTCGCCGTCAGAAGAGCGGACGTGGTATTCGCAGACCTGCGGTTCGTCGTTGCCGCTCACCAGCAGGTTGCGAAACGCCGCGCGCGCCGTGGCGCGATCCTCCGGGGCCACGCAGCTGTCGAGCCAGTTGCTGTCGACGATGGCCGCGTGTTCGCGCTTGAGAACGCGGATGGCGCGCTGGTTGGCCAGCTGCACGACCCCTTGGCGATCCGTGGCCACCAGCATCACCTGGGCCAGATCCAGGTAGAGGCGATTGACCTGGCGTTCCTTTTCGAGGGTCGCCAGCGCTTTGCGGCGCAGGGAGGTGTCGTGCAGGAAGCCGACGAACCGCGGCGGCGAGGTGTTCGGGATGCGATCGACGCTGAGGAAGACGGAGAATTCGCTGCCGTCCCGATGCTGCACTCGTACGTCGCGGCCGCGGCCCAGCACGCGCGATTCACCGTCCGCCAGGTAGCGCTTGAGGTGATCGTCGTGCCTGGCCCGGTCGGGGGCGGTCATCAGCATGCTGACATTGCGCCCGACGGCGTCGGCAGCGCGATAGCCGAACATCTCTTCGGCGGAGGCATTGAAGGCCTCGATGCGTCCGCGATCGTCCATGATCACGACTGCGTCGAGAGTAGCCGAAAGCAGCGCGAGAACTTCGGGTGTCGGCGCGGTCATGCCCCGCAACGATACTCCTTGCGCGGCGTGGGCTGTGAAGGGGTCGACTGGTTAGGCCAGGCCCGTCAGACCCGGGGACCGGATTTCCCCGACATCAGCTTCGCATCCACCTCGGACTCGGCCGCGAGCCAGTCCTCCTCCTCATGGCCAGGGGAAAAGCCGCGCTTCTCGGAGCGGAAGAAGGCGGCCTCGGCGATCAGCGCCGCACGGTGTTCGTGCCCGACGAATCGGGTGAGGGTCGGTTTTCCCGTGCCCTCGGCGACGGGTTTGCGAGGCGCGCGTTTCCGCACGGTCGGGGTTGCCGGGTTTTTCTCACGTGGCATCGCGAGTGCTCCTCGGGGTGTGGATGATTACTTGTCGGAACAGTGACATGCGCGATTATCGCAACTTAGGGCGTTGCGGGCGCGTAGTCTTTATTGAGTCGAGCACGAATTCTTTTCATGCGAGTGACGCAACACGTTCTAACCACTGCCAGGCTTCAGCCCGGCAGAATGGGCATGGACAGGATCTGAACGCCGCGCCCCGTGCGCGGCACGCGCGACGCGAAATCGGCGGGTTTCACCACCAGGATGTCGGCGGTGACCGCGTCCATGACGAATTCCGCCGTGTTGCCGATGAAAAAGCGCTTGAGACCGGAGCGCGACACGATCCCCATCGCGACGATGGCGCTGCGTTCGCGTTTGGCGGCGCTCGGGATCGCTTCATTCGGGCGTCCTTCCACCAGGTGACAGTGGCTGCGCTTCACGTCGAAACCATCCACGGCCCGTTCGAGCTTGCGCCGCGCCGCACGTTCGAGATCGCGTTCCGCGGCCAGGTCCATCATGAGACCGTCGGGCATGGCCGGCACCATGGGTACTCCGGAGTGGAATACATGCAGCGCATGCAGCTCGCCACGCAGTGCATGCACCAGTTGCGCTCCCGCGCGCAGGATCTGGCGGTCGAGGTTGGTCGGCTTGGCGAACGCGTGTGAAGGATCCACTGCCGCGAGCACGCGCGGCCGGTGATAGAGGCGCCGGTTTTTAACCAGCAGAACCGGAATCGGGCACGTCCGCAGCAATTCCCAGTCGGTGTACGCGAGCAGCCAGCGCGCGGGATGCCGCCCGGTGCCGTGATGGTTTTCGACCACCAGCAGATCAGCGGCGAGGCGCTGCGACTTGCGGATGATGGCTTCGTAGGGCGGATAGTCCCAGTCGGCTACGACGTCGACGGCAATGCCGTGCTTGCGGATGCGCACGGCGAGCTTTTCCAGCTGTTCGCGCCGCGCGGTCTGCACCTCGCGCTGCCACGACTGCAGGTCGAACTCGCGACCCTGCAGCGCCTCGGCGTACAGCGGCGTGGCGATGTCGTGAAACAGCGTCAGGTGCGCGCCCAGTCCCTTGGCGATTTGCGCAGCCTTGTTGACTGCGGGCAGAGCGCGCGCCGCAGGATTCTTGACGGCAACCAGAATTCGCCGGATGGGTCGCATGGCGCGAGCCTCGCGCACGCGTGGCCATCGCTGCATCCGTGGAACTACGGATACCGCTGTCGGTGGACGCCTACTCCTTGGTTTTGCTCGCCGACTTCGCCGATTCCTCGAGAAACACACGTAGTTCCGCGGACTCATCGAGCAGCAGGTGCGCGGCGCGGCGCAGCCGGTCGATCTGTTCGGACGACAGCGTGAATGCCGTTGGCACGCGGTCCAGGTATTCACGCTCTGCGGGGTCCCTGACGCGGTCGAACGAGAGCTCGACCAGGTCCACGTCGAACTTCTCGCAGTCCGGAATCGCCAGTGCAACCTTGCAGCGTGTGTTGCGCACGTCGGTTTCCCAGGTCTTCATACGCGTTCGCATCAGGTTCATGGTTTCGAAGCTGTAGCGGTTGAACGTGACACTGACGACGGCATCCATGACGTTCTTGATTCCAAGGGGCGTGGGTTGACGTGCGTAGGTTTCGTCGAACCCCGTGCGTGCGTCGACCACGATGAACAGCATGCGGCGCGCGCGTGAAAATCCGTTGCGTCGCAGCGCGTCGGTCACGTTGTCGCCGAGCGCCACTTCATCGAGGATGGCGCGCGCACCGAGGTTGTCCGCGAGCGCGCCGTCCGCGAGGTGCAGGTACGGAAAATGTTCGGAATCCAGGAACGACAGCAACCGGTCGGCCCGCTCCCGGCGGTAGACATCTTTTCCGCCGATGGCGTGGGCGCTGATGCCGTCCGGTGGCTCGTAGCCGCATTGTCCGGCGAAATTACGCATGACCAGCGGCGCGAAATAGATCGGCGTCGCCGCCGACGCGAACACCGCGCGTGCCACCGGCACCGAGTTCGGGTCGACGCAGATGCCGTTCAATTGCTCGCGCGTGAACGCGAAAGGCTTGGCGCGAACCAGGTCGGTGGCCGAGACGATGACCCGCGGCGAGCGCGTCATGACATCGTAGACCGAGGCGCCGTTGAACAGCTCCTGGTCGAAGTATTCCACCTCGAGGTCGCTGCGGCTGACCAGCGGTTTGGCGAGGCGCGGCCAGCTCGTGGGCTTGAGCACTTTGTGCCAGAGGTCCTTCTCCGTGTCGTGATCGAGAAACCTCGGCGCGTAGGTGTCGAAGGCGCCTTTTCCGAACAGTGCGTAGTAGGCGGCCGTGAACGCGCCGCCGGAAACCGCGGAGATCAGGTCGATTTCATCGAGCAGTGAATGCTGTTCGCCATCGGGCGTGGTGACCTTCACGTCGCGTAGCGCTTCGAGCACGCCGAACGAGAACGCCGCGGCACGTTTGCCGCCCCCGGAGAACGTGACGACGACGAAGAGTCTGTCGGAGTTGGCTTCGACGCCGGGCGCGAGGACCGGTGCCGTCAGCGGCACGATTTGCTTCAGCGGCTGTTCGCGAGTGGGGGTGCTGCCGCAGGCGGTGAGCGCAATGAGCGCTCCGGCCGCGATCGGCCCGCAAAACGATCTGGAGAAATTCATGCGCCGCAGTATACGGGCGTCAGGCGGCGTACATGTCCGGGCGAACGATTTCCATGAGATGGCCAGCGCTTCCCGCTACGACGAAACCAGACTGGCGGTAGAGGCCGTGCGCATCACGCGTGGCGAGCATGATGCGGCGTGCACTTGTGAGCACTGGATGCGCCATCACTTCGCGCATCATGCGCTTGGCAAGGCCGTGGCCGCGGTGCGCTTCGAGGACGTACACATCGCACAGGTACGCAAACGTCGCGTGGTCGGTGACCACGCGCGTGAATCCCACCTGCGCGCCCGTGGCTTTTTCATACGCACCGAAGCACAGCGAGTTCCGCGCTGCCTGCTCGACGGTGGCCAGCGGAATTCCGGGTGACCAGTACGAGCGCGTGAGGTAGGCGTGAATCGCCTTGAAGTCGAGCCGCGCGGGGTCGGTGGAGATTTCGTATTTGGCTAGTGCGGATTCAGTCGACGACATAGAGGCTCGCGCCGGTTTTAGCAGAGGTCGGTTAGTATTTGCCGGCGAGCACGTCGACAAATACCCCGGTGTCGACGTTGCCGCCGCTCACCGTGATACCGACACGCTGACCGGCGAGTGACCCGCGCTCCCGCCACGCGGCGGCGAACGCCGCGGCGCCCGCGCCTTCGGCCACGTTGTGCGTCATGGCGAAAATTGCGCGCATCGCGGCGGCGAGTTCCGTATCCGTGACTTCGACCACGCGGCTCACGCTGGCGAGAATGATGGCGAGCGCTTCAGGATCCGGTTTGCGGCAGGCCATGCCGTCGCCGAGTTTCGTTTCCACGGGCGATTCGACGACCTGCCTGGCCGCGAAAGATTTCGAAAATGCCGGCGCGTGTGCCGACACCACGCCGACGATTTTCGTGCGCGGCGAATACACATCGCGCGCTGCGGCCGCCGCGCAGACGCCGGAGCCCTGGCCGATGGGCACGTAGACGACATCCAGATCCGGTGCCGCGCGGAACAGTTCCGCCCAATAGCTGGTGACGCCTAACACGATGTCCGGGTGAAACGCCGGCACCATGTGCAGGCCATCGCGGGCGCCGACGCGCGCGGCTTCCTCGCGAGATTCCTGGAAGTCGTGCCCGTGCTCGATGAGCTTCACGCCGAGCGCGCGCATGGCGCTGTTCTTCTCCACGCTGTTGCCGTGCGGCACGTACACTATGGCGGGTAGTTTGAAGCGGCGCGCGGCGAGCCCCACGGCCTGCCCGTGATTGCCGCGCGTCGCGGTGATGACGCCCGGGCATCCCGGTTCGCGCTGCATCATCTTCTGGAAGTACATCGCGGCGCTGCGCGCCTTGAACGCGCCGATGGGCGTGTGATTCTCGTGCTTGAGCCACACCTCGGTGCCGAACGCCGCGGCCACCTGCGGCCAGACGTATTGCGGGGTAGGTGGAACCAGCGTTGCGATGAATTGCGCCGCCGTCTCGATGGCGGCGCGATCGGGCAGCACGGGCGGAGCGATGAGTGTTACCGCGTTCATGGGCTGAAATATACGCGACGGGCCCAGTACAGTTACAGTACAGTTATCGACCCAAAACATCCGACTGGCCCGCTCTTATATATGGCGCTGCAGACCAAACAAGATCACCGCTTGCCCGCCCAGCTCGCCGCGCGACTCGCGCAGCGCATCGAGAACCACGCGCTGCGCCCGGGCACGCGCCTGCCCTCCATTCGCAACTGCGCCGAGGAATCGCGCGTCAGTCGCTCGACGGTGGTCGAGGCCTACGACCAACTCATCGCCGCCGGCCTCATCGAGTCCCGCCGCGGTTCCGGCTTTTACGTGCGCCTGCGGAACCACAAGGCCGCGCATCGGCGCGCGGCTGCGCCGCCGCTGCCCGGCACCGTGCTCGACGTCAGCTGGCTGCTGCTCGCGCAGCGGCGGCAGTCGCCCGGTAGCGAGCAGCCGGGCGCGGGCCTGCTGCCCGAAGACTGGCTGGATCATGAAATGGTCGCAGCCGCCGTACGCGGCGTGGGGCGCAGCCGTGGTTCGTGGCTGCTCAAATACGGTGCGGTCGAGGGCTATCTACCGTTGCGGGAAGCGCTGAGCACGCGGCTCGGTCAGGCCGGCATCGTGGTTGCTGCCGAGCAGATCGTGACCAGCGCCGGGGCCACCGAGGCCATCGACCTGGTCGCGCGGCGATTCCTGGCGCCCGGGGACCTGGTGTTCGTCGAAGACCCGGCGTGGTTCGTGATGTTCGCCAGGTTCGCGGCATTCGGCGCGCGTATTGTTGGCGTGCCGCGCGGGGTCGATGGCCCGGATATCGCCGCGCTCGAAAGCCTGTTGGCGCGCGAACGGCCGAAGTTGTTCATCCTGAATTCCGTGGCGCACAACCCCACGGGCTCTTGCATGAGCGCCGAAGTCGCCTCTCGCGTGCTCGAGCTCGCCCATCGCCACGATTTCATGATCCTCGAGGACGACATCTATGGCGATCTGCAGGGGCGCCATGCCGTTCGTCTCGCCAGCCTCGATGACGGGCGACGTGTCGTCTACATCGGCGGCTTCTCCAAGACGCTCGCGGCCAATCTGCGCGTCGGCTTCGTCGCGGCACATCCGGCGCTGGCGCGTGAATTGCGCGATATCAAGGCACTCACCGGGCTGTCGTCCAGCGAACTCGGCGAACGCGTGGTGGCCCGCATCATCATCGAGCGAAAGTACGAACGTATGCTCGAAGGTCTGCGCGTCAAGCTCGATGATTGCCGTGCGCGCACCGCGGAGGCATTGCAGCGCATGGGAGCCCGGATCGCCGGACCGCCGCCGGGTGGCATGTATCTGTGGGCCGACTTCGGCCGCGACACGAATGAACTCGCAACGGCTGGCAGCCGAGAAGGCGTGTTGTGCGCGCCGGGCAGCCTGTTCTCGCCCACGCAACTGCCCAGCACCTGGATGCGCGTCGCGGCGGCGACCTGTCTCAACGTGACCGCGATGGCTTTTCTGCAGCGTGCAATGCGGGCTTCGGCCTAGAATAGCCAGCAAAGCAGCTGGGTCACCGTACGCCCGGCGCATACAAAAAGGGGCTCGCCATGTTCTCCGCATCCGCGAAACGTTTATTGCTAGTCGCGTGCAGTGCCTGCCTGACGCTCGCCGCCTGCTCCAAGAAAGAAGCCGAGACTGCTGCGCCCGACGCGGCGGCAGCACCCATGGCGTCGACCGCGCTGGAAGGCGAGCTCGATATCGTCGCCTGGCCTGGCTACATCGAGCGCGGTGAAACGGACAAGGCCTATGACTGGGTTTCGAAATTCGAAGCCGACACCGGTTGCAAGGTCACGGTGAAGACCGCCGGTACCTCTGACGAAATGGTCACGTTGCTGACCAGCGGCAACCCACAGCCGAGTCCGCCGGGCGATGCCTCCTGGCCGCCGGCGGGCAACGCGCCTTACGACCTCGTCACCGCGTCGGGTGATGCCTCGCTGCGCCTGATCCGCGGCGGCACGGTGATCCCCGTGGATGTCAGCCGCGTGCCTAGCTACAACACGGTCGATCCGCGCCTGCAGCAGGCCGCCTGGCACTACGTCGACGGCAAGCACTACGGCGTGCCCTACCAGTGGGGTCCGAACGTGTTGCTGTACAACACCGTGACCTTCAAGAAGCCGCCCACCTCCTGGTCGGTGGTGTTCGAACCGCAGAAGCTCCCCGATGGCAAGCCCAACAAGGGCCGCGTGCAGGCCTACGATGGTCCTATCTACATCGCCGATGCCGCGTTGTACGTCAAGGCCAAGAAGCCGGAGCTCGGCATCAAGGATCCGTACGAACTCAACGAAGCGCAGTACGCGGCGGCGCTCGACGTGCTGCGTGGCCAGCATCCGCTGGTCCAGCGCTACTGGCATGACGCCAACGTCCAGGTGCAGGACTTCCAGAACGAAGGCATCGTCGCTTCGGGCTCCTGGCCGTTCCAGGCCAACACACTGCTCATGAACAAGGCGAAGGTCGCCACCACGGTTCCCGTTGAAGGGGCCACGGGCTGGGCGGATACCACCATGCTCGCCGCCGGTGCCCCGCATCCTAACTGCGCCTACAAGTGGCTCGAGTGGTCCATCTCGCCGAAAGTGCAGGGCGACGTGGCTGCCTGGTTCGGCTCGAATCCCGTGGTTCCGAAGGCCTGCGAAGGCAATGAGTTGTTAGGCGCCGAGGGCTGCAAGTCCAATGGCATCGAAAACTTCGACAAGATCGCATTCTGGCGCACGCCCGAAGCCAAGTGCGCATCGAACGTCGAAGGCTGCGTGCCGTACAACCGCTGGGTCAGTGACTACGTAGCGATAATCGGCGGCAAATAAGGTCTCAAGGTCGCGCCATGACGGCGGCGATCGAGTTCCGCGGCATCTCGCGCGTGTTCGGGGACGTACGCGCAGTCGATGATGTGTCGTTCACGATCGAGTCCGGCGAATTCTTCGCGATGCTGGGCCCCTCGGGTTCGGGCAAGACATCCTGTTTGCGGCTCGTGGCGGGTTTCGACCCGCCCGATCGCGGGCAGATATTGCTCGACGGACAGGATGTTTCCTCGGTGCCGCCCTACGACCGCAACGTCAATACGGTTTTCCAGGACTACGCGCTGTTTCCCCACATGAGCGTGCTCGAGAACGTCGCGTACGGTCCGCGAGTTCGTGGCGTGGATGCCGCCACCCGCACGCAGCGCGCACGCGAAATGCTCGATCTCGTGCAGCTCGGCGCGCAGGGTGAGCGCCGCCCCGCGCAATTGTCGGGCGGGCAACGTCAACGCGTGGCGCTGGCGCGCGCGTTGATCAATCACCCAAAGGTGTTGCTGCTCGACGAGCCCTTGGGTGCGCTCGACCTCAAGCTGCGCGAGGAAATGCAGATCGAGCTCAAGGGTCTGCAGCGTCGTCTCGGCATCACCTTCGTGTACGTGACGCACGACCAGGGCGAAGCCTTGTCAATGGCGGATCGCGTCGCGGTCTTCAACAAGGGAAAAATCGAACAGCTGGCGGCGCCGCGCGAGTTATACACGCAGCCTGGCACCGCGTTCGTGGCGCGTTTCGTGGGCAGCGCGAACGTGGCCGAAGGCGCGCTCGCGCGGGCCATCAACGGATCGGAGAAGCCGTTTGCCATTCGCGCGGAGAACGTGGCCGTGCAGAGTGAAGCCGCGCCTTTGGCGCCGAACTCCGTCAACGCGCCCGGAGCGGTGGTGGCCGTGCAGTACCACGGCGCCGCGAGCCGCTGGCAGGTCAAGCTCGACGCAGGAGAGGTCTGGAGTGCCCTGATAACCGAAGATGAAGCCCGTACGCTGAACGGCCTCGCGGTGGGGGCGCGCGTCAGGCTTTCCTGGCCGCGCGAAGCAGCGGTGATGCTGCGCGAGTCTCCGAGCAGCGAGCCTGCGAGCAGCGAGTCCGCGAGCGTGTCATGACGGTTCGCGCGGCGTCGACGTTCTTCTACCGACGCCCGAACTGGTACCTGGCCCTGTTGCTCGTTCCACCGCTGCTGTGGTTCGGCACGGTGTATTTGGGTTCGCTGTTCGCGCTGCTTGCGCAGAGCTTCTACCGGATCGACGACTTCACCGCCCAGATCGTGCGCGAGCCGACGCTGGCAACTTACAAGCAGTTGGTCACGCAACCAGCCAACGTCGACATCGTCCTGCGTACGCTGATCATGGCCGTCGCCGTGACGCTGGCCTGCGCCATCATCGCGCTGCCCATCGCCACGTACATGGCGCGTTACGCGCGTGGCCGCATGAAGGCGTTCTTCTACGTGGGCGTGATGCTGCCCATGTGGACCAGCTATCTCGTGAAGGTGTACGCCTGGCGCCTGCTGCTCGCCAAGGAGGGCATCATCGCCTGGGTGACCGCCAAGCTCGGGCTCACCGGGTTGTTAGAGGCCGCGCTCGCGGCGCCGGGTGTCGGCGGTCCGTCGCTGTCGTCCTCGTACATCGGCATGTTCATCGTTTTCGTGTACATGTGGCTGCCGTTCATGATCCTGCCCATGGCGGCGGCGCTCGAGCGGGTGCCGGGCTCATTGCTGCAGGCCTCCGCCGATCTTGGCGCGCGACCCGCGCAGACTTTTCGCAACGTGGTGCTGCCGCTCGCGGTGCCCGGTATCGCCGCCGGATCGGTGTTCACGTTTTCGCTGACGCTGGGTGACTACATCATCCCGAGTGTCGTGGGTGCGCCGGGCTATTTCATCGGCATGATGGTCTACGTGCAGCAGGGCACGGCCGGCAATATTCCGCTGGCGGCGGCATTTTCCGTGGTGCCCATCATCCTGATCTTCGCCTATCTATCCATCGCCAAGCGCTTCGGGGCCTTCGATGCGCTATAACCCGAACAAGCCCTCGGTGCTGTTGCGCGTCGGTGCCTTCGCCGGACTCGCATTCATGCATATCCCGGTGTTCATCATCATCCTCTACGCGTTCACCACCGAGGATCGCACCTATCAGTTTCCACCGCCGGGCTTCACGCTGCACTGGTTCGAGGTGGCCTTCGGCCGTGCAGACATCTGGCAAAGCCTGTGGCTGTCGCTGGGCGTCGCGGCCAGCGCCACCGCCATCGCCCTGGTGCTGGGCACATTGGCGGCATTTGCGCTGGCGAGGGCGCGCTTCTCCGCGAAAGACTCTCTCACGGTGCTGTTCGTGTTGCCCATCGCGCTGCCCGGCATCATCACCGGCATCGCGTTGTTAGCCGCCATGAAACTGGCGCGCCTCGACGCGTCGTTCATCACGATTGTTGCCGGCCACGCCACGTTCTGCACCGTCATTGTCTACAACAACGTGATCGCGCGGCTGCGCCGCCTGCCGCCTTCGTGGGTCGAAGCGTCCATGGATCTGGGCGCGGATGGCATGCAGACGCTGCGCTATGTGCTGCTGCCGCAAGTTGCCACCGCATTCCTGGCGGGCGGCATGCTCGCGTTCGCGTTGTCGTTCGACGAAATCATCGTCACCATATTCACCGCTGGCAAAGAGCGCACACTGCCCATCTGGTTTTTCAATGAGCTGTTCCGGCCACGCGACCGGCCGGTGACCAACGTGGTGGCGGTCATCGTGATCGCGGTGACGTTGATTCCGATTGTGCTCGCTTACTACCTCACGAGGCCCGACGATGAACACGAAACTGCTCGTTAACGGCAAGCTGGTCAAAGGCAAGGGCGACGAGCTGGGAGTTCTCGATCCCGCCACCGGTAAGGTCATCGCGCAGGTGGCCGAGGCGTCCGAGGAGCAGATCAGCGCGGCGGTGAGAGCGGCTGCGAAAGCGTTTCCCGGCTGGGCTGCGACAGTTCCCAAAGATCGAAGCACGCTGCTGCTGAAACTGGCTGATCGCATCGAAGCCGAGGCCATGGAGTTCGCACGTCTCGAATCGCAAAACTGCGGCAAGCCGCTCAACTCGGCGCTCAACGATGAGATCCCGGCGATCGCCGATGTGTTCCGTTTTTTTGCGGGCGCCGCACGCACGATGCACGGCGCCGTGGCCGGCGAATATCTGCCCGGCTTCACCAGCATGATTCGCCGCGATCCCATCGGCGTGGTGGCATCCATTGCGCCGTGGAACTATCCACTGATGATGGCGGCCTGGAAGATGGGCCCGGCACTGGCCGCGGGCAACACCGTGGTACTCAAACCCTCCGAGCAGACGCCGCTCACCTCGCTCAAGCTCGCGACCATCTGCGCGGAGCTGTTTCCCGCGGGCGTCGTCAACATCATCTGCGGCCGAGGCAACACCGTGGGTGCGCCGCTCGTAGCTCAGCCGGAGGTGGCGATGATCTCGTTGACCGGTTCGATTGCGAGCGGCGAAAAGGTGCTCGCCGCCGCGGTGAATGGCACCAAGCGCACTCATCTTGAGTTGGGTGGCAAGGCGCCCGTCATCGTGTTCGACGACGCAGATCTCGAATCCGTCGTTGGTGGAGTGCGCACCTTCGGGTTCTACAACGCCGGGCAAGATTGCACCGCTGCTTGCCGCATCTACGCCGGGCCCAAAATTTACGACAAGCTTGTGGCGGATCTGTCGAGCGCCGCCAGCAGCATCAAGATGGGGACGCAGGAAGAAGAGGGCGTGGAGATGGGGCCGCTCATCACCGCCAAACAACGTTCGCGCGTTTCCGGCTTCGTGCAGCGCGCCGTCGCGAAGCGCCACATCGAGGTCACCGCCGGCGGCAAGGCGCGGAGCGGCAGCGGGTTCTTCTACGAGCCCACGGTCATCGCCGGCGCCAAGCAGGCCGACGAGATCGTGCAGAAAGAGGTGTTCGGTCCGGTAGTCAGCGTCACGCGCTTCAAGGACGCTGACCAGGCCATCGAGTGGGCCAACGACTCGGACTACGGCCTCGCCTCATCCGTATGGACGAAGGACGTGGGCAAGGCCATGAAGGTGGCCGCGCGCCTGCAGTACGGCTGCACCTGGGTCAACACCCACTTCATGCTCGTGAGCGAGATGCCGCACGGCGGCATGAAGCGCTCGGGTTACGGCAAGGATCTGAGCGTCTACGCGCTCGAGGACTACACGGCCGTGCGGCACGTGATGGTCAAGTTCTAGTCCGGAATCTCGTCAGTCTGGAATTTCGGGCTCGACGAGATGCGCGAGCTGCACGAGTGAGTCCTGCCAGCCGAGGTAGCACATTTCGACCGGAATGGCGGAAGGAATGCCTTCCTGCACCACGTTGAGCTCCGTGACGCCACCCACGGCTTTCAGCGTGACAGTGGTGCGCATTTCTCCCGACAGGTTTGGATCCTCGAACTTGTCGGTGTAGACGATCTTTTCAGATGGCACGAGCTCGCGGTATTCACCGCCGAACGAATGCCCATTGCCGGTCGTGAAATTCGTGAACGACATCCGGTACGTACCGCCCACCTTCGCATCGAGCTTATGAACCGTGCACGTAAAGCCATAGGGCGGAAGCCACTTGGCCATGGCGCCGGCGTCGAGGAATGCGCGATAGACGCGCTCCGGCTTCGCGCGCAATACGCGATGTAGTTTGACGGTGCCTGTTGCCATGACTATCTCACCTCGGAAAGGTGCGGGTAGATTGCCTTCATGCGGGCACTCCGTGGAATACCTCGGCGCGCACCACGAGGCCGTCCACGCCGAACGTCAAGTTCTCCGACACGCGCTTGGCGCGACCATCGATGTCGGACAAGTAGACGATGGCGAGTTCGGACGCCGTCGCATCCCACAAGACGCGGTCGAGCGTGAATTTCAGCGAGCTGATGCGGCCCATGGCCTGGGTCCAGTACGCACGCAACGCGGGCTTTCCTTGAACCGCAGCGGTGCCCACCACCGCGAGTGCTGTCGGGCTCACGAAGGTGACGTCATCACTGAAAAATTCGAGCACCCGCTCGACGTCGCGCTCGTTCCAGGCCGCGGCCCACGCGGCTGCAAATTTCGTCGCCTCGTCGCGTGTCATGCGTCGTTCTGCGACGAAGCGCCGGCGTTCAGCATGCGGACGAACCCGCGCATCGCTTCGATGAACGTGGTGGGCTGCACGGCCTCCAGGCGCCGCGCCTGCAACTCGGCGATCTCCTGAAATTCCAACGGACCCCGGTCGATGATGCCCATCGACCATTTCTGGAAGACCCGGTCTTTCGCCGGGGAAATGTGCAAGATCTCGCAGTCGCCATGCCGGCGATCGTCAAGAATCTTCACGTACATTCGGAGCACCGCCGGCTCAGGCCCCTCGAGAACCTGCATGAAAAGCCCGCCACCGTGAACCAGGACGCCAGTGATGCCGGCCGCGGGATTATTCCGCTGCGCGGCCTTCTGGATGTCCTGAACCTGTTCATGGGTGGTGCCGCTGGTGGCGCGGCTGATGTACAGCAGTCGAAACATGGTTCCTATTCTGTCACTTCGGGTTCGACAAAGTGACGCGTTAGGCTTGTTTGGACCGCGGCTGCGGCCTCAGGCGCTCGTCCTGTTTCCACGACGGTATTCCTGCAGGTAGTGCTCGATTGGATGAGCGGTGCCCGTGATATAGAGCTTTCCGTCAACCCGATCGACAATGAGCGGAGCATTGCCGACAAGCGCGTCGCTGACGCGGCCGGTTTCAACATGACCGGAGCTGTCATAGAAGTAGAGCCACCCAAAGTCATGCTCGTCAACCCGCACTACCACCAGCTTTTGAAGATGGCGATCCTCGTGGCGGGGCAATGGCGACTCAAAGTCGAACGTTGCGATCTCGTGTTCATCAAGGTACGCAGCGACTACCTGGTCCGCATGCTCGCATGATGAGCTTCATTGCGCAGCCTAACGAATGTAAGGGACTTCCCCGTCCCGAAGGGGCACGTGAGTGCCAAGATTGAAGTGTGTGTGCATTTCCAACCAACCATCAAAAACGGGGAAGTCTCATGAGCAACGTTACTACCTGCGGAATCGATTTGGCAAAGAATGTGTTCTCGCTGCACGCGGTAGATGGGTGCGGCGTGATGGTGTTGCGTAAGACGGTGAGCCGGGCGCGCCTGGCGGCGGTCGTATCGCAGTTGCCGCCGTGCCTGATCGGTCTTGAGGCCTGCTCCGGGGCGCACGAGTGGGCAAGGCGCTTTGCCCAGCACGGCCATACGGTGAAGCTGATGGCGCCGAAGTTCGTGGCGCCGTATCGCCGAAGCGGCAAGAACGACAGCAATGACGCGGAGGCGATCTGCGAGGCGGTGAGCCGGCCCTCGATGCGCTTCGTGCCGGTGAAGAGCGTGGAGCAACAGGCGATGCTGACGCTGCATCGGGTGCGTCTGGGCTTCGTCGAGGAGCGAACGGCGACGATCAACCGGATCCGCGGGTTGCTGGCAGAGTTCGGCGTGGTGTTGGCCCAGCGGGCAGTTGAGATACGGCGGGGGGCGGCGGCGACGCTCGATCAGCTGCCCTCGCTCGCCCAGCGTGCACTGCGCGATCTACTGGCGCATGTGCGCGTGCTCGATGAACGCATCGCAGAGTACGAGCGTGAGCTCGAGCAGCATGCGCGCCGCGACGAACGCGCCAGGCGTATCCAGAAGCTAAGCGGCGTCGGCCCGATCAGCGCCTCGGCGATCGTCGCAAGTGTCTCCGATGCACACGAGTTCAAGAACGGTCGGCAGTTCGCTGCCTGGCTGGGCCTTACACCGAAGCAATACTCCACCGGCGGCAAGACACGGCTCGGGCGCATTACCGCGCACGGAGATCCGTACCTTCGAACGCTGCTGATCATGGGCGCAAGATCCATGCTGCAGACCGCACTGAGGCGCACTGATCGCCTCGCCCGCTGGGCGCTCGGTGTTCGCGCGCGGCGCGGATATCACCGTGCGTGCGTTGCCATCGCGGCCAAGCACGCTCGGATTATCTGGGCGATGCTGGCAAAGAACGAGTCGTTGAAGCTCGCTTAAGGAACCGATGACCACCACACTCTAACTTCTCGTCCCACGCTGCGTTCCAGGCAACAGGTCAGACCGGCGTCCGCAGAACCTGATCAGCTCAAGGGCCATCAAAGGCCGACTAACGATCGAGGGGCGGACGCGCGGCTTACATCCGGGCCAGGGTGTCTTCGTCACCCATCAAAGGCCGATTAGAGACTTGCAGTCGGATCTTGAGGTCGAAGAACGCAGCAGGCTGGGATCTGCACTTGGAGAATCAATCTCGCACCAACTGAACAGAGAAGATCACATCATCCTTGACTGCGTCGGGGAGTCCTTAGAGGTTGAGCTGAGCGGCGCGCACGCCGGCGTATGAGCTTGGCACTTTATCTC
>Ga0193717_1001312_pt1 | contig 15337 bp, 17 predicted proteins | sample U2c2metaG_FD_145900 | JGI IMG/M metagenome (GOLD analysis project Ga0193717, IMG submission 145900) | Soil microbial communities from a riparian zone of the East river system, Colorado, United States - U2c2 | ecosystem: Environmental > Terrestrial > Soil > Riparian zone | place: USA: East River... | reverse complement strand
AGGCCTCCTACGCCTATGCCCCGGGTAAATGGACCATTAAGCAAGCTCTTGGCCACTTGATTGATACTGAACGTACATTTGCTTACCGCGCCCTGGTTTTTTCGCGAAACTCCATTGAGTTGCCCGGCTTTGATCAGGATGTATATGTAAACAATACTGATTTTAACAGTCAGAACATCCAGGATCTTGCAGCCGAGTTTAAGACTACAAGACAGTCAAATTTATATATGATCAAGGCTTTTACCGCCGAGCAGTTACTGCGAACAGGCATCGCCAGCAACCACTTGTTTTCGGTTAGGGCGTTTGTTTATATGTTGGCAGGGCATGAGCTGTACCACTTAAGCACTTTTAAAGAGCTGTACAGCGTTTTTTAGTAAAAAGCAAAATGCCCCGGTCAAAACCGGGGCATTTTGCTTTTGAGAATGTTATTATATTTACTTTGTTAAAGTCGGATCTTCTTTATCCAATACTTCCTTTTTTTCTATGCGGTAAGAGAGGAACAGTCCTAAGCCGCCAAATATGGCAATAAGAGATATGAAAAGGAAAGCTACATCGTCGCCCAGGTCGTTAAACGCGGTATGGTTTAAAATAAAGGCTAACAATAAGCCTATGCCCGAACCAATGAGCAACAGCCCCCATTTTAGGTTTTGATAAGGTGCTGACTGGGGTTTGTAGGTCCGGGGGTCCATTCCCCTTTCGATCATTGCCAGTTTCTCGCGTTTGTTCAAGTAAACGATCCCGAAGATCATTATAAAAAAGCCGAGGGGTATTAATATTCCTGCTATTACCCCCAATTCACCTGCGCCCATAATATTTAATGTTTAAATAGTTAATAAAATTTTCTTTTCTAAGCCACCAATGCGGTGTATTTGTAAACTATGACCACACGGTTTTAAAACAGGTTACACCCTAAATTAATTTTTTTTGGTAAAAGCGAAAAGGCTAAAGGTAAAAGGCCATTAATTTAACGAGGAGAGCAATAAAAAAGGCGAGAGATTGATCATCTTTCGCCTTTTTCCATTCGGCTTTCGCCATTAGAAAAACTATTTTATTTCAAATACAGCCTGTATCTGGAAACTCAGTTTTATCTTTTTAAAGTCGATGTCTGATTCGGCCGGACCAGCATCGGCTGCTGCCGATTTAAACATCATCATGGTGCGTGGCTGCGGGAAACTGCTGTTGTCGCTTTCGGTAATGTTAAGTGCCGAACCCAGCTTGTCGCCCAATCCGTTCACCAGGAATGTGGCTTTATCGCGGGCGGATAGTAAGGCTTTTAATTTCAGGTCGTTTTTCAGATCGTTGATCTTTGAATAATCATAGCTATCAATATTGGTTGATTGTATGCCTTTAGGGTCAACCTTAGCCAGTATCTGGTTAAATTTGTTCAGGTCACGTAACTTGATAAGGTATTGCTTGCTGGCTAAAAAATCTGGCGCTTTTTTCTTTTGATAAGTATTGTTCCAGGCCGATACGTTATTCATTGTAAAATCGTCTTTGGCAATACCCGCCTCTTTTACGCCTTTTTCAAGCTGGCTTTCCAGTACATCAATGGTAACGCGTTTTTTGCCGTCCATATATTCCTGTAACGAGATAGACACATTTATAATATCGGGGGTAACTTCTTGTTCGGCAATGCCGGTAACTTCAATTTTGCGGCGCAGGTCAACCGTTTGTGCAAAAGCGCCATAAGTAAACATAAGTGATACGGCAAGGATAAGTAGCTTTTTCATGTGATAAATTGTTTTTAAATGGATGAAGCAAACAGGAGCAATGTTTTGTTTTTTAAGGCTGCTCATGCCAGTTTCAGGTGATAGATTGTTTTTATAAATATTAATATATGGTATGTGACTATGATAACGTGCTTAGGGTTTAATGTGTAACAGACCTGATGATTTATTTGTTTATAGCATGACAGTTTAGCGCATATAAAGCTACAATTTGTTTTAAGTTTTAATATAATACAGGCTGTAAATCAATTATATAAAACCGTTTAACCTTCCCGGTGGTTATACTTAAGCATTTTAAATACTGCGTTATGAGATCTATCTGGAAAGGTTCAATTGGTTTTGGCCTGGTGAGTATACCGGTAAAACTGTATTCGGCGGTACAAACCAGTTCGCTTGATTTTGATATGTTGGATGGTCGGGATCATGCCCGCATACGCTACCAGCGGGTAAATGAGCATACCCATAAAGAAGTACCGTACGATAAAATTGTAAAAGGATACAAACTGAATGATGATTATGTGATAGTGGAGGATCAGGATTTTGAGGACGCCGCTCCCGAAAAAAGCAAGGTGATCGAGATTGAAAACTTTGTGAACATTACCGAGGTAAATCCCATGTTTTACGAAACATCGTACTATACTGAACCCGATACCAAGAATAACAAAGCCTATGCGCTGTTGCTAAAAGCGTTGCAGCAATCAAAAAAAGCCGGCCTGGCCCGCTTTGTACTGCGCAGCACCGAAAGTTTGTGTATTGTACATCCGGTTAAAAATGTGCTGGTAGTAACCCGCATACGCTTTGGCCAGGAGATACGGGACACCGATGAATTGAACATAGCCGGTGATGTAACTGTGAGTAAAAAAGAGCTGGATGTAGGCCTGGCCCTGATAGATCAGTATGCATCAAAGTTTGATGTATCAAAGTTTAAGGATGAGTATAATGATGAGCTATTAAAGATCATCAAAGCCAAATCAAAAGGTAAGCGGGCAATGGTTAAAAAATTAAAACCGCATAAAGCCACAAGTGATGATTTGTATGATCAGCTGATGAGCAGCCTGAAAGCCAGAAAAGGAGCGTAGGAGCTAAAACGCTAATTCATATCAATTAAAACATAAACGCTAAGCTCTAAATTCTAAAGCGTTAGGCGGTCAGTGTTTAAATTTGGAGCTTAGATTTTAGGATTTTGGAACTTCCCCATTATACTATTTACCATACAACATTAATCTTTATTGCTACACTATTTTGCCGTTTAAGAATGAGCACATTCATTTGCTTGCTTAGTAATCAATATAATTGACAAACAGGCAAATACGGCATTGCCTTTGTTTCTTTATTGATAGAAAAAGTTAAAAAAAATACTACCATGATAACCACAAAAATAAAAGCGCCAGAACAAACAGGGCTTGGTCTGGAATGGGCGTTAAATGAACTATTTATTGACGAATTAAAAGACATTTATTGGGCTGAAAAACACCTGATCAGGGCATTGCCAAAAATGGCAAAAGCGGCAACATCTGATGAGTTGCGATCAGCAATTGAAAATCACCTTATCGAAACAGAAAATCATGTTACCCGCTTAGACTCGGCTTTTGAATCAATAGGCGAAAAAGTAGCGGCAGTAAAATGCGAGGCCATGGCCGACTTAATTAAAGAAGGTGATGAGATTATTGCTGAAACAGAAAAGGGCAGCTTTACCCGTGATGCAGGAATTATATCTGCGGCTCAAAAAATCGAACACTATGAAATTGCATCGTATGGTACATTAAAAACACTGGCAGACGTATTGGGTTATGACGAAGCTGCAGCACTGCTTGACTCCACACTGCAGGAGGAAAAAAATGCCGACAGCTCATTAACTCAGATTGCCAAAAGAGGTATCTACCAGGCATCAAGATTAGAGAAAAAGTAATTAAAAATTGAAAGCCTGTTCCGTGCGTGAGGCACCAGGCAATCAACCGCTTACATGTTCTCCATGTAAGCGGTTGATTATCAGCTTGCTAAACTCCTTGCAATAACACATTTTATCCCATATGCCGGTTCATCTCCAACTTTTTTTTAAAACATTTTTAAGCATATGGGTATTATATAAGTATCTATGAAATCGTTAACTAAAACTAAATTACTATGAACTCACTACTGTATATAATTGCAGTTATCCTGCTGATAGGCTGGGCAATTGGCGTGTTTTTTACATCTGTAGGCAGTTTGATCCATGTACTGCTGGTTATAGCAATAATTGCGCTGCTATTAGGGATCATTAGGCGACCAACGGCTATTTAAAGCTGATTAAATAATAAATGAAATGCCCCCGAGAGAATCGGGGGCATTTTTGTGTGTAAGGCAATAGGATAGCAGCTGCTTAATATTATCAATGCCGGTTTAATCACATCGTTCAATTAAGCTAACGCAATCAAAAACACGCCTTCAGCGGTCTGGGAGCTTTCTACTTTTATTTTATTAAATTTACATAAACAATGTAACCTAAGTTAAAACCACGGCGTCAGAGAGGTTGTAACAAATGCAGAGCAAGCTTTCAGATATCGAACTTATAGAACAAACCCTGGCAGGTAACCAGTCGGCCTATGCTGATCTGATTAAACGGCACCAGCGTTTTGTATTTACCCTGGCCATGCGTTTTGCGAAAGGGCGGGAGGATGCTGAAGAGATTGCCCAGGATTGTTTTATAAAAGCGTATCGCTCGCTGGCTTCGTTCCAGGGGCAGTCAAAATTTAGTACATGGCTGTATAGTATAGTTTATACTACAGCAATGACATTTTTAAGAAAAAAACGTATATCAACCGATTCGATAGACGACGAAAATACCTATATACAGGTTGAAAACCACGAATCGGGCTATGATACGGATAATGTAGAAAATAAATCAAGATCGTTTTACCTTAACCAGGCTATTGAACAACTGCTGCCCGATGATGCTACCATCATTACCCTGTTTTATAAAGGCGAACAATCATTAGAAGAAATTGGCCGGGCATTGGGTATTGAGGCTAATACGGTTAAGGTTAAACTATTTAGGGCGCGCCAGCGTTTAAAAGAAAAGCTGGAGCGCAATTTAAAGCAAGAGGTGAAAGAACTGATATGAACACGATTGAAGAAAAACTCTGGAACTATATTGATGGAACCTGCACTCCGGCTGAGCAGGACGCCGTTGCCAGGCTTATTGAGCAGGATGAGGTGTACGCCAAAAAGTATCAGGAACTGCTGGCGCTTAACCAGGAGTTTGCAACGATAGCGCTTGATGAGCCGCCTATGGCCTTTACTTATAATGTAATGGAAGCCATTCGCACCGAAAATGCCATGAAGCCCCTTAAGGCGGCTATTGATAAGCGTATCATTTTGGGCATATCTATTTTCTTTGCGTTCACGATACTGGCCTTATTGGTGTTTGTATTTGCCAACACAAATATTTCAGGTATTAATGTTAGTGTTGCTGATATTAAGTTACCGGCAAACGTTAAACTGCCCAGTACCAATAGCCTTTTAAGCGGACCATTTTTAAAATGGTTTTTAATATTTGATGTAGTACTTGCCTTGTTTTTAGCAGATTCCTATTTGCGCAGAAAGAAAACCGCAAAGCAAATATAAGTTTTGTATACAGGTGTATGCCAAAACCGACAACTGCCTATACAATTAGTCAATTGCCGGTTTTTTATATAATTTAAGGGTCAGTTTTTAGGCCATCTTCCTCTATCTGCAATGGTATAAGCCATAAATTCAACACGATAAGCAATTTTGGTATAGTAATTGTGTTAACATACGCGAACTGGTAAACTTACCGGTTTAATTGTGATAAGGTTTAGGTTGAAAGTCCCCCGGAGCAAGTTTGGGGGGCTTTTATTTTTTTAAGGGTGATTTTAAGTACAAGACTTATTGGGCACCTTGTTGGTTACTTGTCTATTATCTTCCATTCGGCATCCTTGCCATGAGCATTATAGGTAACCAGCTTAAACGGATGGGCACCGGTATCGGGCACAAAATCAAATTCAATAGGCGCTTCGTTTATATAAAACCTGTTACTGCTTTTAGCATGAAGTTTAATTTGACGGAGCCCATCTTTAAGATAGGTGTCATCCACAAATAGCTGATGGTCTTTAAAAGTAACAATCATTTGATGTTCGGCATTATATATATAAGTGCCCGCATATTGCTTCAAGCTATCAGCATCCAAATTAATTTCGTTCCTGGGTTTACCGGCAGCGAGCCTGGCAATATCATTGGGCAGCATAATAAAATCCATATCATACTCAAACCCATTAAATAAAGCAGCTACAAAAATATCCTGGTCGGGAAGGTAGATCTCGTCTGTCTGATAACCATCGGTAGAGCCGCTGTGTTCAATGGTTACACTTCCACCCAAATCCCTCACAAACCAGCCGCAGGCATACTCAGATAAAGTACCATCGGGCAAACGAAATGGCGTATAAGCCCGTTGCAGGGTTTGAGCAGCTACCAGCTTACCCACGGTCAAAGCCTGGTGCCACTTAAACAGGTCGTCGGCATTTGCCATCAGTCCGCCGGTGGCATACATGATGGTTGGTTCCTGAAGATCGGCAGGCTCCCAGGTTTTACCATTGGGCCGAGAATAGCCCAAGGCCATATTACTTACATTTATTCCTTTATAAAGGTAATAGGTGTGTTCGAGCCCGGCCGGTTTAAACAAATGCGCTTTGATGTAACTGTCATAGCTTTGTCCGGTTACCTGCTCAATAATGTAGCCCAGTAGAAAAAAATTGGAGTTACTATACTCGAATTTACTGCCCGGGTTAAAATTTAAGGGCGCATCTTTAAAATAATCAACACCCTGTACCGGGGTATATTCATCACGGTCCGGAGCGGTGGGGTTGTGGAGTGTCATATAATCGGGGATGCCTGATGTTTGTGTCAGCACGTTCTCTATAGTTATACGGTGGCCTTTATACGGAAACTCCTTCGCATACATTTGTATACTATCCTGTAACGAAATTTTGCCCTGTTCAACTAACTGCAGCGTAGCTATTGCGGTGTATTGTTTGGTCATGGATCCTATCCTGAAGATCATGTCGGTCTGCATCGGTTTTTGGGTTTGCAGGTCGGCAACTCCGAAGGCCTTTTTATAAATTATCTGCCCCTTTTTAGCAACCAGCACCACACTGCCCGGACCAACAGCAGGTAACCGCTGTTTAATTAGTTCATCAAGTTTTTTTGATAGCGATGTGTCCTGATGTGATTGGGCAAAGCCTTTTACCGGTACGAGGGAAATACAGCAGATTAAGAATAACAGGTGATTTTTCATGGTAATATTTTTGGCATAAAGGTGCCCATTGCCATGAAATTATTGGGGTTTAAGAACGCTCAAATCCGGATTTGAGAGCTGTTTATTACCGATCAGGATGAAACTTTATTCCATACCAGAGTCCCGGTATTCGGAAGGGACCATGCCGGTGAATTGTTTAAAAATGCGCTGAAATGTAGCCTGGGAGTTAAAGCCGCATTCCAGCGCCATACCCGCCAAAGTAAGGTGTCCGGAATTAGCTTCCATTAGCCGTTGTTTAAAGGCGGCTATGCGGTAACCATTTACCCACTGGTTAAAGCTCAGGTGTAAGTGACTGTTCAATACTGCCGAAATGGTTTTGGGAGATATATGAGTATGTTTAGACAGCATCTCAAGGTTCAGATCGGGCTTCAGGTACAACTGTTCTTCTTCCATGATCCGGGTGAGTACCGCAAGCGTTTGGCTGGCTATTTCTGGCGCTATCCTGGCAGCTGTTTTATTTGCTTTTTGCTGATAGCCAGTCCCCGCCTTTGCTGCCAGGTAACCTTTAATACCCATCCAGTATATGAGTACAACCAAGGGAACCAATACCGGGTACCAGCCCACCTGTTCAAGAAGCGGGATATTATATTGCGGTATCACGTAAGGGACCATGAAGCAGAACCAAACGACCTGGAAAACGGCAAAAGCTTTGATAAATAAGCGTAACCAATTGTAAAGTGGCTTTTCGTTGTGGTTTATTTTAACCAGTTTATAGGAACTGTACAGATAAACAGAAACAGATAGCCACCGCGGAATATCTGCATAAGTATTATAGTTATCAATAAACAAACCCCATGGACCGGGATTTGGGCTTATGATTTTTAAAAAATAACCAAAAATGTAAATAAATGCGGCCAGGTACGGTACAAGATCAATAACAACCGGGAAAAACTGCTTCCACTGTTTTTTCTCCATTCGCCAGTGCTGGTCTGTTACAGCTTTGGTATAAAAGAAAATAAGCGGACCAACCGGCATAATGAGTACCAAGGGCACAACGGAATGAAGCACCTGGCATACCACACTTTGCTGAAACCATGCCGCCTCAAAAAAATACCCGTTTAGGCAGGCTAAGCTCATGAGCAAAACTATTGCCCCGAGATAACGGTTCATATAATAATCACGGAGTGCTGAAAAAAGCATTCCGCTCAGAATGAACCCCTGAATAACGCCCAGGAGCAAAATAATCTGTAAAAAATAGTTGGTAAAATACACCGCTGTTTTTGCTACACAATTTCAGTATATTCAAACAGTTATCAAAATAGATAATATTTATTTTGATAATATCTCCACCTCGCCGCTAAACACCTGCACAGCGGGGCCTTCTAAAAAAATATCGGTAAATACTTTGCCATCGTAATTAAAGCGGATGTTGAGGTTGCCTCCTAAAACTTTAATGGGGGTGGTGATATGCCCGGTTTGCTGTTTATGGCTGGCCATAGCAAGAGCAACGGCAGTAACACCGGTTCCGCAGGCAAAGGTTTCGTCCTCTACGCCGCGTTCAAAGGTGCGTACAAAATAGCCGTCATCGGTTGGTTCAACAAAATTTACATTAATACCCTTTTCGCGGTAGGTTGCATTATTGCGAATAGTTTTACCCTCCTGATATACGTTGCGGTGTTCCAGGTCATCCACCTGCTTCACATAATGAGGCGATCCCGTATTGAGCACATAAGCATCCTTATCGGTATTAATTTGGGCTACATCAATCATTTGCAGGCTCACCCAATCGCCACTATCGGTAATTTTGGCATGATGCGGGCCGTCGACCGCCAAAAATTCAGTATTGGTTTTAATGATTCCTAAAAACTTAGCGAAGGCTACAATGCACCTGCCGCCATTGCCGCACATGCTGCTGGGCTGTCCGTCGGCATTGTAATAAACCATCTCAAAATCAAACCCCACTTTATTTTGCAGAAACATCATCCCGTCTCCGCCTATACCAAAACGACGGTCGCACAGGGCCGAAATAAGCAAAGGGTTGGTATGATCTATCTTATTTTCGCGGTTATCAACCAGTATGAAATCATTCCCGGCGCCCTGGTATTTATAAAATCGTATCTTCACAATAATGTCATTTAATATCAGCTACTTAGCGTTAACCTAACCCTGGATAACAATCATAGCAGCGGGTAATTTTAATTTAACAAAATTTAACAAAAAATGTAATAACTTATCGTTGATAATATCGTCTATATGGTATTAAATTTGAGTTGTTAAATTATATAGGGATAATTATAAACGTAATAAAGAAAGGCAAATATAAATGAAAAAGATAGGTTTAACACTATTAACCGCTTTTGTAGGAGGTGCACTGGCTTTAGGTGCATATAAGGTAATTGAAAGTAAATATGCCGATAATATGAGCTTTGAAGAAAAGCAAAAGGTTTATTTTACCAGTAATAAAACCGCTCCTGTTGTATCGTCAACCGGGTCGCTTGATTTTACAGAAGCAGCGGCGGCGGTAACCCCCGCAGTCGTGCATATTCGTACAAGTTACAGCAGTAAGTCGGGCGGTAGCGGACAGGACCAGTTAGAGCAAATGTTTGGCGATATGTTTGGCCAGCGTATGCCTCAGCGTGGGCCACAGCAGGCATCAGGCTCTGGTGTCATTATTTCGACTGATGGCTATATTGTAACCAACAATCACGTGGTTGATAAGGCCGATAAAATTACGGTGGCTACCAATGATCATCGAACCTTTGATGCTAAGGTGATTGGTACCGATCCAAGCACCGACCTGGCGCTGATCAAGGTTAGCGCTACAAACCTGCCTATAGTAAAATTAGGCAACTCTGACGAGGTTCGTGTAGGAGAATGGGTGCTGGCGGTGGGTAATCCTTTCAATTTAAATTCAACCGTAACCGCAGGTATTGTAAGCGCAAAAGGCCGTAATATTGGTATTATTGGCAGCGATGACAACCAGGACGATAACCCGTTTGGCCGTACCCGCAGCCAGCAATCAGCACCAAAGCTAAACAAGGCCATTGAATCATTTATTCAAACCGATGCAGCTATTAACCCTGGTAACAGTGGTGGCGCCCTGGTAAACACCAAAGGCGAACTGGTTGGTATCAACGCGGCAATAGCATCGCACACCGGCTCATACGAGGGTTATGGTTTTGCTATACCCGTTAACCTGGCCAAAAAAGTATTGAACGATATTAAAAAGTATGGTACTGTAAAACGTGGCTTTGTTGGTGTAAGCTTTACTGAATTAAATCCTGATGTTGCACAACAATTGGGTATTAACAATTCAAATGGTTTATATGTAAATGACCTTGTAGCTGGCGGCGGCGCTCAGCAGGCGGGTATTCAAAAAGGTGATATCATTGAAAAAGTTGAGGGTGTACCTGTATATGAATCATCAGATCTGCAGGAACGCGTAGGCCGTTTACAGCCCGGCGATAAAATAAACATGACCGTATTGCGCGATGGTAAGGAGAAAAACTTTGAGGTAACACTTAAAGCTGATGCAGCTCCATCAACCCGTACCGCGGCTGTTTCAAAATCGGCCGAGGAACTCTTTAACAGGTTGGGTGCAAGCTTCCTGCCGTTAACCCCGGCTGAAAAAGCTAAGTTCCATGTTAACTCAGGCGTTAAGGTAACCCAGGTTCGTCCGGGCCGTGTGTTTGATAACTTTGAGATCCCGGTAGGTTCAGTGATTACCAGTATCAATAAATCGCCAATAAATAGCGTGGCCGATATTGATAAAGCCATCACCAACCTGCGCAACGGTAACCTGGTAATCTCTGGCTACTATCCAGATGGAACAAACTTTAATAATATGTTCCAGGTGCAATAAGCAAATTTTATAATAAAGTGATTGATAATAAAAACCCAGCCATATGGCCGGGTTTTTTGTTTGGGGAATGATGGGCTTTGAAAAGCGCAGAAGTCTCATCCCAATGAGCAATATACCTTGTCATGCTGCAGGCAGTGAGGCATCTAACCGTCGACATACATAGTTCGTGAGATCCTTCGTTCCCTGCCTGCCGGCAGGCTGGGTGACAAAGGCCGAAGGCCTGGTGATAATCGTCACTCGGCAAGAGCTGGACGAGGGGGCTAAGTTTTTTCTTTTAAGTCCTTTAAGAAAACAAACAATCATTCATCAAAAGAAACTAACCCCTACACTCCACCCGACCCAGCCGCTCCAGGTATTGGAGCCATTGATAAAACTGTGGTGCAGATCCCGAACATAAGCATAGCCATTAACCTGGCTGCGCTGATCTGAATAAAAAATATTTAATGACGGACCGGCATTTATGGAGAAATTTTTCCCAAATTTATAAGTTAACCCGGCATCCAGCCGGCTCAATTGATTGGTCCTTGTCCAGGTGCCCTGGTAAATATATTGCTGGGTTAATTCGGAATTGATAGCGAGGAGCTTGCCCAGTCCCAGTTCCCTGCCAAAACCAAAGCCAAAGCCATACAGTTTGCTGTTATCATTAAACCGCATACCTCCCCGCCAAATGGTGTAAAAATTTTTACTGCCTGTTTTAAGGGCCACATTGGCGTCCATGGTTTCGTTGACGGATAGGGCCAGCTTATGATACCCGTAACGTACAATGTTTATTAAGCCTATGCTATAGCCCGATGAGGTATCGGCAATGTTTACAAGGCCCAGTTGTACACCGCGCAGGTTACGGGCATAATTAAAAAGCCCGGCCAATTGTATACCGCTAAACTTTTGACCGGCTATATTGCCCAATGCCCCCAGCTGTATGCCCCTAACCTCACCGCGGGTATGGTTGTACAAGCCGGATACCTGTATGCCATTAAGGTCGCGCTTTACACTGTTGTGCAAAAGGGATAGCTGTATGCCCCTAACGCTGCCCAGCACATTATTGTACAGGCCGCCCAACTGTATGCCGTTAACATTGCCACCCACCACATTGAACACCCCGGCTATTTGAACAGCGCCCACATCGCCTTTATCCAAATTAAATATCAGGCCAAGTTCAAAGCCATCAACCCCGGCATTGTAACCGCCTACGGCGTTTAACGAAACCGCGTTAACTACCTGTCCGCTAAATTCAGCATGTGTGCTTACTCCCGGTATAGCCGAAGCCTGGAACGGGGCCTGCGCGATGAGGCCATGCAGGTTGGCTGCCTGTATTTGTTGTTTGGTTGAAATAAAAAGCCGCCCTAATGAAGTGTTCTCAATGCCGTCACTGTCGCCGCTGATCACATAATCGATCAGGCTTTTGGATTTACCGGTGTTGGGGTTTACGGTTACCCCGGCCAAAAAGGTAATGGTGGTATCTTTATAAAACTCCTTGCTGATGGTTAAAGTAACTGGCTGTCCATTGTTTTTAAGGCGGAGCTCAAAATGCCCGTCTTTACCGGTGAGGGTTGATTGCAGCAAAACACGGTCATATACACTGGCGTTCTCCAGTTTTTTGCCGCTTTGCTCATCGGTCACAAAACCACTGATGCTGTATTCATCGTCTTCGGCAGCGGCCTTTTCGGTGGTTAAAGATAGCTGCAGCGGGGCATAGCGCAGGATTACGAAGTTGTGCGTTTCTTTATACTCAAATCGGTTCATGAGCATATGATCAAGCACTTCCTTAATGGTCCAGTTGTCGGCATTAACCGTTACCAGGCTGTCGGTTTTTACAATGTTACTGTTGTACGAGAAAGTGAAATTACCTTTTTGTTCAATGGTTTTTAACACCGTTCCCAGGCGCATATTGTTTACATGCACCGATATGTTTTTGGCAAGAATAGATTCAGCAGCTGCCCCCCGGCAAATTACCGGGAGCGCTATAAGCATCAAAGCCGAAAGAATATAACCGCGTAAACAACCCATTGTTATGGTAGATAGTGTTATTTAAGAATGACCTGCTGGTTTTTATGAACCACTGTGATCTTAAACGTCTCGGAAATGATCCCCAATATTTCATCAAGCGACTGACCCTGGAAAGTCGTGGTGATAGGCAAATTCTCTAATGATTTATTGGCTATAATAATATGCGCCCCAAATATCTCGTTAAGTGCCAGTACTACCTCGGGTAATGGCGTTTTATCGCACACCAATTGCCGGGTTATATAATAGTTATATAACTTGTTATTACTGGTTTCCTTTAATAAACCCTTTGTTTTGGTAATGGTTACGCGCTCGCCGGGATTCAGGTCAACGCTGTTTTGCTTTTTGCTCACTTTTACAATACCAGTTTCTACAATCACTTCGGTTTTACCGTTACGGCTCTTTACATTGAATGACGTTCCAACTACCTTAACCGTTACATCATTCACTTTAATTATAAAAGGTTTTGTTTTATTGGGCGTAACTTTAAAAAAGGCCTCGCCCCGCAAACTCACCGGGCGAATGTTGCCGGTAAACAAATGAGGATAGACAATAGTTGAACGGGTGTTAAGCGTGATAACCGATCCATCTGGAAGGGTTTGCGTACGTACCTTGTTCTTACTGTCGATCCTTACAAACGACACCGAGCCATTATCATAGGTGTGGTTAAAGGTTAACCAAAGCACCGTGCATATTAAAATTACCGATGCCGCCAAACTTATCCACTGGGAGCGTTTTAATTTTTTGATAACAGCTTTGCGCGGTGCCGCCGGAGCGTTTTTAATTCGGTTTTGCAGGCGAACAAAAGCATCGTCCTTATCTACATTTCTTTCCGCCACCGGGCTTTGGTCCCATATCAGCTTAAAATCATTAAAAAGCTTGCGGTTGGTTTCACTGGCAGCAATCCATTCCTCAACCAGCAAAACTTCGGCGGGCGTAGCTTCGCCTGCCAGGTATTTTACCAGTACATCATCCTCTATATTTATATTGGCATTACTCATAATGCTACCATTTCATTAATAAAAGTAAAATAATCGGCAAAAATTCCGCCAGTTTCTGGCGCATCACCCGCAGGGCCTTACCCATCTGGTTCTCTACCGTTTTTATGGAAAGTCCCATGTGGTCGGCAATTTGCTGGTATTTAAGCTGCTCAAACCGGCTCAGCTGAAAAATAGTGCGGCATTGCTGCGGCAGCTCGCTCATAGCGGTATCAATACGTTGCTGCAGCTCGGCGGTCAGCACTTTTTTTGATGCCTGTTCCTCCTCGTCCTGCTGCAATTGTCCGGCATAATATACCCCGAATGATGCCTTTACCTTTTGATGTTTTAAATAGTTAAGGCTTTCGTTATGCACCGCGCGGTACAGGTAGGCTTTAAGCGAACCATCTGTTTTTAGCTGTTCGCGCTTTTCCCAGATACGGCAAAATACGTTTTGAACAATCTCTTCGGCCATTTCATCATCTTTTAAAAAAGTATAAGCATAGGCGTGCAGGCTTTTAAAATGCTCCTTAAATAGCCATTCAAATGCCTTTTCGCCGCCTTGTTTTAATAAACTGATGACCGTACTATCGCTATATTCCACTTTAAACGGGTGAAAGTTTACGCTAAAGATAGCTTGTTTGGCGGTGATATTCATGAACGGTGCGTGAAAAGCAACAGGTTAGGCCAGCTGAATTTGAATGGTATAAAACGAGTGGTGGATATCAACCTTACTGCAAACCCCATTGGTGTACGAGTAATAATTGTAATTGCCATCGGGCAGATCAATGCGGTACACGTGCGGCGAAACTTGCTTTACCTGTAAAAACTGCTGAAAATTATCGGAGTAAACCTGCGCGTTATCTCCAGGCTCCTGGCAATATAACAACATCAAATTTTGGCTGATATGCTTTTGATTCAGCTGCCCGCTTTTACCTTCGGCCAGGGTTTGGTAGCAATCGCCGCAGGCCTTGGTTTGGCGGTTGGCCTTTTCCTTGCCGTTAACGTTGCGGCAAACCCGCGAGCTGATGAGCTTGCCATTTTGAAAAAGCGACTCTTCATGAATATCAACCTTAATGCTCATGATAAAGCGCATTTTTACTTCGGACGTCATTTTAAGATACAGGTCATCGCCCGTGCGTTTCTGGTACAGATCCATGTGGCCAACCACTTTGCCGCTGTGCAAAACGTTGTATTTAACCAGTTGTTCCTGCGCCATCAGCCCCGAAGAAAAGCAAAGCAGGGCCAGCAGGGTGGCTGCTTTTTTTAACGGGTTAATAAAGGTTAATGCGGAAATGTTTCTATCCCTTAGGGCCGGGGCCAGGTATTTTTTAAAGAGCCAGATTAATAATGCGGGTATCATGGTGGTAAATCTTTAATAGCGTAAACAACTGTATGATTCTTATATACAGCTATTACAACATATTAAAGCTTTACCCCTATGTGATTTCATAATAATTACTAAGGTAGAAATAATAATCTACCAATTTGGTAGATTATTATTAAAAAAAGACTT
>Ga0193717_1001310_pt1 | contig 15340 bp, 14 predicted proteins | sample U2c2metaG_FD_145900 | JGI IMG/M metagenome (GOLD analysis project Ga0193717, IMG submission 145900) | Soil microbial communities from a riparian zone of the East river system, Colorado, United States - U2c2 | ecosystem: Environmental > Terrestrial > Soil > Riparian zone | place: USA: East River... | reverse complement strand
CCCCATCTATCTTCAGCTTTCCAGCCGCATAAATAGTATTTGTAAACAACTCACGTACAATTTGATTATCAACTGTAGGCCCCATGCAAATACTGGCCATTTTACCGTTAGGGAGATAAAAGGAGTTTTCAGGAGATGATGACGGGGAGGTAACTAACCAGCCTGACTTGGGATCCCGTACAAGGACGCTACTGTAGAACTCCGTTGCCCCTTTTAGTATCGGATAAATGCTTTTCAGGTATTTCTCATCTTCAGTAAATTGATAATGCTGCCATAAGTTATTGCAGAGCCACCCCGGCCCAACTTTAGTAAAACCCCAGTTGGCACTTTCTCCAGGTTCGGTAAAGCCCCAAACGTTGGCACAAACATGTGCAATCCAGCCATCTGCATTGTAATAAGCTTTTGCCGATCTTTCTCCGTTTTTCATTAAGCTGCGAACATATTCTGTTAACGGCAGGTCCAGTTCCGATAAATTGGCTACCTCTACAGGCCAGTGGCACATCTGGATATTGAGATCTAAATGATAATCACTGTTCCAGGGCGTTTGTACCTGATTAGCCCATAATCCCTGCAAATTAGGAGGCAGGAGACCAACCCGAATACTGCTGATCAATAAATACCTGCCAAATTGAAAAAACAGGGAGGCCAGTCCTGGGTCAGCTTTGGGATCTTTTTGAAAATCGAGCAGCCGCTGGTTGGTAGGTACATCGGTTTTCGCACCAGCACCAAGAGTTATATTTACGCGGCTAAATAATTTCCTATAATTAGTAATGTGTTGCTGCAATTGCTGATCATAACTTTTTGATTTGGCTGTGACCAGTATTTGCTCAAGTTGCCCTTTATAATTGGGGGCATGCCAGTTTGTTTTTGCGCTAACATACAGAAAAACCTCCGTTGCATTCTCAATTGCTAATTCATTCTTATCCATAATAAGGCGGCCGTCTTTTAAGGTAGCGCTTACCAGCCCGGCATATGCCATACCATCGCCTCCTTTGCCATCTTTTAACCGGCCTGAAATTTCAAGCTGATTACCGGATGCTTTAGTAATATAACGCTCAGGCCGGTCAATAGAAACACGAAAGTTTAATTGCCCTGGTTTATCAGCCACAATACGTATAACATCGACATAATCACCAAAACTGGTGAAATATTCTCGTGTGTAAGATACCCCGTTTATCTGGTAGCTGAAAGTAGCAACCGCATTTTCAAGGGACAGGCTACGCTTATAGTTTTGAACCTTCAGACTTGAGCTGTCCTTCCCGAAGTAATTGAACCGCAGGTGCAGATTAGCCAATAATTGATAACTTCCGAATGGGGTATTCGCACCTTCACCATTCCCTGAGCCCGCTCCCCTGCATATAAAATCTTTATTGATAATGACCTGCGCCTCATCGTTTTTCCCTTCAAAAATTAATCGTCTTACTTCCGGCAGTCTTTTATAGGCTCCATAATTATTGGCATCCTGTGGCGATCCTGACCAGAGCGTAATGTCATTTAACACTATGCCTTCGTTGAATACCCCTCCGTCAGGCATCATACCTAAACGGCCGTTCCCCAGGGGCAATGTTTCCTCCCATTGGCTTGCAGGTTTATCATACCATAACGTTAAATTTCTGTCCTGGCTCCAACCAACAGAGGACAGCATTGAGCACAGAGCAAAAAGAAACGTAAAGATATTTTTGTTTATTAAATTCATCATATGTTGTGAGCTTGGCTGATTTTTAGCATTAATTTTGGACAAAACATGTTTACCAACGGCTATAGCGTTGTATAACAGTTCACCTTTGGTACTGTTTATCTGGCGGCTATCTGATTGACGTAATCAACCGCGGCTTTCACATCCTTCGTGTTATTATCCATATTATGCTCACACTCCACTTCTATAATTCCTTTAAAACGCTGGCGTTTTAATTCCTTTACTATGCCTTCAAAATCAATAATTCCTGTGCCTGGAATTACGTCGTTATGCGCCTGATCAACGTCTTTTAGATGCAGGCCTATAATATGACCTTCTAAAATCTTAAGACACTTAACCGGATCAAGTCCGCTGTTTGTCCAATGTCCTATATCTGCGCAGGCACCAATATTAGGGTGTCCTTTAGCGATGGCCAGCACAGAATCCGGATGCCAGTAAGGGCTTGGTTTTACATGATCATGGATAGCTATTTTTATATGATAAACTCCCGCCAGGCTATCAATCATGTCCCATTGTTTTCTACCGGGCTCGCACACCAGGTATTGCAGATTGAGTTCACGGGCGAGCTCAAAATATTTTTTCCAGCCTTCCAGGTTATCTGATCCGCCTGCATACATAGATGCCATCACCAGGTGTTTTTCACGAAGCATTTTCTTCATTAAAGCGATGCTCTTTTTATCAAGGCCATCCATGGTAATGTCCCCAAAACCCTCACCTAATTTGTGGAAAGAAAACCCTTCGACATATTTTACACCACAACTATCTGCCAGATCCAGCGATTTTTTAAACGAATGGTGATTAAATGAATACAATGCAACGCCCATTTTAAAACCGGCCGATGAAAAAAGATTGCCCGGGTTATCAGGTTTAACTGGTTGATATTTGAAAGCCATTACAGCTGCTGCAAACAGAACTAAAAATGGGATAAGTTTGATATTTCTTTTCATGGATTTGATTTAATAATTATAGTTAAGACAGCATTCAATAATCCCATTATTAGGATATTCCACAGCTTATTTGATATGCTTATTTATCAGGCAAGGTAAAGGCAACATAAGCATCACTTGATTTGCCGCCCCATTTTGACCCGCCGCAGGCAATTACAATGTATTGTTTACCTCCGGCTTCATAAACAGCAGGCGTAGCAACGCCCGGAGCGGGAAGTTCTGTTTCCCATATTGTTTTGCCGGTTTTCTTATTTATCGCCCTAAACTTGCCATCTGCTGATGCACCGATGAAGATCAATCCGCCCGCAGTTACTACCGGCCCTCCATAGTTCTCGCGCCCGGTAGTTGGAATTCCTTTTTTCTTGAGTTCCTCAAACTCACCGAAGGGTACCTGCCAATGATATTTTCCGGTGGTAAGGTCAATTGCACTGATGGTACCCCAGGGCGGGCTTAAGGCTGGATAACCTTCTTTAGTAAGGAATTTATTATAGCCGGTAAAGCTATATGAAGGACGTGATTTATTATTATTTTTGATCGCTTTTCCTGTATACGGTTTTTCCTGTTCGGATTTCAAATTCAAAACAAAGGAGCCAATGGCCGTTTTTTCAGCTTTACTTAGCTGAGCAAATCCGGGCATCATTCTTCGCCCGGTAGATAACAGTTCGCTGAACTGGGCAAATTTATATTTCTTCTCTACTCCCATCAATGATGGATAATCTCCGGAACCCAAACGTTCCGGTCCATGACATCCCATACAATTTTTGTGGTACAGCACCACACCTGCCTGCAGGTTAGACATTGATTTTTTATTATCAGATTTTTCTTTGACCAGTTTTAGTACCCAGGCCATTTCGTTTGCATTTACATAAAGTATGTTTGTTTCCGGATCAACCGCCGGACCGCCCCACTCACCCCCGCCGTCATATCCGGGTAAAATGATAGTTCCTTTTTCCGTTGGCGGTGTAAAAATCCCCTGCGAACGGTAAGTTTTAAAACGTTTTTTGACATCCTGGTAAGAAGAATCACCAACAACTGTGTTCAAATCCTTTTCGGTCATGATCTGTCTTACAAAAGGTTTCGGTAAAACAGGAAAAGGTTGTGTCGCATTCAATTTCTCCCCTAATGCGGCGTTGTTTGTCGGGACTCGTCTCTCTTTTATTGGAAAAAGAGGTTTACCTGTCACACGGTCAAAAACAAAAACGAAACCGGATTTTGTCGTTTGTACAACTGCGTCGATCTTCTTCCCGTCCCTCGGAATAGTTACAAGAACCGGGGCACTGGATATATCCATGTCCCATACGTCATGATGCACCGTTTGAAAGTGCCATTTCAGTTTTCCTGTGGCTGCGTCCAGCGCCAGCAGACAATTTCCAAACAAGCCTTTTCCCCATCGATCCCCGCCATAAAAGTCATTTGTAGGGCTTCCTACCCCGGCAAATAGGAGGCCCCTCTTACTATCAAGGCTAAATCCTGACCAGGCATTGGTGGATCCCATTCGCTTGTAGGCCGTTTTATCGTCCCAAGTCGAGTATCCGGCTTCTCCCGGGTAGGGAATGGTATGAAATATCCATTTTTGCTTTCCTGTTCTGACATCAAAACCACGGATATGCCCGGGCGTCGTTTCACTAACCAAACCACTGGTAATGAACAGATCTTTATAGATAATCACTGGCGCAGTTGGCGAAATAGATACATCCTTTGGGTCCCTGCCGAGCCCCTTTCTCAAATCCACGCCACCGTTTACCCCAAAACCTGGAATAAGTTTACCTGTTCCGGCATTAACGGCGAAGGCTATTGGACCAACTGTATAAATTATTCGCCTGTCATCTCCGTCTGCCCAGTATGCTACGCCTCTATTCATATTGACACTGTTTCTGGCCCATGTCTTATTACCACTGGTATCAGCAGGATCAAAATGCCATTTTTCTTTGCCGGTAGCAGCATCGACAGCGAAAAGCTTAAGTCGTGGTGACACCCCAAACAAGGTATTATTAACGATGATCGGGTTACTTTCCATCGGGCCATATTTAGACTGGTCTTCATTTTCGGAATGGTACACCCAGGCTATCTTTAGCTGATTAACGTTCGTCGTATCGACCTGTTTAAGATCCGAATACTTGATATTGTCTCCGCTGCCCCCATAAATTTTCCAGTCTGCGTACTTCTTTTGCGAAAGATATGCCGCTGATGTTAGCATTGCCACGGAAAAAATTACTGGGAGTAATAGTTTGGTTCTTTTGATTATCATCTTACTTTAAATAACATTTGCCTTCTTTATATAAGGACATATGGTTTTGCTATCAGTCGATACGATTCTGAATTTTTGAAGCTCCTGTTTAAATAATTGGCATTCAAAAATAATAAGTAATAAGGGGGTGAAAAAGTACATAATTTGCTATTTTTGATACAGTATTTACATTTTATTAAGAAAAACAACAATATTTACATTTGTAAAAGTTGGCCAGAACAGCCCGATGAAAAAAATACTAAGGGATCTGAAAAATCCTGATAATTCCAGCTTTATAGTTAAAGAAGAAATTGCTTCACAGTTTGCGGCCCCGTTTCATTTTCATCAGGGATATGAATTTACCTACATAGTTAAAGGGCATGGCAAGTTTTATGGTGGTGACAGTATATTGAATTTTACTGACGGTGATTTATACTTGTTTGGAATTGGTTTCCCGCATTATTTCATCAATGACAAGACATTTGTAAAATCCGGAGAAATAGCACATTCTATCATCATTCAATTTGGCGAGAATTTTTTAGGGGGAGAATTTTATCTGAAGCCGGAATTTTCTGGTGTTAGAGCATTATTAAAAACGGCATACTTAGGTATAAAGGTGATCAAACCCAGCCTCCAATTAAAGAAACTTCTTCTTGATGCACCAAAAAACGCAGGACTAAAAGGGCTTATCATCTTATTACGCATAATGGAGATGGTTTCATCATTAAAAAAAGAAGAATTAACCATAGTTAGTTCCGAAGTATTTGAGAATTCAATTATTACTAATAAAAAAGAGAATAAGTTGGATGAGGTTTACCAATATGTACTAAAGAACTTTAAAGAGCAGATTACTACTCAAAAAGCCTCTTCGCTGGCTTTTATGAATGAATCCGCTTTTTGCCGGTATTTTAAACGCCGTACAAATAAAACTTTATCGCAATTTGTAAACCACACTCGCGTAACCCACGCTATGCACTTATTGGCGGAAGAAGACATGAGTATTTCTAAAGTTTGTTTCGAATGCGGATTCGCCAATCTATCCTATTTTAACAGGCAATTCAAAGCTGTTACCAGGAAGACGCCCTATGCCTATCGGAAAGAGTTTTCCTGAAGCTATTAATACCGTTTAACGCTGACATAGCTTCAATCCTATTTACCGAAACAATTATTCATTGAAAACTTATATTGAACCGGACTTTGGCCCGACTGTTCTTTGAATACATAACAAAAATGGCAATTTAATTACAATTCCTAACGATAATGACACCACATTAAATGCTGATCGCGCCCGTATAGTGACTTGGGCGGCGGCCAATGGCTGGATATTCAGAGGATACAACTATAATGACGAGGCCGACCACTTGAGGCAAATAAAAGAAGTCTGTTCAAACCAATCAACTGGATATTTTAGATTGCTTATGCCATGGCAACCCTCTTTTTTTGATGGAACACAATCGCCTGGAGAAATTTATGATTAAGCCTCCAACTTATAACCTGAGGTGATCGTTTTTTCAAAAACAACGCAAAACAACACAATAATAACCAGTTCCCTGATGAACAGGCAGATAAAAATATCCACTTTTCCGAAGGATTCACCATAAAAAGCCCAGCTGCAGACATCATTAGCCTGATTAAGTTCAGGCCGGACAACAAGCAAAAGCTCACATCCAGGCAACCTACGGCCAATTTAAGGAACCGGCGATAACTAACTGCTTTAAAGACAGAAGTCAACAATTTGGATAGTATTGCGGAGATCATTGGGATCGGCATTGATTTAAAAATGATCAGGCAGGCTTGCCCGCCTGATCCGTTAACTTAATTTAAGGCTGCCACCCACTCATCGGTGGTTAATACCTCGCCAGACGAAGGGAATATCTTTTTGACCAGGAAATCATGCACTTCCGGTTCCGGGTCGGCGCAGGCATCGCTGAGTATGGTCATGCGGTAATCACGGTCGGATGCTTCCAGCAACGTGCTTAATACCACACCCGATGTTGAAAATCCGGACAAGACCAGTGACTCCGCTTTATGGGCGCGCAGGATAATCTCCAGGTCGCTGCCGGCAAAGGCGCTTACCCGTTTCTTGCTAACGATAATATCGGTTGGTAAGGGTTCGATAGCCGGATGTACGGCGGTGCCTTCATGCGCATGGGTGAACATCACTTTACTTTCTTTGATGGTGGCGAACCGCCTGTGTTCGAGATGAATTTCAGGATGGCCTTCGCGAAACGCAAGCGTTACATAAACTACAGTAACGCCTGCTTTGCGGGCGCTTACAATGGCTTTTTCGATTGTGGTCAATAGTGGTTCCGGGTCTGGCAGGTAGCCCATCATCGCTTTCTGGATGTCCATCACCAGGAGGACGGTTTTACTGTTTTTTGGGTTGTTAGTCATGATTATAAATTATATGGTTACTTCTAAATCGATCTCTATTTTTCGGCGCTTAAAAAACAGGGGCAGCAGGAACACGACGATCAGTACGCAGGCGACCAGCGAAAAGACCGCCAGCGAATGCAAACCTGCATCGGTAGCCCCGGCTTTAAACTGGTGCTTCAGGCTGGAACCGGCCAGGATAGCACCGATATAACCCACCGTACGAAATAAGCCGAAGCATACACCTACCTGGTCGTCAGGGGCCTCGGCATACAAAGTGGCCTGGTTGGATACGGTAAGAATCCCTAAAGCTGCCCCGATGATCACAGTGATACTCACAATAAAATACACAGGCGAGGCGGTATTTAACAGGAAGATGCCTATAGTTGCCACGATAATGCAAAGCACTCCTGTGCTCAGCAGGAGTTTGTAATTTTTATTTTTGGCGATCAGTAAACTCAACGCCATTGCGGTAAGTGAGAAAGGCAGCATAATCAGCCCGACGCTTGACGGATTGATATGTTTGGACTGCTCCATCCATTGCGGCAGGCCGTAGAGCACCAGGTAAATGATAAAGTTGATACCGATCTGCCGCAGGAAGGTTGTATTTAAAAGCAAATTCAGGCTCAGTATTTTGATATCGATAAAGGGTTTAGGATGCCGGAGTTCAACAACTATTAATAAGATCAAAAGGATAACAGCGGAAGGGATTTTTAAATATAAATGGGTTGGATAAAGCAATGCCATTAAAAAAGCGAACAGGAAGGCGCAAAAGATCAGCAGTCCCAAAGGGTCCAGGTCTTTAAAAATTTGCAGGGCTGTTTGTGTATTTTTTTTCTTTTCCGTTTTTTCAGCGCCTTTTTTCGGAATGGAGAGTAACAAGCCGGTTAGCACTAATGGGATATTGATAAAAAATATGCCTTTCCAGCCAAAGCTTTCCAGCAGGATCCCCCCGAGGAACGGCCCGAATACCAACGAAACCTGACTCGCGATAGCGATCATACTTAGCGTAAGGCCCGGTACATCCATGTTCAATGCATTGTATCGTTGCCTGATCAGCGTCATGGAGGACGGATAAGCCGCCGAACTGCCCAAGCCTAATAGCATGCGCGATACGATCAGCCAGCCAAAGCTTTGCGCGCACACGCCCACAATACCGGATAACAGGATCAACAGGAAACCAAACAGGTTGATCTTGCCCGGGTTAAATACATCACAAAGACGGCCCATTAAGGGTTGGCCAATGGCCGAAGTAAAGTAAAGCGGGATAATGAGCAGCGCACCTGCGCCGGGCTCTTGTTTAAAGGCCATGACAATGGTCAGCACGGCTGTAGCCAGCATCGTCGAGTTCAGCGGGTTAAGCATATTGCCCAATATTAGTGGCGCCAGGAACCGGGCCAGTCCTTTATCATTTTTGTTTTTCATATTATCAAAATTACTTTACAAAGTTACTTTGATATTTTTAATTACCAAAGTAACTTTGATAATTCTTTCTTAACTTTACAGCTTATGAATAAAACGATGGTCACTGAACAGGATAAAGAAGTAGCTCATAGTATTCGCGATCTGGTTACCCGGATGAACCGAAGGCTCAGGAAGCAGATCAGCAACCCCGAACAGCTATCGGTTGCAGAACTCAATGTCATACAGCTGCTTGCAGATAGCCAGCAATTACTACCGTCGGAGCTTTGCACGCAGCTGAACTTATCATCACAATATGTATCACAGGTACTTAATAAGCTCACGGAGTTGGGCTATATCTCCCGGAAAGCCGCGTCATCGGATAAAAGAAAGTCCTATGCGGTCATTACCGCAAAAGGCAGCAAGTGGCTAACGGACAGCCGTGAAGAAAGGGAGGAATGGCTGGCTATGGCAATCTCAAAACAATATTCGACTACAGATAAATTTCTCATTCAAAAGGTGGTAGAGCTACTGGCGGTGCTACCGGAACTATAAGCGGATAGCCAGGATTTACACTGAAATAAAAATATAATTGTCACCCGATTACTATAAAGACACTGTATAAAGCGATTGTAACAAAGAAAACTCTTTTTGCTTAACGTACCAATCGTTCAAAGCGAGAGAAGCCCGTACTTTTTGTTTTAGCGCTTATTTGTTAAAGGAATACCGGAATCGCTGGTTTGTTTTGGGAGTGCCGCATAAAAACAGGGGACATTTGTTGAACCTGGCCCTCGACAGGATACAGTCCATCGAAGAGCATGACGAAAAATATAAGGTGAATAGAATAATCGATCTGGCCACTTATTATAATGACATAACAGGCGGCACCAAATCTCCAGGGCAACGTGATTGTGAAGGGGTATTTTGGATAGATAATACCAATGCACCTTATGTAATTACCAAGCCGTTACACCATACTCAAAAACTATTAGGCGAAGAAAATGATGGCAAGGTTTTCAGTATAAAAGTAATTCTTAACTTCGAACTGGAGCGGGAGCTATTGGGATTTGGTACAAAAATAAAAGTGCTTCGGCCAAGGATTTTGGTAAAACAAAACAAACAACGACTGTCTAAAACACTGGATCATTACGATACAGAGAACATAAAACTATCAGCTAATAACTTAATTCTGAATAACACAATGAATGAAAAAGATACGGTAAGCATCAGCAAATTTTTAAGCCTGGTGCTGAGGCATCAGCCACAATTAATTGGAATTGAACTGGACGAGCAAGGCTGGGTAAATGTAGATGAATTATTGAAGCAGGCTAATGTACACGGTAATAACTTAGATATGGAGCTATTAAGCCATGTGGTTGAAACCAATAGTAAAAAACGCTTTGCTTTTGATCAAAACAGACAGCGGATCCGCGCCAGTCAAGGACATTCGGTTGAGGTAGAGTTAGGTTATCAGCCACAAATGCCGCCCGAAATTTTATATCACGGAACCGGCGAAAAATCGGTGACTGCTATTCAAGAAAGTGGTCTTGAAAAACGAAGTCGCCAACATGTACACTTAAGCCGGGATATAGAAACGGCAATTCAGGTAGGAAGCAGGCATGGCAAGCCGGCAGTGTTTAACGTGCTTGCCGGTGAAATGCATAAAAATGGATGTGTATTCTACTTGTCGGAAAATAAGGTTTGGCTAACTGATAAGGTGCCCGTCCAGTTTTTGAGATTGGCAGAATAAATATTAAAAATTATCATAAAGATTCACAGATCAGCTCTGCTAAACTTCTTACTTCCACAAATTCATCGTTGATATACTGCGTGTTAACATGCGAGTCTGTACAGATCAATTTTTTAATTAATCCGCTGTTTTTTAATTTGTTGATGCCATCGTTTACAAATAAACCGTGTGTGGTAATTACATAAATATCGCCCGCACCTGCATTTTTATAGGTTTTAGCCGCGTTGATGATGCTGCCGCCTGAGCGAATCATATCATCGTAAATCATAACGGTTTTACCGTCCACGTCAGCATTGATGGCACTTACTTCGGTATGATCGCCTTTTAAACGACGCTTTAAGATAAAAGCGGCGTTTACCCCCAGATCGTTGGCTAATGATTCTACCCATTTGGCCCTCCCTGCATCGGTACTGGCCATTACAAAATTATTGCCGCCAAATTCACGTGCGGCTGCAATAACGATATCCTTGCAATAAACATGTACCGGGTATAGGTCGTGTTCAAAATAATACTGAATACCTTCGGAGTGCAGATCAAATAGCAAAACTTTATTGCCCCGGTTTGATTTCGGAATACTCGATAGTAAGCGCGCCCTGGTTTTGGCCGTCACAATTTCGCCAGGCATTACGGCGCGTTCCATAGTGGAATAGCCAAAATAGGGAATAACCAGCGTCAGAGAATTTGCTCCATAACTTACCAGCGAGGATGCCAGGTCATACAGTTCAAGCGTCGCCTGGTCGGTTACGGTGCCGCCAATCAGCACCACATCCCGGTTGTCTATAGGTGAAATAATACGCTGATAGCGTTCGCCATCTGTAAAATGGTTTACTTCCAGTTCGCCTTTTTCAAAGTTACCGCAAGCCAATACCTTTTCGGCAAGGTATTCATAGTCTTTTATGGCAAATAATAGCTTTTTCATTTTTAATTTAGTTGGCATTTACATTGGCTTTCACCTGTTCAAAACTAATAGTATTGATCAGCTTACCATTTTCAAATACGGTTTGCAGTTCATCAGCTAATTCCAAATGCTCCTGCTGATTTACGGTTTTAAAGATGCCGTTTATTTTTACCAATTTTAAACGGCCGCCTTTGCTCTTTTTAAAGCTTGGGGTGATATTGCCGTTTGCATCCATTTCTGCCGGACTTTTAGCTACTGCCACTTCCTTTCCGTTGATAATAGCACTGCTGCATTTCAACGCAAATTTTTGCGTATCGCGATCAACCTTTTGCAGTAAAGCACCACCCATTCCCAATGCCAGATTTTCAGCGCTGATGCCATTTTCCTTTAATGCTTTGTAAATACTTTTGATCCCGGCATAATTTACGCCATCACCCTGTATCACCCTTACCTGCGGTGGCAATACTTTATAACCTTTAGCATTGGTGATGTAACCAAACTTGCTAAACAATATCTCAAATATTTTAAGCAGCGTCATAACCGGATCGCCACTATCAGGGCGGATCACGAGGGTGCCCCGGCGGTTCAGGATTTCATCGCGGAGTTCACTTCCCCAGTATTCGTCACAGGCTTTAAAAATGTTAAAACTATCAGATACGCAGGCTATGGTACCGGTGGGGAAGGTTCTGATGACGTGTTTAAAAGTTTCCAGCTCACCCTCGCGGCCCAGCAGGGTGCAAATACTGTGTTCCGTTGCCGGAATGCTTAAACCGTAAACCTTTTGGGCGTCATAGTAATTGAGCCAAATTATCGCTGCCGCTAAAGCTGAGTAAATGTGCCGCGCCACCAATTTTAGCACTCTCTACACTGCTTACGCCACGAAAGCCAAAGTCATTCAATACAAAGTCCATTCCGGCTTCGGCACTTTCAGTAGCAGTTTCACTATAATATTGTTTAACCACTTTCCTGATCTGGTTACTTAGGGTAGCTACAGTGCATGGATACCATACCTGCATCAGCAATGTTTCCAAAAAGTTGGTGAGCCAGTAGCATTCAGGGTCGGTATTTTCAATGGTCATCAGCACATTACCTGTCGGCACGGCGGTACCCTCGGCAACGGCCTTTATTTTTACGGGCAATTGACCATTGTACTTATCCAAAATGTATTGAAATTTAGATTTGCCGAACACATCATCACGGCCAAATACCTGTTGCAAAAAGCCGTCAGCTTCGTTCAGGTCTTGTTGGGTAAAAGCTGGCCCTTGCAGGTATTCTTTTAGAAAATATTGTAGACCAAAGAAGATGGTCTCATCAAACAAACCTCCGCGGCTTTCCAGGTAACTGTAAATTTGCGTAGTACCAGGATAGTAAAATTTATAGTGGGCGTATTTATAGGCATCGGCCAAAAGGATCAAATTCTCACGTTTCATGGCTTTCAGTTTTTAAGGTATTTGGTAGTTATGAAGTTGAATATTTCCAAATGCTCGCCGCTAATCGTGTCGTTGTCTGCCATCTGTGGAAGATCAACTACCGGGAACCAGTCCAAATCAATAATATCATCCTGGGCGGCTGGTAAGCCGCTGATATAATCACAGCTGAATAACAGCGTAATGATCTTATCTGCCTCGTTGCGGTAGCGCCAGTCATTTATTTTTCGGGATGTTTCATATATCATTTCACCAATCTGCAATTCACCGCATTCTTCCATCAGTTCGCGTTTGGCAGTGCCCTCATAATTCTCATCCTCCGGATCGGCAAAGCCGCCTATAAAGCGCCATTTGTTATTGATTGCCTTTTTGCCCAGGAGGATCTCTGTTTTATTATTCCTGAACAAGGCGACATCCACTGTCGGGTAAACTTTGGTGTATTGGTTATAGTAAGCGTATAAAATACCGGCACGAAAATCATTGGAGTCAAATACTTTATCGGCATATTGTTTACGCAGTTCCGTAGCGTTATAGTCACCATGCTCAGGTAATTCTACGGTTTCAAACCTGCCGGAATAATAAGGAATAAAACTGTCACGGCTTCCAAATAAGCAGAATTGCTCGGTCGGAAAAACGCTTTTTAACAGGTTATCAATACTTTCAGACCATGTTTTGTCGCTCGGGTGATCACTTATAGGAAGCACGATCACTTCGGGATAATCCTTTTTGATCATCTTTTCGCGGGTGTAATAATCATATGGGTTTTTACGGCTGCCCATTACCGGGCTTACGCCCAACAACATGATCAGCTTGGCATAATTTTCTTTTACCATGCTGATTAATTGCTTATGCCCTTCGTGCAGGTATGGAGTTTGAAAGCGGGCGATTATAACAGCTGTTTTCATATTTATATTTGCGTTAATTATACGCAAATATAAATATGCGTTTTAAATACGCAAATTATTTTTTTATTTATTTTGATTTACGGTGACTTATAGCTCGAAGTTGATGCCTTCTTTTTGCAGCTGGAAGTATTTTTTTTCATTAAAACGGAAAAGATTGCCCGGACGACCGGCGCCATCCAATGATTGCTTTTCGTCTGTTTCCTCCAGGAAACCAAATTTAATAACCTTCTTTTTAAAGTTGCGGCGGTCAATCGGGCGGTCAAGCACGGCCATATACAATTTTTCCAGTTCAGAGAACGGGAATTTCTCCTCCAGCAATTCAAAACCTACCGGCTGATAAAGCATTTTGCTTTTTAAACGTTCATGTGCTATGGATAAGATCTCCTGATGATCAAAAGCTAATTTCGGTAGCTTTTTGATATTGAACCATGCCACATCTCCGGCATCCGTATCGGCATGGAGTTCAAAGGCATCCGGTTTAACTAAACCATAATAAGTAATAGATATTACCCGGTTACGCGGGTCGCGCCCTGGTTTACCAAAGCTGTATAGCTGCTCTAAATAATTAATGTTAATGCCGGTTTCTTCTTTTAACTCGCGCTGAATAGCATCTTCCAGCGATTCATTATCACCAACCAGCCCACCGGGTAGGGCCCAATTATCTTTAAAAGGCTTGATATTACGCTTAATGAGCAGTACAGATAATCCTTCTTTTGAAGTATATCCAAATACTACAGCATCGACAGCTACTTTGATATTTTGCAGGACCGGCATGTTGCAAAGTTATCAATAAGGTTAATGCAGGCAAATGTTGAATCGTTCAAATCTGCTTCTGAGCGGATTGCCGCACTTGTGCAGCTTGTAACAAAACCTTCAGATCATCGTCTAATGACTAAATATTGACTTCTACAGATGAGCAAAAAAGAATCATTTTCCATCAGCGGCGAGGCCTTACTGGGAAAAGTAAAAGAACTGGTCCATGAGGGTAATGTCAGCCGGATCACGATTAACGACAAGAGCGGTAAGGAACTAATGAGTTTTCCTTTAAGTGTGGGCGTACTGGGTGTGATACTGGCGCCGGTATTCGCGGCCGTAGGTACCCTGGCTGCCCTGGTGACGGAATGTACGATCACCGTGGAAAGAGAAGACCATGATACAGAGAAAGGCATTGAGCCTGTTGATTAGGAGGGCAAAACTTCTTGTAAATTAGAAATGATTAAAAAGGCGAATTACTCAGCAATAGCTGAGCAATTAAAGACGTATTTAGCCATAACTATTATATGCATATACCTACTGATGACTGATTACAAAAACAAAGTGATGGAATTAGCAACACCAGAAAATTAGAACGGTTAATCTCGTCGTTTTCTTTTTTTGAAAAGCCATCCGCAGGTTTTATCGGTATGAATAATACCTACGGATGGATGCTGTTGTTTTCTCATTATAAATCAATAGGTGAAGTCCAAAACCGGTTCATACGTCAAATTTAAAAGTCCATAGACGCATCGCACCAAAATATATGAGATCTGATTTTCAAATGTGTAAAACCTATTGATATTTCCCCCCTAATCAGGATTATACTCAATAATAATTTCATTCTTTAGACAAAACGAATCAGTCATCCCCATCTTTAACCGGGGATACTTTCACAAAGGCGCTCCTCCGCGGTTCCGGCATCCGGCTTTGCGACCCTTTTATCGCTTTCCAGACCAGTAT
>Ga0193717_1001309_pt1 | contig 15340 bp, 13 predicted proteins | sample U2c2metaG_FD_145900 | JGI IMG/M metagenome (GOLD analysis project Ga0193717, IMG submission 145900) | Soil microbial communities from a riparian zone of the East river system, Colorado, United States - U2c2 | ecosystem: Environmental > Terrestrial > Soil > Riparian zone | place: USA: East River... | reverse complement strand
TCATGACGGCATCGGCATTGGCCGGGGTTCGCTTGAATCGCGCGAGCTGCCAGTCGCCACCCGCTTCGAACACGAAGCCGACCAGCCACACGGAAACGCCGAGGTAATCGAGGACGCCGAGCGGTGCATTGCTCGCGAACACTCCGAGCAGCGGCAGCGAAATGATCCAGGCGAGCACGGCCTGCAGCCAGAACACCAGATACAGGCTCTTGAAGGCGAAGCGCGGCTCGTTGCGCTCGCGGATCGCCTGGTAGCGCCGGTCTTCGCCCTTTCCGATGTTGCGCAAGGTGACGTAGAACGACAGACGCGCCGCCCAGATGGCCAACAGCCACAACACGAATGCGAGCCGCGGCGCGCGCGGATCCGTGCCGAGCGCGTAGATGACTCCGGCGGCGAACAACATCAGGCTCCACAGCGAATCGACGATGGAGACGTTGCGCAACCGCAGCGACAACAGCCAGGTGACCGTGGCGGCGACCAGCAGCACCGGCAGCGCCGAGAGCCACAGTTCGAAATTGAAACCGCTCACAACAAATCCTTGAGCCGGAACCAGAGCATCGCGAGCACCAGCGCCGGACGGCGGAAATACGTGCCGCCCGGAAAGTCGCGATGCGGGATCTTCGCAAACACGTCGAAGCGGCTGGCGGACCCCGCCATGGCCTCGGCCACCAGTTTCCCCGCGATGCCGGACAGCACCATGCCGTGGCCGGAAAACCCCTGCAGGAAATAGACGTTCGGCGCGAGACGCCCGAAATGCGGCGCGCGGTTCGGCGTGATGTCGACGTAGCCGCCCCAGGCGTATTCGATGCGTGGATTCAGTTTGGGGAACACGCGCGCGATGCGCGCACGCAGCACGCGCGCGGAATCGAAGGGATCAACCCCGGAGTAACTCACGCGGCCGCCGAACAGCAGGCGGTGATCCGCGGAGCGCCGGAAATAGTCGAGCACCCAGTTGATGTCCGCCACGGCCGCGTTGTTGGTGATCAACGCGCGGGCGCGCTCTTCTCCCAGCACTTCGGTCGCCGCGATGTACGTGCCGACCGACATGAGCTTGCGGGCCAGCGGCGGCACCAGCCGCCCTAACAACGCATTGCCGGCGATCAGCAGGTGACGCGCGCGGACGGTGCCGGATTCGGTGTGCGCCAGGGTGTCGCCATCGGCGCTGGCGGCGAGCTCGAGCTTCGTCACCCAGGAATTCTCGAAGATGCGCACGCCGGCACGCGCCGCGGCCTGCCCCAGCCCAAGCGTGTACTTGTAAGGATGCAGGTGACCGCCGTTGGCGTCGTAGAGGCCGGTGGTGTAGCGGTCGCTGGGCACGATGCCGCGCAGCTCCTCGTGGCTCACCAGCCGCACGCTACGGTAGTTGTATTTCGTGTGCAGCGACTCGACCTCTGCGCGCAGTTCGGCGTCGTGACGCGCCTTCACGCCGACGTGCATGTGGCCGGCCACGTAATCGCAGTCGATGGAATGCCGGGCGATGAGCTCGCGTTGCAGCTTCATGCCCTCGAGCGCGATGTCCCACATGAAGCGCGCGTCGGAAGCGCCCACGAGCTTCTCGAGTTTTTCCTGGCCGCTGGCATAACCGAAGATGATCTGGCCGCCGCTGCGTCCGGAGCCGCCGAACCCCAGATGTTTGGCTTCGAGCAGCGCGACGCTGAAGCCGCGCTCGATGAGATGCAGCGCCGCGGAAAGGCCGGAGATTCCGCCACCCACGATGCACACGTCCGCGCGCGTCTCGCCGCGCAGCGGCGCGTGCGGCGGCGGCGGCGGTGTTGTCGCGAAGTAGAAATTTTGTTCGTTGCCGCGGGTCATCGTCCTTCCGGAGGGGGCCTGCGGCCTACAGCGGCCCCAAGTAGCGCGCGATTTCCAGCGGCGTGATGTGGGAGTTGAACTCCTGAGCCTCGGCGCGCTTCACCGTGGAATAGAGGTGCGTGAACTTGTCGCCGAACGTTTCGCGCGCGAACGCGCTCGCGGCGAAACGTTCGATGGCCGCGGGCCAGTTCGTCGGCAAAAGATCACCATCCTGAAGGTAGGCGTTGCCGGTCAGCACCGCGGGCGGCTCGATCTTGTTTGCGAGGCCGTGCAACATGCCGGCTAGAATCCACGTGAGCACCAGGTAAGGATTCGCATCCGCGCCGGCCAGCCGGTGCTCGATGCGCAGGTTGTTGGCGTCGGAGGCAGGCACGCGAATCGCCGAGCCGCGATTGTTGATGGACCAGGTGGGATGCAGCGGCACGTACGCCTCGGAGCGGAAGCGGCGATACGAATTCGGTCCGGGCGCGCACAGCGCCATGCCGTCGGCGAGCGTCGTCAGCGTTCCGCCGATCACGTAGCGCAGCGGCGTGCTTTCCAGCGGATTCGCCGCCGCGAAGATGTTGCGGCCCTCGGCGTCGAGCAGGCTGACGTGAATGTGCAGTCCGCTTCCGGCCATGTCGCGGTAAGGCTTCGGTAGAAAGGTGGCTTCGCAGCCATGCGCTCGCGCGACGCTCTTCACCGCTCGCTTGAAGCGCAGCGCCTGGTCGCAGACGCGCACCGAGTCCGGCGAGTGCGCAAGATTCACTTCGTACTGGCCTGGACCGTATTCCGCGAGCGCCGAGGTCGTGGGCACGTCCTGCAGGCGGCAGACGCGATCGATCTCCGCCAGCAGCGGCGAATACTCGTTGAGATCCGTCATCGAATTGATCTGCGTACGGTATTCGCGCCGGCCCGTTTGGGGACCGCGCGGCGGCTGTGGCTGGCCGTGCGCGTCGCGCTCGACGTCGACCAGATAGAACTCGTATTCGATCGCCACCACCGGCGTGAGCGACATTCGTGCGAAACGCGCCAGCACATTGGCCAGCAGGTGACGCGGATCGCCGAAGAACGGCGTGCCGTCTTGTTCGTGCATCGTGAGCTGCACCTGCGCGATACCGTCTTTCGTCCAGGGCACCGGCACCAGCGTGCCTGGAATCGGCATGCACGGACGATCGGCATCGCCATCGGAAAATCCCAGACCCGAGTCTTCGATGGTGCCGCCTTCGATATCGAGCGCGTACATCGAGCCGGGCAGGGGCATGCCACGCGCGAACACACCGGCAATGCCGGCGCGATCGATGCGCTTGCCGCGCTCGATCGTATTGAGATCGTTCACGAACGCATCGAAGAAGCGAACCTCCGGGTGGTCGGCCAGGAAGCGCTCGAGGTCAAGTTCAGCGGCGCGGGTCATGGTTCGTTGTCTATTATTTTCGACACCGGGAGGTGCCCAGGCGCTGCAGCATATGCCGGTGCGGCACACGCCGGCAAACGGGCCAAACGGCCGAATTGCCCCATTCGCAGGCTGCGCAGAGCCACGCATCGGCTCGCCCGGGACCCCGTCCGCTGTGGTCTAATGACGTCCCTCGCCCTGGTCGCAGGTGCGGTTCCGTAAAAGATAATAGACAGCGCCCGGGCCTGCGGCCCGCGTGAAAGCGTATGGCTAGCTCGACTCATTTTTTCAAGAGACCCGTAATTGGTATCCCGTCCGATCGACGCATGATCGGTCCACATCCGTTTCATGCGGTCGGCGAGAAGTACATCGCGGCCATCGTTCAGGCCGCGGATTGCCTGCCGCTGCTGATTCCAGTGCTCGAGTCACCGCTCGACGTCACCGAGATCCTGGCGCGTGTCGATGGCATTTTCTTCCCGGGCAGTCCGTCGAACGTGGAACCGGTGAGGTATGCCGGCCCGGAGAGTGCGCCAGGCACTTTGCACGATCCGCATCGCGACGCGACCACGTTGTCGCTCATCCCGCGTGCGGTGGCGGATGGCGTTCCGGTTCTGGGTGTTTGCCGCGGGTTCCAGGAGATGAACGTGGCGATGGGTGGCACCTTGCATCAGCGGGTGCACGAGATCGAGGGACTCGCCGACCATCGCGAGGACAAGGAACAGCCGCTCGAAGTGCAGTACGGGCCGGCGCACGAGGTGGTGCTGGAGCCGGGCTCCGTGCTTCGCGGGCTCGCCGGGCAGGAGCGCATCCGCGTGAATTCACTGCACTGGCAGGGCGTGGACCGGCTCGGGCCCGATCTGGCGGTCGAGGCGCGCGCCACCGACGGGCTGGTCGAGGCCTTTCGCGTGCCGTCGGCGCCGGCGTTCGCGCTCGCGGTGCAGTGGCACCCGGAGTGGCAGGTGATGAGCAATCCGTTTTCGAAGGCGCTGTTCGCCGAGTTCGGCAAAGCGGCGCGTAACAGGACAAAAGTAGTTAGGTAGCCCCCATGGCAAACGAAATCAGACAGTTCCTCCGCGACCACGGCATTTCCGAAGTCGAGGCCATCATCCCGGACATGGCGGGCATCGCGCGCGGCAAGATCATGCCGGCGGAGAAATTCGCCGAAGACGAGGGCATGCGCCTGCCGGAGAGCATCTTTCTGCAGACCGTGACCGGCGACTATCCGCCCGACACCGACAAGGCCATGAGCCCGGCCGAGATCGACATCATCCTCAAGGCCGACCCGAAGACCGTGCGGCGTGTTCCCTGGGCGGCCGAGCCCACCGCGCAGGTGATCCACGACTGCTTCTATTCGGATGGCCGGCGCGTCGGCATGGCGCCGCGCGGCGTGCTGCGCCACATCCTCGAGATGTACGCCAACCGCGGCTGGGAGCCGGTGGTGGCGCCCGAGCTCGAGTTCTACCTGGTCGAGCCCAATATCGACGCCGACTATCCACTCAAGCCGCCGGTGGGCCGCTCCGGCCGCGCCGAGCCCGGCCGGCAGAGCTACAGCATCGCGGCGGTCAACGAGTTCGACCCGCTGTTCGACGACATGTACCAGTTCTGCGAAGACCAGGACATCGAGATCGACACGCTGATCCACGAAGACGGCGCCGCGCAGATGGAAATCAACCTGCTGCACGGCAATGCGCTCGACCTGGCCGACCAGGCGTTCCTGTTCAAGCGCACGGCGCGCGAGGCCGCGCTGCGCCACAAGATGTACGCCACGTTCATGGCCAAGCCGCATGCCAAGGAGCCGGGCAGCGCCATGCACATTCACCAGAGCATTGTCGACACCAAGACGCGCAAGAACATTTTTTCGAATGGCGACGGCACGCCGACGGCGCTGTTTTTCTCGCACATCGCCGGCATGCAGAAATATCTGCCGGCCGCCATGGCGTTGTTAGCCCCGAATGTCAATTCATACCGGCGCATCTCGCGCTTCCAGCTCGCGCCCATCAACGTGCAATGGGGGTACGACAACCGCACGGCGGGCCTGCGCGTGCCGTCATCGGATCCGGAAGCTCGCCGCGTGGAGAATCGTCTCGCCGGTGCCGACGCGAATCCCTACATCGCGATTGCCACATCGCTGGCCTGCGGCTACCTGGGGATGGTGGAAGGGCTCCAGCCGTCGGAGCCGATTTCGGGCAGCGCGCACGAGCTGCCGTTTTCGCTGCCACGCTCGCTCGACGACGCGATCCGCGAGCTGCGCGAGTGCGAGCCGCTGGTGCGTATCCTCGGTGACCCGTTCATCTCGGCGTACACCATCGTCAAGGAAGCCGAATACGAGGTCTTCCTGCAGGTGATCAGCTCGTGGGAACGGGAACACCTGTTGTTGAACGTCTAACGCTGGAGCGCGCGCCTTGGATACCCCGACGAGTACGCGAGATTGGCAACGACTGGACTCGGCTCACTACCTGCACCCGTTCACCGACCACAAGCAGCTCGCCGCCAAGGGAGCGCGCATCGTCACGCGTGCGGAGGGCGTCTACATCTACACGTCGGAGGGCGACAAGATTCTCGACGGCATGTCGGGCCTGTGGTGCGTGGCGCTTGGCTACGGCCGTAAGGAGCTGTCGGATGCAGCCTACAAACAAATGCAGGAGCTGCCGTATTACAACAGCTTTTTCCAGTGCACCACCCAGCCCGCCATCGAACTCGCGCGCATCCTGAAAGAGGTGACGCCGCCGCAGTTCAACCACGTTTTCTATACGGGGTCGGGTAGCGAGGCGAACGACACACTCATCCGGTTGGTGCGCCGCTACTGGCAGCTGCTCGATCAGCCCGAGCGCAACGTGATCATCTCGCGCTGGAACGGCTACCACGGCAGTACGGTCGCCGGCGCGTCGCTAGGCGGCATGAAGCCCATGCACGAACAGCTAGGGGCGAACGGCGCATTGCCGGGAATCGTGCACATCAATCAGCCGTACTGGTTTGGTGAGGGGGGAGACCTCTCGCCGGCGGAATTCGGCCTGAAATGCGCGCGCGAGCTCGAGGCGAAGATCCTGGAAGTCGGTGCTCATCGCATCGCCGCGTTCATCGGCGAGCCGGTGCAGGGCGCCGGCGGGCTGGTCATCCCGCCCGAGACCTACTGGCCCGAAATCCAGCGGATCATCGACAAGTACGGGATCCTCTTCGCCTCCGACGAGGTCATATGCGGCTTTGGTCGTACAGGCCAGTGGTTCGGCTGCGAGCATTATGGAACGCGTCCGGATTTCATGACGATGGCCAAGGCGCTGTCCTCTGGCTATCTACCTATAGGTGGGCTCATGGTCGGAGACCGGGTCACCAACGTGCTGATCGACAAGGGCGGCGAGTTTTTCCATGGTTTCACCTATTCCGGGCATCCAGCCGCCTGCGCGGTAGCTATTGCCAATCTCGAGATCTTCCGCCGCGAACGCATCGTGGAACGGGTCCGGGAAGAAGCCGCACCCTATCTAGCGTCCCGCTGGCGCGAACTGGCGTCACACCCCCTGGTCGGGGAAGCGCGCTCCGTGGGCCTGCTGGCCGCCATCGAGCTGGTTCCTGACAAGAAAACGCGGCGCTTCTTCGAACCGCGCGGCGAAGTGGGCGTGCGAATGCGAGACAATTGCACGCGCAACGGCCTCGTCATGCGCGCGACGCGCGACACGCTGTTCGTCGCGCCGCCTTTGGTCATTTCGCGGAGCGAAATTGACGAACTACTGTCCAAAGTAGTGCGATCACTCGATGAAACCGCTAGTCAAGCGCGAGCCGAGGGCTGGCTATAGAAGCGGTCGCTGTTATATAACGTGTCTAAAGACGCGTCGTGTGGGTCTCACGTCGCGACAACATTTAGGGGTCTTACAATGTCAACTCACAGCCTTTCGGCTCTGGTTTCGGCTTCCTGTCTTTTCCTCCTCATCGCCTGCGGCAAGAAAGAAGAAGCGCCACCAAAGGCGGAAGCAGGCCCGCCGGCTCCGGTCTACGACACCGACGCTGAAAAAGTCGTCAACGTCTACAACTGGTCTGACTACATCGAGCCCACCGTGCTCGACGAGTTCACCAAGGAAACGGGCGTCAAGGTCAATTACGAGGTAATGGACTCGAACGAACTGCTGGAAACCAAACTCGTCGCGGGCCGCACCGGTTACGACGTCGTGGTTCCTTCCGCTTCTTTCCTCGCGCGCCAGATCAAGTCGGGCATCTACATGAAGCTCGACCGCTCCAAGCTCCCGAATCTCAAGAACCTCGATCCGGACATCACCAAGCGACTGGAAGTATTCGATCCGGGCAACGAACACGCGGTGAATTACATGTGGGGCACCTCGGGCGTGGCCTACAACGAAGAAGCCATCAAGGCCGCGATGCCCGACGCGCCGGTAGATAGCTTCGCGATGTTCTGGGACCCGAAAGTGGTCTCAAAATTCGCCAAGTGCGGCGTCTCGATCCTCGATGCCCCGTCCGAAGTCGTGGGCACGGTGATGATCTTCCTCGGAAAGGACGCCAATTCCGAGAATCCGGAAGACCTCAAGGCCGCGGAAAAGGTGTTGCAGTCGGTCCGCCCGTACATTCGCCTCATCAATTCTTCGAAGTACATCGAAGACCTGGCGAACGGCGAAATCTGCCTGGCGCTCGGCTGGTCCGGCGACACGCTGCAGGCCAAGAGCCGCGCTGAAGAGGCCAAGAAGCCCTTCACCATCAAGTACACCATTCCGAAGGAAGGCGCGGTCATGTTCTTCGACAACATGGCCATCCCCGCCGACGCGTCGCACGTGAAGAACGCGCACCTGTTCATCGACTACATGCTGCGCCCCGAAGTGGCGGCCAAGAACAGCAACTTCATCAGTTTCGCCAACAGCAACGCGGCGTCCTGGCCGATGGTGAGTCCGGAAGTGAAGAACAATCCGGGCATTTTCCCGACGCCGGAAATGATGCCGAAGCTGGTGCCCGATCTGCCCGAGAGTGCGGAATTCACCCGCACGCTGACACGCGCCTGGACGCGCTTCCGCACCGGCAAATGATCCTGGCGGCCGCCGCTTAGGGAGCGGCGGCTGTCCTCAAGGCCATTGCAACGGGGGTCTGCCATGCAAACGGCGGAACGACGCGCTGATAAGAACAAGATCAAGAGTGAGCCATGGCGTGACCCGCACGCCGAGGCTTACGTGCGCATCGAAAATATCACCAAGCGCTTTGGTGACTTCGTTGCGGTCAACAATGTCTCACTGAAGATCTTCAAAGGGGAGATTTTCTGCCTGCTCGGCGGCTCGGGCTGCGGAAAGTCGACGCTGCTGCGCATGATGGCGGGCTTCGAAAATCCCAGTTCCGGCTCCATTTTCCTCGACGGCCAGGATATGGCCGGCGTTCCGCCCTACGAACGCCCGGTCAACATGATGTTCCAGTCATATGCGCTGTTCCCGCACATGACGGTGGAGAAGAACATCGCCTTTGGCCTCGAACAGGAAAAAGGACTGTCGCGCGCCGATATCGCCACGCGCGTCACCGACATCCTCGATATCGTGAAGCTGGACGGTTTCGCCGCCCGCCGGCCGCACCAGCTCTCGGGCGGCCAGCGTCAGCGCGTGGCGCTGGCTCGCGCCCTGGTGAAGCGCCCGAAATTGCTGCTGCTCGACGAGCCGCTCGGCGCGCTCGACAAGAAACTGCGCGAAGCCACGCAGTTCGAGCTCATTAACATCCAGGAAAAGCTCGGCGTCACCTTCATCGTCGTGACCCACGACCAGGAAGAATCCATGACGCTGGCCTCGCGCATCGGTGTCATGAATCGCGGCGAGATCGTGCAGATCGGCACGCCGACAGAAATCTACGAGTTCCCGCAGAACAAGTTCGTCGCCGATTTCATCGGCTCGGTGAACATGTTCGAGGGAACGATGATCGAGGACCTTCCGGATCACGTGCGCATCAAGTCGGATGAGCTGGGCGGCGTCATCTATGTCGATCACGGCATCAGCGCGGCGCCCGGCGCCATCGTTTACACCGCGATCCGTCCCGAGAAGATCAACATCCTGCGCACACCGCCGGCCGACTGCACTGAAAACTGCGTCAAGGGCGTGGTCAAGGAAATCGCCTACATGGGCGATGTATCCATCTACCTCGTGAAGATAGACACGGGCAAGATCGTGCGCGTCACGCTGCAGAACGCCGAGCGCCAGTCGGACGACGAACGCATTCTCTGGGACGAGACGGTATGGCTCACATGGCATGGATCCAGCCCGGTCGTGGTGACGCAATGATGCGTCCCGAGAGCCGAGGTCCGTGAAGTCAGGCGGCCGCAACATGTCCTCGCGCGACTCCTACGGTCGCCTGGGACCGCTGTGGACATTCCTGTTGCGCTACGGGCCGCCACGCTGGTCGGAATACGTGCTGCAGCACTGGTCGGGCCAGCGGCTGGTGATCGCCGTGCCCTATCTCTGGCTCATCATCTTCTTCCTGATCCCGTTCCTCATCGTCCTCAAGATCTCCTTCGCGGAGTTCTCGCCGCTCGGCCGGCCGCCCTACGAACCCGTGTTTCGCTGGCTGGAAGAAGGGGCCCTGCAGATCAAACTTCTGATCGGCAGCTATGTCTATCTGTTCAATGAGCCTTTGTACGTCAGTGCCTGGATCTACTCGATCAAAGTCGCATTCTTCTCGACGATCCTGTGCCTCATGCTCGGCTACCCGATGGCCTACGCCATCTCGCGCGCGACACCTACTTATCGCAATGTGTTCCTGCTGCTCATCATCCTGCCGTTCTGGACGTCGTTCCTGTTGCGCGTGTACGCCTGGATAGGGCTGCTCAAGACCGATGGCGTCATCAATAACGTGTTGCAGTTCTTCGGAATCATCAGCGAGCCGCTCGCCATGATGAACACCAGCTTCGCGGTGTACATCGGCATCGTATATTCCTATCTGCCGTTCATGATCCTGCCGCTGTATTCCAACCTCGAGAAACACGACAACACACTGCTCGAAGCCGCGCAGGACCTGGGCGCGGGCCCGATCAAATCCTTCATGCGCGTGACGCTGCCGCTGTCGTTTCCAGGGATAGTGGCCGGTTCGCTGCTGGTGTTCATCCCGGCGGTGGGTGAATACGTCATTCCCTCGCTGCTCGGCCGCACCGACCAGCTCATGGTGGCGAAGCTGCTGTCCGACGAGTTCTTCCTGAATCGCGACTGGCCCAGGGCGAGCGCGGTGGCCATCGCCATGCTCCTGCTGCTGGTCGTACCAATCATGATCTTCCAGCGTTTCCAGAACAAAGAACTGCAGGCCGCGAAGAAATGAAGACCCAGGGCCTGTTCAGCAAGACGATGTTGGGTTTCGGCTTCTTTTTCCTGTACGTGCCGATCCTCTCGATGATCTTTTTCTCCTTCAACAACTCGCGCCTCGTCACGGTGTGGGATGCCGCCAATTCACCGACCCTCAAGTGGTACGCGAGGCTGTTCGACGACGGCGCCATCCTGTCGGCGGCCTGGTTGTCCATTCAGGTGGCGGCCATGTCGGCCACCGGTGCGGTGATCCTCGGGACACTCTCGGGCCTGGTGTTGTCACGTTTCGGGCCGTTCCGGGGCCGCGCCATCCTGCAGGGCCTGACTACCGCTCCGCTGGTCATGCCCGAGGTCATCACCGGCCTGTCGATGCTGCTGTTGTTCGTGTCGCTGGAGCAGCTGTTTCAGTACCTGTTTGGCTGGCAGTTCGACCGCGGCGTGGCCACTATCACCATCGCGCACATCACCTTCACGATGGCCTACGTCACGGTGGTGGTCCAGTCGCGCCTCGCGGGCTTCGATGATTCGCTGGAGGAAGCGGCGCTCGACCTCGGCGCCCGGCCGGCGAAGGTCTTTTTCCGCATCACCGTGCCCCTCATCCTGCCCGCCATCCTGTCCGGCTGGCTGTTGGCATTCACTCTTTCCTGGGACGACCTCGTCGTGACGCAGTTCGTCTCCGGCCCTGGGTCCAATACGTTGCCCATGGTCATATTTTCTCGTGTTCGACTAGGTGTAAGCCCGGTCGTCAATGCCCTAGCTACGATAATGGTCCTGATAGTGGCATTGGGCGTGGTCCTGTCGGCTTTTCTCATGCGCCGGCAGGAACAACGTCGCAAACGCGAGGAACAGATGGCCGCCACCGGCTAACTACTGCTAGACTTCCACAATCGACAATTTGACGAGGATTCGATCAATGGCCAAATCAGCCCGTAAACACAATGCCACCTGTACTCCCGCAGACCTGAAAAAGATGCGGCAACTTGCCAAAGAAAAGCTCTCCGCACGCCTTGCCGCCAAAGAACTGGGCCGGTCCACCGGCGCGGTCAAGTACAAGGCGATGGTGGAAGGCATTCGCTTCCGTTTCATCGATCAGCCCGCTGGCGTTCAGCTGAAGCTCGCCCGCAAGGCCAAGCGCGCCAAGAAGAAGTAGGCGTCAGACGAAGACGCCGCGTACGGGGGTGCGCGGCGGCTTTGCTTCAAGCCGATGAGTTTTCCGGAAGGGTTCCAGGGCAAACTGCCCGACGTCGGCACCACGATCTTCACCGTGATGTCGCGCCGCGCCGCGGAATTGGGCGCGGTCAATGTAGGGCAGGGCTTTCCTGACTACCCCATAGATTCAAGACTGGCTGCCTGCGTCACCGACGCCGTCGCGGCCGGATTCAACCAGTACGCGCCGATGGAAGGCAACGTTGCGCTTCGTGCCGCCATCGCCGCGAAGATCGTCGCCGCCGGTGGCCGGTCGGTCGATCCCGAAACCGAGCTCACGGTGACCTGCGGCGGCACCGAATCTATCTACTCCGCCATCCAGGCCGTGGTAGGCGCGGGTCACGAGGCCATCGTCTTCGACCCGGCCTATGACGCCTACGACCCGGCGATCCGGCTGGCGGGCGGGCGCTGCATCCACCTTCCACTCGAGGCGCCGCATTTCCGATACGACTGGGACCGCGTGGGCAGTGCGCTCAGTGAACGGACCCTTCCGATCTTCATCAACAATCCGCACAATCCGGCCTGCACCGTGGCGACGGCTTCGGATCTCGATGCGCTGGCGCGGCTGACGCGTGACCGGCCAATCGCCGTGCTCGCCGACGAAGTCTACGAACACGTCCAGTACGATGGCCGCATTCATCAATCCGTGATGAACCATCCCGAACTGCAGTCACGCAGCTTCGCGGTCTATTCCTTCGGCAAGACCCTGCACATCACCGGATGGCGGGTGGGCTATTGCGTGGCGCCACCGTCGTTGACACGCGAGCTTCGCAAGGTGCACCAGTTCAACGCCTTCAGCATCGCCGCGCCGCTCCAGCAGGCGATCACTCTCTATCTACAGCGGCATCCGGACGCGTGGCGTGAGGTGGCCGGTTTCTTCGGCGCCAAGCGCGAGTTGCTGCGCCAGAGCCTCGCGGGCAGCGGTCTGGTCTTGCCGGAGGCGCAGGGCACTTATTTTCAGCTCGCCGACTTTTCATCGCTGGAGGGGGCCGACGCCTGCCTGAACGACGTGGAGTTCACCGAGCGGCTCATCAACGATGCCGGGGTCGCCGTCATCCCGTTGTCGCCGTTCTACCGGGAGGCGCCTGCCGGAATGCGCATCGTGCGGCTGTGCGTGGCCAAGCGTGACGAAACGCTGACCGAGGCCGCGGCGCGCATCAGCGCGTACACTCAGGGGAAGAGAAAGAAGTCATGAGTTTTCGAGTCAGCATCGCCCAGCAACCGTTGGTCTGGCAGGACGCGGCGGCCAATCGCGCGCACTTCGCGAGGATACTGGCGCCGCTGGTCGGCACCACGGACCTCGTCTTGCTTCCCGAGATGTTCACCACCGGGTTCACCATGAAACCCGAGGAGCAGGCGGAAGCCGCCGACGGTCCGACGCGCGCCTGGCTGCAGGAGCAGGCTGTCGCGCTCGACGCCGCGGTCGGGGGCAGTGTGGCGGTCGTCGATAACGGTCGCTGCTACAACCGCTTCATGATCGCGACGCCCGGCGGCCTGACGTACTGGTACGACAAGCGCCACTTGTTTCGCATGGGTGGCGAACATCGTCACTACCATGCCGGCACGCATGCGCTCATCGTCGAGTGGCGCGGTGCGCGCCTGTGTCCGCTGGTGTGTTACGACCTGCGTTTCCCGGTGTGGAGCCGGCGCCGGCCGGAACTCGACTACGACGTGGTCATCTATGCGGCCAACTGGCCGGCGGCGCGCCGGTTTGCGTGGCAATCGCTCGTGCGCGCGCGCGCCATCGAGAACCAGGCGTACTGCATCGGCGTGAATCGCGTCGGCGACGACGGAGCGGGAATCGCGCACGCCGGGGACAGCGTGGTGCTCGACTTCACGGGCCAGCCGCTGTTGGAACTCAGTGAACACGCGCAGGTGATCACCGTGCCGCTCGATCTGCCGGGCTTGCGCGCCTGGCGCGACAAGTTTCCCGCCCATCTCGATGCCGATGCCTTTTCGCTGACCTCTTGAACACACTGGAACCATGAAGAAGCCGACGCTGGTCAACCATCCTCCCGAGACCTCGCCACCGCCCGGCAACATGCCGGTCATCGCGCCTATCTACCAGAGCGTCAAGTACGAGTTCGAAACGGTGGACGACACGCTGCGTATGCTGCGCGGCGAGGCGCCCGGCTACTTCTACATGCGCGCCAGCAATCCCACCACACGCCAGCTCGAGCTGACGCTGGCGGCGCTGCAGAGTCGCGACGATTGCCTGGTGACCGCCTCGGGCGTCAACGCCATCGCGCAGACGCTCATCGGCCTGACCAAGCAGGGCGATCACATTCTCTGCTTCGTCGAGACCTACGGCCCCACGCGCAATATCATCCGGCGGCTGCTGGCGCGGTTCGGCGTCGAGCACACCATGCTCTCCCTCGAAGACATGGCCGGCATCGAAAACCTGCTCGCGACGCGGCCCACGCGCCTGGTGATTTTCGAGAGCCCCACCAATCCCATCACCAAGGTGGCCGACATCGAGCGGCTGGTCGAGCTGGCGCATCGCCATGGCGCGCTCGCGGTCATGGACAACACCTTCGCCGGCTTTCACCAGCACGGTGAATACGAGGTCGACCTGTTCGTGCACAGCCTCACCAAGTACGCGTCGGGCACGGGCGATGTCATGGGTGGCGCCGTGATCGGGCGGCGGGAGCTCATCGAGGCGTTGCGGCCGGACTTCGCGGTACTGGGTGCGCTGTTAGACCCGCATGCCGCGTTCCTCGTGCAGCGTGGGCTCAAGACCTATTTCGTGCGTTATCGGGAGCAGACGCGCAGTTCCCAGACAATTGCCGAACACCTGGCGGCGCATCCGGCGGTGAGCCGCGTCCACTACCCGGGGCTTCCGGGACACCCGCAGGCAGAGCTCGCGAAGAAGCAGATGCGCGAGGCGGGCACGGTGGTCAGCTTTGATCTGAAAGAGGGTGCGGAGGCGGCGCGACGCTTCAGCGAGCGACTCACGTTGTTTGCACTGACCGCAAGTCTCGGTTCCACGGAGTCGCTGGTCATGGCGCCGCAGCTCATCGGCACGCGCGATTTCACGGCCGAGCAAGCGCGCCAGTCGGGAATCGCGGCGGGCACCGTGCGCCTGTCCATCGGGCTCGAAGACGTGGGCGACCTCATCGCCGACATCGACCAGGCTCTGGGCTAGCGATGCCGGGGAAATGGGGACACTCCCCATTTCTTAGCAAAAGGGGCCGCACCTGCGGTACCACTTGGCAGTTTGCTGCCGATGCGCTGGACGTGTCCGTTCAAAGCCTGAAGACTCGCGGTCATTCCCTTCGATTGTGAGCTTATGTTGAATCGTACTCAGCCGAGCGGCAGCGATGCGCTCGACCTCCGCCGCGCTATTGCCACGCAACTGCGCGAATCTCTGAAAGAACACCCTTCGACGCCATTCGACTGGTCGACCTTCGATCCCGCGCTCGCATTGCGCAGCGGCCGCCAGTGGGATGCCAATACGCCGGATCTGCGCCTCGCGGCGCTCACGAAGCTGCTGTGCACGGCTCCGGCCCGTGCGCCCGAGCTGCGAGCCCTGTGGAACGAATGCGTCGTGACGGCGTCATTCTCCTTGCGCATCGCGCCGCTGCTGCGTGCCGATTCCAAAACCTGTGCGATTGCCGCGCTGCTACATCGATTGGGCGACCTGCTCACCCTGCGGGCGATTGGTACGCAGGAACACGCTCTGCGCGTGCGC
>Ga0193717_1001308_pt1 | contig 15349 bp, 10 predicted proteins | sample U2c2metaG_FD_145900 | JGI IMG/M metagenome (GOLD analysis project Ga0193717, IMG submission 145900) | Soil microbial communities from a riparian zone of the East river system, Colorado, United States - U2c2 | ecosystem: Environmental > Terrestrial > Soil > Riparian zone | place: USA: East River... | reverse complement strand
GGCATCGCTTTCCTTCCACCTTCTCGGCCATGAAATCTCCGGTGGAAAAAACGACGCATGGCTCGGGCCTGGAATGGGCGGAGCCCTGGCGTGGTCCAATAACGCCGAGAACATCTACTCCTTCCGAATCAACCGGGTGGAGCCTATGTACGTCCCCTTCCTCTCGAAGGTCCTGGGACCTCTGCGCTACGACTTCTTCTACGGCAGCCTGAAGGGCCATACCGCGCCAAACAGCCCTTACACGCACTCCGAGATGTTCTCTTTCCGGCCCACGAAGAACTTTGAGTTCGGCTTCCAGAGAACAATCATCTTCGGAGGCAAAGGCCACACCCCGGTCACGCTTCATACTTTTCTGAAAGGCTTCTTCGACTTTGAGGACACGACGGTCGAGGAGAAGTACTCCCGCGAAGATCCGGGAGCCAGGTTCAGCGACTTCAACTTCTCATACCGGCTCCCTTTTGTACGCAAATACGCCACTTTTTATGTCGACGCAATCTCGCATGACGATGTAACCCCCATTAGCGAACCAAGACGCGCGTCCTATCGAACTGGACTTTATATCTCACAGTTTCCTGGAAAGCTGAAGAAACTTGACCTGAGGGCAGAGGCCGTCAACATGGATCCGGATGTCGGCCCGAGCCATGGCGGTGAGTTCAATTACTGGGAGGTTGTCCAGGTGCAGGGCTACACGAACAAGGGCTTCATCATGGGTGACTGGATGGGGCGCGAGGCCAAGGGCGGCCAGGCCTGGCTCACTTACCACCTCTCCGGCAACGAGTGGGTGCAGCTTGAATACCTGCGAAAGAAGACCCCGGGCGATTTTATTGCAATGGGTACGACGCAGAATCAATTCAAGATCGGGCTGGTAAAGCGTTTCGGCCCCGACGTCGAACTAAAATCTTGGCTGCAGTACGAGGGCTGGAAGGCACCTATTTATAAAACCGGCTATCAGCAGAACACTGCAGCTTCGGTCCAGTTGACCTGGTATCCAAAGCTGCAGCATCTTCCGCGCTAGCAACGCGCGGCTCTTTACTGAGCCACGGCAACGCTGGCGCGGAAGTACTCCAGTGAACGCTTCAGCCCTTCACGGAGAGGAATCTTCGGCTCCCATCCTAGCAAAGTGCGGGCGCGAGTGATGTCCGGCTTTCGCCGTGCTGGATCGTCTGGCGGTAGGGGCATACGAACGATCTCAGAGCTCGACCCGGTCACAGCCAAAACCTCCTGCGCGCACTCGAGGATGGTCCACTCGTCGGGGTTGCCGATGTTGACCGGGAGATGCTCGTCGGAACGGGAGAGGCGAACGATGCCGTCGATCAGATCGGAAACAAAACAGAAGCTGCGCGTCTGGGAGCCATCGCCGTAGATCGTCAGTGGCTCGCCGCGCAGGGCCTGGATCATGAAATTAGAAATAACGCGGCCATCGTTTGCCTGGAGCCGGGGGCCGTAGGTGTTGAAGATGCGAACCATGTGCGTGTTAACGCCGTGATAGCGGTGATAGGCCATGACGGCGGCCTCGGAGAAGCGCTTCGCCTCGTCATAGACCGATCGGGGGCCGATGGGGTTGACGTTACCCCAATACGTTTCGACCTGCGGATGCACCTCCGGATCGCCATAGCACTCCGATGTGGAGGCGTGAAGATAGCCGGCATCATGCTTGCGCGCGATCTCCAGTGTATTGATCGTGCCTGCCGAGCCCACTAGCAGGGTCTCGATCCCCAGCCGAGCGTAGTCGACGGGACTGGCAGGCGACGCGAAATTAAAAACATAGTCCACGCGTCCCGGCTCAAAGGGGCGCGTAATGTCCTGCTCGAGAAAGCGGAATCGGGGCTCAGAGGAAAGATGTTCGAGATTGGCCGTATTACCGGTCGAGAAGTTATCGACACCGATTACAGTGTGGCCTTCGGCCAAGAGTGTGTCACAGAGATGCGATCCAAGAAAACCTGCCGCACCCGTGACGAGGATGGTCTGAGACGCCATGTCCTGCCTTTCTAACTTGCTTCCCCGCAGCGAATCGCTGCTCAATTCTGCTGCCTGAACGGATACACACTCAGGAGTGATATCCGTCCAGGCATGGATGTTGCATCAGCTTCGAAGAGCGTGCGCTTAGGCCTTCGAGGAAGCTGAGGCCATGTCGCGGACCGGATGAACCGCTGGCCGGCCGATGCTGAGATAGGTGAAGCCGTGATCGTTCATCACAGCGGGATCGTAGAGGTTACGGCCATCGATGATGATCGGGTAGCGCAGCGACTGGTTGATGCGGCGCAGATCGAGCTCTGCGAACTCCTGCCAGTCCGTGAGGATCAGCAACGCGTCAGCTTCGTCCGCAGCCTCGTAGGCATCCGCCGCATAGCGTACGTTTTTGCCGGCTGGCAAAACCTGCTGCGTGCGTTCGATGGCGGCGGGATCGAAGGCGGTAATGCTGCATCCCTCATTGATCAGCATGCGTACGATCTCGATGGCGGGAGACTCGCGGATATCGTCGGTATCTCCCTTGAAGGCGAGACCGAGAACAGCGAGCTTCTTCCCACGCAGATTCCAGAGCGCGGAGCGCACCTTGCTGACGAACCGCTTCTTTTGCTGAACATTAATCTTCTCCACCTCGGTGAGCAGGCTGAAGTCGATGCCGAGCTGTTCGGCTACAGAGCGGAAAGCAGCAACGTCTTTCGGGAAGCAGGAGCCGCCATAGCCAATGCCAGGACGAAGGAACTTGGGACCGATACGCGTATCCAGCCCCATGCCGCGTGCGACCTGCTCGACATTGGCGTTGGTCGCCTCGCACAGGTTCGAGACCGCATTGATGAAGGAAATCTTCAGCGCAAGGAAGGCGTTCGAAGCATGCTTGATGATCTCCGCGCTCTTGGTGGTGGTCATCAGCAGCGGTGGAGGCTCGGAGACGCTGCAGAAGCCCTGAATCCCATCTGCGCGCTGATAATATTCACCGGTTGTGAGCGGAGCGTAGATATCACGAAGGATGGCGCCGGCACGATCGCTGTCCGCTCCGACGACGATGCGGTCGGGATGCAGGAAGTCGGCCACCGCTGTTCCTTCGCGGAGAAATTCAGGATTCGAGACCACGTCGAAGAGATGACGTTCTACGCCATTACGCTCAAGCGCCCGGCTGATCCACTCGTTCGTGTAAACCGGCACCGTGCTCTTCTCCACGATGACCTTGTAGCTGGTCAACGAGCGTGCAATCTCGCAGGCAACGGCTTCCACATAGGAGAGATCGGCATCGCCAGTCTCGCTCTGTGGAGTTCCAACCGCGATGAAGATGGCGTCGCACTCCCGCGTCGCCTCGCCCAGGTCGGTAGTAAAGCGGACTCGATCGTTGCGGTACCGGCCCAGCAGCTCCGGTAGGTAATGTTCGTGGATGGGGGTATCTCCCCCGCGAAGGGCATCAACCTTGCGTTCATCGTTATCGACACAGATGACCTGATGGCCCATCTCTGCAAAACAGACGGCGGCCACTAAGCCGACGTATCCGGAACCTACCACAGCGATTGGAATGGGTTTATTCATAGGTAATTGGGGAGTTCGTCCTCCAGACTTAAAGATATCTGAACTCGGAGCTTTCGAGGAGAACAAAGGGTTACAGCAAATTATCTTTCCTGCGCGATGTTTCTTGTAGACTAGTCGGAATGGGTCCCCAAAGCGCGCAGACACCGTCCTCAATGGACGGCGCATCTGACATTACTCCCCCCGCATTCAGCACCGCGGTGACCGATACGACTCTCTCCGAGACGCTGATGACTCTGCGCAAACGGAAGAGACTGCTTTCGGTCTTCGTTCTGCTGGGATTGATCTATGGCATCTACCGTGCCGAGATGCAGCCTCGCATCTATGGAGCCTTCGGCCGCATTCAGGTCCGGTCCGGCTCTTCCAACGAATACCGCGTAAATGCTGTACCAGGTCTAAATAGTGACTCCACACAGCGCCTGCTCACCGAAGTCGCTATCCTTCAAAGCGATTCGCTGATGCTTACCGTCGCGCGAGAGATGGACCTGGCCAATAATCCTGAATTTCTCGGCGGGCCGGCTCCAAATCCTCGGGCTTTGATCGACGATCCTCTCGTTCGGCAAAGGACGATCCATCAGCTGCTGGGCAATCTTAAAATCGAACAAGTCCAGAAGACCGAGATCATCCGCATCAGCTATCAGTCTCTAAACGCGAAGCTGGCTGCCGATATCGTCAATAAGGTGATTGCCGCTTATATTCAGCGCAGTTATGAGACCCGCTTCTCCTCTTCGCAGAGAGTCTCCAACTGGCTCTCCGGCCAGCTGGACGACCTGAAACAACAAGTCCAGGCCTCACAGGAACAGATGCTGGACGTACAGAAGCGGCTGGGCATCCTGGGCTTCGATCCCAATCACAGCCAGATCAGCGCGTCGCTCGATCAGCTTTCCCTGGCTTCAAACACTGCCCGGATCGAGCGCATCGTAGCCGAATCGCAATATCGCATGCTGAGCGGCATGGACCCGAATACGATCGAGGGTTCCTTAAACACCTCGCCGAATGCAGCGCCCACCCAGCTCAACATACTTCGTGGACAACTTGCTACGGCCCGAGCCGCCTTCGCTCAAATGGAGTCAGACCTGGGGCCAAACCATCCTCAGGCCAAAGCGCAAAAAGCACAGATCGAGGAACTCGCCACTGAGATCAACGCTGAACAACAGCGCCTTGTGATTCAATCGAAACAGCTTTACCTTGCTGCTGAAAACAGCGAAAAACAGACAACGGCAGCGCTGGAAGCTGAAAAGGCAAACGCTTACAAATTGCGCGACGATCTGGTCGAATACACAATTCGTCAGCGCGAATTCGAATCGAATCGCAATCTCTACGAAGGCCTTCTGCAAAAGCTCCGTACTGCTGGAGTTGAAGCCGGCCTTGAATCCCTGGAGATTGATGTGGTCGATCCAGCCATGGTGCCGGCAACGCCGACTCTCAAGCGAAAATCTACCGTCGTTCTCACTTATCTGTTTATCAGCCTGGTAGCTGGAATCATGTTGTCGTTCCTGCTGGAGAGCCTCGATACCGGCCTGCGCAGTGTGGCGGAGGTCGAAAGCATCATCGAGCTGCCTTCGCTCGCCATTATCCCTCGATTCAGGCGTTCGGTGGCGGAGGTGCCAGGCCAGAGTGTCACCGCCCGCAACATCATTTCGTTGGCGCAACCGAAGTCGCAGTTTGCCGAAGCCTTTCGTTCGCTTCGTACAGCACTTCTGCTGTCTTCCGCTGGACATCCGCCGAAGTACATTCTTCTCACCAGCGCCACGCCGTCTGAGGGCAAGACAACGGCATCCACAAACCTGGCCACCATTCTCGCCCAGGGAGAGGCCAGGGTACTGCTGATCGACGCGGACTTGAGAAGGCCCACCGTTCATCAACGTTTCGGCCTGAGTTCGAGAACCGGTCTTTCGACGTTGCTGACCGGAGCAATCACCCTCGAAGAAGCCGTGCAGAAGGTGCAAGAGGTACCGAACCTCGATGTACTGGTCAGCGGTCCGATGCCTCCCTTCCCCACGGAGATGTTGAGCTCCGAAACGATGAGACAGCTGCTCGATCATGCGGGGGAGATCTATACCCATGTCATTATCGATTCGCCGCCGGTCCTGTCCGTCACAGACGCCGTCGTCCTCGCCCGCGAGGCCGATGCTGTCGTACTCGTCATCCGTCACGGCAAATCAAGCAAGCATGTTGTTCGGCGCGCGGGCGATCTTCTACGGATACTCAGGCTACTCGAGCGCAGGAGCCGATGCCGAAACATGGCAGTCGAAGACGGACCCGCGCAATCCGGGCGGCTCCGGGGAGGTGAAGCAATGATCCGACGACCTATCCTCGACAACACGCTGCGGGCATTTGCTGTTCTCTTCCTGATGTCCGGCATCTTCACCTCCGTTGCGCGAGCCCAGTTCAACGGTCCGGCTCTTGTCTCAGCGGAGACGATCAATCAGCCTGTCGCACTAACCACCGACCCGGAGATTCTGTTTCCGCCGAAACACGATCTCCGCATCTTTTCCGGGGATTTGATCGCCGTACATCTTTATCCCTCGGCCGACTATGCCCCAGTGGTGCGCGTCAGCCTGGACGGCTCCATTCAGCTTCCGCTCGTTGGCGGTCTTCAGGTGAAGGGACTAACCCTCCACGAGGCTGAAAAGCTTATCGCCGATAAATTGATCGCCGGCGGGATGTATCGCAATCCCCAAATAACGCTACAACTCGCGGAATCGCCGAATCAGACGGCGACGGTAACGGGCGAGGTGCACTCGGTCATCCCAATTATTGGACAAAGCAGGTTGCTGGATGTGCTGACGGCGGCTGGGGGCATTCCGGCTTCAGCAAGCCACACGCTGACGATTCATCGACTCGGCTCCGAGCAGCCCATCGTGGTCAGCCTTGGCAGCGATCCGATGAAGAGCGAAAAGAGCAATATTCCCATCTTTGCCGGCGACACAATCATCGTTGCCCGGGCTGGAGCCGTCTACATGCTGGGAGCATTCAAAAATGTCGGAGCGATTCCCCTTCAACAAAACTCCCCGCTTACGTTGATGCAGGCGGCGACACTTGTCGGAGGCCCGGGTTTTGAAGGCAAGATGGCCGATCTTCGGCTGATTCGGACCGTGGGGGCCAATCGTACGGTTGTGCGTCTCGACATGAAACGAGTCGTCGATGGAAAAGATCCGGACCCTGTCCTTCAAACCGACGATATTGTCTTTTTGCCAAGCTCTCTGATGAAGAGCGCTATCAAGTCCGGCGGTCTGTCGACGCTCGTCGGCTTTGCCTCCATTCTCGTCGTAGCGACACGCTAATTCTTTTTCTGCAAGGACTCTTCCCGAACCCTATGACCTCCCCGGCCCCGCGAAACAACACGACGAGCAATCGAGTTCGGCTGGCTTATCTCGTGAGCCATCCAATCCAGTACCAGGCTCCTCTGCTTCGCCGCATCGCTCGCGAGCCGGAGATTGACCTGACCGTCTTCTTCGGATCCGACTTCTCGGTCAAGGGATACAAAGATGCCGGGTTTGGCGGCGTTGGGATCAAGTGGGACGTTCCCCTGCTGGAAGGCTATCGTCACGAATTTCTCCCCGTCCTCCGGGATAACGCTCGCGTCACTCCCACAACCCCGATGAACTACGGCATAGCCCGGCGCCTTCGAGGCGATCAGGACAATCCTGCCTTCGATGTGCTCTGGGTTCATGGATACGCCAACGTTAATGCCCTCCATGGCATCACTGCGGCAAACGCTCTTGGAATTCCTGTTCTGGTTCGCGCCGAGTCCTGGTTGGGAGATCGTGAGCGAAGCGGGGCGAAGCTCGCCGCCAAAAAACTCTTCTTTCGTACGCTGTCGCAGATGATCGATGGCGTCATGCCCATCGGAACTCTCAACTCCGAGTACTGGCGATACTATCTGGGCGAAGATTTCCCGCTCTTCCTGATGCCCTATGCGGTCGACAACGAGTACTTTCAACAGCGCAGCGCCGAAGCCGCACCGCGACGGGAAGAGTTGCGCAGGGAGCTGAATCTTGATCCGGCACGGCCGGTCATTCTCTTCGCCTCCAAACTCCAGGGGCGCAAGCGAACCGACGATCTGCTGGAGGCTTACAAGCGGTTGTCACCCGCGCCCGGCGTCGAGCCGCATCCTTATCTGGTCATCGTCGGCGATGGCGAACAGCGACAGTCGCTCGAGCATGCGGCGCAGCAGAGCGGATTCGGAAGCATTCGCTTCTGCGGCTTTAAAAATCAGTCCGAGCTTCCTCGGTACTTCGACCTCGCAACCGTCTTCGTTCTCCCCTCCCGTCATGAACCCTGGGGCCTCATCGTGAACGAAGTGATGAACGCCGGACGCGCGGTCATCGTCTCAGACGAGGTCGGCTGCCAGCGCGACTTGATCACCGATGGGGTCGAAGGCGCCATCTTCCCTGCCGGCAATGTCGAGGCCCTGACCGAGGCGCTGCGCAAGACTCTCGCAACGCCAGAGACTGCTGCCGAGATGGGACGTCGTGGTCTGGAGCGCATCAGCAAGTGGGGTTACGAAGAAGATGTTCGCGGCCTGCGAAAAGCGCTGGCTGCTGTAACTAAGAAAATCACGGCTTAGGCATTAGGCCAACGGGTAACTGCGCATGCGAATTCTGCACATTATCGGGACACTGAGTCCGGAGGCCGGAGGCCCCAGCCAGGCCGTGCGCATGCTGCTCAGCTATCGCGACATCGGATACTTCGGCGAAGTCGCCACGCTCGATGATCCCTCTGCCCCCTTCCTCAAAACACTCGACTTCCCCGTCTATCCCCTGGGACCTGTCTCCTCGACCTACGGTCGCAGCCCAAAGCTGGTTCCCTGGATCCAGCAGAACTATCAGCGATTTGATGGCGTAGTCGTCCATGGATTATGGCAATATTGCGGCCTTGCCACCCGCCGCGCGCTCGCTGGCAACATGCCCTATATGGTCTTCACTCATGGCATGCTCGATCCCTATTTCAAGCGCGCTTCGCGGCTGAAGCACCTCAAAAAATGGTTCTACTGGGCTCCGTTTGAATACTGGGTTCTGCGCGATGCCTATCGCGTTCTCTTCACCTCCACCGCAGAGAAGCAACTGGCAGAGCAAAGTTTCTGGCTGCACCGCTGGACACCCCACGTCGTTCCTTATGGCGTAAGCGGACCACCTGCTGCGGACCCGCAAAGCCTTCGCGAGACCTTCTTCGAACGATGCCCCCAGGCCCGGGACAAGCGATTCCTGCTCTTTCTCGGCCGCATTCATCGCAAGAAAGGGTGCGATCTTCTCCTTCAGGCTTTCGGAAAGATCGCCCAGCGGGATCCTGGCCTTCACCTTGTGATGGCTGGCCCGGACCAGCAGGGATGGAGTAAAGAGTTGCAGGAGATAGCCGTTAGCGCAGGCGTCGAGGATCGAGTCCACTGGCCCGGCATGGTGACCGGTGACGTCAAATGGGGAGCTTTCCATGCATCGGAGGCCTTCATCCTGCCCTCCCACCAGGAAAATTTCGGCATCGCCGTCGCAGAGGCATTAAGCTGCGGTAAACCGGTGCTGCTCTCCGATAAAGTCAATATCGCTGAGGACATCGCCCACGACCAGGCAGGGTTCATGGAGCCTGACACCGCCGAAGGCACCCTGCGCCTGCTCGAGCGCTGGATCTCCGCATCTCCCGAAACCCGTACCGCGATGGCCGAGCGCGCGATCCCCTGCTTCCGCCAGCGCTATGATATGCGCGAGAACGCCAAGACCATCATGCAGCTCTTCGAATCGGCGAAAGCCAAAACCTCCGAGACGGAGACGGTCTCCAGTCGTTCCTGACCCCAGCTAACATGCCCAGACCCATCCATTACAACGCGGCCGATCACATCTCCGCCGAGACGGCAGCGGATCCCTACCAGCGGCCCGCCTTCCCCCTGAGCCAACGCCTGCGTCGACTGGTTTGGAATCTCTGCTGGGCTCTTCTCTACCGCACCTCACCCCGTCCCCTGCATGGCTGGCGCTCTCTTCTGCTGCGTCTCTTTGGGGCGACCATGGGCCCGAACTGTCATTTTTACCCCAAATCGAAGGTATGGGCTCCCTGGAACCTGGTCTGCGCCGACCAGGTCACGGCCGCAGATGGGGCCGAAATCTACAATCCCGCTCCCATCACCTTCGGCTCGCATGCCATCCTCTCGCAGGATGCCTATGTCTGCGGGGCCACCCACGACTACGATGATCCCGCCTTCCCCTTGTTGGCCTATGCAATGAGCTTTGGCCCATATAGCTGGGTATGCGCGCGGGCCTCCGTCGCTCCGGGAGTTCACATGGAAGAGGGCGCGGTCCTGGGATTGGGGTCGGTTGCCACCCGCAACCTCGAAGCCTGGGCAATCTATGCCGGGGTCCCGGCAGTCAAGCTAAAGGAACGGAAACGCCCTTCCACTCAAGAAGCAGTGGCAAAAGACATCTGATCTCTCCCGTTGCGACCGGATATTACTTGCCTTCTTTAGCTGCGAAGTTTGGCCAGAAGATCCGTAGGATGGACAGGCTTGGCCAGAATTTCGAACTCATGCCCCTCCGTCCGTGCTTTTTCAAGCAGGTCGGCGGTAGCCGCCTGTCCCGAAAACAGGAGAATCTTGCAATTTGGCAGGCGTTGTCGAGTGATAATCGCCGCCTCGATTCCAGTCATTCCGGTCATGATCACATCGCTGATCAGCATATCGGGCTGGAAACTGTCGAGTGTTTCGATGGCTTTTTCTCCGCTGAACACGGCACGCGCTTCAAACCCTGACTGGTTCAGAATAATCGCCAGCGTGTTTGCAATCACCTGCTCGTCGTCGGCGACGAGAACCTTCGGCTTCGGTGTCGTGGACATTCGAAAATCTTCCTCATTCAAATTATTCAACATTACATTGCAGTAGGAATCGTGGATGGCACTTTACTATGGAGCCTAGATACTAATGATACGCTGAGCTCAGAGCCTGAGCCATCGCTCTTGCCGAATTTCATCAACCTCATCATCGCTTGAAAACAATTCCTATGCAGCAAGTTATCATTCGGGCCGAACAGGTCGAAAAATACTACGCGCAGCCGAGCGAGAACCGCATTCAGGTGATCTCTCCTACCGACCTGTCTATTAGCGAAGGCGAGATCGTGGCTCTGCTTGGACCCTCCGGCTCCGGCAAATCCACGCTGCTGCGTATGCTCACAGGTCTCTCCACCCCCTCGGCTGGCCAGGTGTACTGGCATGAAAAGCCTGTTGCCAATGCTGACGTCAATGTAGCCATCGTCTTCCAGAGCTTCGCACTCTTTCCCTGGCTGACCGTCGTCGAAAATGTGGAAGCCCCGCTGAAGGCCCGCGGCATGGAGCCCGTCGAGCGGCGCAAACGCGCGCTCAAGATGCTGGACACCGTCGGACTCGATGGCTTCCAGAGCGCATACCCAAAAGAGCTCTCCGGCGGCATGCGCCAGCGCGTCGGCTTCGCCCGCGCCCTCGTCGTCGAGCCCGAAGTCCTCTTCATGGACGAGCCCTTCTCCGCGCTCGACGTCCTCACGGCCGAGAATCTTCGCAGCGAGCTGCTGGAGCTGTGGCAGAACAAGACGATTCCCACACGAGCCATCTTCATTGTGACGCACAACATCGAAGAAGCGGTGCTTCTGGCTGACCGAATTATCGTGCTTGGCCGCAATCCCGGACATGTGCGCACCGACTTCAAGGTTGCCCTCGCGCATCCCCGCGAACGCAAGGCCGCGGCTTTCACCCAGCTCGTCGACTACATCTATAAGGTGCTCACACAGCCTGAGGCCCAGCCTCCGGCGCTCCCCCTTACCGCTGCGGGCCGTCCTGTCCGCGACCAGCGCCAGATGCATTACCAGATGCTTCCCCATGCTCGTCCGGGGGGTATCGCCGGCCTGCTCGAAATTCTGCTCGACCACAACGGCAAGGACGATATCTATCGCCTCGCCGATGACCTCGCCTTTGAGATCGACGATCTGCTCCCCATCGTCGACGCGGCCCAGTTGCTCGGCTTTCTCAAGGTCACCGAGGGCGATGCCGCCATCACCCCCACCGGCGCCGAATACGCCAACTCCGAGATCCTTCGCCAGAAGGAGCTCTTTCGCATCGCCGCCGTCGAGAATGTGCTTCTGTTGCGCCAGATCGTGCGTGCCATCGAGGCCAAGAGCGACAAGAGCGTTCCCGAAGACTTCTTCCACGACATGCTCGACGAGCAGTTCAGCGAGGACGAGACTCTGCGTCAGCTCGAGACCGCCATCAACTGGGGCCGCTACGCCGAGCTGTTTGACTTCGACGCCTCCCGTCGCCGCTTCACCCAGCCTGAAAAGCAGGAGACGGATTCGACCGCCGCCTCGGAGATCAAGGCATGATCCAGCTTCCGGACAGCTTCAGCAATGTCCGGGGCCGCGAGACCCTGGCACGCTCGCAGGTGCTCCGTCGCAGCTGGCCCGTTGTGCTCGATCTCTGCGTCGCCGGAATCGGCCTCGCTTGCTTCTACGGCGTGGTGGTGCTCGCCCGGTATTGGTTCGGACACCCTCTGCCTGAGATCAAAATCTCGCTGAGCCCGCGCGCGCTTCCCCGCTATGCGTTCTACTCCATCGTCCGTATCTGGCTTGCTTATGCGCTGAGCCTCCTCTTCGCGATCGGCTATGGCTACACCGCTGCCTACAACCGACGCGTCGAGGCACTGATGATCGCCGGCCTCGACATCCTGCAATCGATTCCCGTGCTGAGCTTTCTTCCCGGCGTCATGCTGGCCATGGTCGCGCTCTTTCCCTCGCGCCAGATCGGCGTGGAGATGGGGGCCATCATCCTCATCTTCACCGGCCAGGTCTGGAACATGGCCTTTAGTTTTTATTCCTCGCTTAAGAGCATTCCCCGCGAGCTTCGCGAGGCGTCCATCATCTACCGCTTCTCGCCCTGGCAGCGGCTGTGGGAGCTCGAGCTCCCCTACTCTGCAATCGGCCTCGTCTGGAACTCGATGGTCTCGGTCGCCGGCGGCTGGTTCTTCCTCATGGCCTGCGAGATGTTCGTCCTCGGTCCGCGGGACTTCCGCCTTCCAGGCCTCGGCTCCTATCTGCAGACCGCGGCCAGCACCGGCAATGCGGCGGCGATCACCTGGGGACTCTTCACCATGATCGCCATCATCGTCGCCACTGACCAGCTCGTCTGGCGACCCGTGATCGCCTGGAGCAACAAATTCAAGTTCGAGCAGGTGGAGACGGCATCGCACATCAGCTCGCCGCTGCTTCACCTGTTTCAGCATTCACGCGCCCTCCAAACGCTGCGCAGCCACACCGTCGAGCCACTGTCCGAGGCAATTTATCAGCGCCTCGCCGAAAGCCGCAGGCGCGCGGAAGCCGCCAAACCGCCAGCGGGAACTGTCAGCCACAATAGCGAGCGCTGGGCTGCTGGGCTGCGGATCGCAGTTCTCATCGCCCTCATCGGCGGTGTTCTCTATGCCGCTTTTCATGCTCTCTCGCTTCTGCGGCAGGTCCAGCGCTCTGAGTTCATTCAGATCCTCGAAGGCGCGCTTGCAACCTTCCTTCGCGTCAACGCAGCTCTTCTGATCGCCTCCGCCTGGACGATTCCTGCCGGAGTCGCCATCGGCTTCCATCCCCGTCTCGCGCGCATCGCCCAGCCGCTTGCTCAGATTGCAGCCTCTGTTCCCGCAACCGCGCTCTTCCCCGTCGTCCTGATGGCGCTGGTCCGGGTCGGCGGAGGACTCGGCGTCGGCTCCATCCTGCTGATGATGCTCGGAACCCAGTGGTACATCCTGTTCAACGTCATCGCCGGAGCCATGGCTATTCCCACCGACCTGCGCGAGGTGTCCTCGCTGTTCCACTTCACCATGGTGCAGCGTTGGAAGACCCTGATCCTGCCCGGAATTTTTCCTTACCTGATCACCGGTCTGGTCACCGCCTCCGGCGGCGCCTGGAATGCAAGCATCATCGCCGAATACTTTCACCTCAAGAACCACACACTCCAGACCACCGGACTCGGTGCAGTCATCAGTGCCGCAACCGACGCCGGAAAATTCCAGATCCTCCTGCTCGCGACCATCGTGATGGCCGGTATGGTGGTCACGATCAACCGCCTTGTATGGCGACCACTCTACCGCCTTGCCGAAACTCGATATAGGGTCGGCGCCTGAGTCCCTCTCAGGGATAACCCTCTTCATTCTGAGCTGAAAACATCCTTCTCAACAGTGCCCATCTTCGCGACAGTCTTATCGTCGCTAAGGTGGGCATTCGAGCGACGCTCGAACTCAGATCTCTCCTCAGAATCACGCCTGTTCAGAAAAACCAGCTTCACCCCTGCCGCTGCGACGCTCGACGATCGCGAAGCGCAAAGAAGACGGCCAGCAATGGCGGGGCCAGCAGCACACCCCAGAACGGGATCACGATTCCCAGCACGATCGGTCCAAGAAACGCCGCCCACCATGGAACCCTGGTCGTGCGGTGCAGCACGTAGGGACCAATCACGAGTCCTTCCAGAATCGCGATCACGCCGTAAAGCCCAAGCACCAGTCCCAGTCTCCACCAGTCATCGGACCCCTGGAACGCAACCGACAATACGGGCCCGATCAGCGCGATCATTCCTCCGAAGGTCGGAATAATCTGCAGCATCGCGCCCAGGAGGGCCCAGAAAGGAGCCAGCGGCACGTGAATCAGCTCAAGCCCGATCAGCCACAGCACGCCCACGATCAACGCATCCAGCGTCGCCGCACGCCACCAGTTCACTAGCGCGCCACCGGCCGTGCGAAATGGAGACTGCGGTGTACCCTGAGTCGTCATACCAACCTGATCGTCGCCCCTTTGCATCAGATACGGAAATACCTGAGTGCTCACCCTTGTGAACTAACCTACGCGAAACCGGAAATTTCTGAAACTCTCTCCGGTAGCAGGACCAGTTCGCATCTGAGTAAGTTCAGGACAAAGAGAGGAAGCGCAGATTATGGCGGTTATGATGCAGGCGTTCTACTGGGACTCCCCGATCAAGGAGCAGAAAGAGGGCGAGTGGTGGAACTTCATCGCTGAGAAGGCCCCTGATCTCGGCAAAGCTGGCATCAATGCTCTCTGGCTTCCGCCCGTCTGCAAAGGAGCCGAGGCGCGCTCGCCCGGCTACGACCCTTACGACTATTTCGACCTCGGCGACTTCGATCAGAAGGGCGCCGTTAAGACTCTCTACGGGAATCGCGCCGAGCTCGAGAACCTCATCAAGACCCTCCGCGAGCACAACATCGGCGCCTACGCCGACATGGTCATCAATCACAACTCCGGGGCTGATGAAGAAGAGGTCAACCCCATCGACGGCCAGAAGCGCTGGACGAAATTCAATCCCAAATCCGGCAGATTTCCCCGCGATTGGAACTGCTTCCACCCCTCCCGCTACGAGCGCGTGATGATCGAGGGCGAAAACTTCGCCGGCTTCCCTCATCTTTGCCATCGCAATCCCCGCGTCTACACCGCCATGTTCGAGTACGCCCGCATGATCATCGAAGAGCTCGGCTTTGACGGCTTCCGCTTCGACTTTGCCAAAGGCTTTGGCGCGTGGATGATCGGCCTTCTCGCCAAATATCGCTATGAGCGCGACGGCAAGGAGTTCACGCCCTTCGTCGTCGGCGAGTACTGGTCCGGCCCCGAAGACATCGGAAACTGGCTGGACGAAGTACGCGCCGTCACCGACAACCAGATCGCCGCCTTCGACTTCCCCCTCCGCTACAAGCTGAAGGATATGTGCGATACCCTGCAATACGATCTGCGCAACCTCACCAGCGATGGCTCTGTTGTTGCAGAGCGTCCCTTCAACGCCGTCACCTTCGTCGAAAATCACGACATGGGCGGCAACAAGATCCTCAACAAACACAATC
>Ga0193717_1001306_pt1 | contig 15372 bp, 17 predicted proteins | sample U2c2metaG_FD_145900 | JGI IMG/M metagenome (GOLD analysis project Ga0193717, IMG submission 145900) | Soil microbial communities from a riparian zone of the East river system, Colorado, United States - U2c2 | ecosystem: Environmental > Terrestrial > Soil > Riparian zone | place: USA: East River... | reverse complement strand
CTGGTCCTACGCCGACCTGCTTGACGTGCTCACCGACCCGGCACACCCGGCGCCGACGCGAGCGTGGTCCCGCACCGTGGCGGCGTGGGGAGCTGCCAGGAAGTTGCCCTGGCAGCTCCCCACTGACCGTTAGCTACGCAACGCCAAGACGTGGCCGTAGCCGGCGGAGATGGCTTGGACGCCGGTCAGCGGTTCGGCTGCGCAGTCGGTCGCTGCGGGCGCGCACACCGTGACCGGTGTGAACCGGTTGGCTGCGGTGCCGTCACCGACCTGGCCCTCGGAGTTCATTCCCCAACTGACGGCGGTGCCGTCCACCACTGCCAGGCTGTGGGTGCTCCCCGCCGAAACGGCACTCACATTGGACAGCGGGTTGGCCGCACATTCGGTCGCGCCCACCGCACACACTCGGACGGGACTGGTCCGGAAACTGGTGGTGCCATCACCGAGTTCGCCGGAGTAGTTGGTTCCCCAACCCACGACCGTGTGGTCGGACAGCAGCGCGAGGTTGTGGCTGTCGCCGGCCGAAACCGCGATCACTCCGGTCAACGGGTTGGCTGCGCAGTTCGTCGTGCCGACCGCGCACACCGGTGCCGGCGTGGTGTTGTTCCAGCCCCACGTCAGCACGGATCCCGTGGACAGCAAAGCCACCGTGCGATCGGCCCCACTGTCTATTGAGGACACACCGACGAGCGGGTTGGCCGCGCAGTCGGTCGCACCGACCGCGCACACGACGACCGGCGAGCGACGGTCGGTCTTGCTGCCGTCGCCTAGCTGACCGGAATCGTTGCCACCCCAGGACACGACGCGGCCGTCGGACAACACGGCCATGCTGTGGTCGTCGCCGGCCGCGATGGCGACGACGCCGGTCAGTGGGTTGGCCGCGCAGTTGGTTGCCCCCACCGCACAGACCGGGACAGGTTTGATGCGCGGATTCGAGGTTCCGTCGCCTAGTTGCCCACGCCAGTTGTCGCCCCAGGCCAGGACCCGGCCGGTGGACAGCAGCGCGAGACTGTGGTTGCCGCCGGCCGCGATGGCGACGATCCCGGTCAGTGGGTTGGCGGCGCAGTCGGTCGCACCCACCGCACACACGGAATGCGGGATGCTGCTGTGGGTCCACGTACCGTCACCGACCTGCCCGTGCCCGTTGAACCCCCACCCCAACACGGTGCCATCCGCCCGCAACGCCAGGCTGTAGCCGGTCGACCCGAAGCCGTCACTCCCACCGCCGGCGGAGATGGCGGTGAGCCCGTCGAGCTGGTTGGTCGCGCAGTCGGAGTCACCGGGGGCACACACGGCGGCCGGACGGGCTTGCCCGGGAACGCCGTCACCGAGCTGGCGGCCGGACCCATCGCCCCACGCCATCACACGACCGTCCGACAACAGCACCACACTGTGGCTGCTACCCGGCGCGATGGTGGCGACCCCGGTCAGCGGTTCGGCAGCGCAGTCAACAGTGGCGGTGGAGGCGCATACCGGCACCGGCGTGCCGTGGTCGGTCGTGCTGTAGTCACCCAGTTGACCAGAATCGTTGGCGCCCCAGGACAGTAGCCGGCCGTTGGAAAGCAACGCCTGACTGTGTAGCCCTCCCGCGGCGATGTCAGCGACACCTGCCAGCGGATTGGCGGTGCAGTCGGTGGCTCCCACCGCGCACACCTGAACCGGCGTTGGCCGGTCGGTCGTGCTGTTGTCTCCGACCTGACCGTAGCCGCCGTGCCCCCAGGCCAACACGGTCCCGTCGGCGGCCAGCGCCAAGCTGGTGCCCCAAACACCGTCCTGGGACCGGACCGTGCCACCAGCGGCAAGGTCGGTGACACCCGTCAACGGGTTGGCCACGCAGTCCGTCGCACCCAACGCGCATACCGGTGCCGGCGTGGTTCGATCGGTCGTGCTGTTGTCGCCGAGCTGACCGGTGAGGTTGCTTCCCCAGGACACGACCGTGCCATCCGCGCGGCGAGCCAGATTGTGCGCACCCCCGACGGCAAGGGTCGTGATGTCGTTCAGTGGGTTGGCAGCACAGTCGGTGGCACCCACCGCACACGTGGGCGCCGGTGTGTCCTGGTCGTTCGTGGTGCCATTACCCAACTGGCCGAAGGAGTTGCGGCCCCACGAGAGGACGGTGCCGTCCGTCAACACCGCAACGCTGTGCGTCTGACCTGCGGCGATGGTCGCGACATTCCTCAACGGGTCGGTCGTGCAGTCGGTGGCGCCTACCGCACACACCGGCATCGGCGAGGTCGCGTAACCCGTTTGGACATGCCCGAGCTGACCGTATTCGTTACTTCCCCAAGAAAGTAGCGTGCCGTCGGTCAGCAACGCCAAGCTGTGGTTTTCGCCAGCCGCGACAGCAGCGACATTCCGCAACGGATCGGCGGCACAGTTGGTGGCGCCTACCGCACAGACCGGTACCGGCGTGCCGCGGTCGGCATTGATACCTATGCCAAGTTCTCCCCAAGTATTCCGTCCCCAGGCCCAAACCGCGTTGTCCTCCCGAATGGCCAACGTGTGGCCGCCGCTCGTGACGAGAGTTGTCACACCGGTGAGCGGTTCGGACGCACAGTTCGTGGTTTCCGGCGCGCAGACAAAAATTGGTCTGCTCCGCTTGTTCGTGTCTCCGTTACCCAACGCGCCATCGCCGCGGCTTCCCCAGGAAACCGCCGTCGAACCCGACGAATAGTCGACCGACTGAGCGGCCGCCGCCGGTGCGGTCAATCCCCAGGTAACCGTCGCCGCGGCCAAAATCGCGACGGAGATCAGCGGACGAATTTTGCCCGCACGAATATCACGCTGTATCAATACGATCACACCCCTCCTGCGAGCGCCCGAAAGCGCGCTTCAACCCCAGGCAAGCGACAGGATGTTATGGCCCCTACGCTACCCAGGCAACCATCGCGCCCGTAGTTGCGTGGTAGTTGCGTTCTCACCCTCAGAAGGAGTGGCACGTGGTTGAACTGCTTCGGTCCAATGATCCGGTCCTCGTCTCGTTCGTGACGTCGCTCCTTGTGGACGCCAAGATCGACCACTCGGTGGCCGACTCGCACATGAGTGTCATCGACGGGTCGATCAACGCGGTGGCGAACCGTGTGATGGTTGCCGAGGACCGGTACGACGACGCGCGGCAGCTTCTCGCGGATGCGGGTGTGGTCATCGAGGACGCGTAGCGTGCCGTTCGATTCGCAGCCCACTCTTCGGGGGGAGCGGCTCACCGTCCGGCCGCTTCTCGCTGACGACTTCGACGCGCTCTTCGCGGTGGCCGGCGACCCGTTGATCTGGGCGCAGCATCCCGTCCCGGATCGCTATCAGCGCGGCGTCTTCTCGCGGTTCTTCGCTGACTCGTTGGCCTCCGGTGGGGCGCTCGTCGTCCTGGGCGAGGCCGGGGAGGTGATCGGGTCCTCGCGGTTTCACGGGTACTCCGAGTCCGCCGGTGAGGTGGAGATCGGGTGGACGTTCCTCGCGAGGAGCTGTTGGGGCGGGCCGGTCAACCGGGAGCTCAAGAACCTGATGCTCGAGCACGCGTTCCGGTTCGTCGAGCGGGTGGTCTTCCTTGTGGGCCCGGCAAACCACCGTTCGCAGCGCGCGCTGGAGAAGCTCGGGGCGGTTCGCGTCGGTACGCGAGCTGATGGCGCCGGCGTGGCGAGCGTGCTTTTCGAGCTGCGACGTAAGTTATAACATGTTCTCACTCCATCTAGAGTGAGGAAGCTCACATGAGTACAAGCACCCTGCACAACAACGGTTCTAGACCATTCTCGCGACGTCGGTTCATCGCTGGAACAGGTTCTATTCTTGGCACGGCTGCCCTCGTGGGACACGCCACCGCGACGGCCGCCGCAGCGGCCGGTCCGATCGGCAACGGGGCCAACGTGCCGATCCTCGTGATCGGCACCGGCTACGGCGGCTCCGTCACGGCGTTGCGGCTCGCCCAGGCAGGCATCGACGTGCACATGATCGAGATGGGCATGGCCTGGGACACCCCGGGCTCGGACGGCAAGATCTTCGCCAACACGACCAACCCGGACGGCCGCTCCTACTGGCTCCGCACCAGGACCAAGCAGCCCCTCAGCAACTTCCTCGGCTTCCCGATCGACCGGGACATCCCGCGCCAGACCGGCATCCTCGACGCGGAGGAGTTCCCCGGCATCACGGTCTACCAGGGCCGCGGCGTCGGCGGCGGCTCACTCGTCAACGGCGGCATGGCGGTCACCCCCAAGCGCGAGAACTTCGGCGCCATCCTGCCGTCGGTCAACGCCGACGAGATGTACGGCACCTACTACCCCCGCGCCAACGCGGGTCTCGGCGTCAGCACCATCGACCCGGCCTGGTTCGACACCACCGACTGCTACCAGTACGCGCGCGTCGGCCGCAAACACGCGCAGCGGTCCGGTTTCCCGTTCGTCTTCGTGCCCGCCGTGTACGACTGGAACTACATGAAGCAGGAGGCGGCCGGCACCGTCCCCAAGTCCGCACTCGCCGGGGAGATCCTCTACGGCAACAACTACGGCAAGAAGTCGCTGCAGAAGACCTACCTCGCACAGATCAAGGCGACCGGCCGCGTCACTATCTCGCCGCTGCACCGCGTCACCACGGTCCAGCCGGCGTCGGGCGGCGGCTACACGGTCGTCATCGAGCAGCTCAACACGTCCGGCGACACGGCGACCACCAAGACCGTGACCGCGGACCGGGTGTTCTTCGCGGCCGGCAGTGTCGGCACCAGCAAGCTGCTGACGAAACTGAAGGCCACCGGCGCGCTGCCCAACCTGAACGGTGAGATCGGCAAGGGCTGGGGCGACAACGGCAACGTCATGTGCGGCCGCGCCAACCACCTGTGGGACCCGACCGGCAGCCTCCAGTCGGCCATCCCGACCGGCGGCATCGACAACTGGACCGCGGGCGGCGCGTTCGCCGAGGTGGCGCCGCTGCCGACGGGTATCGAGACCTTCGCGTCGTTCTACCTGTCGATCACCAAGAACCCGAACCGCGCCCAGTTCTCGTGGAACGCGGCCGCCGGCAAGGTCGACCTGAACTGGCAGACGGCGTGGAAGCAGCCGTCCATCAACGCCGCCAAGACGATCTTCGACAAGATCAACGCGAAGGAGGGCACGATCTACCGGACAGACCTGTTCGGCGTGTACAAGATCTGGGGCGACCACCTCACGTACCACCCGCTCGGCGGCGCGGTGCTGAACAAGGCGACCGACAACTACGGGCGCCTGCACGGGTATGCCGGCCTGTACGTCGTCGACGGCGCGCTGATTCCCGGCAACACCAGCGTCAACCCGTTCGTGACGATCACGGCGCTGGCCGAACGGAACATCGAGAAGATCATCGCCACCGACCTGTGACGGCGACCCGCTGGGTGGGCCCCGCTCACCCAGCGGCGCTGGGCAGCACGCACGCGGTGTCCAGGCCCAGCACGTGGTTGAGCCGCCCGAACGCCAGCCACGACCCGATGCTCATGCTCAGCTCCACGATCTCGACCTGGCTGTAGTGCGCGGTCATGCGGGTCCAGAACTCGTCGTCGAGGCCGTGGTGGTCGACGGCGTAACGCTCGGCGTACTCGGCGGCCAGACGCGTTCGGTCGTCGAACGCGTCGGTCGTGCGCCAGTCGGTCACCGCGTCCTCGAACCCGGCCTCGACCTTCTGCCCGTCCTTCTCGGTGCGCCAGTCCTGGCAGAACACGCATCCGTTGAGCTGTGCGATCCGCAGCCGGGCGGCCTCGAACTCACGCAGCCCCAACGTGGTGTTGGCGTACACCGCGAGCGAGAACTTCGACGCCGCGATCCCGATGCCCGGCACCATCTCGCTCCACACGTACTGGATCGGGTCCTTGCCATCGGGGATGTCGATGTTCATCGCGGTGTCCTTCCGAGGTGGCCGGGGCGCAGGGGAACGTCGAGTGCGTCGTACAGACCGGGTTTCTCGGCGGCGAGCCAGCCGATGGCGTTGACCAGTCGGCCGACCGCGGTGGCATTCCCGCCCGCGGAACGGTTCTCGCCCTCGTCGGTCGCCTCGACGGTGACCTCGATGCGCGGTCGCCCCTCGATGATCACCCGGTGCGCGCCCGCGCCGTCCGGCGGCGTCGGCCAGTCCGGCGCGCAGGAAGGGTGGATGCGGGTGACGTGCTCGATGACGATGCGCGGCACGCCGTCGACGATGCCCTGGACCTCGAACCGCACGGCGCCCTGCGTGCCGGCCTCGAAGTCGCCCATCGTCCTGGTGGTCACAGTGGTCTCGAGCGCGCGGCGGTCCATGGTCTCGACGAGCTCGTCCAGCTCGACGCCCAGTGCCCGCGCCATCAGCCGGATCTGCCCGCCCCACACCATGGTCGGCACTGACGCCATCAGCATCGGCGGCTCGTAGTCCATGGGCTGGCCCATGCCGACGAGGTAGCGCACCGAGTCGGGCTGCTCGTAGGTCGAGTAGTCGAAGATCTCCTGACAGCGGATCACGTCCACGGTCGTGCCGAGGCCGCTGACCAGTAGGGGGAGAATGTCGTTGCCCCAACCGGGATCGACGCCGGACACGAACAGGGAACCGCCGCCGTCGGCGATCGCGGCCAGGATCGGTTCCCGCAGCTCGGGCGGGGCGTTGCGCTGGTCGTAGAGCGCGTAGAGCGAGGGCGTCACGACGACCGCGCCGGCGCGGATGGCCATGACGATGTCGGCGAGTGCCTCGTCGGGACGGATGTCGCCGGAGGCGGCGTACACGACGGCGCGCGGCGACGTGGCCAGCACGGCGTCGATGTCGTCGGTCGCCGGAGTTGTCGCGTGGTCGAGACCGGCGAGCTCGCCGGCGTCGCGGCCCACCTTGTCGGGGTTGTTGACGAGCACTGCCGTCAGGTCGAGCTCCGGGTGGGCGTCCACGGCACGAATGGCCGCACGGCCTACGTTGCCGGTGCCCCATACCACCGTGGGTATCACGTCATCGACAGTATTGAACGGGTGCGCGCCTGCATAGCGGCCGACCGGAGCCAACTCGCGGCGCCGCCGCCATGCCGAACGTCCGGAGTGGACTGCGACTCCTCCCGCCGCGCCTGGTGCGACGTAGGGTGGCGCCCGTGAAAGCTGAAGGAACGTTCACCGTGCACGGGTTCGCGCCGGCCACCGTCGAGCAGGCCATCGATGTGCGCACCGGCGTCGACGTCGGTGTCGCCACCATGGAGAAGCGGTACGACGGCCCGGTGACCGGCCATTCCGCGACCCTGTTCACCGCCGCGTTCGACCAGGCGTCCGGGGTCGGCACCTACCTGGCCATGGAGTCGTTCGAGGGGGCGCTGAACGGCACGGCGGGCGCGTTCAACTTCGCGCACGTCGCGTCCACCCATGGCGCGGACCGCGTCGACGAGGCGTTCGTGATCGTGCCGGGCAGTGGCACCGGCGGGCTGGCCGGCATCGCGGGCACGGGCGGCATGGCGGTCGAGAGCGACGGCATGCACCGGATCTGGTTCGACTACACCGTGGGGTAGGCGCACGCGCAAAATTGTCGGTGGGTGCGACTAGCGTCGGCGACGTGAGAGTTGCCACCTGGAACGTGAACTCCGTCAAGCAGCGGATGCCCCGGCTTCTGCCCTGGCTCGACCAGCGGCGGCCGGACGTGGTGTGCCTGCAGGAGACCAAGCTGACCGACGACGCCTTCAGCAAGCTGCTTGGCGCCGACCTCGGCGAGCGCGGCTATGAGTTCGCGTTAGCCGGCGAGACCCAGTGGAACGGCGTCGCGATCCTGTCGCGCGTCGGGCTCGACGACGTGGTCGTCGGGGTGGCAGGGGCGCCCGGGTTCCCGCATCCCGAGGCGCGGGCCGTCGCCGCCACGTGCGCGGGCGTGCGCGTGCACTCGCTCTACGTGCCGAACGGGCGGGAGCCGGACTCCGACCACTACCAGTACAAGCTGGCGTGGCTCGCGGCGTTACGAGACGTGGTCAAGGCCGGTCCGGAGGCCGCCATGTTATGCGGCGACATGAACATCGCACCGGCCGACGCCGACGTGTTCGACCCGGCGGCCTACGTCGGGCAGACGCACGTCACGCCGCCGGAGCGGGCCGCGCTAGCTGAGCTACAGGCGCTCGGCTTACGTGACGTGGTCCGCGACCGGTGGCCCGACGAGCGGGTCTTCACATACTGGGACTACCGCGCCGGCATGTTCCACCAGGATCTCGGCATGCGGATCGACCTCATCCTGGCGGCGGCGCCCGTCGCCGGGCGGGTCGCCGCGGCCTGGGTCGACCGGCTGGCCCGCAAGGGCACCGGGCCGAGTGACCACGCGCCGGTCATCGTCGACCTCGACGAGGCGCCGGACGGGGACATCGGGCCGGTCGTGCCGCCGCCGTCGGCGCGTGGGGCTCGCAAGAAGCCAGCGAAGTTACCCCAGTCAAAGTAGCGGCCACCGGCGCATGGCGAACCCGCGCAGGCGGGTGTCCATACGCGTGATCGTCATCGCGTCCGGCGGCCAGTAGGTCGCCTTCACGATGCGGTCCAGTGTCTTCCAGCACGACCACGTTTCCGCCCACGACACCTCGAGGAGCCACCTACGCAACACATACAACCGCAGCAGCACCCGCACCGCCGCGGCCGACATCTCCGAGTCGTTGGCCGAGCCGGCGTCGAATACCGTCGCGCCGAACGTCGTGAGCTCGTCGGTCAGTGCGTCACGGGCTGATCGCGTGCGCTGGTAGACGTCCTTCTGCGACCACGTCGCACGTGGTTGCCGCAGTGCCGCGGCCACCAGGGCGGCGACCTCAGGTCGTGGGTTGGTGGCCGACTGCACGGCCTGCGTGGCCGTCGGGAAGGTTGCCGCCAACGCGAGTGCCGCCACGAATACGACGTGGGCGTCGGTCGGCTTGGCCGCACGTAGCCGCGCCAGCCGGGGGAGGGCCTCGGTCCGGTCGGCCGGGTCGAGCACCACGTCCGGCAGGTCGAGGAGCTCCAGCAGTGCCGGCGTCGGCTCGAACACCGGCGGCGGTTCCGGCTGCGGCTCGGCCTCGGCTGTCGTCGTGCGCAGGAACTGTTCGACCACGTCGAGCAGTTCGCGCAGGTCGTCGGCGAGCACGCCGGAGCGCTCCAGCACCCGCAGGAGCACCGGCGCGATCGAGACACCGCCCGGCGGGGCCGCCGAGGGCACCGCGCGGCGGGAGTTGAGTCGCGGCGTCGCGCTGAGGTTCGGGTCCTGCCTCGAGTAGCTCATGCGGTGACAGCGGCCTCTCTCTGTTCGATGTGCGGCGGATTCGTGCGGAGCGATAGCGGGATTGTGGCCTGCGGGCTCGGGCGGTGACACCGCGCATTCGCATGAAGCAACGTGGAGATTCTGGTCTGCTGGCTCACGTGACGCTTGCCGCGATCGTGCGTACGGCCGCCAGGAGGTCGTCGCCCGATGGTGCCGCGTCCGGGTCGACCAGCCACTGGGCGGCGAGTCCGCCGACCAGCGCGTGGTACACGGCGCCGACCGCGTCCGCGCCGTCGCCCTGCGCGTGGCCGAACAGCTGGACCAGTCCGGCGCGGGCCTCGTCGTTGGCCTTCGCGAAAGCGGCCCGCAGGTCGGGCTTGCTGTCGAGGAACGCGAGCAGCTCGAACTGCACGGCCCACAGCCTGCGGTTCGCGCCGAACGACCTGATCACCTGCGTCCACATCTCGGCGAACCGCTCGGCCGGCGTCGCGTCCTGGCGGTTGGTCGAGGTCAGCGCGGCGGACAGGTCGTCGCTCCACTCGCCGAGTGCCTGGTAGAGCGCGGCGTTCAGCAGGTCGTCCTTGGTGCCGTAGTGATAGCCGATCGCCGCCAGGCTCACTCCGGCCGCCGAGGCGATGTCGCGCGCGGTCGTGCGGGCATAGCCCTTCTCGTAGAGGCACTGCTTGGCGCCGGCCAGCAGGTCTTCGCGGTTACCCATGGGCACGAGTGTACAACACAAACGTCTGAAACAAATGTCTTGCACATATGTCTAACACGTGTGTACCGTTCTTTTCGACGACGAACACCACCTCGGGAGCACCTCATGAAGAACACGACAGTCCTCATCTCGGGCGCCGGCGTCGCGGGCACCGCGCTCGCCTACTGGCTGCGCCGCCACGGCTTCACCCCGACCGTCGTCGAGCGGGCTCATGGCATCCGCGAAGGCGGGTACAAGATCGACATTCGTGGCGCGGCGTTGGCCGTTGTCGAGCGAATGGGTCTGCTCGACGAGATCCGCGCCATGGTCACCGACGTGCGGGCCGGCTCGGTGGTCAACGCCGACGGCCGGCGCGTCGCGAGCATGGACGGCGACACGTTCGGCGGCCGCGAGCACGGCGACGCCGAGATCCTCCGCGGCGACCTGCACCGCCTGCTCTTCGACGCCACCGAGGGCGTCGAGTACCTGTGGGGCGACTCGATCGCCGACCTCGCGCAGACCACGGGCGGCGTCGACGTGACCTTCGCGAGCGGCGGCACCCGCACGTTCGACCTGGTGGTCGGCGCGGACGGCCTGCACTCGGTGACCAGGGCACTCGCGTTCGGCGAGGAGAGCCGGTTCGTCCGCGACCTCGGCTACCGCGTCTCGATCTTCAGCGTGCCGAACCACCTCGACCTGGACCGCGAGGAGCTCACCTACGTGAGCCCGCACCGCACCGTCCTCATGTACAGCACCGCCCGGGACGCCGGCGCGAAGGCGATGTTCCTGTTCGCCGACGACAAGCCGGTGCCCGTCAACGGCGCGGGCCGGGCGCACCTGCGCGACGCCTACTCGAACGAGGGTTGGGAGGTCCCGCGGCTGCTGGCGGGTGTCGAGCAGGCCCCCGACTTCTACCTCGACTCGCTCAGTCAGGTCCACATGGACACCTGGTCGACGGGCCGGGTGGCGCTGGTCGGCGACGCCGCCTACTGCGCGTCGACCGCGTCCGGCCAGGGCACGAGCCTCGCGCTGGTCGGCGCGTACGTCCTCGCGGGCGAGCTGGCCAGGGCCGGCGGCGACCACGCGGCCGGGTTCGCGGCGTACGAGACGGCGTTACGGGAGTTCGTCGAGCAGAACCAGAAGCTCGGCCCCGCGAACATCAAGCGGATGGTGCTGGCCAGCAAGGCGCAGGTCCGGATGTCGATGGCGTTCCTGAACCTGCTGTCGAAGCTCCCCGGCAAGGACCGGTTGATGGCGAAGGCCGTTGCGCCGATCCACCGTGCGGCCAACGCCATCGAGCTGGCGGACTACTGAACCGGCAGGAACTCCGCGACCATCGACCGGAGCTCCGGTCGATGCATGACCTCGGTGTGCCGGGTCCCCGGCAGGACCGCGAGGCGGGCGTCCGGCAGTAGCTCGTGCAGTTCGACCGCGTGCTCGATACGGACGAAGTCGTTGTCGCCGAGGACGATGAGCGTCGGCGCCGTGATCGCCCTGAGTCGGTCCGGCGTCCAGTCGGAGAACGAGTTGACGATCACGGACAGCTTCTCCGCGACCGACCCGAAGTGGTCCGGGTTCGGCGCGATGCGCTGGTAGGACTCCTGCCAGCTCTGGAACTCCTGCTGGGTGGGCATCCTCGCGGAAGTCTGGTCCCCGGCGATGAACTCGCTGTGGAAGCCGTCCTGCCGGAAGTGGGTCGACGCCAGCACCAGCCGGACCCGCTTGGGGTGCATGTCGCGACCGTCAGCGCGGTCAGACCGCCAACGCTGATCTTGACTTGTGTCAGGCTGGCCCTTACGTTGTCAGGAGTAACCTGACGAAGGAGCGCCGTCCGTGATCGCCGCCTGCTCGTTCTGTCTCAAGCCGAACACCGAGGTAGCCACGCTGGTGGCCGGGCCAGGAGTGTTCATCTGCGACGGTTGTGTGGCGCTGTGCGCGGGGGTGATCGACGGCAGACCCGGCTCGGTGCCCGCGCTCGCACCATGGGAGCACGTGCTCAACGTCGACGAGGTGTTGGCGAACCTGCCTCGGGTCGCGGCCGCGGGCGCGCAGGTGGAGGAGAACCTCGCCGGGTGGGTGCGCCGCGCGCGGGCGCTCGGCGCGACGTGGGCCAGGGTCGGCGACGCGCTGGGGATGACCCGTCAGTCGGCGTGGGAGCGGTTCTCCGGCGCGGAGTAGGCCCATGTCTTGATCTCCCGACTCGGGTCGGTGATGCTCTCCGCCATGACCGAGCCACGCAGCCGCTGGTCCATGATCGCGGTCTTCGCCCTGCTCGGTGCGGTCACGCAGGTTCTGTGGGTCACCTACGCGCCCGTCACCGACGCCGCGAGCGAGCACTACGGCGTCTCCAACGGGGCGATCGGCTGGCTCGCCAACGTCTTTCCCCTGCTCTACGTCGTGCTGGCGATCCCGGCGGGCATCGTGCTCGACCGCTGGTTCCGTGGCGGGCTGGCCGCGGGCGCGGTGCTGACCGCGGCGGGCGCGCTCATCCGGCTCGTCGGCGACGGGTACGGCGCGGCGCTGGTGGGGCAGCTCGTCGTCGCGGTCGCGCAGCCGCTGGTGCTCAACGCGATCACCGGGGTCGCCGGCCGGTATCTCGCCGAACGGGACCGGCCGACGGGCATCGCGGTCGGGTCGGCCAGCACGTTCGCCGGGTTGATCGTCGGGTTCGGACTCGGCGCCGTGTTCGCGTCCGCCGACGGCATCGGCACGTTGCTCGTGATCCAGGCCGGGCTCGCCGTGGTCGCCGCGGTGGCGGTGGTCGTCGCGTTGCGCACGCCGGCCGAACACCGTGCCGAGCGGGCGCCCGCCGGGCTTGGCGCGTTGCGGATCGCCTGGGGCGACCCGTTCATCCGCAGGCTCTGCGGGCTGGTGTTCGTGCCGTTCGGGGTGTTCGTCGCGCTGTCGACGTTCGCGCAGCCGCTCCTCGAGCCGGCTGGGGTGCCGGAGTCGACGGCCGGGCTGATCCTCATCGCGAACGTCGTCGCGGGCGTGGTCGGGTGCGCGGTCGTGCCGATCTGGGCCAACCGGCGCCACGGCGAGACGCGAGTGCTGACCGTCGCATTGCTGGTCACCGCGGTCGCGTGCGCGGCGCTCGCGTTCGTGCCGGGGGTCGCCGTCGGGTTCGTCGCGCTCACGCTGATCGGGTTCGCGCTGCTGCCGGCGCTGCCGATCGTGTTGGAGCTGACCGAACGCCGGTCGGGCAGCAGCGAGGGCACCGCCGCCGGACTGATGTGGCTCGCCGGCAACCTCGGCGGGCTCGTGGTGGCCGCGATCGTCGGGATCCTGGTCGACGACCCGCTGCCGGCGTTCCTGCTGCTCGCGGTGCTCAGCCTGCTCACGTTGCCGCTGTTGCGATCGTTCAGCCGGGTGAGTAGGTCCGCGTGAGCGCGGCGGCCGACTCGGACAGCCGCGCCCGCAGCTCGTCCGGCGTGCGCACCTCCACCTCGGCGCCGAGACCGAGGAACGTCCGGTGCGCGTGGTCGAGGTTCTCGATCGGCACGGTCGCCTCGACCCAGCCCGCGCCGTCGGGTTCGGACGCCGTCTCCTCGATCGTACGCTGCACCGCGGGTTCGAGCAGGTGGGCGCGCTCGTCGAGCAACGCGGGGGCGAACCGGACGCGTGCGTGGTCGGAGTGGCGGCGGGCGTCGAAGTCGTCGAGGTAGGCCTGCCAGAACGCGCTGAGGTCGAAGCCGGCCGGGCGCTGGAAACCCTCGTCGAGCACCGTCAGCTCCAGGATCTGCGACACTCGGTAGGTGCTGATCCGCGGGCTCGCGGCGACCAGGTACCAGCGGCCGGCCTTGAGGACGAGACCGTACGGGTCGAGCGTGCGGTCGACCTCCGCGGGCGCCCGCCATCTGCGGTAGCGCACCTGGAGCCGGCGTTCGCGCCACACCGCGTCGGCCGCGGCGGCGAGCGCCGGGGTGGCGTCCGGCTCGGTGTACCAGCCGGGCGCGTCGAGGTGGAAGCGCTGGCGGATGCGGGTCGCGCGGTCGCGCAGCTCGGGCGGCAGCGACGCGGTGAGCTTGAGCCAGGCGGCCGCGACCTCGGCGCCGAGACCCAGTTCCTGTGCGGCGTCGGGCAGACCGGTGAGGAAGAGTGAGTCGGCCTCCGGTTCGGTGAGGCCGGTCAGCCGGGTGCGGTAGCCCTCGACGAGGCGGTAGCCGCCGGCGTGCCCGGCCGCGCCGTAGAGGGGGACGCCGGCCGCGTGCAGGGCTTCGACGTCGCGGTAGACGGTGCGGACCGACACCTCGAGCTCGATCGCGAGCTGTGCCGCGGTGAGCCGGCCCCTCGTCTGCAGGAGGAGCAGGAGCTGGACGATCCGGGCGGCGCGCACGAGAAACCCTAAACCAACTGACATTGGCTGTCAGTGGATGCGTCATAGCGTGCTGGTCATGAACAACTTCGACTTCCTGGTCGGCACCTGGGACTCCGTCAACCACAAGCTGCGCAAACGTCTCGTCGGCAGCGACGACTGGGAGGATTTCCCCGGCCGCGTTACGTGTTACCGCGCGTTCGACGGCGCGGCCAACATCGACGAGGTCGTGTTCCCGACGCTCGGCCACGCGGGGATGTCGGTGCGGCTGTACGACCCCGGCACCGACCTGTGGTCGATCTACTGGGCCAGTTCGAAGTTCCCCGGGCCGCTCGAGGCGCCGGTGGTGGGCCGTTTCGTCGACGGCGTCGGCGACTTCTTCAGCGACGAGGTGCAGGAGGGGCAGGCGGTGCGGGTGCGGTACCGGTGGTCGGACATCACCCCGACCAAGGCGCGGTGGGCGCAGGCGTTCTCCACGGACGACGGCGCGACCTGGGAGACGAACTGGATCATGGACTTCACCAGGAGGGCAGCGGCATGAGCTTCGATTTCCTGGTCGGCACGTGGGACACGACGCAGCGGAAGATGGTGAAGCCGCTCAGCGGGAGTGACGAGTGGGAGACCTCCGCCGGGACGCTGCGGAGTTTCCGGATGTTCGACGGCGCCGCGAACGTGGACGAGTTGGACCTGCCGGAGCTCGGGTTCAAGGGGATCACGTTGCGGTTGCTGAACCCCGTGACCCAGGAGTGGTCTATCTACTGGGTGAACTCGCGCAACGGAGAGTTGGCACTGCCGCCGGTGGTGGGCCGCTTCGTCGACGGCGTCGGCGACTTCTTCAGCGAAGAGGACTGGCACGGGCAGGCGATCCGGGTGCGGTACCGGTGGTCGGACATCACCGGCACGTCTGCCCGCTGGGCGCAGGCGTTCTCCACGGACGGCGGGGAAACGTGGGAGACGAACTGGGTCGCGGAGTTCTCTCGAGAGGGGTAGCGGCGTGGCCTCCGGCCCCCTTGATCCACGCTACCGGAGGGGTCCGACAGGAACGGGCGTGTGACTGGGTGCCTGTGGACAACCGGGCGGGTTTGGTTCCACGGAGGGGTGAACTTCGCGGGAGGTGTTGTGGGGCCTGGGTTCTGTCGTTGCCTGGCTGTGGATAACCCCTCCTGTTCGAGGCCGCGGTGTCGGGGGTCGCCGGTACGCTGGATTTCGG
>Ga0193717_1001303_pt1 | contig 15405 bp, 16 predicted proteins | sample U2c2metaG_FD_145900 | JGI IMG/M metagenome (GOLD analysis project Ga0193717, IMG submission 145900) | Soil microbial communities from a riparian zone of the East river system, Colorado, United States - U2c2 | ecosystem: Environmental > Terrestrial > Soil > Riparian zone | place: USA: East River... | reverse complement strand
GCGCGAGGTTGCCCGTGGCTGATTCGGCGTACGGGCAGCCACCGAGACCACCCGCCGACGAGTCCACAGTGGACACACCGCAGCGCAGTGCCACCAACGTGTTCGCCAGCGCTTGGCCGTAAGTGTCGTGGAAGTGGACGGCGAGCTTTCCGACGTCGTCGAACCCGGCGAGGACGGCTTCGACCTGCCCAGCCGTCGCGACGCCGATGGTGTCCCCGAGCGAAAGCTGCGAGCAGCCCAGATCCAGCAGCCGCCGGCCGGCCTCGACGACCTGTTTGGCCGGGACAGCGCCTTCCCACGGGTCGCCGAAGCACATGGAGAGATAACCCCGCACTTCGAGACCTTCGGCTACCGCACGGGAAACCACCGGCTCGAACATGTCGAACTGCGTTTCCAGCGTCGAGTTCAGGTTCTTCTGCGCGAACGTCTCCGTGGCGCTGGCGAAGATGGCGATGCGCTCGACACCCGCGTCGAGCGCCCTGTTCAGCCCGCGCTCGTTGGGCACCAGCACCGGATACCGCACGCCCTCGTGCCGGGCGAGCCGGGCAAGCAACTCCTCGGCGTCGGCGAGCTGCGGGACCCATTTGGGGTGCACGAAACTGGTGGCTTCCAGCGTGGTCAGCCCCGCGGCGGCGAGCCTGTCGAGGAACTCCAGCTTGACCTCGACGGGCACGATCGACTTCTCGTTCTGCAGGCCGTCACGAGGACCGACCTCCCAGATCGTCACCCGCTCGGGCAGACCTGCCGCCGGAACCCTGTCCGGCAGCCCAAGTTCGCGCGCCCCCACAGCTCAGCGCCGGCCGCGACGCGACTGCGGCCGCTGCTGCTGTTGTTGGCCTGACGGCAGCGGCTGGGTCTGCGGTTCGGGTGCGGGCTGACCGGCCGCGTAGTCGTCATACGGGTTGTCGTTGACTTCCCGGTAGATGACGGTGTGCACGCGCTCGACCTTCGGGATGTCGTCGAAGCGCAGCGGCTCGTCCGACGCCGACTCGATGATCAACGTGCCGCAGCCGAAAACGCGGTCCATCAGGCCGTGTTCGAACTGCACGCTGTTGATCCGCGACAGCGGGATGTCGATCCCCGTCCGCTTGATCACGCCTTCGCGCGCGATGAGCCTGTCAGTCGTCACGATGAAGTGCGTGGTGCGCCACCGGACAAAGGGGACGAAGAACAACCACACGACGAGCACCAGCGCGACGACCGCGACGGCGATGTCCGAGACCAGGTTCCACGGCGCGGCCGCGTCCTGGCCGATGATCGCCAGCCAGACGCCCACGCCGAGGGTGATGACGAGCGCGATGAACGGGAGGATCAGCATCTTGAAGTGCGGATGACTGTGCACTACGACGTGCTCGTTCTCACTGAGCAAATCGTCTGGATAGGCCACGTCGGACGCTCCCAAGTTGTGTGCGGCGGTGGTGGACTCACCGTACCGGCGATCCGGGCCGATGGGAGGCACAACCCGCCAGGAATCGAAGTCTAAGCCTGGCGGACGTGGACGACGTCGCCCGCGAAGATCGTGCGTCCCGAGACGACGAGCTGCCCCGTGGAGTCGACGTCCGATGCCCGGCCGCTGAGGACTTCGCCGTCCGGCAGGAGCACGTTGACGTCCTGGCCGATCGTGGCGCAGTGGCGGCGGTATTCGGGCAGCAGCCCGGCCTTCGTCAGGTCGCCACCGGCGATGCGCCAGCTCAGTTCGCGCTCGGCCAGCGCGGCCAGCAGCAGGCCCGCGATCTCGGTGCGATCAGTCGTGGTCGCGCCCTGCTCGGCCAGCGACGTCGGCGCCAGCCCGCCCGGCCCGGTGGGAACGTCCTCGCCGAGCGGCAAGACGTTGAGCCCGATGCCGAGCACGACCGACAGTTCGTCACCCGCGACGGCCTCGGACAGGATGCCCGCGCACTTCCCGCGGCCCGGTCCGGCGAGGACGTCGTTCGGCCACTTCAGGACCGCGTCGACGCCGATCCGCGCAGCGACGTCACGCACAGCGAGGCCCGCGACCACGGACAGCGAGCCCAAACCCGCGAACGGGACCTCTCGTGGCCGCAGCAGCACGCTCAAGTAGATGCCCGAGCCCTTCGGCGAACTCCACTGCCGCGCCCGGCGGCCGACCCCGGCCGTCTGCTCCTCCGCGATCAGGACCGTGCGGTCCGCGGCGCCCTGAGCTGCGGCTATCCGCAGGTCGGCGTTAGTCGAACCGGTGCTCGCGACGACGTCGATCGCCGCGTAGGAACCGCTGAGATCCGCTCGGAGGCGCTCGCCGTTGATATCCATCCGTCCACACTATGAGAGTCCCCCTAACGTGTAAGCCCTCAGGTCGTTACACAGAGGTGAGCTCTTCTAACCTGGCCGATGTGACAACGCCCGAAAACAGCCCCGAGAAGGCCCATGGCAGTTGGGCACGCGGCGCTGCCACCCGAGCGCTGGTCGCGTTGCCACTGGTCGCCGGGCTCGTCACCGCGGGCTGGCTGCTCGCCGGTGGCAACGACCGGCCGGCGGTCGCCACCGCGCCCGTGCCCCTGCCCGTCGAGACGTCGACGATCGGCGGTGGCGCCGGTCCGTCCGTGCTCGAAGTCAGCGCCCCCGTCCAGGCCGAAGAACCCGCGCAAGGCGCGAAGCCGCTCGAAAGCTGGGCGACCGGCCTCGCCGGTCCGCTCGGACTGCCGCTCGAATCGCTCATCGGCTACGCGAACGGCGAGCTCACGCTCCGCGCGGAACAGCCGAACTGCCACCTGTCCTGGGTCACACTGGCCGGGATCGGCCAGGCGAGCGCGGGCGCCGACAAGGCGGGCGGCCCGATGGGCCTGACCCAGGCGCAGTGGAAGCGTTGGGGCCAAAGCATTCCGGGGATCGCCAAGCCCGCGATCACCGACGTCAACTCGGCCTCGGTCGCGGCCGGGCGCGCACTGTGCGCCGGCGGCGCGGACCTCGGCGGCGGCAAGGGCTGGTGGACCGCGGTCGAGAAGTTCCGCGATTCCGAACTCTTCCGCCAGCAGGTGCTCGGCAACGCACAACTGTTGGCGACGCTGTCGCTCGACCCGGCGAAGGCGTCCTCCCCTTCGACGCGCGCCACACGCTTCGCGCTCGGCCAGCTCGGCCTGCCGTACGTCTGGGGCGGCAACGGCCCCGACGCGGGCGCGGCCGGGTTCGACTGCTCCGGCCTGACGAAGGCGTCCTACGACGACGCCGGTGTCGGCCTGCCGCGGACCGCGGACACCCAGTACCACTCGCTGCCCAAGGTGCCGCTCAACGAGGAACCCAAGCTCGGCGACCTCGTGTTCTACGGCAACCCGGCGACGAAGATCCACCACGTCGGGCTGTACCTCGGCAACGGACTGATGATCAACGCGCCGACCCAGGGCCAGGCCATCCAGATCCACACTTACCACTCGAAAGGCGACGACTACGCCGGCGCGGGACGGCCCGTTTCGTAGCTCTACCTCTCGCCATCTGTCGACAGATGGCGATCTCTTAGGTACTGAGAGATCACGTGATGTCGACATCTCGTGGCACGCGAGTGAAGGCCATGTCCATCCAGTGGTGCCATCGGGTGTCTTCGCCGAGCTGTTCCCAGGTGGCCTTCATGGTGCCCTGGTTGTCGACCCGCCGCTCATCCACTCGTAGGAATCCGTGCCGCTGATCAGGATCGGCGGTTCGCCGGGGCCGGTTTCCATGCGCCCCACCGAGTTCCAGGTGCCGACAAGCGCGTCCAGTCGCTTCAGTTCGGAAGCGGGCATTGCTCTCCTTAAGAAAGTCTGCGGAGGATTGGGGAGACGAGGTCGTTCAGGTCGCGGACGAGCACCGCGACCGCGCGGGCCGCGGTCTCCTCGAGGTCGTCGCCCAGAGTTTCCGGGGCTTCTGGCAATCCGTCCAACGACATCGGGGCTTCGAGGAACAGCGACGCGCGCAGATGCGGACTCTTGGCGATGTCCTGCGCGGACGGGTCCACGAATTGGCCGAACAGCTCGGGCCAGTCCCGCCAACCGCGGTCCTGCCACCACTCCCGCGACGAAGTCAGCGCGGCGGGCAGCGGTGAAACGAGATTGAGCTGGGCCGTCAGCGAACCGTCCCACTCATTGCGGACGCAGTAGGCCGAAAGGATCCGCCGATGCGCCCGCACATAGCCAGGCGCGAGACTCGGCGGGACGGCCAGATTCCAAGCGGCACAAGCGAAGCGGACCGGCGCGATGTCGCCCACGGCGTCGGCGAATTCGTGGGCGTTGCGGCGGACGTGCGTGGCGTAGCGACTCGAGGCGGTTCCGGCGTGTTCCCGGTCGTAGGCGTGGTCGATCCACAACACCGGCTGACTCATGGCCGGAAGATAATGAGTTGCGACTCATCTTGTCCACCCGACCACAGCCTCAACCCACCGAAACCCGTTCCACAGCAAAGAAATCCACGGCCGTCGCCAATGCCCCAGCATCCCGCCGGACATCATCCGGCTTGCTCCCGTTCCCCAGCAGCACACCACCCCAGCGCATCCCCAAATACTCCGCGCACCGACGCAAAGTGTCCTCGAGCGGTGCGGCCTGGCCAGGTTCCTCACTCAGCACGCTCACCGCCCACAGCGTCTTCCCCCGCATCCGCGCCTTGAAATCCGCACTGGGCACCCGCATCCACCCAGACCAGTAATCGAGGTACAGCTTCACGTCCGCCGAGACCGAGTACCAATACAGCGGCGAGGCGATGACTACATCAGTCGCGTCCAAGGTCGCATCGAGCAGCAACCGCTCGTTGCCCACCGGCTCACCATGCCCCAAACCGTCGTGCCGCTTGTCTTCGAAGGGCTCTAACGGCACATCCGACAGCCGCAGCCAGCGCTGTTCGACATCGGAAGGCAGTTCACGCGCCGCGTACCGGGTCAGCGTTTCGGTGTTGCCGCCGATCCGGGCGCTGCCGAGCAGGAACAGGAACTTGCGATCAGCCATCGGTACCCCTCCAGAGTTATATGTATGTGCATGCAGATGCTGTCACTGCATGTACTGTCGCGTCAAGCACGAAAAAGGAGCGCCGCCGATGACCGCCGACGAACTGGCCTGGGGCCGCGTACTCACCCTGCACGCCCGCGTCGAGCAGGAGCTCACCAAGGCATTGCACCGGCGGCACGGGCTCGGCCTGTCCGAATATCGCGCACTCAGCAAGCTCGCCGGGTCGGACAAAGGCGAGCTGCGCATGCAGGAACTCGCCGAGGCGATCGGGCTCAACCAGAGCTCGGTCAGCCGCATGGTCGCGCGTCTCGAAGACGCCGGACTGACCGTGCGCGACATCTGCGCCGACGACCGACGCGGCGTCTACTCGGTCATCACCGAGGACGGCCGCGCGCGCCACGCCCAGGCGCGGCCCACCTACCAGGAGGTTCTCCGCACCACGCTCGACCAGGCGTCGGCCGATCCGAACCTCGCCGAGGCGGTGACCGCGGTCCGCGGCGCTTGACACCGTATATGCCTCGTTGGATATATTGCTCTCACGGCACTAACGAGGAGAGGCATCGTGGACGAGCAGCGCGCGACCCTGCAGACCGTCGAAGGCCGACCGGCCGTACGACTGGAGCGAAGGCTGAAGCATCCGCCGTCCAAGGTCTGGCCCGCGATCAGTGACCCCAAGGAACTCGCACACTGGTTCCCCGCCACGGTCGAAGCCGAGCTGAAACCCGGCGCCACCATCCACTTCAGCATGGAAGGTACGACCGACGAAGGTGAGATCCTCGAGTACGACGAGCCGAAAGTCTTCGCTTTCACCTGGAACGCCGACGTGCTGCGCATGGAACTCTTCCCGGACGGCGACGGCTCGCGGCTGGTGTTCACGCATACCTTCGGCCGCGGCGAACCGGCCATCGCGAAGCTGACCGCCGGGCGTACCGCCACCGGCTGGGGCGTCTGCCTCGATGCGCTGGAAGCACAGCTTGACGACCAGCCATTCGAGGAACCGTCAGACTGGCTCGGCCCGATCGAGCGCTATGTCGAGGAGTTCGGCCTCGGCGAGGGCGAAGTCGAAGACCACCCGGACGGGCCCATGGTGCGGTTCCGGCGGGACGTGATGTGGAAGTCCGTCGAAGAGATCTGGGCGCTGCTGTCCGAAGAGAACACCACGAACGCCCACTTCACGCCGGGCGCAATCACCGAGACCGAAGCGCCGCGAGTCCTCGAATACGAGTGGCTGCAAGGAAACACCCCGAGCGGGCGGGTGCGCTGGGAGATCTCGCACGACCCGGCCGAAGGCACCCGCGTCGAACTCACGCAGACCCTGCCGAGCGCCGATCTGGTGCCGACCGCGCTCGCGGTGTGGCAGGTCCAGCTCGAACTGTTCTTCGCCGTGACCCACGGCCAAGTGCGCCCGTGGCCCGCCGAGCGCGTGAAGGACCTCGAAAAGCGGTATCAGTCCCGAGGATGACGGTCGCCGGACCGACGCGCTGATCCCTCGTGCGCCGCTACGGTCAGGCGGTGTCCGAAACGCATCCGCTGTTCGCCGGTCGGCTGAAACGCCATTGGCTCATCGTGTTCGACGTCGTGGCCGCGGCGGCGATCCTGGTGACGACCGGCAGCAACCTCGCCGTGGGCAGCTGGAAGAGCCCGACCTACCTGCCGGACGCGCTGGTGTGGGTGGCGGCCGTCGCGGTGAGCCTGCCGATCGTCCTCCGGCGCGTGTGGCCGCGGTTCACCTTCGGCTTCGGCCTGGTGCTCAGCGTCGTGGCCGCGCTGTTCGGCGGGCCGATCGTCGCGCTCGTCCCCGTGGTGGTCGCGTTCCCGCTGTATGTGCTCGCGGCGACCGAGAGTCGCCAGAACTCCTTGCAGGCACTGATAGTCGGGCTCATCACGACCGTGGTCGTGAACGTCTTGTCCCTGAATTCGGCGTCGCTGGGGTCGATCGCCTTCGCCACCGCGGCGCTGGTGATCATGTGGACACTGGGCCGCGCGAGCTTCGAACGCCGCACCTTCGCCGAAAGCGCTGTCGAGAGTTACGCGCAGCAGGCCGTCGCCGAAGAACGGCTGCGGATCGCCCGCGAAATGCACGACGTGGTGGCGCACAGCATGAGCCTCATCGCGGTCAAAGCGGCCGTCGGCAACCATGTCGCCGCCGAACAGCCCGAAGAAGCCCGCGATGCGCTGAGGATCATCGAGGCCACGAGCCGCGGCGCGCTGGTCGAGATGCGCCGCATGCTCGGGGTGCTGCGCGCCGGGACCGAGGACGTCGCCGAACTCGGCCCCGCGCCGACGGCCACGGACATCCGCGAACTCGCCGATCGCGCGGAGCTGGCCGGAATCCCCGTGGACATCGAGGTGCGCGGTGTGGACGATCTTCCCGAGGGGGTGGGGTTGTCGGTGTACCGGATCGTGCAGGAGGCGCTGACCAACGTCGTCAAGCACGCGCCGTCGGCGAAGTGCCGGGTGGCGGTCGTGGCGGACGGCCAGGAGGTACGGATCGAGATCGTCGACGACGGCCACGGCGAGCCCGTGCTGTTCGGCGCGCCGGGCCACGGCCTGATCGGGATGCGGGAACGCGTGCTGGTCTACGGTGGCGAGTTCTCGGCCGCGCCCCGCCCGGAAACCGGCTTCCGTGTCTTCGCCCGGCTGCCCTATCTCCAGCAGGAAGGGACTTCATGATCCGCGTGCTCGTCGCCGACGACCAGGCGTTGCTGCGCGGCAGTTTCCGCGTGCTGGTGGACAGCGCGCCCGAGCTCGAGGTGATCGGCGAAGCGGCGAACGGCGTCGAGGCGGTCGAGTTCGCGACGCGGGAACTGCCGGACGTCGTGCTCATGGACGTCCGGATGCCGGAGATGGACGGCATCGAGGCGACCAAACGGATCTGCGGCACGCCCGAAACGGCAGGTGTGCGCGTGCTCATCCTGACGACGTTCGACCTCGACGCGTACGTGTTCTCCGCGCTTCGGGCCGGTGCCAGTGGATTCCTGCTCAAGGACACGCCGCCCACCGAACTGCTCGCCGCGATCAAGGTGATCGCCGACGGCGACGGCCTGCTCGCGCCTTCGGTGACCCGGCGGCTGATCGCCGAGTTTTCCCGCCAGCCGGAGCCCGCGACAACGCCCGCCCGTGCCCTCGGCGGGGTCACCGAACGCGAGCGGGAGGTACTCGGGCTCATCGCGCGCGGGCTGTCGAACACCGAGATCGCCGCGCATCTGCACCTCAGCCTGGCGACGGTGAAAACCCATGTCGGGCATCTGCTGGCGAAGCTGAACTCGCGTGATCGGGCGCAGCTGGTGATCGTCGCCTACGAAAGCGGCCTGGCGATCGCCGGGAAAGCCGCTACTTGACGTGCCCGGTGACCTTCGTCGGCTCGACCCGCACGACCACGCGGACCGCGCCCGGGGCGTCCTCGCCCGCGTCCTTGCCGTCGTACTTCCACGACAGGTCGTTGTCGAGCTTCAAGCCGCCCTCTTCGGTGATCGTCGCGGTGCCGCGGATCTCCGTGTAGTTCTCCGGGTTCTCGCGCTGCATGATCGTCACGCTGACACGGGGGTCCCGCCGCATGTTGCGGTCCTTGAGCCGGCCCGCGATCGTCGAGAACAGCAGGTCGTCGCCGTCGCGGCCGACCCACATCGCGGAGGTCTGCGGGCTCCCGTCGGCGTTGATCGTGGCGAGCGCGGCGTAGTTCTTGCCGTCGACGAGCTCACGGACGGCGTCACTCAGCGAGATACCCATGGGGCCAGCGTATTCACCCGTGACGTTGGCTACGTGACACCCGCGAAAAAGGTGAACAGTCGTTAAGCTGCCGTGCCATGAGCAGCGCGACGGAGTCGATGGGGACTCCCCCCGAGGAAGAACCGGACATCCACACCACCGCCGGCAAGCTCGCCGACCTGTATCGCCGCTACGACGAAGCGGTGAACGCGGGCTCCGCGCGCGCGGTCGAGAAGCAGCACGCGAAGGGCAAGAAAACCGCCCGCGAGCGCATCGACCTGCTGCTGGACGCCGGTTCGTTCGTGGAGCTCGATGAACTGGCCAAACACCGCTCGACGGCGTTCGGCCAGGAGAAGAACCGGCCGTACGGCGACGGCGTGGTCACCGGCTACGGGACCGTCGACGGCCGCGGCGTCTGCGTGTTCAGCCAGGACGTCACCGTGTTCGGCGGGTCGCTCGGCGAGGTCTACGGCGAGAAGATCGTCAAGGTGATGGACCTCGCGATCAAGACCGGCCGCCCGATCGTCGGCATCAACGAAGGCGGCGGCGCGCGCATCCAGGAAGGTGTCGTCTCGCTCGGGCTCTACGGCGAGATCTTCACGCGCAACGTCAAGGCCTCCGGGGTCGTCCCGCAGATCTCGCTGATCATGGGCGCGAACGCCGGCGGGCACGTGTATTCACCGGCGCTGACCGACTTCGTGGTGATGGTCGACAAGACCTCGCAGATGTTCATCACCGGCCCGGACGTGGTCAAGACCGTCACCGGTGAGGACGTCACGTTCGAGGAGCTCGGCGGCGGGCGCACGCACAACACGAAGTCCGGGGTCGCGCACTACCTCGGCTCCGACGACGAAGACGCGATCGCCTACGTCAAGGAACTGCTCGCGTACCTGCCCAGCAACAACCTTTCCGAGTCGCCGGTGTTCGAAACCGCCGAGCCGCCGGGAGGTTTCTTCGAGGACGTGTCGGACTCCGACCGCGAACTCGACACGCTCATCCCCGACTCGCCGAACACGCCGTACGACATGCGCGAGGTGATCACGCGGGTCGTCGACGACGGTGAGTTCCTCGAGGTGCACCAGCTGTTCGCGCCGAACATCCTCGTCGGCTTCGGCCGGGTGAACGGCCAGAGTGTCGGTGTCGTGGCCAACCAGCCGACGCAGTTCGCGGGCTGCCTGGACATCGACGCCTCCGAGAAGGCCGCGCGATTCGTGCGGACCTGCGACGCGTTCAACGTGCCGGTGCTGACCTTCGTGGACGTCCCGGGTTTCCTGCCGGGCACCGACCAGGAGTGGAACGGCATCATCCGCCGCGGCGCGAAGCTGATCTACGCCTACGCCGAAGCGACCGTCCCGCTGATCACGGTCATCACGCGCAAGGCCTACGGCGGCGCGTACGACGTCATGGGTTCGAAGCACCTCGGCGCGGACCTCAACCTGGCGTGGCCGACGGCCCAGGTCGCGGTCATGGGGGCACAGGGCGCGGCGAACATCGTGCACCGCAAGACACTCGCGAAGGCCGCCGACGAGGGCAAGGACGTCGACGCCTTGCGCGCCGAGCTGATCCAGGAGTACGAAGACACCCTGCTCAACCCGTACGCGGCCGCCGAGCGTGGGTACCTCGACTCGGTGATCGTGCCCGCCCACACCCGCGGTCACATCGCCCGCGCGCTGACCCTGCTGCGGGACAAGCGCGAAACCCTGCCGCCCAAGAAGCACGGCAACATCCCGCTGTGAGGTGCCTATGACTGAACAGACGCGTCCGCTGCTGCGCGTGGTGCGCGGCAACCCCGACGACGCCGAGCTGGCCGCGTTGACCGCGGTCGTCGCCGTCGCGGCTTCAGCGCCCGCCGCGGCGCCGAAGCCGCCTCGGCGGTCTTGGTGGGGCGACAAGGGATTGAGCGTCCGGCAGCCGTTGCGTCCCGGTGAGGGTGCTTGGCGGGCATCGGCGCTGCCTCGGTAGAGCTCCAGACTTTCGGCCGTGCCGGGAGGAGTTCGTGAACGTCTAACGTGATGCGCATCGCGACGGACGGGAGTTCTCCTTGAGGCGGCTAGGTTTTCCGGTTCTCCTCGCCGCGGGGTTGCTTCTGCTGGGCGTCACGCCCGCTGTCGCCGCCCCGCCGCCGTTCGAGATTCGCGACGGCGTTTCGCAGCCGGTGTTTTCGTCCGCGGACGCGATCAGGGAGACCGTCTGGGTCGAAACCGGGCTCGACCGTGATCGGGACGGCGTGAACGACCGCGTCGCCGCCGACATCGTCCGGCCGTCGGAACCCGCGGCGCGCGGGCAGCGGGTTCCGGTGATCATGGACGCGAGCCCGTACTACCAAACCCTCGGGCGCGGCAACGAAGCCGAGTTGAAAACCTATGACCCGGCGGGTAAACCGGTGCGGTTCCCGCTGTTCTACGACAACTACTTCGTGCCGCGCGGGTACGCGGTGGTGCTCGTGGACGTCACCGGAACCTCCCGCTCACGGGGTTGTCTCGACGCCGGAGGCCCCGGCGACATCGCGTCCGGCAAAGCGGTGATCGACTGGCTGAACGGGCGCGCGCCCGGGTTTTCGGCGCTGTCCGGCGGTTCCGCGGTCACCGCGAGCTGGGCGACCGGCGCCACCGGGATGATCGGCAAGTCCTGGGACGGCACCATCGCGAACGGTGTCGCGGCCACCGGCGTCGACGGGCTGCGCACGATCGTGCCGATCGCCGCGATCAGCTCCTGGTACGACTACTACCGCTCCGACGGCGTCTCGCTCGCCAACGGCACCCTCGCGAACCTGGCCAACAGCCAGGAAAACAGCACCGCGCGGAGCAAATGCGGCGCGGTGCAGAGCGAGCTGACCGCGGGCACGCCGTCCAACGGCGATGTCACTCCACTGTGGACAGAGCACGACTTCACCCGGAACGCGAGCAAGGTCAAGGCGAGTGTGTTCGTCGTCCACGGCCAGGCCGATCTGAACGTGAAGACGGTCAACTACGGCCAGTGGTGGACCGCGCTGAACACGGCGAACGTGCCGCGGAAGATCTGGCTGTCCCAGACCGCGCACGTCGATCCGTTCGACTTCCGGCGCGCGGAGTGGGTCGACACCCTGCACCGCTGGTTCGACCGGTGGCTGCTGGACGTGCCGAACGGCATCGAAACCGAGCCACAGGCGTCGATCGAGCGTCGGCCGGACGTGTGGGTCGACGACCAGGTCTGGCCGGGCACCGCGCCGACGGGCACGCGGATGTACCCGAACGCGGGCAGCGTCGCCGGTGTCGGCACGCTGTCGACGACCCCGGGCACGCAGACCGCGGCCTTCACCGACAGCGGAAGCGGCTCGCCGTCGAACTGGATCACGCGGCCGTCGGAGACGTCGGCGTCCCGCGTGCTGTTCAGCACCGGCGCGCTGGCCTCGGACCTGCGCCTTTCGGGGATCGGCAGTGTCACCGCGAAGGTCACGCCGTCGACGACCACCGCGCACCTCTCGGCGTACCTCGTCGACTACGGCCCGGCGACCATCCGCAGCGGTGAAGGCATCCGCACCCTGACGACCGAGTCGTGCTGGGGCGAGAACCGGACCGGCGACGACGCCTGTTACCTCGACGCCGCCGCGACCAGCCAGAACGTCGACGCGCAGATCATCAGCCGCGGCTGGACGGACCTGGCGAACTACGCCTCACTGAGCCAGCCCCGTGCCTTGCAAGCCGGGACGGCGTACTCGATCACCTTCCGGCTCTCGACCACCGACCGCGTCATCCCCGCCGGGCACCGGCTCGCGCTGGTCATCGCGGGCACCGACAGCAGCGCCATCGTCTCCCCCGCGCGGCCGCCGAAACTCACCGTCAGCCTCGCGGGCACCTCCGTCCTCCTGCCGACGGCTTCCCTCCCGCTCACCACCCACGGCCCCGTTATTGAGGCCACCCACCTCCCAGCGGAACCCCTCACCACTGACTTCCGCTAGTTCGCGGTGATCTGGTCCCCCTGGACAGCCGGTTGCTCCTAGTCGTATAGTCCGCGTGGAATAAACGACACGGACTTGTCCACGAGGAGTAACTGATCATGGTCGCCGCGAAGCTGACCACGCTCGCCATCGCCGTGCTGGAGCTGCTGCACGAGAAGCCGATGCACCCGTACGAGATGTCGCAGTTGATGCGGGAGCGCCATGTCGACACGCGGGTCAAGGTCAAGGCCGGATCGCTCTATCACACGGTCGAACGCTTGCTGGACAACGGTTTCATCGAGATCGTCGACACCCAGCGCGACGGGCGGCGGCCGGAACGCACGGTGTACGGGATGACCGAGGCTGGGCGCGACGCGTTCGTCGTGCGGGCGCAGGGCATGCTCGCCACCCCCGCCGAGGAGTACCCCGAATACCTGAGCGGGCTGGCCGTGATCGACGAACTCGGTCCGGACATGGCGAAGGAACAGTTGCGGCACCGCATTTTGCGGCTCGAAGCGGCGCTCGCGGCGGACCAAGCGGGGGTCGCCAAGCTGAGCGAAATGGAGCTGCCGGAGATCTACTGGCTGGACCTGCGCTATTCCACCGCCCGCTGGGCGTTCGAGCTCGACTGGACCAAGAAGCTGTTGGAAGAACTGGAATCCGACGCGATTCCGTTCATGAAGGCCGGGCCGGCAGCGGCCGCGACCGCACACACACTGGGGAAAACAGTCTCTAAGGAAGACGAACAATGACCAAGCAACCGAACCCGTGGGCCGCGCTTTCCGCGCTGTGCCTGGGTTTCTTCATGATCCTGCTGGACACGACCATCGTGTCCATCGCGATCCCCGCGATGCTGAGAGAGCTGAACGCCGGGCTCAACTCGATCGTCTGGGTGATCAGTGTCTACCTGCTGACCTACGCGGTGCCGATGCTGTTCACCTCCCGGCTCGGTGACCGCTTCGGCCCCAAGCAGGTGTTCCTCGCCGGGCTCGTCGTGTTCACCGCGGCTTCGCTGTGGTGCGGACTGTCCGGCTCGGTCGAGATGCTGATCGTGGCGCGCGCGTTCCAGGGCATCGGCGCGGCGCTGATGACCCCGCAGACCCTCGCGTTCATCACCCATCTCTTCCCGCCAGCCAAGCGCGGCCCCGCGATGGGCATGTGGGGCGGGATCGCCGGGCTGGCCACGATCACCGGGCCGCTGCTGGGCGGCGTGCTCGTGCAGCACCTCGGCTGGGAGTGGATCTTCTTCGTCAACGTGCCGGTCGGCGTCATCGCGATCGTGCTGACCGTGCTCCTCGTGCCGAACTGGCAGCCGAAGAATTCACACTCGTTCGACGTCCTCGGCATCGCCCTGTCGGGCATCGGGCTCTTCCTGGTCGTCTTCGGCGTCCAAAATGGACAGCAGTACGACTGGGGCACGGTGACCGGCCCGATCACGGTGTTCGAGATCATCGGCGCCGGCGTGCTGTTCCTCGTCGGGTTCGTGGTGTGGCAGCGCTACAACCGTTCCGAGCCGCTGCTTCCGTTGCAGATCTTCAAGAACCGCAACTTCTCCACCGGCACGCTCACCGCCACCACGGTCGGGTTCGCGATGACCGGCATGTTCATCCCGCTGGTGATCTACATCCAGTCGGTGATCGGCCTGACGCCCACGCTGGCCGGGCTGCTGACCGCGCCGATGTCACTGCTCGCGGGCATCGTCGCGCCGTTCGTCGGGAACCTCTCCGACAAGATCAACGGCAAGTACCTGGTGATGGGCGGTCTCGCCTCGCTCGCGCTGGGCCTCGGTGTCATCGCACTGCAGGCCGCGCCGACGACCAGTTCGTTCGCGCTGATCCCGGCGCTGCTCCTCTGCGGGCTCGGCATCGGCCTCATCTTCTCACCGATGAGCAACGTGACCATGGGCTCGGTCGAGCCACGGCTCGCCGGCACCGCGTCGGGCATCTTCAACACCGCCAGGCAGGTCGGCGGCGTGCTCGGGGCGGCGGCCATCGGTGTGCTGCTGCAGGCCAGGATCACCGCGTCGATCACCGATGAGGCAGGCAAAGCCGCGGCAGGATTGCCGGAGCAGTATCGGGCGCCGTTCCTCGAAGGGATCGGCCGCGCCGCGTCCTCGACGAGCGAGTTCGGCGGGAACACGACCGGAGCCGCGACGTCCGGACTTCCGGCGGACGTCGCCGCGAAGGCCCAGCAACTCGCCGACCAGGTCGTCCACAGTGGACTCACCGACGCGGTGAAGGCGACGTTGATCCTGCCGATAGCGGTGCTGGTACTCGGTATCTTCGCCGCCGCGGCGATGAAGCCCACCGCCCCGCGTCACCACCCGGCCCCCGCCGCGCCCTCTCCGGAGCCCGCCGCGGCGTGAAAAACGCTATGAACGGACCTTTCCTTGCGTCGGGGGCGAGGAAAGGTCCGTTCATAGCGCCCCCGGGCTAACGGCGGTAGGTGAGGCCGTAGCCGTAGGGGTACAAGGGTTTCTTGCCGTCACCGGGGTTGATCGGCTCCTGGGCGATGCTGGTCGGCCAGGTGAAGGAGAGCTTGCCGGTCGGCTTGTAGTCACCGAAGAGCACATCGGCGACACCCGCGCCCTCACTGCCCGGCAGCCAGGCCGCGACAAGTCCCTTCCAGCCCGGAAGTTCACTCGCGACGTCCAGCACTCGGCCGGACACCAGCACCACGACCACCGGCACGCCGGTCGCCTTCAGCTTGGCGATGGTGGCGAGGTCTTCGGCGTCGAGCTTGAGATCTGTCGGACGGTCTCCGGCGCCTTCGGCGTACGGCTTTTCACCGACCACCGCGACCGCGACCTTGTAGCTGGGATCGATTCCGTTACCCGCACGGTCATAAGTCACCGTC
>Ga0193717_1001301_pt1 | contig 15442 bp, 12 predicted proteins | sample U2c2metaG_FD_145900 | JGI IMG/M metagenome (GOLD analysis project Ga0193717, IMG submission 145900) | Soil microbial communities from a riparian zone of the East river system, Colorado, United States - U2c2 | ecosystem: Environmental > Terrestrial > Soil > Riparian zone | place: USA: East River... | reverse complement strand
GGTGAAATCTTCCGTTGGTACTTTTGCCCAATCGCGGCAACAACAACACCCCGCCTGATACCAGGACAAACGCAAACAACGTCCCGATGCTGGTCAGCTGCGTCATCAGCCCGCTGCCCATGAACAGTGTGGGGACAGCCACGATAATCCCGGTAATGATCGTTGAAAACCAGGGTGTCTTGTATTTGGGATGGATCTTTGCAAAAGCCTTTGGCAACAGCTTGTCCCGGCTCATGCTCATCCAGATCCGCGGCTGCCCCAGCTGGAATACAAGCAGCACGCTGGTAGTAGCCACGACGGCACTGGCCGAAATGATGTACCCGATCCATTTCTGATGCACCCGGTCAAAAACAAAGGCCAGCGGATCGGTAACATTTAATTGGTAATATGGTACCATGCCGGTCAAGACAAGTGCGACCAGGATATACAGCACCGTACAGATCAGCAGGGAGTAGATCATTCCTTTGGGCAGGTCCCGCTGCGCATTGGTACATTCTTCCGCCGTGGTCGAAATCGCATCAAAGCCGATATAGGCATAAAATACGGCCGACACGCCCTTTAAAACCCCGGCAAAACCATTGGGTAGAAAAGGACTCCAATTGGATGTTTGCACAAAGAAGCCGCCTACAATGATAACCAGTATGACGATGGTGATCTTGAAGATGACCATCGCATTGGTAGTCTTCTTGCTTTCCGTTATGCCGATATAGGTGATATAGGAAATGATACAAACGATGATAAATGCCGGCAGGTTGACGAAAATATGCGATCCCCCGATAACAGGCGCTGAATTCCAGGCATCGATAGCCGCCTTAGCCGTGTCATCCAGTACGCCGCCCTTACTCAGCAAGGTTTGCGCCGACAAAAAGGCGTCCTTAGCCGTACCCGGATCGATGATCAGCCAGCTGGGCAGATGGAGGCCAAAGCCTAACAATAACCGGTTGAAATACCCGCTCCAGGCGATAGCTACGACGATGTTACCGATGGCATATTCCAGGATCAGAGCCCAGCCAATAATCCAGGCGATGACCTCGCCAAATGCAACATAAGCATAGGTATAGGCGCTGCCCGCAATGGGGATCCGGCTCGCGAACTCGGCGTAACAAAGAGCGGAAAAACCACAGGTCACCGCGGTAAGAATAAATAACAGGGAGATACCCGGTCCGCCATCGGATGCCGCCGTCCCGATCGTAGAGAAGATACCCGCCCCGACCACTGCGGCAATACCCATAAAGGTCAGGTCGCGAACGTTTAATACCTTGTTGAGTTTCTCTCCCCCATGCCCATCGGACGCGCCTTCCGCCACATCCTTCATAATCCTGTTTAGCGATTTTTTACGGAATAATGAGTTCGACATCAACAATATGGTTTAAGCTGTAACGATTAGGTTAAGAAAAGTAAATAAGAGGGTAAATTAGGGAAATTTGGTTAAAATCCATTTAAGCCGTAGCTTTTGCTCCTATGAATTTTTTCAAACGACTCTTTGGAAAGAAAGAATTAGTCACTGACACGGAAAGCTTCTGGAAATGGTTCCAGTCACATGAAAGATCTTTTCATGCCGCCGTCAACGGCGAAAAACCCATCAACGAAGTTTTCCTGGATCACCTTATGCCAAAACTGGAACAGCTGAATGCCTGGTTCGCCTGTTCAGCCGGCATGACGGATACCAAAACTGCCGAGCTGATCATTACAGCACAAGGCGACATAAAGACATTTGTTTTTGCAGAAGAGCTGGTAGCCGCAGCGCCGGTCATCACGGGATGGAAGTTCACCGCGCTAAAACCGCCAACCGGGCTGGCCATTTCCATCGAGATGGATGGATATACCTTCAACGACAAAAAAATGAGCTTTATCAGCCGCGACAACGGCGAATATCCGGATGAGATAGAATTGACCATGGTCCACCGTGATCTCAGTGAAGAGAATAAAGATATCATCACCAACGGAACCTTTATATTCCTGGACAATGCGCTCGGGGAATTGAATACTGCTACCTTGATAGACAATATCCAGATAGCCGCACCGGAAGAGGTACAGGAAGAATTGATCCCTCTTGAAAAGTTACAGGATTTCCTCACCTGGAAGGAAAAGGAATTCGTAGAAAAATACAATGGCGCCCGGCATAATACCCAGAGCGACAGCTATTCCATCCTGGAAGCAAAGGACGAAAAAGGATTGCCGTCGATAGCATTGGTCAACCAGGAATTACTGGACTGGGACGCCAAGGCCTCCCATCCCTGGATGATGGTCATTGAGCTGTCCTACAAACCTATCAACAACGGGATGCCGGATAAAGGTATCTCCGCGGCTTTGAACCGGTTTGAAGACGAGTTGGTCCGATTGCTTGCCGATTCGGAGGGGTACCTCAATCTGGGAAGAGATACCTACAATAGTAAGAGGTCGATCTACTTTGCCTGCAAGGAATTTCGTCATGCTTCCAAGACCGTTCACGGACTGCTTCAGAAATATTCGGGGGAAGTAGAGATAACCTATGATATTTATAAGGATAAGTATTGGCGGACAATGAACCGGTACAGATCGTCATTCTAATACTCCCGCTGCAACAAATAATCCACCAGCTGTTTCAACGGCTCCTTCCGTTTCGAAAGGACGGCTATATCTTCCAGGCTCTGGTACGCAGCGAGCCGGTATTGTTCCTTTAGTTCCCGCACCCAGGCATCCACGCCGCAGGCGTGAAAAAGCCGCAACATCCCGCTGATCTTCTCTTCGGCCGGCGCCTTCTCCAGCTCCTTTATCTCCCGCAGCTGTGCGCTGGTAGCTAGTTCCAGGGTTTTGATAAGCAGAAAGGTTTTCTTCCCCGTTACGATGTCTCCTCCCACCTGTTTGCCGAATTTTGTCGCATCGCCATAACAGTCAAGATAGTCGTCCTGGATCTGAAAAGCCAGGCCAAGGTTCTTCCCGAGGTTGTACATCGTCTGCTGATTGCCCAGACCGGCCCCACCCAGGATAGATCCGATCTGAAGGCTTGCAGCCAGCAATACAGAAGTTTTGAGCTCGATCATGTGAAGGTACTCCTCCATCGTCACCTGCTCCCTTGATTCAAAGTCCATATCCAGCTGTTGTCCCTCACAGACCTTTATAGCAGTCTGGTTATACAACTGGAGGATCTTGCGAATATGCGGAGACTGAATACGGCTGATATATTCATATCCCACGACCATCATCACATCACCCGAAAGAATAGCCGTAGACGTTCCATACTTCTCATGCACCGTCTCCATGCCCCGGCGTAAGGGCGCCCGGTCCATGATGTCGTCGTGGATCAGCGTAAAGTTGTGGAAAAGCTCGATCGCTGTAGCCAGTTCCCAGGCATCGGCTTCAATGGGACTAAAAAGCTCATTGCCCATCAGGCAAAGGATCGGACGGATCCTTTTCCCGCCCAGTCCAAGAAAATAAACGGCGGGATCATATAAGCTGGCTGGCTCTGTCGGAAAATGCCGGTTCTTAAACCGGGTAGCGAATTCAGCGGACAGTTCTTCGAAACTAAACATAGTCGTCGGCTATTGGCTTTATTTATTCTGGTGATCAATTAGCTATACACAGTGATTATCTCTTTTTCTTTCGTGGCGCCCTTCCGGGTGTTTTACCGTGTGCCCTTCCCTGTCCTTTTCCATCTGCTCTTCCGCCGGAAGCCGTCTTCTTCCGCATTGGTTTTCCGGACGGCCGATTTTCCGGTGCAGCCATTGCCGCCGCTAATTCACCGGGTTCTGCAAAAGCGGAAGGTGCGTCGGACCCTGAGGTAATTACCCACTCATAGTCCAGCTGTCGTTTCGTAAGGTTGGCGGCAACGATTTTTATCGTCACCTTGTCACCCATCCGGAACCGGCGGCCGCTGCGACGTCCTATCAAAGCATAATCACTCTCGATATGCCGGAAATCATCATACTCAAGGAGGCTGTTGATGCTGACCAGTCCCTCGCATTTATGTTCGATGGTTTCTACCCAGAAACCAAACGAAGCCACGCCACTGATCACGCCTTCGAATTCTTCACCCAGGAAGTCCTGCATGTATTCTACCTGCTTGTATTTATTTGCAGCCCTTTCACTGTCCATCGCCGCCCGCTCGCGCTCGCTGGTATGTTTGCATTTCGCTTCTAGCTTTTTGTCGATCTCAATTTTTTCATCCAGGCATTCCTGTAATATCCTATGAACCATCACGTCAGGGTATCGGCGAATGGGGCTTGTAAAATGACAGTAGTTTTCGAAACCCAGTCCATAGTGACCGATATTGTCCGTCGTGTAGACCGCCTTGGCCATAGTGCGGATTCCCAGCTGCTCCAGCACATGCTGTTCCGGCTTGCCCTTTACATCAGCCAGCATCTGGTTAAAGGATCTGGCTATCGCCTGTGGCGACTCGAGATCGAAGGTATGACCATATTTTTTGGCGAACTCGATAAATGGCGTCAACTTTTCCTTGTCCGGGGTATCATGTACACGATAAGGGAAGGGAACGGGCTTTTTATCGACCTTGATCTTGCCAACAAATTCCGCTACAGCACGATTGGCCAGCAGCATGAATTCTTCTACCAGCTGATGCGACTCCTTACTTTCCTTCACCATGATCCCAATCGGTTTTCCCTTCTCATCCAGCTTGAACCGGACCTCCGTTGAAGAGAAATTGATGGCGCCTCTTTTAAAACGCTGTTTGCGAAACGCTTGCGCCAATGCATTCAGGGTTTCGATCTCGGTCTGGTGCAAGCCCGTTCGTTGTTCGATGATCTCCTGCACCTCTTCGTAGGTAAAACGGTGATCGGAATGGATGACCGTTCTGCCCAGCCAGGTCTTCTTTATCTCCCCTTTCGGAGTCATCTGGAAGATGGCGGAAAAGGTCAGCTTATCCTCATGCGGACGCAGCGAACACAATTCATTGGAGATCCTTTCCGGCAGCATGGGGTTGACCCTGTCCGGAAGATAAACGGATGTGGCGCGGTCATAGGCCTCTTTGTCCAGGGCCGTCTCCGGTTCCACATAGTAACTGACATCGGCAATATGAACACCTATCTCCAGCAAGCCGTTTTCCAGGTGGCGAATGGAAATGGCATCGTCAAAGTCCTTTGCATCCACCGGGTCAATGGTAAACGTAAGGATATTACGGATGTCTTTCCGGGTGGCGATCTCCGATGCGGCTATTACATCCGGCAGACGCTGGGATTCTTCCAGGACATTTTCCGGGAAGAAGATGGGGAAGCCATTCTCTAAAAGTATCTCTTTCATGGCCTGGTCATTGACGTTTGTCTTGTCCATGACCTGAACCACCTGTCCCTGAGGTTTTTTATTCCTCTCCCATTCCACTATCCGGACGATGACCTTATCCTGGTTAACAGCCCCCTTGAGACCGGATAAAGGCACATAAATATCGGGCATCGGCTTGTCAGTCTCTGCGATAAAAAAAGCAAAGGACTGACTGATCTCGATCCGTCCAAGAAACTCCATTTGTTTTCTTTCCACCACTTCCACCACTTCACCCTGCCACCTGCCGCTGCGGGCAGAATTATTCACAACCTTGACCTGCACCGTGTCTCCGTGCAGAGCAGTATTAAAATCCGATGGTCTGACCAGGATGTCCTGGTCCCGGCCCTCTACGATCACGAACCCCATGCCACTCCGCGTGACATCCAGTCTGCCTTTATATACATTAGCCGTGTCCGTTGTACTCTTATTCTTTTTCTTCTTTTTATTGTCTTTATTATCTTTCATCTTTGTCTTCTTTTATGCCGGAGATGTGCTTTTAAAAAATTAGCGCATCTCCGGCAAAGCGCTAATGATTGTCTTTCGTCAGAACTTCGTTGGACCGTCGTCCCTCGGTCCATCTCGTTCATCAATTGATCCGGGGCCTTCCAGGGCCTTATGGTCCACTAATAAATTTAGTGATTAAATCATTAAATACCGGTTCTTCTTCGAATAAAAACCGGGGTGTTATCGGCAGTACGTAAAAGGGCAAACCCTCCAGTTCCTGCCTGAATTTGGTCAGCCGCACCGCATCCTTTTCCGTCGTCAGGATGATCTTGCGGCCGGCCGTTATACCATCAAACCTCCGGGTGATCGTATTCAGATCGTCGATGCTGAAGATATGATGATCTCCATACTCGAGCTCGTAGTAGGTCCGGGAATGTTCATCCAGCCAGCGTTTGAGCGGAGCGGGATTGGCAATGCCGGTCACGAGCAATACTTCTACCTGGTCATTGATGGTTATCGTTGTCTTTACCTGTCCGCCATCTTCGTTGCCTGTTGCCTGCCCATCATCTTCGCTGCCTGTTGCCTGCCCATCATCTGCGACGGCTGCCTGCCCCGTGATATGATACGGCTCTCCATAACAGATGGACGTAAAGAAAACCCGCTGGTGCGACAGTGGACCGATCTCGAGAATGGCAGCCCTTCGCTCCTCATCGGAAAGCTCCTCCGGACATTTCGTTACGATAATGATATCGGCCCGCCGGTAGCTGGATGGTGCGTCGCGCAAATCGCCGCTTGGCAGCCACCAGTCCCGGGTAAACAGGTTGGAATAATCGGTCAGCAGGATATTCATTCCGGCCCGGACAGACCGGTGCTGGAAAGCATCGTCCAGGATAATAACCTTTGTATCCGGCCGGTCATGTAGAAGCTGAGGAATAGCAACTATCCGCTCCTCCCCCACTGCCACGGCTACCTCGGGAAATTTCTGGTGGAACTGCATGGGCTCATCCCCGATGTCCAGGGCTGTCGTCGACTCGTTTGCCAGCGCATATCCCCTTGTCTTCCGCTTGTATCCCCGGCTGAGCACAGCAATCTCATATCTTGACTGCAATGTCCTGATCAGCAGCTCGACCATCGGTGACTTACCCGTCCCTCCTACCGCAAGATTTCCGACGCAAATAATAGGCAGATTAAAGGACGTGGAGGAAAGCAGCTTTTTATCAAAACACCAGTTGCGGATCTTTACAACAAGCGCATACAGCAGCGAGACAGGAAATAAAAGTATTCTAATAGGCCTCAGCAGTGGAAAATTAAACTTCATAATACAAATTCATCGCATGTGTGGCCCTTCCAGGGCCTTTGGAATCATCGCCTTTGGATAAAGATACACCAAATTTATTGGTTGATCCCCAACACCTTCCGCAAAGCCGGCCCCATAAGTCCCGCCTGTGTCCTTACGAATTCCGCATCCGGCGAACCTCTGAACGGTACCGAGCCGATCCGCGGAACCCCGCTCCATGCCACGATCTCCTGTTCATAATGCAGATACTGATCGTTAAAGATCCAACCCGCGACTTTTAATCCATGGCTCCGGCAAACCTCGGCAGTCAGCAGCGAATGATTGATGCTCCCGAGGTAATTCCGGCTGACGAGGATCACAATAGCATCCAGCTTTTTTACCAGGTCGAGCACAAACTCCCGCTCATTCAGCGGGACCAGCAATCCGCCGGCGCCTTCTACAACCAGTGGGCGAACGACCGGCAGGGCTTCTGCGATTTTATTAAGACTGATCACTATGCCTTCCTGCCGCGCTGCGATATGCGGAGAGGCAGGAAATTTTAGTTTGTAAAGCTCAGGCACGATCCGCTTTGCGGCACCGATACGCTCCCCCACCCACTGTGAATCCGTGCCATCGGCAAAACCTGCCTGCACCGGTTTCCAGTAATGGGCTCCCAGCGCCTCTGTCACGATAGCAGATATTAATGTCTTTCCAACACCCGTACCAATGCCTGTAATAAAAATAGGTACCATGCTATTTATTCACAAAGATGGAGAAGATGGTCGTGCCGTAATTCCTTTCGGTCACGTAGAAAGGGTATTTCTTATAATCATTGCGCGGCGTATGCTCCAGCACAAACCAGCCTTTGTCATTTAAGAGCGGAATAGCCAGCTTTGGCAGATCGTCTATCGTAGCCAGCGCATATGGCGGGCCTGCAAAGATAAAATCAAAGGTCTCTTTACATTGTTCGATGTATCTAAACACGTCCATTTTGACGACCTTATAATTCTCCAGTCCCAGCTCCTTTGCGTTTTTCTGAATAAAGGCAAACATGGCGGGGTCCTTTTCCACCACCGTCAGGTCCTGCACACCGCGGGAGGCCAGCTCATAGCTGATGCAGCCTGTGCCTCCGAAAAGGTCCAGCGTCTTCAGTGAAGCCAGATCGAGGTTATTCTCCAAAACATTGAATAATCCTTCCTTGGCAATATCGGTCGTTGGCCGGGTATACGGCATTTTTGCCGGGGGGTTCACCCGCCTTCCTCCCAGCTCTCCTCCGATTATGCGCATACAGCCATTTTCAGGATAGATGAAAAATAGTGCAGAGGCAGCTCCTTCAGTTCATCGGTGACCTTGATACTCTCGTCGATCTCCTCAAAGCTGATCTTCAAAAAGTATTTGTGCAGCTCGGAACTTAAAGTCGATTGCCGGTCGATCAAACCGCCAACCAGCAGCCGCACATCCGACTGATCGATACCAAACTGGTGGCAGCAGTTCAGTAAATGGTAGGCGACATCCTTGGTGTCCTGGTAAGGAAAGGTTTGCATCAGGTGCACTTTCCCTTCGCGAATCACTAGCGTTACCATCTTGTCGGCATAAAAGATGACTTTGATGCAGTCGTCCTGGTCGGAAGAATCAAACATCTTATAGCTCTTGAGCAACAGACTATAGTAATGCCAGTACTTGCCGGCAGTAAACGACTGCTGCAGCAGCTGATGCAGGTCGGGAGAGATCCGGTAGACATTGAACAGCTCCCACCAGGGGATCTTTTCAGTCAGGATCAGACCCTTCTGCAGATTGCCATGCAGCGTATCAATGATCTCCCGGTTTGTATCCATCGTAAATACCGGCTCCGGGATCAGGCTGCTTTCGGGAAAGTTATAGACCAGCAGCGTCTCCTTCACCGGACGCCTTAACAGATCATCGGCCTCCACGATCTCGCGCAGAGTCTCCGTCAGCGAAAGCTCCTTATTGGGTTCCAGCTGGAAGTATTTAACCACCAGTGGACTCATATTCCGCTGGTTGAGTAGAACATAGGTAAATGCATTCGGGTTCACCTCGACAAGAAGTCGTGACTGGAGTAATTCCTCATCGGAGATCTCGGCTACTTCGATCTGAAAGGCTGGTTTATGCATAGCTTTCGCAATAATACTACAAATTTGCAGAATGGAAAGCGTCGCCACAATCAAAACCTATAAAGTCAACATCACGAACCGGGACATCCTGAAAATGGCCCTGCCAATCAGCCTTGCCATCCTGGTACCCCAGATCAACTTTATCACCAATAACATCTTCCTCGGACATCTTGACCAGGCCGGGAATGCCTTGTCGGCAGCCGGAATAACGGGTGTCTATTATCTTTTGTTTGCCGTGATCGGGCAGGGTCTTAACAACGGTCTGCAATCCCTTATCTCCCGCCGGGCTGGAGAAGGGCGGATCGAAGAGATCGGAAAACTTTTCTCCCAGAGCCTCATCATCACCCTGATCCTGTCGGCAGCAGGTATCCTGCTGACCTGGTTCCTGGCACCCTTTATCCTTTCCTTTTCACTGCACTCCGAAGCCCTGAGACAACAAGCCATCCAGTTCCTGCGGATCCGGATCTGGGGCCTGCCCTTTCTTTATGTTTACCAGATGCGCAATGCCCTGCTGGTAGGCACCAACCAGAGCAAGTTCCTGGTCTATGGCACCCTGGCGGAAACAGTTGTAAATATCGTCCTGGACTATGGTCTTATCTTCGGCCATCTCGGACTGCCGGAGCTGGGTTTCAACGGTGCCGCCATTTCCTCCATCTTCGCGGAAGCATCCGGTATGGGAGTCGTATTCTTTGTTATCCATGCCAAAGGCATCAGCCGCGAATTACAGCTGTACAAACACTGGAAGTTCGACCCCGCCAACATCCGTCTCATCCTGGCCCAATCTTCTCCCCTTGTCTTTCAGTATACCATCAGCATTACCAGCTGGGTCTTCTTTTATATCCTCGTTGAACACCATGGCCGGCAGGCACTGGCCATCAGCAATACCATGCGGAATATCTTCGGGCTGTTCGGTGTGTTTACCTGGGCCTTTGCCTCCACAACCAACGCCATGGTGAGCAATATCATCGGTCAGGGAATGGAGAGCAGGGTGCTTTTGCTGATCGGGAAGATCACAAAGCTCAGCATGTCTTTTGCCATTGTCGTCGCCATCCTCCTCAATATCTTTCCCGAGTTATTCATTTCTGTATATGGTCAGGACCCGGCATTTACCGCCGCAGCTATTCCGGTCATCCGCATCGTTTCTTCCGCCCTTGTCCTGATGTCCTTCTCCACCGTATGGCTCAATGCCGTCACCGGTACAGGCAATACACGGATCAATCTCGGGATCGAGTTCATCACCATTATTTTTTACTGCTGCTATGTGTACTTCGTGCTTGAACGCTGGCACTTATCCCTTGTATTGGGCTGGATGTCCGAATGGGTATACTGGCTCTCCATCTTTAGCTTATCCTTCCTGTATATCCGCAGCGGCCGGTGGAAAGGAAAGGTAGTCTGAAACCTTAATTCTCCTGATCCAAAAGTAGTCTGAGACTTTAGTTCTGCAGATCCATTAGTAGGGCCTTTCCCTCTTTTCTTACCTCCCGGTCATCATACATCTCGTCCTTTAAGGTATCCATTTGCCGCAACAGGCGAATGGCTTCGTCTTTTTTCCCTTCCCGGTGATAAGCCCGCGCCAGCTCGAAATAATTAAGTATAAATCCCGGGTTGAGGGCCTTGCTCTTTTCATAATACCCGATGGCATCTTCCAGCGAAGCGTCAGGCAGGGTGCCAAAGAACCAACGGGCAAAGGTGCGTTCGAGAAAATTCAGTCCGCTAACTTCATAGTTCCAACGGCCGAGGATATGATATCCCTTGTAGTTGCGTGGATCATACTTTATGGCATTCTCTGCATGTCGCCGGATCTCGTTTGCCGACGCCACCCTTTCTTTCCCGCTTTGGATCAGGGCCATCCGGGCGAGCGAAAACGCCATGACGATATTTACTTCGGCATCAGTAGAGTCCAGCAGCCATGCCGCCTGCGCATAACCATAACCCGCCTTGAAATAATCGATCTTTTTCTCCTTGTTCGGCTGTCGGTTGCCGATACGGCAGCTGAGATCGCTGCATTTGCACAAAGCCACTAGATTACGCGGCTGCAGATGCAGCACCTCCTGATATGCCGGCAGCGCCTCCTCCTCCCTGAATTCGGATTCCAGCCGGGCGGCCTGGTGCAATAAATTAGTAAGATCCTGTGAAAAAGCCGCGAAAGGTACAGCCAGCAGCAATACCAGAATAACCCTGTTCATATAGTATATACGGCACCGCCAACGTGCCGGTTGGCCGAAGCCCGCCGGCTATTTGTTAAACTTTTTATGCAGCGTCATGCCGGCCTTTCCCTGAAAATTCCCGATGGGGGCCTGTAGTTTATAGATGGAAAGAACAACTTCCTGAAGGAAGGGGTAATAGGCTTTTATTTTGTCGATGATCTCATCGGCTATCTTCTCCAGCAAGGGAGAGGGCTGGTGCATCCGCTCCTTTACAATGTCGAAGAGAGTCACATAATTGACGATGGTCCCCAGACTTTCGAAGGGCTGGTCGTTCTCGTCGTAGAGAACGTCCAGGTTCACCTCAAAAGTGTTGCCCGTCGCCAGCTCTTCTTTAAAGACGCCATGACGACCGGAAAAGATCAGATTATGTAGTTGTACTGTTACCATGTTGTGTGGCGCCTTCGGGCATCAGACCCGTGGTCTGCTAAGCCAATCCTTTTGCTGATAAATACCTTTCCACATCCAGCGCAGCCATACATCCGCTGCCTGCAGCCGTCACCGCCTGCCGGTAGATCTTGTCCTGCACGTCCCCTGCTGCAAATACCCCTTCTACGTTCGTCCTGCTTGTTCCAGGGATCGTCTTTATATATCCCGCTTCATCCAGGTCCAGATATTCACTAAAGATCGCCGAATTGGGCTGATGACCTATGGCCACAAAGAAACCGCTTACCGGCACGACTGTTTTTTCTCCGGTTTTGGTATTCTTTATCCGCAAGGCTTCCACCCTGCTTTCCCCCAGGATCTCGTCGGTTTCGCTATTCCAGTATAACTTGATATTCGGGGTCTGCTGTACTCTTTCCTGCATAACGCGGGATGCACGCATCTTGTCGCGGCGCACCAGCATGTGCACCGTCGTGGTCAGCTTGGACAGGTACAGCGCCTCTTCTGCAGCCGTATCTCCGGCGCCGATTATCGCCACTTCCTTGTTACGGAAGAAAAACCCGTCACAGACAGCACAGGCGCTGACGCCATAGCCATTCAGACGCTGCTCGCTTTCCAGACCCAGCCATTTGGCACTGGCACCGGTCGCGATGATCACCGCATCGGCAAGGATCAGCTTCTCCTCGTCGATCCAGACTTTCAAAGGCTGACTGGAGAAATCCACTTTTGTAGCCAGTCCGTAACGTATATCGGCACCCATCCGGCTCGCTTGCTTTTCAAAATGGACCATCATTTCCGGGCCCTGAACGCCATCCGGGTATCCGGGATAGTTCTCAACTTCCGTCGTAATAGTCAGCTGGCCCCCGGGCTGGATGCCCTGGTACAATACGGGTTTGAGGTTGGCACGGGCCGCATAGACTGCAGCCGTATACCCCGCGGGACCCGACCCTATTATCAGACAATGAACTTTCTCACTTGCTTTTTGCTCCATATCAACAATAAATTTTAATTGCGGCAAAAATTAATCAAAAAAATAATTTTTCGCCGCAATACCGTTAATGTCCTTGAACTGGACTCCGTCCAGTTTTGGCTGTCAAATGTAACGCGAAATTACTAAAGTCAATGTCGTTTAAATGACCTCAGTACTAAAAAAGTCCCGGCGGATGCCGGGACTTTTTTACGAGTAAGGACAAAAAATAAGTAAGATTCAACCGGGCTACTAACCCAGATATGCTTTCAGCGCATTGCTATAACGAGCTTTCTGCAGGCGTTTAATCGCCCTTTCTTTGATCTGGCGGATACGCTCCTTGGTCAGATCATATTTCTGGCCGATTTGCTCAATGGTCACGCCATTTTCGCCATCCAGGCCAAAATACGCATTTACGATCTCCGCTTCACGTGGGCTCAATGACTTGAGTACACGGCGAATCTCAGCGCGTAAAGAATCCTTCATCACATCATCATCGGTTTCATCACCACCTTCCAGCAGATCACCCATTGCTACGTCTTCAGCCTCGTGTACCGGGGCATCCAGCGAACTGTGACGGGTGTTGCTTTGGAAAATGTTGTTGATTTCCGTCTCACTCATTTCCAGTAATTCGGCTAACTCTTCCGTGCTTGGCTCCCTTTCGTGTTCCTGTTCGAAAGCCATGTAGGCCTTATTAGCCTTGTTGTACGTGCCAATTTTGTTTTGAGGCAGGCGGACTAATCTGCCCTGCTCTGCCAACGCCTGTAAAATGGACTGGCGGATCCACCATACCGCGTATGAGATAAACTTGAAACCCTTGGTTTCATCAAAGCGTTGAGCCGCTTTAATTAAGCCGAGATTACCCTCGTTAATCAAATCACTTAACGATAATCCCTGGTGCTGATACTGCTTTGCAACGGAGACCACGAAACGCAAGTTGGCCTGGACTAATTTATCCAATGCCTTCTGATCGCCCATCTTGATCCGCTGTGCGAGGACCGTCTCCTCTTCAGGAGTGATCATCGGGATCTTGGAGATCTCCTGCAAATACTTCTCAACCGCTTGGGAATCACGGTTAGTAATCTGTGTAGCAATTTTGAGTTGCCTCATATCAAATAAAAAATAAAAAGGGTGACAAAATACTTTAGTTCTCACGAGAAGCCGCCGGAACGTCTTCCCGAAACTGTCGGGTACTTAATAACTTAACACTTCAAAACCAGGGGAGTTCGCGGAAGGGGCAAAAAAGATATAAAAATAATTTAATGCAATCCGTCCAGAACCGTCTGCAAAACTAGTCATAGTATCTGGAAATTCATAGCGTTGTGGAATAAAATGGACTAATTTTAATCTTTTTTTTGATTTTATACGTGTAAAGTATAACTGGAATGCCCCTTTGCAGTTATACAATGCCCTTTGCAGATAGTGGGTAATTATTCACACCGAAGTGTTGTGGCCGCCTTCACTTTTAATTAACAGTTTCTGTAGAAAAAAGTTCTGTGCTGTTATACTTTATTGACAAATGGTTGATTTCTAACCAATTGGAGGGGATAACCTGCTTCAATAAACGATCTCCTGCCCCTTCACGGTCAGGACGAGGCTCTTGCTGGACGCTTCCTCAACCCGGCCAACTATCTGCGCATCGATGTTGAACTGGCGCCCTGTTTCGATCATCGCATCAGCCGCAGCGGCATCTGTAAAGACCTCCAGCCGGTGCCCCATATTAAACACCTGATACATTTCCCGGTCATCAGAGCCGGAAGCAGCCTGGATCTGTTTGAAAATAAGAGGCGGCTCGAATAAATTATCTTTTATTACCCGAAAATTACCCGGCAGGTATTTCATACATTTTGTCTGACCTCCACCACTGCAGTGGATCAGGCCATGGATGTCGTCGAACCGATCTGTCAGCAATCGCTTCAGCAGGGGCGCATAAGTGCGGGTAGGACTCAGCAGAAGATGCCCCATATCCGTCGTCACAGTCCCAGCTCCACCTGCCTTATTACCGGGTACATCCACCGGATCCGTCATTCGGTGCGGACCAATATATACTACACTTTCATCCAGCGTAGTGTCATAAGACTCATGGAACCTGGCTCCATAGGTTTTGTGTAAGGTATCGTGGCGTGCACTGGTCAGCCCATTGCTGCCGATCCCGCTATTATAGGCTGTTTCATAGCTGGCCTGGCCAAAGCTGGCAAAGCCTACGATGACATCCCCGGCCCTGATCTTATCATTCGTGATCAGCTTGTCCTTGGGCCAGCGCGCAGTCATTGTCCCGTTTACGGCGATGGTCCTTACTACGTCCCCTACATCCGCCGTCTCCCCGCCGAGGTACTGAATGCCCACCCCATAGGTCTTAAGCTCGTCAAAAAATTCCTGTGAGCCGTTGATAATGACAGAAAGAACGTCCCCCGGAATATTTCTTTTGTTCCGGTCTATCGTAGAAGAGAACAACAAATTATCAAAGATCCCCACACATAGCAGATCGTCCAGGTTCATGGCAATGGCATCCTGCGCAATGCCTTTCCATACCGAGATATCCCCCGTCTCCTTCCAGTACAGATAAGCGAGGATGCTCTTGGTTCCCGCTCCATCGGCGTGCATCAGATTGACCCAGTTCGCATCACCCCCGAGATAATCGGGATAGATCTTACAAAAAGCGTTCGGGTAAAGCCCTTTATCGAGCTTTTCCGTTGCCTGATGAACTTCTTCTTTCTGAGCGGAAACACCGCGTTGGGCATACAGTGACATAGTGGCCGCAAAGGTAAAGGATAAATCCTTT
>Ga0193717_1001300_pt1 | contig 15442 bp, 14 predicted proteins | sample U2c2metaG_FD_145900 | JGI IMG/M metagenome (GOLD analysis project Ga0193717, IMG submission 145900) | Soil microbial communities from a riparian zone of the East river system, Colorado, United States - U2c2 | ecosystem: Environmental > Terrestrial > Soil > Riparian zone | place: USA: East River... | reverse complement strand
ACCGAGCTGGTCCGCTCGATGACGAGACCGGTGTCCCACGGCGGCGCGGGTGCGACCTGACTACGCGGGCCGCTCACCGCGCGGCGTGTAGGCGTGAACCCGAGCGCCGCGTCGTCGACGGCATCCAGCAGATGCCGCAACCCAGCCCGGTAGCTCGCGTTCGGCCACCGAACAACGCCCCGCTCGAGCTTGGCCACGTAGTGCGCGTCCAAGGCGCAGTGCCGGCCGGTGGTCTGCCACAGCCACTCGTTGACGGCCTCCGCGACCTCGGCGCGGCTCGCGTGATCACCAGGCGCCACCGCGGACGGGAGACGCTCCCGCGCCGCGCGAAGCAGCGAATTCGGTCGTGGCATGCATTCCTCCTGGTCACACCCAGTGTAGCCAGTCCCGTTCACTCGGTCACCGGATGCCGAATCTGCCCCGGCATTCCCCGTGCTGCCCGGCCTCGCCCTCCGATCGGCCTCGTCACCGACCTTGGCGACCAGCACGGTGGACCCACAACACTCGACAAGGAGGACGACATGACTACCACCCTCACGACGCCGACCGGCACCGGCCGCTCCCTGATCTCGCACGCGCTGTTCCACCGACTCGCGCGCCGGATCGTCACCGGCGACAACCTCGACCAGGGGCTGGCCGAACGGATTGTCGACCAGGCACTCGCATTCCTCGCGGCCTGCGCACGCAACACCGCCACGCCCCTCGCGCCCAGCGTGCTCGTGGACATCGGCTGGCACACCTTCCTGCTGCACACCCGCGAGTACGCCACCTTCTCCCACAGGATCGCTGGCCGCTTCCTGCACCACACTCCCACCGCACCGGACGACCCCGCCGGCACCGGACAGGACGCGCATGAGGCGCTCGTCCGCACGGTCGCGGCCATCGAAGGCGCCGGGTTCTTCGTCGACCATGACCTGTGGGCTCACGCGGGCGCAGGGGACTGCACCGGCTGCCACAATGGCTGCCACGACGACCCGCCGCCGGTACACAGGTAGAGGAACCCGATGACCCGCCGCTTCTGGCAGGAACTACCGGCGGCCGTGCGCGCCGCGATCGAATACGAGACCGGGCCGGTGACCGCGACCGAGATCCCGTCGGCCGGACGCAACTCCGACTTCTCCGCCACGCTGCACACCGCTACCGGCCTCGTGTTCTGCAAAGGCATCGCCGACGCGGCGGGCAGTCGCGGCCGCATGCACCGCCACGAAGGCGCCATCAACCCATGGCTGCCACCGACCGTCGCACCCCACCTGCGCTGGCGCGCCGAAGCCGAAGGCTGGCTGCTGCTCGGTTTCGACCACGTCCACGGCCGGCACGCTGAGCTGTCCCCCAACTCGCCCGACCTGACCGCCGTGGCCACCACTGTCAACCTCTTGGTCGACGACCTCTCACACTGTCCGGCCGACGCCCCCCGCCTCGCCGATCAGTGGCACCGCCTCGCCGCCTGGCGGCGACTGGCCAAGCTCCCAGACGCTGCATTCGACGACTGGACCACCGACCACCTCGATGAGTTCGCCGAGTGGGAGTCCCGCGCCATCGAACTCGCCGACGGCGACAGCCTCGTCCACACCGACCTGCACTCCTACAACATCCTTGTCGACGCGGACCGCGCCAAGGTCATCGACTGGGCGTGGTCCCGCACCGGAGCCGCCGCCGTCGACGTCGCGTTCCTGGTCGCTCGCCTCATCGCCGCGGGGCACACCCCGGAGGCCGCCGAACGCTGGGCGGACGACCTGCCCGTGTGGCACGCAACCCCGCCCGCCACGAGAACAGCCTTCGCGGTCGCCATCTGGGGCATCTGGGCCTACAAGAACCTCGAACAACCCCGTCCGCTGTGGGACCAGCTCATGCCCGCGGCAACCGCCTGGGCGCGCCACCGCCTCGCCGACACCGTGTAACGCTCCCGGACCGGACACGACAAGTCGATAGACCCTGCGGTGCTGGCGGCCCCCCGACCTGGCAGCACCGTGGGTTCGTTCATGTGACGACCCACGTCGTGTCCCGGACACCCGGTGATGCGCGCTGCTGAGGCGAGTGATGGTCCCTCGGGAGCCGGCCGGGGCAGCCGGCTCCCGAGGGCGTTCGCGGCCGCGGCGCCGGAGCGGGAGTAGGCCCGCGCCGGTCGCCGCGGCGGCGGTCGGTGACGATCGGAGCGGCCGGCCGCCGTGGGGTTCGGACGACGGCCGGCCGCTGATCCGGTCGAAGGAAGGTCAGGTCATCGGTCGCCCGGCAGCGGCTCCAGCGCGGCCAACACGTTGAGGTCGGTCGCCGACCAGTCGTAGCTCGCCGTCGGCGGTTCGTAGCGCCGGACCGACCGGTGCCGCCGCATCGCCTCGGTGGTCTTCTTCGTCAGTTCGGCGGTCCATTTCTGCATGCCGCGCGGGCTGTCCCACCCGACGACGCCGACCAGCTCGCCGCCGCTGAGGTACCCGGTGATCCGTCTGCCGACCATGACCGGGTCTCCCAATGAGACGGTGTCCTGCGCGAGCGCCGGCGTGCCGGCGGCCTGGATCCGCATGCCGTGCTGCTCGGTCCAGAACCTGGGCAGCGGCGTGAACGGCTCGGCGCTGTCCCGCCCGAGCAGCAGGTTCTCGGCCGCGGCCCGCCCCATCTCGATCGCGTTCAGCCAGTGCTCCACGCGCCGGGGCACGGTGTCGAAGCGCAGGTTCGGCCACCTGGCGACGTCCCCGGCGACGACGATGTCCGACGCGCCGATCGCGTGGCAGGTCGGCCCGCACATGACACCGTCGTCGATGATCAGGCCGGAGCCGCGCAGCCAGCTGACCGCCGGCACGCTGCCGACGCACAACACAACGGTCGACGCGACGACCACCTGCCCGGTGTTCAGGTGCATGGCGATGCCGTGCGGCTGCGGTACCCAGTGCGACACCGCGGCGTTGGTGACGATCTGCACGCCGTTGGCCTGGTGCAACGCGGTCACGGTCTCGCAGAAGTCGGCGCCGGGCACGTGGTCCAGCAGCAGGTCGTCCCGCACGATGATGGTCGCCTCGCGGCCGAGCTCACGCGCGGCCGACGCCAGCTCGCAGCCGACGAACCCGCCGCCGATCACGACGAGCCCGCCCTTGCCCCGGCTCATGGTCTTCTGGATGTTGGCCGCGTCGGCGATGGTCCGCAGCACGTGCACGCGCGGGTCGTGCCTCGGCGCGCCGGGCAGGTGCTTCGCCTGCAGCCCGGTCGCCACGACGAGACCGTCGTAGTGGATCTCCTCGCCGCCGGGCAGGTGCAGGACGTGCTCGTCCGGCTCGAGATGCACGGCCCTGGTCGCGAACCGCCAGGTGGCGGCCAGCTCGGCGTGCACGGGCAGCCGGAGATCCTTGGACCGCAGCGCACCGGTCAGTAGCTGTTTGGACAGCGCCGGCCGGTGGTAGGGGCGGTAGGGCTCCTCGCTGATGATGGTCAGCTCGCCGTCGAAGTCCAGCTCCCGCAGCCGTTCCGCGGCACGCAGTCCGGCGGCCCCGCCGCCGACGACGACAACTCTTTCCCGGTCGGCCATCTAGCGCCTCTCTTCCAGCACGATCGCGAGCGTCGGGCAGCACCGCACCGCCGCCCTGGCCTGGTCCAGCTCTTCTTCCGGCACGCTCCGCAGGTACCGCAGCCCACCGTTCGCCGTGAGGTGGAAGAGGTTCTCCGCCTCGGCGGCGCAGATGCCGTACCGCCGGCAGCGGTCGTTGTCGACGCTGAGCTGGTGACGGACGCGCCGTGCCCCGGTGGAGCGGCGGCGGGTCACGGCACGTCCTCGACGAGGCCCGCGGTCGCCAACGTCTTCGCAGGCAGGAACCGCAGGACCGTCACCGTCACGGCGGGAACAAGCAGGGTGATCCCGCCGAGCCACACGGCCGCGAGGCTGCCCTTCGCCAGCGCGCTGAAGAACGCGTGCAGCACGCCGAGCGCGAACGCCGGGTACGCGAGCCGGTGCAGCCACAGCCACCGCCAGTAGCTCATCCAGCGCTTCAGCCCGATCGTGATCGACGCCGCGAGCATCCCCTCGAACGCGAGGACGCCCATCGTGTCCCGCAGCGACCCGGTGAACGGGATGACCAGGTCGCCAAGCGTGAACGCGTCCTTGTCGAGCATCAGGAACGCCACCCCGTGGACGAACGCGAACGCCAGCGTCAGCGTCGCCAACACCTGGTGGGTAGCACGCAGGGCGTGCCGGCCGGTGAGCCGGTTGAACCAGCCCGTCCCGACCAGCACGCCCCAGGTGAGCGTCAGACACATCAGCGCGTACGCGAGCCTGGCCGACAGTGCGGCCATGTCGCGGATCCCGCCGTCGTGCCCGACGTCGGCGAGAACTAGCACCGTCGCCCGCTGTTGATGCAGGTGACCGCCCGATCCATCAGCGCGACCGGCATGACGTTCGCGAAGTCGCCGTGGTCCGTGACCGGGTTGTGCAACTGCTCCGGGAACGCGTCAACGGCGTAGACCTTGCCCTGCGGCACCCGGTACGTGAGCGTCATCCGCAGTTGCGGGACGGCCTTCGTGCCGGCCGGGCAGGCGCCCGTCTTGTCCGGGAACAACACGTGCGTGCGGTGGTTGGCGCTGTCGGTGTTGACGCCGTCCCAGCAGCTCGGGAAGTCGAGCGTCCGCGACACCTGGCTGCCACGCGGGCAGAGCGGGTACTTCTGGGTGAACCGGTTCTGGAATCCGGTGCAGCCCCACTTCGCGTTCGCGTTGGCCGGGCCGTTGGTCGCCGCCTTCGCGTCACCGGTGACGATGCGCAGGAACTCCGGCGCCGCGACGACCTTCGACTTCGCGTTGCCACGGAACTGCAGCGTCACCGAGGTCGGCCGCAGCACGGTGCCCACGTTGTGCGGGTTTTCCGCGTCCGGGCCGCCGCTGACGCGGGACCGGATCACCGGCCAGTAGTAGGTCGACTGGTCGCCCGCCCGGCAGGTGGTGCCGGCCGCCTTCAGGCTCTCGTTGGTGGTGTTGCCGTCCGTCGACAGGTTGCCGACGTAGTCGTGCAGGTGGTGCGCTCCGTTCGCGTTGCCGGGGGCGACGATGAAGTTCGCCGGGTTGTTGTGCTTGTTGCCGTTGGTGCCGCAGGACGACACGAAGGTGCCGGCGGAGCCACCTCGGCTCGGCCGCGCGTCGCGCCCGGACTGGGGCACCCTGCGGATGTTCACGAAGTCGCCGGGGAAGGGCCCGAGCTGGTCCGTACAGGACGGCTTGCCGAAGTTCTGCATCGTGGCGTCCGGAGCGGCCGCGGGCGGCTGCTCGGCCGGTGCGGGGCCCTGCTCGCCCGGCACGGCGGGCGCCGGGGGCACGGTCTGCTCGCCGGACTGGTCCGGCTGACCGCCTCTGCCGTGCGGCCGGTAGGACGCGGCGTGCACCGCGCCGTAGCCGCCGTTCTGGCCGTCAGCGCCGTCGGCGCCGTTCTCGCCGTTCTGGTTCTCCTGCGGCGCGGTCTCGGCCGGTGCGCTCTCCTGCGGAGCCGACTCCGGTGGGGCCGACTCCTCCGGCGCGGTCTGCTCGGGAGCGGTCTCCGCCGGCGCGGTCTGTTCCGGAGCCGTCTGCTCAGGTGGCGCCGTCTCGGGGGGCGCGGTCTCCGTCGGTGCGGTCTCCTCCGTCGTCGTGGCTGGTGGCGCGCTGCTGACGGTCGGGTTCGTGACGTCCGGCAAGCACTCCTGCGAGGCGGCCGCGAGCGGCTCGTCCTCCGCGAAGGCGCTGCCGTAGATGCCGATGCCGACCATGGCGCCGAGCATGGTGACCGCCGCCGTACCCGCGACGATCAGCCGCTTCCGGTTGTAGCGCGGATTCTTGTGTCTAGCCATGGGGATGCCTCATTCCGTGGAGTGCTCTGGAGAGATCAGCGCGTGCGGAGGAACCGCACGAGACCGACGGTCAGCCCGGCTTCCGCCACGCAGACGAGGACGACCAGCCAGGGGCTCACACCGCCAGTGCTGTTGATGCTGTCCTCGGCCGCGACCGTGACCGGTGGCACCGAGGTGGCCGGTCCCAGCACGGGCGTGACGGTGTCCTCCGACTGCGGCAGTGCCGGTAGTGCCGGCTCAGGCAGGGCGTCGAAGTCCACCAGTCCGGTGCTCTCCAGGGTTGTCATGTGCTTGCTGACCACGTCCTGCACGTGCGTCGCGAACGTGCGAACGTCCGCGTCGCGGGTGCCGGACCGCACGGCGGCGGCGATCGGCAGGATCGTGCCGAACGTGGCCCGCAACCGGTTCGCGAACGCCCGGTCGTAGTCCGGGCCTTCCTCGCCGGCCAACTCGGCCAGCCAGCCTTGCTGTTCCTCGCTTGCCTGGTTCGGCAGCGCGACGCGCAGGCGTGCCGCCACCGTCCGAACCTCGTCGTCCAGCTTCGTGTTGTCGACGATCAACCGCTGACCGACGTCCTTGACCGCGGTGCTGCTCGCGTGTTCCCGCGCGTACTCGCCGGCCGGCACCTGCCACAGTGCGGCCCGGCGCACCATGACCAGAAAGTCCTGGTCAGTGGTGTTTTTGGCGATCCGGACCGCCCCGCCGCCACCGGGGAGCGCGGCGGGGACGGCGCTCGCGGGGGACGGCGGGGCGTGACCGGACGCGACTGCCGTGCCCATCCCGAGACCCATTGCGGTCATCGGCATGAGTAACGTCAGCAGCGTCACCGCCACGATGCGACCGGGGCGTTCTCCCTCCATTGTGGACTCAACACTCGCCGGTGCCGGTGATGGTGCCGCGGTCGTCTAGAGGGGCGATCTCCGCAGCCACCGCGTGTCGGTCGCATCGGGTGCTCAAGGATGTTTTCCTTTCTTCGCAAGGAGTTCCGTGGGACAGCAGCACGGGGTCACCAGCAAATACGGACACATGCGAATCACGGTTCAATCACAACGAGGAAACAAGTGTGACCTGGGTCACTCGACTTCTCGCGGTAGGTAGGGCAAAGATGTCTCCCCGTGAGCCGGCGTTCAAGACTTGAGCCTGCCGGCGCGGACGACGTCTCGGACAGACACGAGGCGCTCATCAGGATGCTCTACCGCGAGTTCGACCGGCAACGACCGACAGTGGGCGGAAGACGTCGTGCAAGAGACCCTGGTCCGCGCCTGGCGTAACGCCGATCGACTCGATCGAGAGTCGATCGGGGTGCGCTCATGGCTGTACACGGTCGCGCGCCACATCGTCATCGACGGCAGGCGCAGCCACAGTGCCCGTCCGCACGAGGTGGACCCGACCCCGCTGGAGGCGATGGCGATCCCGGACGACTCCGAATCGGCACTGTCGGCGATGGTCATCGCGGACGCGTTGCAGAGCTTGAGCCCCAAGCATCGCGAGGCGCTCGCCGAGACCTACCTGCGGGATCGCACCATCGAGGAGGCCGCCGAGGTGATCGGCGTGCCGCAGGGCACGGTCAAGTCCCGCGTGTACTACGCGTTACGAGCGCTGCGGCACGCACTCGAGGACGACGGCGCGAGCTTGTCCTGACGCCGCCGTCGTATGGCCGTATGTGATGGACCGTTCGGCGGTTTCGTGAAGTCCAGGGTGTCGGCGTTCGCCGATCTCTGGTGAACTGCCGCAATGGAAATCCCGTAGGGCCCCGCAATCAGTCGATGGCGCCCACCAACATGGGGAACGACCGGTGCAGCGCGCGCTCCCAGTACGCCCACGCGTGCCGGCCAGGGCCGTAGAAGTCGGTCCGCACGTCGACTCCCTTGGCGCGCAGCCGATCCGCCACCGCGACCGCCTGCTCGCCGAGTAGCTGTTCCAGACCGTCGGGTCCCGCACCCGGCGGGTCGAGCGGGCCGGGTTGCCCGTTGCCGGCGGAGAGGTAGACCGGCATGCCGCGCAGTCGTCGTGCCAGGTCATAGGGATTGTGTGCGGCCCAGGTGCGTGCGTCGGCGACCGGATCGCCCCACAGCGCGTCCGGGTCGGCGCCGGTGCCGGACACGATGCCCGCGACGACGTCGGTGCTGCGTGGCCCCTGGTACGTCGGGTGCACGACACCGCTGAACGACGCCGCCGCCTTGAAGAACCCCGGATGCCGCGCGGCGTAGGACAACGCGCCGAACCCGCCCATCGACAGCCCGGCCACCGCACGTCGCGGCCCGGACCGGTAGTCGTGCTCGAGGAGGCGCCGCAGCTCGGTCAGGTGGAATGTCTCCCACGCCGGCCCGGCCAGCCAGTTCGAGTAGAACCCGGCGGGACCGCCCTCCGGCATCGCGATGATGACGTTCGTCTGTGCGGACAGCACTGCTACGTCTGTGTTGTTCGTCCAACTGCGGAAGCCGGTGTCGCCGTCGCAGCAGCCGTGCAACAGGTAGACGGTCGGCCACCGGTGGTGCGGGAAGCGGTCGTAGTCGGGCGGCAGCAACAGCCGCACGCCGACGTCGCGACCGACGGCGGTGGAGTGCACGGTCAGCTCGACCAGCCGGTCGTCGAGCCGCTGTGTCGCCACCACCCACGCGCCGGCCCGCTCCGCGGTGGCCGGCAGTGCCAGAACGGTGCTCAGCATCAGCACCACAGCGACGAGAAGTCCCCGGAATCGCACCATGCCCTCCAGCGGTGAGTCGTCGAGAACTCTTGTCGTACCACATGACCGGCGGAAATCACCTGACTCAAGCGCGCGCGAACCTCTAGCCTGCTGCCGTGACGAGAGGGAAGGTGTTGGTGACCGGCAGCGCCGGACACCTCGGTGAGGCGTTGGTCCGGGTGTTGTCCGAGCAGGGCCGCGAGGTGGTCGGCGTCGACGTGCTCGACTCGCCGTTCACGACGGTCGTCGGCTCGATAGCGGACCGGGACGTGGTGCGGGCGTGCCTTTCCGGGGTGACCGAGGTGCTGCACCCCGCGACGCTGCACAAGCCGCACGTCGGGTCGCACGAGCGGCAGGCGTTCGTCGACACGAACGTCACCGGGACACTGACGCTGCTGGAGGAGTCCGTCGCGGCGGGGGTGGCCGGCTTCGTGTTCACCAGCACCACGAGCGCGTTCGGCCGCGCGCTGACGCCGGGCGCCGCGGGTGCGCCGGCGACATGGCTCACCGAGGACGTGGTCCCGGTGCCGCGCAACGTCTACGGCGTGACGAAGACGGCGGCGGAGAACCTGTGCGAGCTCGTCCACCGCGACCACCGGCTGCCGGTGGTCGTGCTGCGGACCTCGCGGTTCTTCCCGGAGGCCGACGACCGGGACGAGGTCCGCGAGGCGTACGAGGACGCGAACATCAAGGCCAACGAGTTCCTCTACCGGCGGGTCGACCTCGCCGACGTCGTTGACGCGCACCTGCTCGCGCTGACCCGCGCGCCGGAGCTGGGCTTCGGCAGGTTCATCGTCAGCGCGACCACGCCGTTCACGTCGGCCGACCTCGGCGCACTGCACGGGTCCGCCGGCGACGTCGTCGCGCGGCTGTTCCCGGACCAGCCGGCCGAGTACGCGCGCCGGGGCTGGCGGATGTTCGACGAGGTCGACCGCGTGTACGTCAACGACCGCGCCCGCTCGGCGCTCGGGTGGCGGCCGAGGTACGACTTCCGGCACGTGCTGGACTCGCTGCGCGCGGACGAGGACTTCCGGAGCCCGCTCGCGGCCGTCGTCGGCGCGAAGGGCTACCACGCCGTGTCAACCGGGCCCTACACCGTGCGCTGAGTTCCCTCGGTACTCGATGCCGGTGAGGAACCTTCGCACGGTCCGCTTCCTGTGGGGTCGGTGACCGCCCGCTCGCGCCGGTGCGTCCGGTCGTCGGGTACGGAACTGCTGGCGCTCCGCGCGGTAACCACGGAGAAATCACTGCTTCCGTCGCGCTCCCGCGCCCAGGTAGGTTTTTCGCATGGTCTCCGCATCGTCACGCCGCGCCGTGTTGGCCGCGGTGTTGATCGGCCTCGCCGGTCTGCTGATCTCCCCACCGACCGCGGCCGCCGCGTCCCGCGCGCCGCACCTCCAGGGCACCACGACCGTGCCGGTCTACGACTACGCGAACGCCATCCGCGAGAGCGTCTGGGTCACCACGAAGCTCGACAACGACGGCGACGGCGTGCGCGACAAGGTGGTCGTCGACCTCGTCCGGCCGAGGGAGGCCGCGGCGGGGCGGCTCCCCGTGATCATGGACGCGTCGCCGTACTACCAGTGCTGCGGCCGGGGCAACGAGAGCGAGCTCAAGGAATACGCCGCCGACGGCACGGTCACGAAGTTCCCCCTGTTCTACGACAACTACTTCGTGCCGCGCGGCTACGCCTTCGCAGCCGTGGACTTCAACGGCACCAGCCGCTCCACCGGCTGCGGCGATGTCGGCGGGCGTGAAGAGATCGAGGGCGTCAAGGCGGCCATCGACTGGCTCAACGGGCGCGGCACCGGCGCGTACGCCGACGGCACCCCGGCCCGCGCGACGTGGACCACCGGCAAGGTCGGCATGATCGGCAAGTCGTGGGACGGCTCGGTCGCCAACGGCGTCGCGGCCACCGGCGTCGAGGGCCTCGAGACGATCGTGCCGATCTCGGCGATCTCGAGCTGGTACGACTACTACCGCGACAACGGCGCGGTCTACACCGCCGACTACGGGCCCGCGTGGCTGTCCGGCAACGTCAGCGGCCGTCCGGCGGAGGTCTGCCAACCGCTGCGGGACTCGCTGCTCGCCGGGTCGGAGAACGCGACCGGCAACTACAACAGGTTCTGGGCAGAGCGGAACTTCGTGCCGGACGCGCGCAAGGTCAAGGCGAGCGTGTTCATCTCGCACGGCATCAACGACCTGAACGTGGAGACCAAGCACTTCGCGCAGTGGTGGGACGTGCTCGCCCGCAACCACGTGCCGCGCAAGATCTGGCTGTCCCAGGAGGGCCACGTCGACCCGTTCGACTTCCGCCGCGCCGAGTGGGTGGCGACGTTGCACCGCTGGTTCGACTTCTGGCTGCAGGATCTGCCGAACGGTGTCATGCGGGAGCCGATGGCGACCGTCGAGCGGGCTCCCGACGTGTGGGTGAACGAGTCGACGTGGCCGGCGCGCGGGACGTTCGACGTGCCGGTGTCGCTCGGCGCTGGTGACGGCACGACGGGCACGCTGGGGCTGCGGCCGAGCAGGCCGGGCACCGAGAAGTCCATTGTGGACAACCCGGCGCTGTCCGAGCGGGCCGCGGTCGCGAACCCGAACACCGCGACGGCCGGGCGGCAGGTGTTCCTGTCCGCGCCGCTGCGGCAGGACCTGCGGATCAGCGGCACGCCGACCGTGACGATGCGGATCAAGGTCGACAAGCCGACCACCGAGCTGTCCGCGCGGCTGGTCGACTACGGCACGGCGTCGCGGATCAACTACCTCGCCCAGGGCGAGGGCATCCGCACCCTGACGACCGAGTCCTGTTGGGGCGCGTCGACGGCGGCCGACGACTCCTGTTATCGGGACACGGCGAAGAACGTCGTGACGGCCGACGCCGCGGTGATGAGCCGAGGCTGGGCCGACGCCGCGCACCACGACTCGCTGAGCACGCAGCAGCCGCTGCGGCCGGGCCGCTGGTACACGGTGACGTGGCGGTTGCGGGCACACGACGCGGTGCTGCCGGCCGGCCGGGTGCTTGGGCTGGTACTGACGCTGAGCGACACCGAGTTCACGACGCCGAGCACCACGGGCGCGACCGTGTCGGTGGACCTGTCACGGAGCCGGCTCACGCTGCCGGTGTCGCTCCTGCCCGGCGCGACCGCGCTGCCGGAGGTGACGGTGGCGCCGACGATCGCGGTCGCGGAGCCGCAGGTCGCCGACGTGCCGACGTCCGACCGCGAGTACCGCTGGGAGAACTTCAAGTAGCCCCGCCCTGAAAGGCGCGTTGGGGACGTTCAACGTCCCGAACGCGCCTTTCAGAGCATCAGGACAAACTCAGAACACCCACACCCCGAACATGTTCAGGCCGGGGACGACCGGCTGGAAGTAGCTGAAGCCACCGCCCATGCCGGAGGTGATGCCGACCGCGATCGAGCCGGAGAACCACGAGCCGCCGCTGTCACCCGGCTGCACGTACGCGTCGCTCTGAGCCATGTTGTACACACAGCCCTGCGCGTAGCAGATCGTCATACCCACCTGGTAGACCGTGCCGCAGGTGAGGCCGGTGGTGCTGCCGCTCTTGCACACCGACATCCCCGGCGACGGGTCCGCCGCGTTGGTGATGTCCTGGTAGCTGCCGTTGTACAGGTTCACATCACCCGGCTGCGGCAACCCGCCGTCGTTGCGGATCAGGCCGTAGTCGTTGCCGGGGAAGGAAGCCCCGATCGACGGACCGTAGTACGCACCGCTCGGGTCACTCCACGACGCGACCGCCGACGTGCAGTGGCCGGCCGTGATCCCGGTGTTGTTGGTGGTGTTGAACCCGAGCGAGCAACGGCTGCCGCCGCCGGTGATGGCGTCGCCGCCCGAGATGGTGGTCTCGAACGAACCGTCGACGTGCTCGGTGCGCACCAGCGAGCCGTAGCGCGCGGCTGTCGCGGTGAGCGTGTCCAGTTCCGTTGCGGAGTCGCCGATCTGGACCGGCAGTGTCCGTCGACAGCGTCTTCGCCACCGCGTCCCGTGCCGACTCGAGTTCCGTCATGTTGTGCTCGACGACGCGTGCGCTCGCGCCGCCCGCACGGACAGTGGCGGCCGCCGACTCGTCGACGACGTTGACCACCACGGACCCCGTGCGGTGGTCGAGCCACATGCCGGCCGAGCTGTCGCCGACCTTGTCGGACAGCCGCTCACCCGTCGCGATCATGCCGGGCTGCGCGGCGAGCTGCCGCATCGCGTCGGCGGTGCTCAGCCCGTCGAGCGACGCGGCCGCCGCGCGGGCGACCGGCTCGCCGTAACCGGCCGGAAGTGCTTGTGCGCTGGATAAACCGAACGGCACGAGTGCCGCGGCGGTCGCCGCCACGGCCAATATTCGGAAGGTGAGTTTCATCAGCAGGGTTCCCTTCTCGGACTACGCGAATGTGAGGAAAGTTCCCACTTCGCCCACACCACGTTAGGAAGCCCCGAGCGGGGAGACCAGGGCCAGACGGGTCGAGTCGCGAGTACGGAGCGTCATTTCCGCCGTGCGCGCCCGCCACGTTCGTCACGTGCAGATGCAAAGTCGTTGTCAGCAAAGGGAAACCGCGTGGTTACGATTTCCCCCGCTTTCCGCAGGTAGACGGAATGTAACTGCCAGGTCATGGGACCATGACAGCCATGCACAGCAAGCAGTTCATCGGCGGGGTCTGGCGGGACGGTGCGTCGGAGAAAATCCTCCGCGATCGCAATCCGTTCGACGGATCGACCGTAGCGGAGTTCACCATCGCGAGCGTGGCCGACGTCGACGAGGCGTACCAGTCAGCAGCAAGCGCCAAGCTCGAGTGGGATCGTGTCAACCCGTACGCCAAGCGTGCGGTGTTCGAACGCGCGATCCGGTACGTGGAGGACCACACCGGGGAGATCGTCGAGACGATCATCGCCGAGTTGGGCGGCACCCAGCTCAAAGCCGGGTTCGAGATCAGCTTCGTGCTGGATATGTTGAAGGAGGCCAGTACCTTCCCCCTGCGCATGGAGGGGCGGATCCTGCCGTCTCCCATCGATGAGAAGGAGAACCGGCTCTACCGTGAGCCGGTCGGCGTCGTCGGCGTGCTCAGTCCGTTCAACTTCCCGTTCTTCCTGTCGATGAAGTCGGTCGCGCCCGCGCTGGGGGCCGGCAACGGTGTGGTGCTCAAGCCGCACGAGGACACCCCGATCTGCGGTGGCACGCTGCTCGGTGAGATCTTCGAGGCCGCCGGGTTGCCGGCCGGGCTGCTCAATGTGGTCGTCACCGAGATCGCCGCGGTGGGCGACGCGTTCCTCGAGCATCCGATCCCGCGGGTCATCTCGTTCACCGGCTCGGCCGCGGTCGGCCGGCACGTCGCGGAGGTCGCGGCGCGTAACTTCAAGAAGCCGATCCTGGAGCTGGGCGGCAACAGCGCGATGATCGTGCTCGCGGACGCCGACGTCGACCTCGCGGTGGACGCGGCGGTGTTCAGCCGGTTCACGCACCAGGGCCAGGTCTGTATGTCCGCCAACCGGGTGCTCGTGCACCGGGACGTGTACGACGAGTTCCTCGAGAAGTATGTCGCGAAGGCGGCGTCGCTGCCGGTCGGCGATCCGCGCGATCCGGCGACGGTCGTCGGTCCGCTGATCAACCAGAAGCAGGCCGACCGGCTCAACGACCAGGTGGAGCAAGGTATCGCGGAAGGTGCGCGGGCCGTGCTGCGCGGCGCGGTGAACGGCACGCTGTTCGCGCCGACCGTGCTCGTCGACGTCACGCCGGAGATGTCGGTGGCGCGTGAGGAGATGTTCGGGCCGGTCGCGTGTGTCATGCCGTTCGACACCGACGACGAGGCGTTGGCGGTCGCCAACGACAGTGATTTCGGGCTGTCCGGCGCCATCCACACGCGCAACCTGGACTACGGCGTCGAGCTGGCCAAGCGCGTCGAGACCGGCATGATCCACATCAACGACACCACCATCCACGACGAGCCGATCGTCGCGTTCGGTGGCGAGAAGCAGTCCGGCCTCGGCCGGCTCAACGGCGAGTGGAGCCTGCAGGAGTTCACGACGCTGAAGTGGATCTCGATCCACCGAGGACGCCGGCAGTTCCCCTACTGACTGATGAGGGTGGTGCACAACTCCGACCGGGAGGGTAGGCCGCCGTGCGTCTAGCGAGGGTGGGCCGGAGGTCTGCCCGAGTGGCCGGAGATCCAGCTACCTGCCCGACCCGGCCACTGACCCATGACCAGTGCCGTCGCTGCACGGCGGTCTGCCCGAGCGGTCGGACACGCAACCACCTCCACAACCCAGCCACGCTCCCCGTTGTGAATCACCCTCTTTGAATAGGACAGTGCTGGTGAGCGGGTGCTCGCGCGCCCGCTCACCGCTACTCACGCGAGCCGTTCGCACAGCCATCCGAGCGCGCGCGGGTAGCGGTACTCGATCGCGCCGTGCTTGCCGTCGAACAGTTCGAAGTAGACGGACGACTCCGGAACCCCTGCCGCCGCAACGGCTCGGCGGAACGCGGTCGCGCCGAGGTCGAGGTAGTACTCGTCGCGGTCGCCGGCCTCGATCCAGATGCCCTTGAGTGACCGCAACGCCTCGGCGTACTCCGGGTTCGCCGCCATTCGCACCGGGTCCCGGTCGAGCCAGCGGGCCCAGACGTCCGGTACCAGCATGCCGGTGTCGTCGAACGGCAGCGACACCGAGCCGTCCGCGTTGCCGGAGTAGGCGGCCGCGTAGCCGTAGAGCTCGATGAGGTCGAGGTCGGATGCCTTGGTGCCGAACACCCGAGTGGCGCTGTCGGCGAAGAACGCGGGGTACGAGCCGTCGTACTCGTCGCGCAGCAGCCGTGCCACCCGGGGGAAGTCGGGCAGGTAGCAGGCCTCGAAGGCGGCGTCGCCGGCGTGCGTGGCGAGCGCGCCGAACACGTCCGGCCGCAGCATCGGGGTGATCATGGCGCCGTAGCCGCCGCTGGACTTGCCCGAGATGCCGCGATGGT
>Ga0193717_1001299_pt1 | contig 15444 bp, 11 predicted proteins | sample U2c2metaG_FD_145900 | JGI IMG/M metagenome (GOLD analysis project Ga0193717, IMG submission 145900) | Soil microbial communities from a riparian zone of the East river system, Colorado, United States - U2c2 | ecosystem: Environmental > Terrestrial > Soil > Riparian zone | place: USA: East River... | reverse complement strand
AGCTAACTGGGATCTGGCCCGAATTGAACTAGCACAAGAGAAATATGAGTCCGCGTTCCCAAGGTTGGCTGAGTCATTCCAAATCATGCTTCACCTTCAACGCGCCGACGGTGTCGCGATGGTAGGTGCATCGCTGGGCGAATTTCTCGTTGCATCGGGTGCGCTGATCCCAGCACGTCAAGTACTTGACGAAGCCATACGCGCAGCCAGCAAGATTGGCGATGCCGGTCTCGTCGAGCGCATCAACATAGCGTTAGACAGTCTGAGCGAAGAAAAAGAGGAAGAATGATCATTCGAGTGGAAGGCAGTGACGCGGAGCAGATCGCAGCCGCCAGACACAGGCTGGAACAGCTAGGGCAGCGCTGGGGTCTCGATCTGAAAGAGACGACCGCGCCCGCCTCAAGTTCAGCCGAAGGACGCCACGACAACAACAAGGTAATCGATCCGGTTTCCTTGGCAGCCTTGGCGCTGTCCATCCCATCGGCTGCCCTGGCCGTGATCGACCTAACCGACCGCATCAAGAAGCGACGCCGAGCTGAACAACTCATCGAGCAAGCCGCGCAACTCGCCACCCAGCACGTGACCATCACCCTGATCTCGCAGCGCGGTGCCCTTGAGTTGGCCGGCCTTCAACCCGACCAACTCCTCGACCTGTTCGCCGCCGACAACGACGCGTCAACCTGACCACTCGCTGTCGCGGCGCAGCCTGCCGCCGCGTCGGGCACGACGCCCTCGACTACTGCCTGTCGCGGGGAACCTGACATCGCCGCCCGCGCATGTCCGGACATGCGCGGGCACGGCCCGGGACTCGCCCGCCGATCAGCTCGTCATGCTGGCGAACATGCCTGGCTCGTAGGACCCCGCCGGGTTGCGCACGATCACGTTCATCCGGTTGGCCGCGTTGATCAGGGCGACCAGCGCGACCAGCGCGACGATCTGGTCCTCGTCGTAGTGCTTGCGCACCTGGGCCCAGGTCTCGTCGGACACGCCGTGGTGAGCGTCGGCGAGCCGGGTGCCTTCCTCGGCAAGCTCGAGCGCGGCCCGCTCGGCCTCGGTGAAGACGGTGGCCTCGCGCCAGGCGGCGACCAGGTTGAGCCGGACCGGCGTCTCGCCGGCGGCCGTGGCCTCCTTGGTGTGCATGTCGACGCAGAAGCCGCAGCCGTTGATCTGGCTGGCGCGCAGCGACACCAGTTCCTGGGTGGCCTTCGGCAGCGACGACTGGTGGATCACCAGGCTGGCGTTGGCGAACCGCTTGCCGAACTTGGCGGCGATCTCGTTGTCGAACATGTTGATTCTGGCGTCCATGGCTCTCGTCCTCACTCGTGGTGTCGCACTGACGACCACGAGATGCCGGCGACCCGGTCCTTGTGACAGCGCGGCCGCGTGACGTACGCCATAGCAGGTGGCGACGGTCGCGGTGTCACAAAACGGCGGGACCTGGTGTCTGGTGGGTGACACAGTCGTGATCGGGGAGGAGCCACCCATGGACGGCACCGAGGCGTTCCTCAGCCACCGCAACCTGCTGTTCACCGTCGCCTACGAGATGCTCGGCTCGGCCGCCGACGCGGAGGACGTCCTCCAGGAGACCTGGCTGCGGTGGGCGAACGTCGACCTCGACACCGTGCAGAACCAGCGTGCCTACCTGGTCCGGATCACCACCCGCCAGGCGCTCGGCCGGCTGCGCACGCTCGGCAGGCGCAAGGAGTCCTACGTCGGCTCCTGGCTGCCCGAGCCGCTGCTGACCGCGCCCGACGTGGCTGAGGACGTCGAGCTGGCCGACAGCGTCTCGATGGCGATGCTGCTGGTGCTGGAGACGCTCACGCCGACCGAGCGGGCGGTGTTCGTGCTGCGCGAGGTGTTCGGCTATGAGTACGACGAGATCGCGGAAGCCGTCGACAAGACCCCGCCCGCGGTCCGCCAGATCGCCCACCGCGCACGGGCACACGTCGCGGCACGCCGACCGCGCGACGTCGTCTCCCAGGCCGACACCCGCGCCGCGCTCGCTGCGTTCCAACGGGCGGTCGAGACGGGTGACCTGCAGAACCTGGTCGACATCCTCGCGCCGGACGTCGTCCTCCTTGGTGACGGCGGCGGACTCAAGCAGGCCGTGCCGCGCCCCGTCGTGGGGGCCGACCGGGTGGCCCGCCTGCTGGCCGGCGGGCTGGGCAGGGTAGCCGCCGCGACGTCGCTGGAGCCCGTACAGGTCAACGGCTACCCGGCGCTGATGCTCCGGGTCAACGGCGAGATCGACACCGTCGTGGCGGTGCGCATCGACGACGGCCTCATCACCGGGCTCTACGCGGTGCGCAACCCCGAGAAGCTGTCGCACATGGAGCGGGAGACCGTCCTGCACCGTTGAGGTACACCCGAGTCACGGGCTCAGACGGTCGGCCCCGGAACAGGACATCGACTCGCGGATGCCCAGCTCGACCCTCGCTCGTCAACGTTGGCCACCTGAAGGAAGCCGCCCATCCCGTCAGCCGTCGAGCTCGCTGGTGAACTCGGCGGCTGTCATGGGCCTGGAGAACCACACCATCAGGGCGATCGCCAAGGAGACTGGACTGCCCCGGCCCGCCGTCGAGTCTGCGTTCACCCGCCACGGCGTCATCCGGCCGTCGCATGCGACCTCGCGCGCAAGACGCGACGAGCGTGCGCACGCGGTCGCCGCCAGGCTGGTCTTTGTTAAGACGCGGGAGGTCGGTTACGCCACAAGCAGCGTTGCGCGGTTGAGCCCGCGGTTGCGTGAACGCGGCCATGGCAGTTGGTACTTCGCGGTGGACAGTTGCCTGACAACAAAGTTTCCACTCATGCGCATAGTGGCGGGAAATATTACGACAATCGGGTGGTTGGCTGCATTGTTCGGGTGAATCTCCGCGGTTTCCCGGACAGGCGTCGGCGCGCGCGAGAAACTGGCGTCGTGGGGAGGGGACTCCACGATGTTGCGGGGAGGGCTGGCGTGCCTGATGGTGAGCCACAACTGACGAGTACTACGCGTGCGGTGCGAAACCTGCTGTACAACAGAGGGCGAGGCGAGCAGCCACGACCACTGCCGGTGCTGGTATTTCTCGGCCCGGTCGGTGCCGGCAAGACCCATGCGATGAAGACACTGTCGCGTGATTGTGGGGCAGGGGTGGTGCACGCTTTCTTCGACTTCGATCGCCTGCATGTTGATGGTCACGACCGGCCGGCGCCTGTCACGGTCGAGGTGCTCGCACAGCTCGCCTTCTGGTTGTCCTGCAAGTGGCGTGCCCGGCGTAGCGTGCAGTTCGCCCGATTCGCCCTCGGTATGGTCGCGGTGAATACGCCACTCGACGGGCTCAGCCGCGAGCAGGCCGAGGACAGGATGCTCCGCGCGATCCGGGAATTCGCCCAGCGCCTGAGGATCGCGGACATCACCAACAGAATAATCAGTCCGCTGGCCGACGTGATGATGAGTCAGACGGATTTCATCGGGGACTCGATGGCGGACACCATCAAGAAAGTCCTGCCGGACCTGGTTCGCACGGTGACGCGCAAGCGGTTGGGGCACGCGATGCGCTTTCACGCCAGCGTCGACAATGCCGATGGTGCCAATCCCATCGGCGCGCTCATCAAACTCAACAGATCGGACACCGCCGCGAAGACCGACTGGCTCGTCGACGCGTTTCTCGCCGACGTGCGGGCCGACTACCTCCGCACCGCGAACCCCGACCTGTACAACCAGTGCACGTGCGAGAATCCAGCGAACCCCCGCCACCTGCACAACTGGGTGCTGCTGCTCGACAATATGGACCACCCTGCTGGCGGCACCTTCGTGTCCGATCTGCTGGCCGCCCGCGAGCGGCATCTTCAGCGCAAACCCGACGACCACGACCCGCTGCTGGTCGTCGGCACCGCCGGCCAGTGGGATCGGAAGTGGGAGAAGGACTGGCGGCCGCCATGGCAGGCCGAGCCGGATCATCGGGAGCCGGTACCCGTGTGCCGGGCCGCCGCCTACGAACTCTGGCTCGGCACGGCGGCCGATGAGCACCGCCGGTCCCGCTACTACCCGGTGCTGCTGGAACCACTCACCATCGACGAGACCGCGCGCACGCTGGGCGTCACCCGCCACGACCAGGTTAGTGAATTCACCCACCGCGCCTCGGGCGGCCTGCCCGCCGCGGTGCGGGCGGTCGCGCCGCTGGTACAGGCCGCGAAACCGGCATCGGGCGCGCGCGACGTGCTTGGGCCGGGTGAGTCCGCACCGGACCCAAACCCCTGGCGTACTCGGCTCGCGGAGGTCTGGCGCCCCCGGCCCACCCCCGACGGCCCGCCGACGGGAACGGACGAGCTGATCAGTGCGGCGTCCTTCGCGACGGCGCCCTGGCTGGTGCCCGCCAACGCGATGAGCCTCGTCACCCACTCGCGGCTGGGACAGATCCTGACGGAGCTGCGCACCTCGCTGTGGGTGACCGCGCCGGTCGACGGTGGCGCTACGGCGAACTACGCGCAGCTGCACCCGTGGCTCGCCGGCACCCTGGTGTCCGCATTGACCGAACGCACCCCCGCCCAGGGCCTGCCGTCCTACACCGACCAGTTCACGGCGCTGCTCGAGGACCCGGACACCGCACAGGATCCGGTGCGCACGGCCTACTGCCGGCTGGCACTTGGGCAGTTCGGCGTCGTGGTGTCGGACTTCACCGCCACCTTCGACACCGAACCCCATCTCGAGTGGACCAACCGGCTCCGGCTCGTGACCCAGGCGCCGGACAACCTGCCACTCACCAGTAGTGGCGCCGCGCTCTACGACGAACTGGTCAAACGGCACATCGACGCCGTACCACCGGAACGAGAGGCCATCGGCAACATCGTCACCCGGCTCGTCATCGCCACCTGGCTCGCGGCGAACCCGGTCGCCATGCCCGACTCCGAGCTGCGGGACGTGATCACGGATGCCTACCAGGCGCTCCGCCGACTGTCCCGCCGCCCCGACGTCGGCGATCTGTACGGCTGATCGACCAGACACAGAACGGATTCGACCATGCGATGGCCACACCGTTTCACGCGTTTCCGCCACGGCCGGGGTCGCTCGTTCGGCCACCTGGTCCACCCGCGCCGCTGGCCACGGCGGCACTGGATCGTCAGCTCCGCGAGCACGACCGCGGTCGTGCTCGTCGCGGGGTTGCTGCCCGTGGTGCTGTACACGGCGCCCGCTCCCTGCGGCGCTGGGATGACGGCGGTCGGTACCGCCACGACGTGTGTTGGCCTCGATGTCGACTCCACCGGGTTCACCGACGGCGGCCGGCTCGCCGGCCTCACCCGTCAGGTCGCCAGGTCGAACGCCGCGGTTGACGGCGCCTTCGCCACGATCGTCCTGCTGGACAACATGACCCCGGACCCGGCGCAGGACAGCGACGACGGTGAGACCCTCGTACACCGCATCGAGGGCGCACTGACAGCCGTGCGGCGCGCGAACACCCAGTCCATCGCGGGCGGTACGGAGCCGCGGATCAAGCTGCTGCTCGCGAGTTACGGGAGCCGAGCCGAGTCGTGGCGGCACGCCGTGAACGCGATCAGGAAAGCACGCGTGTCCGAGCACATCGCGGCGGTCGTTGGTATCGGGCAGAGCCTGAACACCACCAGGCAGGCGGTTGCCGCTCTGTCCGACAGTGGCATCGCAACCATAGGCTCGGTGGTCACCGCCGACGACATGAACACCGACCTCGACGGCGAACCCATTGTCGACTTCTTCCGCGTTTCCCCCACAAATACCGACGAAGCGCAGGCGATGGTGTCCTATCTGACCGCGCACGGCAAACAGAAGGTGATGCTGGTTCACGACCTGAACGAAGGGGACAGCTACACCAGGACGCTGGCGTCGGCGTTCGTGGCGGCCTACGAGACCAGAACCGGAATCAAGATCTCCTACACCGACCCGTACCGGTCGCCGAAACTGCAGCTCACCGGGACCGCACGGACCGTGTACATGAAGAACAGGTTCGCCAAGATGCTCGTCAACGTCTGCGCGAACAAACCCGACGTGATCGTCTTCGCCGGGCGCAGCGCGGACATGGTGTCCTTCATGCGCGCGCTGTCGGAGGGTGGCGCGTGCGCTCTCACGTCGCTCGACGTGGTGACCGGCGACGACGCGGCCAACATCGCGGGCGAGCCGCTGCCCGCGTCGGACCACCTGAAGTTCAGGGTGTTCTACACGGCCCTCGCACACGGCGCACAATGGGACTCCGCGCCGCCGAACTCGGTCAACCGCAAGAACTACGACGCGTTCGAGCAGGAGTTCTTTCGGAACGGATTCGGTAGCGACGACCTCGCGGACGGGCACGCCATGATCAGCTATGACGCGGCACTCACCGCCATCGTGGCCATCCGCAACGATCCGCTCGCCACCACCGACCCGAGCACGCTCAGCGACGCCCTGCTCGGACTCCGGTGCGTCAACACCATCCCGGGCGTGTCCGGTGCCATCGCGCTCGCGTCGGATGGCAATCCCACGAACAAGGTGATGCCGATCCTCCAGATCCAGCAAAACGGTTTCCTCAAGCAGGAAAGCCTCGCCTGGCCTGCGGGCACGCCACTCGACCCGCAGTCCACCTGCCACGATTGAGGCACCCTGGATTTGATTGACGCATTATTTGAACAGCATGCCGTTGAGTAGCCCGCTGTTGTTTGCCGTGAAGGCGATGACGTCGATGACTAGCCAACGTAGTCCGATGAAGGCTACGAGTGATGGATAGATCGGGCATGGTGCGTAGAAGACCCAGGTGAGTAGCACGGCCACTGCCAATGGGCTGACGCTGTCGAGTAACGCGTGCCAGATGGACGAGGTCCAACTGGCTTTGAGGAGGAGCCACAGGCATAGCAACACGAGGATGGCGGTGGCAGTGAACACCCCGCGCGCATCCGCCCGTAGCCCGGCGAAGACGGCTGTCACGTAGTCGTCCACGATGCCGAGGGCGGTGATGGTGCCGAGGAGTACACCGAGGGTGCGTTCGACCAGAGATCCGGCGGCGAGCCGGTCGACGGTGACCACCCACCAGCGGGCGCGGAACGCGCCGTAGAGCAGGTCGTAGAGGTACGTCGTGCGGTACAGGAACGGCGGTGGCAGCGCGGGTAGGGTCCAGCGCCACTGCCAGGCGCTCGCCGGCGTGTGTTTCGAGTCCAGGTGGCGGGAGCATTCCAGCAGGGCGAGCGCGGCGATCTCGGTCTCCGCGTAGATGTCCGCCTTCGGGTTGAGCCAGCTACGACGCCGCTCGACCAGCCGTAGCGCCAGCTTCTCTACCGCCAACACCCCCAGTACGTCCAGTTCGGTCGCCAGTCGGAGGGCGAACGCGAGGTCCGCGGTGGCGTGTGTGCTTCGCCGGCCACGGATGTGCCGGAGAAACCAGGCGGTGGCGGCGGCCAGCATACGGTCGGCATCAGCGGCCGGGACGACCGCGGCCTCCCTGGCAGCACGAACGACACGGACCACGTTGAACGTGTTGTGGATCGTCGGTGCGTAGCCCGGGACCTCCGACCACCCACCGGACTCGTCCTGTGCGGCGCTGAGGAAGCTGATGCAGTCGGCCACGAGCGGGTCCGTGGGGTCGATTTCCAGCAGGGCCAGCGCGACATGGCTGGTCGCTCCGGTTACCGGGGTGCGCTCCACGCGGGAGTAGGCCCACGCGGCACCGCTCTCGTTGCGGATCGCGCTGTCCGTCAGCCACTGCCTCATCCGCTCGACGTTCGGTGCGAACTCCGGCTCCCCCAACCGGTTGAGCAGCCGCAACACCCGGCCGGTCGTGCCCGCCTCACCAAGCCCGAAACCCAGGTTCGCCGGAATGCCTCCGTCGGGAAGCTGCCGATTGACCAGCCAACGCGCGACGTCCAGCACTATCGGATCTGTCGTACCTGTCTCGCCCGCGGTGAGGGCGAGCTGCAGGTAGCGGATCGCGGCTCCGGTGTCCTCGGCCGGTGAGTCCGGATGACGCGACAGTTCACCGTCGGGTTTCGCGCATTCCCGCAGCAGCCACATGGCGAGCGCGACGTCGGGCGGCACCTCCGCTCGACGCCAGCTCTGCACGGCTCGCGCCAGACCGTAGTGGTGGCGGGGAATTCCCAGTTCCTCAAGACGGCCGATGAGCTGTACTTCGTCGATTTCGGTCAGGAGACCGTTGGTGCTGATTAAGTTGAGTCGACGCCACGCGCCCGGCACCGGCGCGGAAATGAGTCCAGTGGCGACAACCGGAGCCAAGAGTTCCCCAATCCTCTCTGGCGCTCCACGGCGTGCGAAGCATCCCGAACGATGGTCCCTAAGGTAGGGGGTGCGGAAGACCAGAAGCTTGGGAGGCACGACGATTACCGCAAAACGACTACCGTCATTACATCCAATGCAGCAACGTGCCAGGACTGAGGTTCTCCGGATAGCGCACCGCGGCGCGGGCGCGGCGGAGAAGTACGACTCAGCGAGTCTCCGAGAGGTGGCAAGGCTCGGGGCGCACCTGGTCGAGTTCGACATCCACGTGACCGGCGACGATCGGCTTGTCGTCCGGCACGACCCGGTGATCACGGTCGACGACCGCCGGACATGGCTGGCCGACCACCCGTTGGCGGACCACGCGGAGGCCCTGCGCCGGCTCGGGGTGCCCACGATCGAGGAGGTCGTGCACGCGGCCAAGGACGCGGGTCTCGGGCTATACATCGATGTCAAGTCGCTGACCACGCGAGCCGCCCAGCATCTCGTGGACCTCCTGCTGGCCACCGACATGATCGACAACACCATTCTCGCGTCCCCGCGTTCCGACCTCATCGCGCTGTGCGCCCACGTGGCCCCGGACGTGCCGCGCGCCGTGCTGTTCGCCTCCACGCTGGAAGAACCGGTTCAACTCGCCCAGGCGGTGTCCGCCCACTTCGTCCACCCGTGCTGGGAGGCACAACCACGCCCGGACCGCATGCTGGCCGGTGCGTGGCTCGAGCGCGTCCGCGCCAACGAGCTCGGGGTCATCTGCTGGCACGAGGAACGCCAGGAGGTACTCGACGGCCTCTACCAACTCGGCGTCGACGGCATCTGCACCGACACTCCTGGTCTGCTCACCGACATCGCATCAGGCGTCGGCACGAGAACTCCGCCCCATCGGGCGGGGGTGTCACAACCACTCCACAACCGCCGCTGAGTAGACATTCCGCCATGGGCTACGAAGTGTGGGGTGGGCGGATGCGCGCCAAGGTGTCAGTGGTGTTGGCGGTGGCCGCCGCCGTGGTGGGGAATGTCGTGGCCGGCGGGGTCACCGCGACCGCGGCGCCGGCGGGGTGCGCGCCGCCGGTGGTGTCGGTGACCGACGTGCTGCAGTACGAGGGCTCGGACGGAGGCACGAAGAACTTCGCGCTCACCGTGACGATGGCGCCGCCCGCGGCGGGCTGCCCCGCGACGGGTTCGGTGCGCTACCGGACCGTCGACGACACGGCCGTGGCCGGGCAGGACTACGCGGCCACGACGTCGATACTGAGCTGGACCGCACCCGGCCCCCGGGTGGTGCCGGTGCAGGTGGTGCGCGACGACCAGTACGAACCTGACGAGCAGTTCACCGTCGAGCTGCTCGGGCCGCGTGGGGTGACCATCGCCGACGACGCGGCGACCGCGACGATCGTCAACGACGACGCCGGCGTGTCCGGCGGCGGTGTCGTGGTGGCGATCCCGGCGAGCGGGATCTGCTGGTGGCCGTCGGACCACTGTGCGATCCCGGTGCAGCTCAACACGATCGCGCTGGCGCCGGTCTCGCTGAGCCTGCGCACGGTCGACGGGACCGCGGTGGCGGGCAAGGACTACGTGCCGATCAAGAAGCAGATCGTGACCATCCCCGCTGGCGCGGACCACGTCGACGTGCCGGTCGACCTGCTGGCCGGCGCGGCGCCCGGCGAGTACTTCGTGGCCGAGATCAGCGACGTCACCGCGGGCACGATCGACGTGCCACAGGCGAAGATCACGATCCGGGAGGGGTGAGCGCCTCGGCCTCGGCTGTGGCGTTGACCCGGAGGTAGAGGTGCACGGCGCGGCCGCGATGCAGGGACGCGGCCGCGTCGTCACCGCGTGCGGCGGCGAGCTCGGCGAGGTCGCGGTGGATGTGTGCCTCCTCGTAGCCGTCAGGCACCTGGGAACGGACCGCGAGGGCCCGTTCCAGGTGCCCGGCGGCCTCGGCCGTCCGGCCGGCGAGCAGGTGCACCCGGCCGATCAGCTGGAGCGCGACCGCCTCGCCGTTGCGGTCGTGCACGGCACGGGTGACCGACAGCGACTGTCCGAAGTGGTCCAGCGCGGCGGCGGGGTCGCCTGCCGCGAGGTGGGTGATCCCGCAGTCGCGCAACAGTTCCCACTCCAACCACCGGTCGCCGATCGCGCGGCTGATGGCCAGTGCCTCCGCGAAGTCGCGCAGCGCGTCGGCGTGTCTGTCGAGATCGCGGTGCGCCTCGCCCAGCGTGTCGAGGGTGCCCGCACGGAGCCGGGCGTTGCCGAGGTCGTCGAAGATCGCGAGCGCGGCCGCCAGCGGTGCGAGGCTCTCCTCCGCGCGGCCCATCCGCACGAGCGCGTGGCCGAGGTTGCGCTGGGACAGCCCGACGCCGATCCGGTTCCCCGCTTCGGTGGCACGTTCGCCCGCCGCACGGAACACCGGGACCGCCTCGTCGAACCGGCGGAGCTCGGCGTAGGCGTTGGCGAGGTTGTTGAGCACGTGGCCCTCACCGGCGAGGTCACCGACGTCGCGGACCACCTCGAGCGCGGTCAGGTTGGTCTCCACCGCCTCGGTGAGCCGCCGGGTCATGTAGTAGGCGACGCCGAGCGCGCGCAGCATCTCCGCCTCGCCGGCCCGGTCGTCGGCGTCGCGGGCGGCGTCGAGCCCGGCGCGGCACAGCTCGACCCGCTCGGTCCAGTGGCCGCTCACCTCGTAGAAGCTGGTGAGCAGGTACACGAGATGCCAGGCCTCGGTGGGCATGCCCTGTTCGCGCGCGTGCTGGACCAACGGGAGGAAACCGTCCCGTTCGGACTCCAGGAATGCCGTCGCCTCGTGCCGGCCGGCCGCGAAAGGCAGTGGCGGCAGGGGAAACCGGAACATCGGCTTCACCGCGTCGCGGTCGGGGTTGACGAGCCGGTTGGCCTCGTCGGCGATGAACAGGTACCAGTCGACCAGTCTGCCCACCACCGCGTCCGGCGCCGGCTCCTCCGCGACGGCCCGGTCGCGGGCGAACTCGCGGATCAGGTCGTGGAACCGGTAGCGGTCCTCCCCTGCGCCGATGACCAGGTGCGCACCGGACAGCTCATCGAGGAGCGTGCGACCGGTCGCGGCCGGCACGTCGGCCAGCGCCGCGCCGAGGTGACCGCTCACCGTCGGCGCCGGCACGGTGCCGAGCAGCCGCAGCAGCCGCGCCGCGCCGGGGGATAGCGGACGGTAGGCGCTGGCGAGCACCGCGCGGACCGTGCGCACGTCACCCTCCACCGCGAACCCGTCGAGCCGGGCGCCCGCCAGCTCGTCGGCGAGCTCGGCGACCGACCGGTTGGGTACCCCGACGAGCCGCGCGGCCGAGATCCGCAACGCGAGCGGCATTCCGGCGCAGACGTGCGCGAGGCGTGCGGTGGCCTCCGGCTCACGCGCGACCCTGGCCCTGCCGAGCACCTTCCCCAGCAGCGCGACCGAACTGGCGTCGTCGAGCGCGTCGAGCACGATGTGGCGCACGGCGTACCGGGCGACGAGTCCGGTGAGCGAGCGCCTGCTCGTCACGATGAGCAGGCTGGTGTCCGAGCCGGGCACCAGCGGCAGCACGTGGTCGACGGTGCCCGCGTTGTCCACCAGCACCACGCATCGCCTGGCGTGCAACAGGGTTCGGTACAGCGCCGAGCGCGCCGACTCGCCGGCGGGGATGCGGTCCTCCGGCACGTCGAGGCCGCGCAGCAGGTGTGCCAGCGCCTGTTCGGCGGTGATGGCGTGGTCGGGGTCGTGGCCGCGCAGGTCGAAGAACAGGTGGCCGTCGGGAAACCGCGTGGCGATGCCGGCGGCCCACTGCACGGCCAGCGACGTCTTGCCCATGCCCGCCGGACCGGAGATCACCACGATCGGCAGCTCGTCGCCGGCGACCGCGTCGTCCAGATCGGACAGTTCCGCGGCACGGCCGGTGAAGTGCCCGGCCCGCGCGGGAATCTGCGCGGGGACCTGGACGGAGACCGGCGGCGCGGTGGCGGGAGCCGGCGCCGCGAGGGCGGGGTCGCGACGCAGGATCGCGGTGTGCAGCTCGGAAAGCTCCGGGCCGGGATCGACGCCGAGCTCGTCGGCGAGGCGGTGGCGCAGCTTGTCGTAGACGGTGAGCGCCTCGGCATGCCTGCCGCACCGGTGCAACGCCAACATCAGCAGCCCGGTCAGCCGTTCCCGCAACGGCTCCTTCGCCACGAGCCGGGGCAGCTCCAGCACCGCGGCGAGCGCCCCGCCGGTGGCGATCTCGGCGTCCCAGCGGTCCTCGGTGGCGGACAGCCGCAGCTCGCGCAGGCGGTCGAGCTCGTGGTGACCCCATTCGCCGAGGTCGATGCCGGAGAACGGCTCGCCGCGCCACAGACCGGACGCCGCGCGCAGAGTCTCCACCGCGGCCCGCGTGTCGCCGCGGGCCAGGTCGGCGCGGGCGCCCTGGACGAGCAGCTCGAACCGGTGCGCGTCGACCCGTTCCGGCGACAGCTCCAGCACGTAGCCCTGGTCATGGGTGGCGACCACCGGGGTCACCCCGGACGCGGCGAGTGCCTGGCGGATCCGCGCGACGTGGCTGTGCAGGGTCTTGACCGCGGTGCGCGGCGGCGACTCTCCCCACAGGACGTCGATCAGCTCGGCGTAGGGCACGACCTCGCCGGTCCGCACCGCCAGCACCCCGAGGACGACCCGCTGCGTGCTGGTCATGGCGACCGTGCCATGCGGACCGACGGCTTCCACGACGCCGAGCACGCGGACCTCGAGACCGGTCACCCACCGCTCCTTCCAGGGGCGCATCCGCGCCACATCCGCAGCACATCCGCCCCTCAACTGCCGATCCGTAGAACTTCTCCCAGGACGGCGGACTTGCGGTGCCGGCCCACCTCACGAAAGGAAAATACCCATGCGTTCACGTGTATCTCGTTTGGGCGCTTTACGTCGCTACGCCCTACCACTGCTGGCGGTCACCGCCGTCACGGCGGTGCTGGTCCCCGCTCAGGTCGCGACGGCCGCCAATGCGCCGCGAGCGGCGGCAGAGGACCCGGAGTACCCGGCTCCGCCAACACCGGGCGACCTCAGATCCGACCCCGAGATCGCGTCGCTCATGCAGCAAGCCGACTACGCGCTGAAGTACTCGATGGCCGTGGTCGCCGCCGACCCGACAAAGCAGTTCGCCGCGGGCAGCATAGAGGAGGACCTGCGCACGGGCATCCTCTCGATGCCGGTCGAGCGGCAGAAGCTCGCCTCGGCGGCGGCGAAGGCGATGATCGCCGACCCGGCCGCCCGCAAGCGTGAGTTCGGCACCTTCGGCTCCATCGAACCCGCCAGGTTCGCCGAGCTGGGCTTCTCCGGCGTGTACACCTCGGACACGGTGCCGGTCGACGCCGCGGCGCTCAAGCGCAGGCTCACCGCACAGGCCGCCCAGATCGAGTCGACCCACCGGCTCGAGGAGGTCCAGGCCAAGGACATGGCGATCAAGTACCAGATCCCGGTGGCCATGCAGATCCCCACGCTCACGAGCCTGGACTACCGCATCGAGCGGGTGAAGTGCGCGGACGAGACCAACCCCGAGTGGCCGGGTGACGACGAGATCGCCATGGGCGGCGTCGCCGTCGGTCACAACGGCACCACCACCAAGGTCAACCAGTTCATGGTGGCCGACGACTTCGACGACAACGAGGTCAAGGTCTACACCGACCCGGGCAAGCTCTTCCACCGCTTCGACCTCACCGGGTCCGGCGCGTGGCCGAGGACCTACAGCACCGTCGTGATGCTCGCGGAGAAGGACGGCTCCGGCTTCGCCGACGCGATCAACACCGTGTGGCAGAAGGTCAAGGCCGACGTGCTGAAGGTGATCGAGAAGGCCGTCGGCGGCGTGCTCACGGGCTTCCTCGGCGCGGCGCTGGCCGAGGCCATCGGCAAGGCGGTCGCCTGGCTGGTCGGCGTGTTCTTCGACTGGCTGTTCGAGCTGTTCCAGGACGACCTGTTCGACCCGGGCACGCACTACGTGTACATGCCGAACCGGTACGAGTGGATGTACAAGAACGCCGCGGACTACGGCTGGACGAACTTCCGGGCGCCGACGGGGACGTTCACGTTCAACGGGCACGGCGGCAGCTACAAGGTCAACGTGCACTGGCAGGTCAACCCCTGACCTTCGTGGGGGGCAACACGCCGAGGCGTCCGGATCAGTCCGGGCGCCTCGGCGTTGTCCTGCCTTGGACAGGACGTGACCGTCGTGACGTTTGCGCGGTGGCGGCCGGGCATGCGTGCTGCACTGTGACGAGTTCGCGGTCCATACGCTCAGGAAGTCCTTCATGACACCGTCGCCAACTCAGTCCAGTGCCGCCCCGACCGGTGGGCGCCCGTTCGCGGTCGCCGCGCTGGCGCTCGCCGTCGGCGGGTTCACGATCGGCACGACCGAGTTCGTCACGATGGGCCTGCTGCCGAGGATCGCCGACGGGATCGGTGTGTCCGAGCCGACGGCAGGCCACGTGATCTCGGCCTATGCACTCGGCGTCGTGGTTGGGGTGCCGATCCTGTCGTTCTTCGCCGCCCGGTTGCCGCGACGCGGGCTGCTCGTCGCGCTCATGGCCGCCTACGGGGTGTTCAACCTGGTCAGTGCCGCGGCGTCGTCCTACGGCCTGCTCGTCGCGGCCCGCTTCTTCGACGGGCTGCCGCACGGCGCGTACTTCGGTGTCGCCAGCCTGGTCGCCGCGAGCCTGGCCGCGCCGGAACGACGCGGTCGGGCCATCGCCAGCGTGATGATGGGACTGTCGGTCGCGAACGTGTTCGGTGTCCCGGTCGCCACTTGGGTGGGACAGCACCTCGGGTGGCGGTCGGCGTACGTGCTGACCGCGGGGCTGGCGCTGCTGACCGTCGTGCTCATCCTGGCGTTCGTGCCGTCGGTGGCTGGCGACAGGAGCACGAACGGCCGCCGCGAGGCCCGCGAGTTCTTCAGCCGCAAGCAGGTCTGGCTCACGATGGCCGCGGGCGCGGTCGGGTTCGGTGGCCTGTTCGCGGTGTACTCGTACATCGCCACGACCGTCACCGACGTCGGCGGCCTGACGGAGGGCACGGTGCCGCTCTTCCTGCTGGCGCTCGGCCTCGGCATGACGTTCGGCACCTGGGTGGGCGGCGAGCTGGCCGACTGGTCGGTGCTCAGGTCGCTAATCTGGTCGAGCATCGCCTCCGTGGCCATCATGATCGTCTTCTGGGCGGTGGCGCCGTACGGCTGGTGGCTGCTGCCCGTCGTGTTCCAGACCACGGTGATCGG
>Ga0193717_1001298_pt1 | contig 15454 bp, 15 predicted proteins | sample U2c2metaG_FD_145900 | JGI IMG/M metagenome (GOLD analysis project Ga0193717, IMG submission 145900) | Soil microbial communities from a riparian zone of the East river system, Colorado, United States - U2c2 | ecosystem: Environmental > Terrestrial > Soil > Riparian zone | place: USA: East River... | reverse complement strand
CGCCACCGGCGTCTGCACCAAGCCCGCAACGCCAACGATGACCGAGACCGTCATCGACAGAACGCGATTCACGTGGCTCCCTTTCTGATGGGCGAATGAGAATATGACGGCGTCGAACGAGACCAGAGAGTGCCTAGGCGGCCAGCACGACGGTCGTCAAAATCATGTCCTTGGACGTGTTGTGCAGCGCGCTCACGCCGTAATCGGTGTAAGAGCAGTCCGGGATCTTGAGATAGCCCTGCAACAACAGCGCCTTGATCGAGTTGGCGTCGGTTGCCCCGGCGCCGATCAAGATTGCTGCCTTGCTGCCGCCGTAGCCGAGGTCTTTCAGTCGCGGTAACGCGTCGGCCTCCGGTTCGACCCGCGCGTCGTGATCGAGCCACTTGTCGTTGGATGCATTGACTTCCGCGGCCGTCTTCTCGACCAGCGGATCGGACCGCAGCGGTCCACACGACGCTCCGCGCGCAGCCAATAGGGCGGCCCGCAGAGTGTCGCTGGAATCCGCCACCGCCGAGGGCGCCATGGAGACACTTGCGGTGGTGAATGCCAGCACAGCGACGAACATCCCGCGCTGGAAGCGGCGACGTGCTGTGGCGTGGCCCTGTCCACCCCGGTGGCCCGGCACCCGGGGTCGCAGAGTCATCGTGTTCCTTCGAATTCGCACGGACATCTCCTATTCGCACACATGCGAGCGGTGGATGTCCTCGCCCCAACGCTTCGCCTTCTGCACCGACGGTCCGGTGAACCAATCTGGTTGATGCGCCATGATCCCGTTGTTGACGTTGGAGAGCTGCTCCCACAGCTTGTAGAACGCCTCGCCCTTGTAGATGGGAAAGTAGCTGTCGCCGAACGGGTTCTGGGATTGGGTCAGCGACTGGGCGCGCGGTGCGAGAAAGTCGACGGCCTGACTGACGTTTCCGGTGACGATGTCGACCTGTTGCTGAACATTGCCTTGGGTGTAGTCGTAGTCGCCCGCGACACTGATCCGGTTGAATTGGAGTCTGTCGACCTGAGCGCTCAGCGTGGCGTATTGGGCGTTGTACCACTGACACATTTCACGCATTGCCGTGATGTCGGCGTCGGTGACGTCGTTGCGCGTTTGATCGTAGGGAAAGGGGAACTTTGGCGCCCAGGCCGACGGTGTTGGCGTGATTACTGGCAAGGCCCGGATCAGTTCACTGTCGCTGGGTGGGTCGGGAAGGGCGGGTGAAACATCAGGATCGGCACCTGAGGGTGGGCCCGTCAGTATTGCGATTGCCGACAAGAGCACTGCGCAGCCCACGGCGGCGGCACCGCGTCGAATTCTGTCTCTCATCGTCCAACCCTCATCGGTCCTCACCATGGCCCCATTTCCGTCGACGCCTGCGCGTGTTATTTCGGGCCCAACGCCGAACCGATCCCGCCGACGTCGGTGATCTGCCAGTTGTTGTTGCTGTCGATCGTGGTGCTATAGGTTGCCGTGGACTGCAGTGCCTCTGGCGCCTGCACGGTCTTCGTTTGAACGCTCACGAAACTGTCGACGACGTAGATGCCACCCGTGTTCGACCTGACCTTGGCTACCAGCGGCTGCGCAGTCGAACTCCATTGCAGGGGGACCAAGACTTGTTCCATGGAGGCGCCGGCGTCGGAGAGCTTCTTGTTGAGCTCCGGGCTGGTTCCCGCCACGAGTTTGACGTGCCAGCTCTGAAGATCCTTGAAGTCCATCGTCGCGGCGTTCACCGCATAGTCGAGAGCGACCTTCTCCGCGTGCGCGGCGTTGGTCGATTGAAGGGCCTGCGCGTCCAGTTGCTGGCGCGCGTCGATGTACAGCCAACCCAACGCGGCGACCGCGGCCACCAGTGCCACGATCACCGCACCAACCACCAAACCACGCACACTGACGGAAACCGACTTCGCGCGGCGGGTTGACTTCACACCCTCGGGCGTGTCTACATCCCCTGCGTCGGACCGATCATCCGCCGTCGGCGCGGTTGGTTCCGGTTCGGAGGCAGCGGCGGTTGGTGCCGGTTCGGAGGCAGCGGCGGCAACGTCGGGCTGACGCGTCTTCATCTGCGTTTCGGTCCCATTGTTGGTCATTGTGTAACCTTTCTCGAATTACGTCCCTGACGAGCACGCGATTGCCGCTCAGGGGTCATGGCACGACACGCAGAGTAACGGTCCCGTCCGCGGGCACTTGGTTCAGGAAGTTGTCCAGGATCTGACCGGAGTCGAAATTCATCAGAACTGCGGCAATCGCATTGAGCTTTGGTTGAAACGCCTCACCCAATACCTTGAGGTCGCCGCCACGATCATCCAAGAGGCCCTGAATCCGCGCGACCAGATTGTTCAGATTCATGATGGAGTTGGGATTGTCGTGTTGATAGAAAACCGAGAAAAGCTTGAAGAGGTCCTGCAAACCTACGCCGAGTCTCTGAATTTGGGGGGCCATGCTCGTCAACGCGGGGTTGACCCATTCGGCGTTGCGCAGCAACGTCTGGAAATTGGTCAGAAGTTGGTGCCCCTGTCCGTTCATGCCGTTGACCATGTTGTTGAGCTGGATGCTCGCGTTTGACAAGTTCGGCAGCACGGCGTTCGGGTCCGGCAGTGCGGCATCAGCCTCGCCGATGATGCGCTTGACTGCGTCGGGATCGAGCTGGTTGAGCACCCGTACCACGCTGGTCGTCAACTCGGAGACCGACGGTTGCTGTGTCACCGACTTCGTGGAGATGCGCTGGCCATCCTGGAACGTCTGTCCGGCATCGCTGCGCGGCACGAACTCGATGTAGGACTCGCCCAGCGCAGAGAGATTCTCGAGCCGCACCTCGGTGTCGTCGGGAATTCGGTATTGGCCATCGACGTAGAAGTCAATGGTTGACGCTTGAAGGGATGTGCGCATGCCGCTCACCTTTCCGACGGGCGCACCACGTAGCAATACATTCGAGTCGACGACGAGACCGTTTACGTCTGGGACGTCCATGGACAGGTTGGTTCGGTGAGAAGGAGGAGCGACTCGGAGTCCGAGCGATCCGAAATAGCCCAGGACGAACACCATGATGGCGGCAAATGCCAGAAAGGAAACGACGTCACGCAATCTCACGGCATTGCCCCCAGAATTCGCAGGACGTCTTGCACATTGCCCGACAACTCCCGCCCGTCAGGGCCGACGATCGAGGTGATGTTGATCGCCGGATACTTGTCCACTGGCAGGAAGAAGTCGGTGAATAGATGCCGGTACTTCGGTATTTCTGCTTCGCCGGCGACCTTCGACTGCTGAAGCGCGCCTACGGAGTCGGCCAGCGAATTCAGGAAGGGGACCAGCCAGTATCCACCGCCGGTGATGGTTCCCACGCCGATGAGGCCTTGACCGGTGAATGTCGCGATGTCCGTGGTGCGCTCGAAGCCGAGTTGCCCCTTCGGCGAGAACCAGTACTGCGCCTCCGGAATGTGGCGATTCACTGCCTCCGCGGTTCCTGCCACCCCGTCGAGCAGTTGGTCGACCTGGTCCATGTTCGCCGACAGGGCCGAGAGATCGGTGTCGACCCGAGCCGTCAGCCGTCGTACCTCGTCGCTGGAGGGCACCACGCGATTGAGGCGAATGATGGTGTTCTGCGCCCGTTGAATGGATCCACTCGAGACGAAGTTCGCCAAGCTGGCGATGGTGTCCTCCAGCTGTGGCGGGGACGTCGTTTGGTTGATCGGGATCACCCCGCCCGCAGCCAGTGGGGGTGCCGGCGTAGCTCCGGCCGGCGGGCGCTCCAGGGCCACGTAGATGTCGCCCAGCACGGTCGCCTGCTGCAGTACCGCGTGGATGTCCGACGGGATGACGACGCCGGGGCCGATGCGCGCGGTCACGTCGACGTCGCGGCCCGAAAGTGTCACCTTGGACACCACGCCGACGGTCACACCGTCGAGCACCACTTTGGCGCGTTCGGGCAGATTCAAGACGCTCTGGAATTGCATGACGATGTCGTGGCCGTCGTCATAGGACGGGCCCGGCTGGGGCAGCGCGTTCACGTTGAGCGATGCACAGGATGAGACCGCGAGGACGCTGGCCGCCAGCGCGGCGACCGCGACGGGCCGGAATCGAGGTGTCATTTGCTCGCCGCCTGTGCCAGAACGTACTGAAGCAGCGCCACGTCGACCGCGTACGGCGTTCCTTTCACGTTCGCACAGCTACCGGGCATGGCGGCGTTCATGATGTTGCACTGTGCGACTCCGTCGGGCGCCCGGAGACGGTATGTCGGCGGACGATAGTGCAGCGTGAACTGGTGGTTGTTCGCGAGGTTTACCAGCCCGTTGAGCAGGCGAGGCGCCACGTTCAGCAGGCTGGCGTAGTAGGGCGCGCGCGGAGTGGCCTTGCGAATGACGACCGATACCGCGTCGAGCAATTGCTGAATCTGCGGACCGAGTTCCTTCTCGAGACCTGCGGCCATGTCGGTGACGGGGATGACCCCTGCGAAGGTGTTCGCCGCACCCTCTGTTGTCAGAATCGCTTCTTTCAAGGCGGAGTCCGACGCGTCGACGAACACTTGCTTCAACGTCGGATTGAGCTCGGCGAGCGTGGTCGTCACCTGGGCGAGGTTGGTGGTGATGGAGTCGAGATCAGCAATGGTTCGCTCGGGTGAGTCGACTACCGCCGACGCCGTGGTCAGTAGCTTGTTGGCACCGGGCCCCTGACCGTGCAGCGCCTGGTCGACACCGCTGACCACGGCGCCGATGTTGTCCGAACCCGCAGGGTTGATCGAGTTGATGAACGTGGTCGATGCCCCGACCACTTCGGACAAGCTCTTCGGCGTCATAGACCGGTTCAGTGGAATGCACCCCCCCGCGGACAGTTTGGGACCCGTGTCGTAGTTGCCTACGAGTTCCAGCGATCGGTCGGCCAGGATGGAAGCCGACCTGCTCACCGCTTTCACGTCTTCGGGCAGCACCCGGCCGTGCTCGACGGTGAAGTCCACCCGCACCGACATCGCCTCGGGCGTGATGGCGGCGATCTTGCCGATCGGGTAGCCCATCTGGGTGACCGGGTTGTCGACGTACAACCCGACGCTGTCGGGCATGATCGCGCAATATCGGACGGCCTGCGCCGTGCTGAACGGCGCACACGATCCGCAGCAGAGCATCGCGGCGATCGCCGCCGACGTGACGCCCGCTCGCTGGAATCGGGATGCTCGCCGGAACCGGACTAGATGTGGCCCGGCCATCAGCAGGCGCTCCCCGGTAGCGGCATGCAAAGGTCGGTGGCCAATAGTCCGGGTGGCGCATTCTGCGCGTCGAGCACTCGGTCCATCAAGTTCTGCACCCGCTGCAGGGCGCGAATGGTCACCCCATTGCGTGTCACGAAATCCTGGCCTTTGGACAGGTAATTCCGTACCTTCTCCACGAATGTAAGACGATGGTTTTCGTAGAAAGTTGCAATGGGTATCAGGTCGAGGAGGACTTCGCCCAGTCCCTGAAGCGTACCGGCCAATCCGTTGTTGTAGAGCACCAGTGTCTGGATCACGATCGACACCTTCCGGAGCAGATCCGCGAATTTGTCGCGATAATTCGCCAGCGCCCTGATGTATTCATCGGAGATGTCGAGGATCTTCGTCACCTGACCCCGCTGCCTTTCTACTGCCGACATCAAGCCATTGCCCGCGTTGATCACGTTCGAGACGACCTCGACATTCGTTCCCGTGAGACCCTGTGCGATTTGGTTGAGCGATTCGTTGACCGGAGTCGGATTGACGTTTTCGGTGATCTTGGTGGTATCGGTGAGTGCCCGCACCAGGCTGTAGGGCATCGTCACGTGGGAGAGCGGAATGGTGCGGGCGCCCAGCGGGGTGGCACCGATCGACGCGACATTGACGTAGTAGCCGCCAACCACGGTGAGCATCCGCACATCTACTTGCGACTGGTCGCCGACGAATGCATCATCGTTGACCCGCGCCTTCACCAGAACCTGGTTCGGCTCCAGCGACAGATCCGTCACCTTCCCCACCGAGATCCCCGCCATCCGCACCTCTTCTCCGACGCGGACCGACGCCGCGTCGTCGGTGTAGAAGGAGACGACCTTGCCCTGGCCTGGCGGGCTGAAATAAATGTGAGCCAACACCACCGCCACGGTGGTGGCGAACACCAGCGCCCCAACACCCCAGATGATCGGGTTGCGGAAGACCTTCACCGATCTCATCGATTGCATAGCACTACCCGTCGACCGTTCAGCAACACGTCCATCGTCTCCGGCAGTTGAAAGTTGCCGCGCGAGCACGGCTCCACGGGGGTTCCATCCTCACCCGGCGGCGGAATGTTCCCGTCGATCACCGGCACCAACTTGAATGCGTCGAAGAAGCGGTCGAGGTTGCTGAATGCACGGTCCAACGCTTCGTCGACGTTGGTGCCCGGCTTGAAGCCGGCACTGTGCAGCAACCGAATGACGGGATCGAAGAAGTCCTTGTACAGAAGATCCTTGCGGAACTCATCCAAGATCGAGAGCGCCTTGTCCACTGGCGTATTCACCAAGTCGATGACGTGAATGAACTTCGCGGACGTACCCCCGAGAGCGTCGCCGGCTTCTGACAAGTTGCGTATCAACGTCGAAACGACCTGTTGGCGATCCGAGACGAATGCGGTCAGCCTGTTCACGCTCGCCAGGAGCGGCGCCAAACCACTACCGTCACCGGTCAAGAAAGACGCCGCATTCGCGGTGAAGGTATTGATCTCCGCCGGGCTCAACGTGGCGAGCACGGGTTGGAGTCCATTGAACAGCGCCGTCACGTCGAAAGACGGTTGGGTCATCGTGGTGGGCACCTGCGTCACCAGGTCGGATTCTCGGTATCCCTCAGCGGCGTTGGCGACGTCCACGTAGCGCACACCCGTCAGCGCCTGGAACTTGATGGCAAGCCGCGTGATGGCCACCACGCCGTATTTCCGGTCCAGGGTGAGCTTGACCTGCGCAACGTTTCGTCCATCGCGGCGGGCGAGGGCGACGGATTCGACCTTTCCCACCCGGACTCCACGCACACGCACGTCGCCGTCGGGATGAAGCCCGGACGCGTCCGTGAACTCGGCGGTGTAAGTCCGCGTATTGACCGCCACCGGATTGGTCAAGGTATTCGACAGCAAGACGAGGAGCGCGGCCGTAAAGGCGACGCTCAGACCGAGACGCCACAGTGAGGATCTGATCTTCATTGCGGGTCCCCCGCCGCGATGCCCAGAGGTGCCGCCACACCGGGAAGACTGTCCAGCAGGATTCGGACCGAAATCGCGTGCTGTTGGCCGTCCCCGGCATAGAGCGTTTCGAACCGAGACCGCAAGTCCGCGAGCTTTTGCGCGACGTCCTGCGGCCGCAACAAGACAGGGCCCGTGTCCGTAATCGACTTGAGCCCACTGATCAGGGGATACAAGTCATCCACGTGACTGCTGACAAGCTTGCCCACGGAGGCAAACAGGCCGTTCGCCAGGAGGTCTGTGGTGTGGTAAGCCACGTTCCGGAAGAAAGGTTCGGTTTCGTCGGAAAGATTCTGCACCTTCGCCGCCTGCAGAAAGGGAAACTCCAGCCTCGGACCGCTGGACGCCGCCGATTGCAGGTTTTGCCCGGGGTAATAGCTGAAATCGATGATTCGTCTGCCGGTGATCAACGCCGCATCGGTAAATGCCGGAAACGCCGCGATCGCCGGTGCCAGGTTGGCCAGTAGCTGCTCGGTCGGGACCGTTTGCGCGGCGTCGATCGTCCTGGTCATGGTCACGGCTGTTTCGAACGTCGGGTTGAGTCCGTCGGTGTAGCGGGTCACCCGGTCGATGACGTTGACGAGCTGCGGGGTCAGGCTGGCAGCGGAGACGTCTCCCAATTGCGCCAACAATTGCGAAAGAGTGAAATTTCCCTTCGGCGCCACACTGATCTGACTCCCGTCGCGGAGTTCCTGACCGCCCGGATTCGGGAGCAGGTTGATGCCTGGGACGCCGAAGTAGTTGATGGGCCGGAAATCTATGTCCACCTTGTCGGTAAGGCCCCGCACCGGTTGCGTCTGGAGGTCCGTGTCGAGCCGCACGGCACCGCCCGCCGTGTTGGTGACGTTGGTGACCTGTCCGACTTTGATGCCGTGCAGGACGACTGCGGTTCCCGCCTCGACGCCTTGGCCGACGTATGGCGTGGTGAACGCAACGGAAAACACGTTCTTGGGTCGGCCACCGAATGGATTCACCACGATGAACAACACGAGCACGGCAATGCACAGCAACGCGACGGCGCCGATCGTCATCAGCACTCGTTCCTGATACTTCGACGATCCTCTCATCAGCATGAATGAGCACCTATCCTTTGAAGATGAATTCGGGTTTGATGCCCCACAACAACACGGTCGTCGTGAAATCCAAGACCATGATCGTCACCAGACTCGTACGCACGGCGCGACCGGATGCTTGGCCAACACCGACCGGCCCGCCAGAGGCAAAGTATCCGTAATAACAGTGAATCAACGTCGCCGCGATGCAGTAAATCGTCGCCTTGATCAACGAGTACAAAAGGTCGATGGGCGTCAGGAATTGGATGAAGTAGTGGTCATAGGTCCCCCCGTGTTCCCCGCTGAATACCACCACCACCGCCTGCAGCACGTAGAAAGTGGCCACCAAGGTGAGCAAGTAACCGGGTATCACGCACATCAGCCCGCCGACTAGGCGAGTACCCACGACGAACGGTATGGGCCGCAAGCCCATGGTCTCCAGGGCGTCGATCTCCTCCGATATGCGCATGGCCCCGATCTCGGCAGTCATGCGCGTACCCGCCTGCGCGGTGAACGCGATTCCAGCGATCAGTGGTCCAATCACGCGCACGGCACCCACGCCGCCGATGAGGCCCGACAGCGCCCCAAAGCCGAGGGTGTTCAACGTCGCGAGCGCCTCGATGCCCAACGAGGCGCCGACCGCCATACCAAGGATGAGCAGGACGCTGATCGTGCCGCCGTCTACGATGAGCGCCCCTCTGCCCCAAGACATCTCGATCATCGTCGCCAATGTTTGACGGGTGTATCGACGGACTGTCAGTGGCAAATACCAGAACGTCTGACCAATGAACAAGATCCACTGCCCGACGCCAAGCAGCGGCTTCTGGACTGCCCCGACGGTCGCCGAGCGAGCGCGCCACAATACGGAGGGGACGGAAGGAGCCGACATCACGCGACCACGGCGGGGAAGAACATCGCCTGGATCTGTGTGATCACGAGGTTCGTGAGAACGATGAGCACGACGTTGATCACGACTGCCGCATTCACGGCATCGGCGACACCGCGGGGACCGCCCTTCGCCTCCATGCCCCGCATCGCGGAGATGATCGCCACGATCGCGCCGAATACGACGCTCTTCGCAATCGCGAACCATACGTCGGTCATGTTCGCGAATGTCCCGAATGAACTCCAGAAGCTCCCCGTGGCGACTCCACTGACCGCGACCGACAGAAGGAACGCCGCGCCGGTGCCCGACACGATGATGACCACGCAGAGGATGGGGGCCACTAGCAGCAACGCCAAGAACCGTGGCACCACGAGACGTCGGACCGGGTCAACTCCGAGCACCCGCATGGCGTCGAGTTCCTCGCGCATGGCACGTGCGCCGAAGTCTGACGCGATGGCCGAGGCCGCGGCACCACCCATCAACAATCCTGCGGTGATGGGCGCACCCTGCCTGAGGACGCCCACCCCACTCGCCGCGCCGAGCAGCGCAGTCGCCCCCACTTGAGCAACCAATCCCGATGTCACCACCGTGATCATCGCGCCGAAGGGGATGGCCATCAGAACAGCCGGCGTCGCGGTCACCTTCAGCAGAACCCAGGCCTGCCAGAGGAACTCCTGGACCGGCAACCGCAGTGTCACGGTGTCCTGGACTGCGTAGCGAAGCACTGAGACGGCAAGGTGTACGGCGCGGCCAGTGGTACCCGCGGCTCGCACGGGAACGGCGCCGAACCGGGACGCCTTCCGGCCAGCCGTGCCCAACACCGCAGTCGTCCGCGACGGCGCAGTCGCCCGTGACGGCGCAACCTGAGTGTCCACGCTGGATCGTTCTTTGATCACTACCATGCGGCGACCGCCAGCTTGACTCGCGGTGACAGGAGCGGAAGGCGATGTCGTACGACATCGGCGCAACTCCCGCGGGTGTCGGACCGTGAGCTGGACGACGGTAAAGCCATGGAAGTCCCTTCGAAGGTCACGCGGCTGTGAGCACCGCCCCCTGGGTAGTGCGGCTGTGAGCACCACCACACAGGATCAGGTCCGGGATGCGACAGAGTAGTCACTACTCCGGCACACACTTTGAGGCTCTTGCTCAGCTTTGCCACGGGTCTGCGCGGTGAACCGCAATGGCGGGTGGGGTCATGGCCTAGTTGTCACGACGGCGCCCCGTTGAATGTCATCCCAAGCGGGCAGAACGCCTGTACATCTGCGGTTTAGCGGGCCATCCGCTGATGCACTCCGCCCCTGACGCTCTGCGCGGCAGATCGTTGCAAAGTCGTCAACATTGATGTTTATTGGACCGAGAGGATGCGTTAACGAGCTAACGAAGCCGGGCGTTCGAGGAGGATGATCAATGCTGATCGGGCTTTCGCCGCAGCACCTGCAATGGCGCGCCACGGTGTCCGACTACTGCGACGCGATCGCAGGGCCGGCCCTGCGCGGTCACGACCTCGACCACCCGCCGTCGGCCAAGGATTGGGAAGTCATCCTCGACCGCTTGCTAGGCAAGGGGGTCATCGACGCGTACCCATTGCTCGACGATGGGGTTCCAGACGACCTGGCCTTCGGGCTCCTTCTCGAGGAACTCGCGCGCACCCACCACGTGCTCGCCTATCACACACTGCAGCGGCTCCACGCCCCGATGATCTTTCGAGAAATGCTGAGCGCCGAGCAGGCCGACCGCTACCGGGCGGCGTTCGACGATTCCCGCGCGAGTGTGGCCGGCTGTTTCAGCGAACCCGAGGCCGGGTCCGACGTCCGCGCCGCGAAGACGACCGCGCGGCGACGCACGGACGGCGGCTGGGTGCTCAAGGGCCGAAAGATCTGGGTTTCCGGTGCATCTCACGCGCAAGCGCTCATCGTGTACGCACGGATCGTGGATGATCCTGCGGCGGACTTCGGGCTGTTCATCGTCACCCCCGAAGCTGGCTACCTGACGACTCCGATTCGCATGATGGGCCTGCGCGCCCACGATGTGTGCGAGGTTCAGTTCGACGACGTCGTGCTGCCCGACGTGGCTCGCCTACGGGGGAACGTCGACGGTGCGGTACTCGGCACCATCGCCCGCGCCCGCGCCTTCCAGGGGGCGATCGCCGTCGGCATCGCTCAGGCTGCCCTCGACAAGGCAGTCGATTACGCCAAGCAGCACCCGGCATTCGGGCGCCCCATCGGCGAATACCAGCTCGTGCAGAAGCTCATCGTCGACGCCGCCACTGGAGTAATGACGAGCAGGCTGATGTATGTCCAGGCCTTGAACTCACAGATGCACGGCAGCCCGTCGGCCCGCATGGAGTCGTCCATGGCCAAGCTCTACGGAACACAGACGGCATGGCAGTCCGTGTCGAAGGCGATGGAAGTCTTTGGTTCCCTTGGGTTGACAGAGGAGTGTGGGGTTGAGCGCCTGTTCCGGGACGCGCGCATGCTGATCTGCCCTGACGGGACGTCGCAGATCCAGGAGATGGTCATCGGCCGCGCCTACACTGGCCTATCGGCACTCACCAGATGACGGAGCCGCCGGAGGCGCAAGGGACCAACGTCGCGCACGCGTGCGACGACACTCGCCCCGGACCGCTGGCGGGCGTGACCGTCCTAGAAAGCACGACCAACGCCGCCGGCCCGTTCTGCGCGCAAACGCTCAGCGACCTCGGCGCGGACGTCATCAAGCTGGAATCCCTGCACGGCGACCCGGTTCGGCACATGCCGCCCTTCCACGAGGGCCACTCGGGCCTCTTCGCACAGTTCAACCGGAACAAGCGCAGCATCGCCCTCGACATCAGGACTCCCCAGGGCCTCGACATCGTACGGCGCGTCGCCAAACGTGCCGACGTCTTCGTCGAGAACGCGCGACCCGGCGCCATGGACAAGTTGGGGCTGGGTTACACGCAGCTGAGCGTGGACCACCCCCGGCTGGTCTACTTGTCGATGAATGGGTACGGCGACGACGGGCCGTATCGCGACATGCCCGCCTACGACCAGGTTGTGCAGGGCTTGACCGGCTTCGCCTGCAAGCAGGGCGGGGACGGACCTCCTGCCCTGATCAGGGCCGGCATCGTCGACAAGGTCACCGCGATCTACGGTGCCCTGGCAGTTGTTTCGGCCCTGCTCCACGTCCGGATGGGTGGCACTGGTCAACGCATCAACGTGAATCTGCTCGACTGTTATTCGGCGTTTGCGCTCCCTGAGCAGATTGCCTCCTACACCTTCCGCGATATGGCCGACGCCGTCGGTGGGGAGTCCTCGATCAACGTCTTCCATCTCCTTGAGACCAAGGACGGCTACGCCTCGGGGCTCGTGCAGTTCAACCAACTGCCCCAGACGTGCGCGGCTCTGGGCCGCGAGGACCTGCTGACCGATGCCCGATTCAGTAGCACCGGCGCGGTCATGGTGAATCAGCGCGCCCTGTTCGACGAATTATCCACCGTGACAAGGACGATGACTAAGGCAGAGCTGGCGGAGCTCGCGGTGCGCCACCGGTTGCCGCTCGCGCCGGTGAACGATTACGACGAGTACTTCGACGATCCTCAGGTGCAGCACAATCACAGCTACGTGGACGTGCCCGATCCCGAGCTCGGCCCGATGCGGCTGCTCAAGCCCTTTGCGACTCTGCCCGAATCGCCCGCTCGGATCTACCGACGGCCGCCCCGGCTCGGTGAACACACCGACGAGGTGCTGCGTGAAGCCGGCCTTAGCGAAGCCGCCATCGGCGAAGCTCGCCGCAACGGCGTCATTGGCTGAGCACTGCTCGGAGGCAGCAAGCCCGTACCCGATTGACTGAACAGGTCAACTTCGCCCCGGCTCAATCCCCCTTGTGCACAGAGTATTCCGACCATCACGCACAAGTTTGACCGACGCCGTTCCGCCAGTTAATCCACCTCGGCACACCTGAGGATTGGGACGACTACATCGACGGCCGCATCCGACAGCGGCGCGAGGTCGAAGCTACACACCCACGAAAACATCGAGGCCATACGGAAATTCACCATCGGCGGCGAGCTTGGGTACGGACTGGTAACAGTCTGCCGCAATCGATCCGGGCCGTTCGCGAACACCTCGTCAACGTGTTCGTTGACTCAATCGAAGACGTTCGGTAGGGTCGACGGCAAGATCAAGAACACGGACATCGAGCCACCAACGAAGCGCACTCGAGGGAGCCCCAATGCTGTACATCGGATTCTTGACCATTGACCGTAACGACCGTCGCAAGCCAGAGATCGCCGAAAAGGCGAAGAAGTGGTGGAATGACGGCGAGGCCCCTACGGGCCTGAAGATCGTGGCGTCCTACGGAGCGGTCGGGACGAACACACCCGACGTACTCATCTTCGAGTCCGAGAACAATCTCGACATTCAGAAGATGGTGAGCTTCTGGGCCCCCGTCGGCATCGAGGTTCACCCGGCAATTGATCTACTCGACTACTGGCGTACCCAAGGAATGGCAATTCCGACGGCTGAGTGATGACACCCGAAGCCGTGCCGGCCCCGGGCGAAGGCAGCGGAAGGGCGGCCCTTGGTCATGCCTTGCTCACCCGAAACATCTGAATCTCGTCGCGGATACCCCTTAGGTGCGTTGACTTTTCGAATGACCATGTGATGTGGCTGGCGTCGCCAATCGCCACTCGGGTTGCATCGGTGATCAGCGCCACGCCTGCGGGTGCGGCACCGGTCACCCGGCTGGCAAGGTTGACCGGACTGCCATACCAATCGCCGGCGCGGCCGACGGCCAGCCCGGACGCTACCCCCACTCGCAACTGCGGGAGACGGTGAAACTCTGCCGCTTCGAGTAATTCCAGCACCGTACTGACGAGCTTCTCGGCGTCGGGGCTCACCAGCATCACCGCGTCACCTATCGTCTTCACGAACTGCACGGGCCCCCGCACCACACTGCGTGTCAGGTTGGCGAGCCGGCCAGCGACCCGTACGAGGTCCTGCGGCGAGACCACCTCACCCATCCGGGTGAACCCGACGACATCGGCGAACGCAACGGTTACCGGGCGAGCTCCCGGAAGCTGGCCCGCCGCCCGCTCCTCTGCGTTCACTGCCTCGGTCTGGAAGGTGTGGCGCAGGGCCAGTCGCGCCAGCCCGTTGATCATGGGATCCAACAAGGGCTCCACCTCGAGGGAAAGCTGTTCCAGCGCGACGGCAAGCTCGAGTTCCGTAGCACCCGGTCGGATCAGGACCTGGAGCGCCGCCTGTCGCATCGTGACCGCCACGCGGGTCAGTCCGTCGACGAGCAGCCGCACCAGCAGTGCGACTTCCTCCACTTCGAAGCCAAAACCCACCAAGGACGCTGCCGGCAGAATCGACTCCGCATCGGCACGGGAATGCTGAGTCTCTTCCGGATCGTCGCGCTCGCCCAAGCCAGCCGCCCGGTGCAGCCGTTCGACCAGTTCGAGCGGAAGCCCGTTGTCCTCCGCAACCCGCGTTGCCGAGACGACCGTCCCGTCATCTCCGATGACGCGATTCGATGCCAACATTATGGGACTCAGCGAGTTACGGATCTGATCCAGCCCGAAGCCGCGACCCAGCAGCCAGCGAACCAGCTCCTCGCGTTCGTCGCGCGCCTGGCCGACGAATCCCTCGAGCAGACCGGACTGCTCGATATCGTCGGCATACTCGGGCACCTGATCAAAAATATCGGGCATGCGCGTGTCTTGGCGACCGCTCCCGGCAGCGGTGAGCAGCCGCCTGCCTGACTTGGCTCACAACGGCCGAAATATGTTTCATACCAGTTCGATCCGGGCCTACAATCGCTCAACGATGATCGACGCAAGTCTCTCGGGGTCCGCGATCATCGGATTGTGCCCGGTATCGATCGGAACGATCTCGGAGGCACCCAGGTTGGCAGCGAAGCGGAGTTGAACCCGCGGAGGAAGGGTGCGATCGCGCAGGGTCAGCACCCACGTTCGGGGAATCTGCGCAGGCAGTGTGGACCGATCGGCGGCTGCTCGGGTAAGCCCCGGAGTATCTGGGGCATCGGGCACCAGCACGCCCAATGAGAAATCGGTCTGCGCCGGCGACATCCCGTTGCAGAACATCTGCCGCGCCAGCCAACGGGGCATCGGGACGTAGTCCAACAGGTTGGCCACCAAGCGGGTCGGCAGGTTGACCGTGTCTGCGGTCGTCTTCGACTGCGGCGGTACGCAACACGCGATTGCTACGATTCGCGATACCCGTTCGGCACCCAGTTCGCTGGCAACCAGCGGCACCGTGATCCCCGCGAGCGAGTGGCCCACCAGCATGAATCTGCGCAGCCCGGCGTCCTCGATCTGTCCGAC
>Ga0193717_1001297_pt1 | contig 15457 bp, 4 predicted proteins | sample U2c2metaG_FD_145900 | JGI IMG/M metagenome (GOLD analysis project Ga0193717, IMG submission 145900) | Soil microbial communities from a riparian zone of the East river system, Colorado, United States - U2c2 | ecosystem: Environmental > Terrestrial > Soil > Riparian zone | place: USA: East River... | reverse complement strand
GCCGACCTGCCACTGGTGCGCTCGGTCGTGACCGGGGCCGAGGCGCCCGGCCCCGAGCAGGTGGCGCGCTGGACCGCGGACGGCCGGCGGCTGATGAACGGCTACGGCCCGACCGAGACCACGGTCGCGGTGGCCGGGTTCGTCGCGTCCGGCGAGTGGCACACGCCGATCCCGATCGGTGGCCCGATGCTCAACCACCGCCTGTACGTCGTGGACGAGCACTTCCGGCTGGTGCCGCCAGAGGTGCCGGGGGAGCTGCTGGTCGGCGGGCCCGGCGTGACACGCGGTTACCTCGACGCGCCCGGCCCGACCGCGGCGCGGTTCGTGCCCGACCCGTTCGGCGACGAGCCCGGTGCGCGGCTCTACCGCACCGGCGACCTGGTTAGCTGGGGCGCCGACGGCCTGCTGCGCTTCCACGGCCGGACCGACCGGCAGGTCAAGGTCCGCGGCCAGCGGGTGGAGCTGGCCGAGGTCGAGGCCGCGCTGCGTGCTCACCCCGGTGTCGCGCACGCGGTGGTGGCCCCGGTGTCCGGGCGGGAGACGAGCCTCGCCGCGTTCGTCACCCCGGCCGACGCGCCGGCCGACGCCGAGCTGCGCGCCCACCTCGCCGCCCGGCTGCCGGCGGTGATGGTGCCCACCCGGTTCCGCAGGCTGGCCGCGTTGCCGCTGACCGCGTCGGACAAGGTCGACGTGACCGCGCTGGTGTCCGGCCTGACGGACGAAGTGACCGTCGAGGTCACCGGCGTGCCGGGCGTGCCGAGTGAGCTGGTCGCGGTCTGGTCCGACGTGCTCGGCGTGCCGGCCCGGTCGGCCGAGGACGACTTCTTCGCCGCCGGCGGGCATTCCCTCGCGGCCATGCGGCTGGTCGCCGCGCTGCGGCTGGAGCTGCGCCGCGACGTCGCCGTCGAGGACGTGTTCGCCGCGCGCACTCTCGGCGGGCTCGCGAAGCGGGTCGCGGCCGCCGCCGAACTGTCCGATGCGGACGACGCGGACCTGTCGACCGGCAACCCGCCGGCGCTGTCCGCCGCCCAGCGCCGGCTGTGGTTCCTCGACCAGCTCGCGCCGGACGCCGCCGCGTACAACATCGCACTGGCGCAACGACTACACGGCCCGCTGGACCCCGAAGCGTTGCGCGGCGCGCTGGTCGAGGTGGTGCGGCGGCACGACGTCCTGCGCTGGCGGGTGCCGCACGACGGCGGCCACCCGTACGCGGTCCTGGACCCGGTGGCCGACGTGCCGCTGCCGGTCGAGGACCTGGGCGCACTGTCCACTTCGGACCGGGAAAGCGCTGTGCGGGACCGCCTGCACACCGAGGCGGCCACTCGCTTCGAGCTGGCCGACGGCCGGTTGCTGCGCGCCAGACTGCTGCGGCTCGGCGCGGACGAGCACGTCCTGGCGATCACCGCACACCACGCGGTCTTCGACGGCTGGTCCGAGCGGATCCTGTACGAGGAACTGGGTGCCGCCTACGCCGGCCGGACCCGGTCGCCGCTGCCCGCGGGGTTCGCCGACTACGTTGCCTGGCGCGAGGAGCGGGCCGGCCGGCGCGGCGAGGAGGATCTCGCGTGGTGGACCGGGCACCTGTCCGGCGTGCCGACCGTGTTCGACCTGCCGCGGGACCACCCTCGGCCGGCCGAGCAGAGCTACGCGGGCGCGTTCGCCGCCACCGCACTGCCGCCGGCCACCGACGCGGCGATCCGGTCGCTGGCCGTCGAGCTGGGCGCGACGCCGTCCACCGTGGTGCTCGCCGCGTTCGCCGAGCTGGTCCGCCGGGTGACCGGAGGAGACGACGTGGTGATCGGCTCGCCGGTGGCGGACCGCCGGCACGCCGCGTTCGCCGACCTGATCGGCTTCTTCGTCGACATCGTCCCGCTGCGACTTCGCCGCGCGGGCGAGAGCACGTTCGCGGAGCTGGTCACCGGCTGCCGGGACGAACTGTTCGACGCGCTGGCCCATCCGGACGCGCCGCTGGAACGGATCGTGGACGCGCTCGCTCTGCCCCGCGACCCTTCCCGGGGTGCGCTGGTCCAGGTGGTGTTCAACGTCTACAACTTCGCCCAGGCCCCGCTGGAGCTGCCGGGCATCCGGGTCGAGCAGCTACCGCCGGGGGTGCCCGGCTCGCCGTTCGACCTGACCACCTACCTGATCGAGCGTGCCGGGACGATGAGCTTCGAGCTGGTCTACAACCCGGATCTCTTCGCGGCGCAACGGATCGAGACGTTGTTGGCCGCGCTGGTGCACCTGCTCGACGCCGCGGTGACGGGGCCGCACCGCCCGGTCGGCACGCTCGACGTCCCGGGCCTCGAGGTGTTGCGGGCTGGGCTGGTGGGGGAGCCGATGGCTCGCGTCGAGCCGGCCACTCCCGAGGCGCTGCCGACCGTGCCGACCGAGCAGGCCGTCGCCGCCGCGTGGCGCAGGGTCCTGCGCCGCGGCTCGGTCGGTGTCACCCAGAACTTCTTCGACCTCGGCGGCACGTCGCTGGACCTGGTGTCCCTCGCGGAGCTGCTGCCCGGCAACCCGAGGGTGGTGGAACTGTTCCGCTACCCGACGGTGCGCACACAGGCCGCGTTCCTCGACGGGACCGACCACGACGGGCTCGCCGGCGCGCTCGAACGCGGCGCCGCCCGTCGCGGCCGGGACCGGCGCCAGGCCGCCGGCCGCCGCCGCGCTCGCATGACCGCGGGTGACGACTCAGCGGACTCTGTTGTCAGCGGAGGGAACTGACATGACACGCCTTGCTTCAACCTCACGGTCGAACCAGGCCCCAGCCTTCCCAACCGCACCTCAGGGGAACGTGACGCAAGCCAGCCACAAGCACGTGACCAAACAGAACCCTCCGTCCCCCGACGCGACCAGCACATTGAATTCCGGGGAGGCGGAACAGTGGACCGACATGCGCCCCAAGAGTCTGCGGCTCGCCATGGCGGCCGGTTCGCGGTGAAGGAGGTCCTCACCCACCGGGCATCGCATGCCCAGCAGCAGATCTGGTTCGTCGAGCAGCTCGTGCCCGACGAGCCGGTGCACAACCTCAGTTTCGAGCGCCGCTACGCCGGGCCGCTCGACCCGGCGACACTGCGTGCCGCGGCGGCCGACCTGATCAGTAGACACGAGTCACTGCGCACCCGGTTGGTGTTGCGGGACAAGACATTGACGCAGGTCGTGCACGAGCCGCCGGACCAGCCGCCGGTGGAGTTCGCCGACCTGAGCGGCGCGGCCGACCCGGAGACGGCGTACCGCGACCTGTGCGCGCGGGTCGGCACGGCGGTGTTCGACCTCGGCCGTGCGCCCCTGCTGCGGATGGTGCATGCCCGGCTCGGTCCGCACACCGACGCGTTGGTCGTGGTGTTGCACCACGCGATCGCGGACGCCATGTCCATCGAGATCCTCATCCGGGACCTGACCGCCGCGTACGAACATCGGCTCGCGGGCCGTGCGCCGGACTGGCCGGAGCTGCCGGTGCAGTACGCCGACTTCACCGCCTGGCAGGAAGAACGGGCGACCGACCCGGTCGTGCGGCAGGATCTGGACCACTGGCGCGCACAACTCGCCGACCTGTCCACACTGGACCTCACGCACGGCAGGCCCCGGTCCGCCGAGCTGACGCAACGTGGCCGCAGGCTGGACTTCACGATCGAGGCCGAGGTCGTTTCGGCGCTTGACGAGTTCGTCCGTGCCGAACGGGCCACCGCCTTCATGGGGCTGCTCGCGATCTACGCCGCCACGCTCGGCAGGGTGTTCGGCGACGTGGACGTCACCGTGGCCAGCCCCGTCGCCGGACGGCCGCTGCCGGAGCTGCGCGACGTCATCGGCATGTTCGTCGACCAGGTCGTGCTGCGACTCGACCTGTCCGGCGGGCCAACGTTCCGTGAGCTGGTCGGGGCTGCGCGGCGGGCGGTCACCGACGCCCACGACCACGGCTCGGTCACCTTCGACCAGATCGTGACAGCGGTGGCGCCAGAGCGGGTAGCCGGCATGACCCCGCTGGCCCAGGCCGCGATCAACCTGCAGCCGCCGACACCGCCGCGCCCGCCGGCCGGCGCGATGCCGAGGGCGACGGTCGCCTCGCAGATCGACACCGGCACGGTCACCCACGACCTGTTGCTGGACCTCGTGCCCGCGCCGGCGCCCTTCACCGGCACCGTGCGATACCGGTCCGACGTTGTCGACGACGCCGCGGCCGAACTGGTGTGCGGAGTGTTCCCTCGGCTGCTGCTGGCCGCGCTCGCCGAGCCGGACCGTCCGCTGTGGACATTCCAGGGGCTGTGGCAGGAGCCGGCACCGCCGGTGGTCGCCGACGACATGGTGCTGGTACACGAGCTGGTCGAGAGTCAGGTCGACAGCACCCCGCACGCGCCCGCGGTCGGGTCATTGGACTTCGCCGGTCTCGACGCGGCGGCGAACCGGGTCGCGCACGACCTGCGTGCCAGGGGCGTCGGCCAGGAAGAGCCGGTGTTGGTGCTGTTGCCCAGCTCGGCCGAGTTGGCGGTCGCGGTGCTCGGTGTGCTCAAGGCAGGCGGTGTCTGCGTGCCGGTCGATCCGGCCGCGTCGCCGCTGCGGATCGCCACCGTCGTCGGTCGGTGCGGCGCCCGGCTGGCGCTGACCCTGCCGGACGCCACGATCGGACTCCCCGGCGCGATCGAGGCCCTCGCTGTCGCTACCGCGACCGCGAACCCCGGCCGCGTCGCGGTGCCGGTGCGGCCGGACGGCACGGCATGCCTGATGTTCGGCACCGGCCCGGATGGGGCGCCGAAGGTCGTTCAGCTCGCGCACCGCAACCTGGCGGCGGACGTGCGCGGCCTGCGCACCGTGCTGCCGGCCGGCGCGAGCCACCGGTTGCTGGCACCGCTTGCCGCGATGACGCCGCTGCTCGGCGTGCTGGCGGGCGGCGGCGCCGTGCAGGTGACCGACGACCAGCACACCACGGCCGTGTCGCTGATGACCGCGGACACCGAAACACCGCCGGACGACGCGATCGTGTTGTACGGACACGCCGAGACCGGCATCGTCGGCACCGGCCGGCGCCGCGTCATCACGCCGCTGCCCGGGGTCCACGCCGTCGTGCTGGACCGGTGGGGACAGCCGGTGCCGCCGGGCTGCCGCGGCGAGTTGTCCGTCGGCGGGCCGCAGGTTGCCATCGGCTATCTCGACGCGCCAGGTGCGACGGCCGCCGCGTTCGAGCCGGACCCGTCGGGCGCGCGCCGGTGCCGGACCGGCGACCTGGCGCGCCGGCTGCCGGACGGGCGGCTGGAGTTGTGCGAGCGTCCCGGGAGCGTCGAGATCCCCGACGTGGCCGAGGCAGCGGTGCGGGAGGAACCCGAGACACCGGCCGAGGAGGCGCTGCTGGCGGGCTGGCGGTGGCTCCTGCCGAAGGCGGAGTTCGGTGTCACCGACGACTTCTTCGACATCGGCGGCGACTCGATCCTGGCCATCCACGCCGTCGCGGAGGCCCGCCGGCAGGGGCTGGCGGTGACCGTGCGGCAGATCCTCGACCTGCGCACGATCCGCGCGCTCGCGGGCGAACTGGACACCCCGTTGCGGCGGTCGGCGCCGCTGGGGATCAGCGGCCCGACGGTCGTCCGTCTTCCCGCGCCGGTGTCCGAGACGATCCCCGGCGTCACGGTCGACGGTCGCCTGCTCACGGCCGAGCCGTCTGAAGTGGACGATTGGTCGCTCGGCCGGATCGTGCGGCGGCTGGTCGTGGATATGCCACCTGTTGTCGAGGACGACGTGCCGGGACTGTCCGTGCCGGCGGCGACGATGGCCGCACTGGCCGGGCCCGCGCACGAGGCGTACGCCACCACGACCACCGACCTCGTCGTGGCCGCGACCCTCGCCGCGACCGGCGCGCCGGCCGTCGCGGTCGCCGACACCCGGCGCGAGGAGCCGTCCGGCGGCGACGCCGTGCCCGGTCTGGTGCGGGTCGACCCGGCGGCCGAGCTGATCGGCGCCGTCAAGATGGCCCTGCACGCGCCGGAGCCCGACGATTCGGTCGCGCCAGGCGTGCGGGTGCTTTCCTTGCCGGACAACGTGGCGGTGACCGCCGTCGGCGATGCCGGACCGCGCGTGCTGGTGACGCTCGCCGGCGCCCGGCTGATCGTCACCGGTGACGAGCTGGGTGAGCGGGTTCTCGGTCACCTCGTTCGGCTCGTCGAGCACTGCGCCGCGACCGAACCGGTGTACTCGGCGGCCGACTTCCCGGACGCGGGTCTCGACGACGCCGCGATGGCCGGGCTGCTCGCCGGTCTCGACCTGGACACGGAGGCCGCGCCGTGACCGAGGCGGACGTTGTCGCCAAAGAGGTCCGCGCGCTGTTGGCCGGTCCGCGGGCGCGACGCGCGCTCGCCGAGGTGGGCACTGACGGTGATCCGCGTCCGCTGTACCGGCTGCTTGGCGAACACCGGCTGCTCGCGGTGTCCTGGCCGAGGGCCTACGGCGGACGCGAGCTGCCTGCCCGGTGTGCCGCCGCGGTGGTCGGCGAGCTGATCGCGGGTGGCGTGCCCGAAGTGCTGCACACACTGTCGGTGCAGATCTGCGGCAACTTCCTGCTGACCGCGGGGACCGACGAGCAGCGTGCCGCGGTGTTGCCGGGGCTCGCCGCCGGCCGGCGGACCGCGACGGTGCTGTACTCCGAGCCCGGCGTCGGCTCCGACCTGTCCGCGCTGCGGACCACGGCGGCGCCGACCGGGAACGGCGGCTGGCGGCTCACCGGGCACAAGGTGTACAGCGTGGGGACCGCGTTGGCCGACTTCGGTCTGGTCGCGGCGCGGACCAGCGTCGAGCCGACGCCGTACCGGGGCGTCACCCTGTTCCTGGTGCCGCTGGACCGCCCCGGCATTCGCATCGACCGGCTGGCGTCGTTGGCCGACGAGGACTTCGCCGACGTGCGGCTCGACGAGGTCGAGGTACCGGCGAGCGCGGTGGTCGGCCCGGTCGGCGGCGCCTGGCCGTTGATCACCGAGGCGCTGGCGTTGGAGCGCACCGGCATCGACTACGTGGCGAAGGCGCGGCGGTGGCTCGGTGCCGCCGGCATGCGGGGTCAGGCGGCGGAGTACGGCCGGCTGCGCACGCACACGGCGGCCGCCGAGGCACTCGCCCTGCGCTGCGTCGACCAGCTCGACACCGGCCGGGTCGACGCGGTCGCGGCCGCCGTGACCAAGCTGTGGTGCGCCGAGACCGCGCGGTCGGTCGCCTGGTGGTGCGCCGAGTCGTGGGACAACGACCTGCTCGAATCGGCCTATCGCGAAGCGCCCGGACTCACGCTGTCCGCCGGCACCTCGGAGATGATGCTGGAGCTGGTGGCGTCGGCCGGGGTGCCGCTGCCCGACACCGGGGAGCCGCTGGTCGGCGAGCTGCGCGCGGCGTGCCGGGCCGTCTCGTCCGCCTACGACGAGCGTGATCCGGCGGGCGCGTGCTGGCCGGAGCTGGCCAGGATCGGGGTCTTCGGGCTGACGGTCCCGGCCGCGTCGGGCGGCATGGACCTCGGCCTGCGCGCGGCGGTGATCTGCTGTGCCGAGCTGGGCTGCGGCCTGCACGACGACGGCCTGCTGGACACCCTCACCGCGATCGACGCCCTGGTCCGGTCCGGCGCCGAGCCGCCCGCACTGGACGGCCGGTGGCGCGCGGTGGTGGTGGCGCCGGACCGACCGTTCGCCAACCCACACACGGCGGACGCGGTGGTGGCGGTAGGTGCCGCGCTCACCATCGTCACCGATCTGTCGACCAGGGAACACCACACGGCCGCCGGTCCGGTGTGGACGGTCGACGGCTCGATGCCGGCCGGGTCGGTGCTCGTCGCCGGGAACGCCGCTGTCGAAGTGCTTGCCGCTGGACGACTTCGTCGGGCCGCGTGGTTGCTCGGGCTCGCGGCGGACTGTCTCGAACACACCAGCCGCCGGGCCAGCACCCGCGAGCAGTTCGGCCGGCCGCTGATCGCCAATCAGGACATCGCCTTTCGGCTCGCACGGTTGGCCGTGCGGCTGAAGGCGCTCACCGCGTTGGTCGACGCCCTCGCCGGGCGGTTCGACGACGGCGCTCCCGACCCGGGCCTTGCCGCCGGCGCCCTGGCCGAGGCGGGCACGCTGGCGCTGGACGCCAGCCGGGAGGCGGTCCACCTGCACGGCGCGTTCGGCATGACCGACGGATCGCCGGTGCGCCGGCACTACCTGGTCGCGCCGAGTGCGGTCGCGGCCGACGCGGCGCCCGCCGTGCTGCGCGCCGAGGCCGGGGTGGCCTGACCGTGGCAGAGGAAACCGCTACCCGTCGCCGACCGTTCTCCGCCGCGGTGTGGCGAAACCACGACTTCGTGCTGCTGTGGTCGGGCCAGACGTTCTCCCAGTTCGGCGCGTACGTGAGCACGATCGTGGTGCCGTTGCTGGCGATCGAGACACTGCACGCCGGTGCGGACGACCTCGGCCTGCTCGGGATGCTCAGCAAACTGCCCGCGCTGCTCTACCTCGTGGCCGGGGTCTGGATCGACCGGGTGCGCAAGCGCCCCGCGCTGATCATGACGAACCTCGTGCGCGCCGTGCTGCTGTTGATGATCCCGGTCTGGGTGGCGCTCGGGATGCTGTCGATCGGCCTGCTCGGCGCCACCTTGTTGATCTCCGCGGTGCTGACCGTCTGGTTCGACACCGCGTACATGAGCTACCTGCCCGGCCTGGTCGGCCGCGAACACCTCGTCGAGGCCAACAGCCGGATGGAGTCGGCAAGGGCCACCGCGCAGCTCACCGGTCCGTCCGTCGGCGGTCTGCTGGTGCAGGCGCTCACCGCGCCGGTCGCGATCATCCTCGACGGGCTCGCGCTGCTCTGCTCCGTGTTCATGCTCGGCCGCCTCCGCCACGTGGAACCCGCGCCGGCGCCGAGATCCGGGCCACGCGGGGTGCGCAGGGCCTGGACGGACCTCGTCGAGGGGCTCCGGTTCCTCGCCGACCACGCCGTGCTGGGTCCGCTGATGCGCGCCATCGCGATCAGCAACGTGGCGTGGGCCGCCGAGACCACGCTCTACGTGATCTACCTCGTCGCCGTGCTGGACCTTCCCGCGTCGCTGGTGGGTCTCACGCTGATCGGCGCGGGGCCGGGCGCACTGGTCGGCTCGCTGGCGGCCGGTCCGCTGGCTCGACGACTCGGGAGCGGCGGGGCGATCTGTGCCGGCCTCGCCGGGTTCTGCCTGTCGACCCTGCTGATCCCGCTGACGCCGCCGGCCGTCGCGGCGGCACTGCCGATGCTCATCGCCGCCGCGTTCCTGATGTCGAGCAGCGGCGCGGTGTCCGCCATCAACGTCGAGAGCCTGTTCCAGCGCGCCACCCCGGACCGGCTGCTGGGTCGGGTGAACGGCTCGTTCCGGTTCCTGACGGTCGGTCTCTGGCCGCTCGGCGCGTTGGCCGGCGGACTGCTGGGCAGCGCGATCGGGCCGCGCGCGGCGCTGTTCGCCGCGGTCGCGGCGATGGCGATCGCGCCGGTGCTGGTGTGGCTGTCGCCGGTACGCCGGACCGGCACTCCGCTGACGGAACCGGAGGAGGCCTGATGGCCACGCGGCGCCGGGTGCGCGACATCTACCTGCTGACGGCGATGCAGCAGGGCATGCTCGTGCACGCGCTGCGCACCGCGGAGCAGCCGGTGTACCAGCAGCAGTTCGTGCTGGCGATCGACGGGGTGCCCGACGAAAGCGCGCTGCGGCACGGTCTTGACGACCTCGTGGCCCGGCACACCGTGCTGCGCACCGGGTTCGTCTGGGAGGGCGTCGACAACCCGGTCCAGGTGGTGTTCGCCGATGCCGCCCCCGCGCTCGCGGCCACCGACGTACGTGAGTCCGATGTGGACGCCGCCGTCACCTCGGCGTTGGCCGACCAGTGGGCGACACCGTTCGACCTGCGCCGGCCGCCACTGCTGCGCGCGCACGCGCTGCGGGTCGGCGCGGCCGAGTGGCGACTGGTCACCACGATCCACCATCTCGTGCTGGACGGCTGGAGCATGCCGACCGTGGCGGCCGACCTTGCCGAGCTGATCGCGGCCCGGCTGGCCGGACGGCCCGCGACGCTGGCGCCAGCCGCGCCGTTCCGCGAGTTCGTGACCTGGCTGCGGGACAACGACACCACCGAGGCGGCGGGCGCCCACTTCAAGCGGCTGCTCGGCGATCTGCGGCACCCGACCCCGCTCGGCATCGACCGGGTGGGCAGGGTCAGCGCGGCGGCCGGACCGTCCGGCCGGGTCGAGCGTTACGTGCCGGGTGACCCGCAACGGCAGCCCGATGTCCTCGCTCGCAAGCGCGGCCTACTGCCCAGCACGATCGCGCACGCCGCGTGGGGACTCCTGCTGGCAAGGTGCGCGGGCACCCCGGACGCGGTGTTCGGGACCACGGTCTCTGGCCGTCCCGCTGAGCTGCCCGGCGTCACCGAGCGGGTCGGGATGTTCGTCAACACCGTGCCGGTGCGGATCGCCGTGGACGGCGAGCTGCCCGTCGGCCCGTGGCTCGCGGCGGTGCAGGAGCAGCTGATCGCCGGTCGCGCGTTCGAGCATCTCCCGGTCGTGGCCGCGCAGCGGTGCAGCGCCGTGCCGATGGGGGAGCCGCTGTACGAGAGCGTGCTCGGTTTCCAGAACTACTTCGTCGACGGGCCGGCCGGCGCGGCCGCCGGCCCGGTGACCGTCCGTTCGCTGCGCCAACAGGAGCAGACCGGGCTGCCGCTGGTGGTGTCCGTCGCGCAGCCGCCCGGCGCGACGTGGGTCCGGGTGGAGTTCGACGAAGCACGCATCGACCGCCCGGTCGCCGAGTGGCTCGCCGACCGGTACGCGCGGCTCCTCGGTGAGCTGGCCGCCGCCGAGGACAGCCTGCCGCTGCGCGACATCGTGTTGACCGAGGATCGACACCCGCCACCGCGCCCGGCCGCCACTCTGCCCACCTACGCGCCGGGCGCTGAGCTGCGTGCCGCCGGCATCGGCGCCGGTGACCGTGTTCTGTTGCGGCTGCCGGCATCCGAGGAACTGGTCGCCGCGGCACTCGGCGCGTTGGCGTTGGGGGCTGACGTCACGCAGGTCCCCTCGGCTGCCTCGGCGGCCGAGTTGGTCGAGCACTGCCGGGGCGCCGCCGCGCTGATGGTGCCCGCCGGCACGGAGTTCGCGGTGCCGCCCCAGGTTCCCGTTGTCCACTTCGCACAGTCCGAAGTGGATACTTCGCAAGAGGTGGCGTTGTCCGGTCGGTGGCGGGGCGCGTCGATGCGGACGCTCGCGGAGGCGGTGGCCGTGGCGAGCGCGTTGCCGTTCGCGGCGGGGGAGCCGGCCGTGCTCGCGCTCGGACCGGACGAGCCGACGCTGCTGCCGATGGCGCTCGCCGCACTGAAGGCCGGCGCGCGTCTCGACTTCCGCGACCCGCTGACGCCCGGCACGGTCCACGGCACCGACGCCACGGGTGGGGCCTACGCCTGCGCGGGCGCGGTGCCGGGTGGGTGGCTCGCCGACGTGTCCGGGCGGCCGGTGCCCGACGCGGTGGCGGGCGAGCTGGTCGTGACCGGCGCCGACGGCGACGTGCGCACGGGGGTGTGGGCGAGGCGGCGCGCGGACGGCACCATCGAACGGCTGGGTGACCGGCCGGGCAGCCAGGACGTCTGGGTGGCCGGCCAACTCGGCGAGGACGAGGAGGTCGCCGAGGCGGTGATCATGGGCGACCGCGCCTGGATCGTCACGCCGAACGGTCCCGTCGACGTGCCGGCACTCCTCCGACGGCTGCGCCGCCGCGTGCCGAACGCGTTGCTGCCCGGCGAGATCCGCCAGCTCACGGAGTTCCCACGGACCGCGGCCGGGCAGGTGGACATGGCCGCCCTCCTCGGGCCGGGGGAGGCGCCGACCCGCGCCGAGCCGCGACCACTGGCGGCGCGACTCGCCGCGCTGCCAACGGCTCGACGCGACGAGTTCCTGACCAATCTCCGTGCGGCACAACGAACCGTGCCGCAGATCCGTCCCGGCCGCGCCGGCGGCGAGGTGGTTCGGTCCGTACAGCAGGAGTTCTACGCCGAAGCCCCCGCCCTGCGTCCACAGTCCACAATGGACGAAGTGGCGGCGGGTGGCGTCGGCGCGCTCACCTACGCCGACTATGCCGCCTGGCAGGCCGATCCACGTCGTGCCGCCGAGCGAGAGCGGCAGGCGGCGTACTGGGAGTCCGTGCTGCGCAACGCGCCGGTGTCCGGTATCCCGACCGATCGAGCGGCGGTGGGCGGCGAGATCAGCCTGACCGTCCCCGAGACCGCTACGCCGGTGCGGTGGCTGGCCGCTCTCGCCCAGGTGCTTGCCCGCTGCGGGCGCGACGACGACGTGGTCCTCGGGGTCGTCACCCGACCAGCGCTGCCTCCCGAGTTGGCCGGCGTGGCCGGACCGTTCAGTCGGATGCTGCCGATCCGGGTGGCGGTCGGGCCTGATCATGGGCCGGACACGGTCGCCGACGCGATCGGTGGCGCGCTCGACGCCGCCCGGCGCAACGCGGACCTGCCCTGGTCGCGCATGCGCGCGATGCTCGCCGAGGACCCCCTCGTCAGTGTCGCGGTACACGACCGGCCCGGGGTGCTCGCCGCGCACGCCGCCGCGACCGTCGGGGTGGACATCGCGCCGGACACGGCTGGCGGCACCGTGATCACGGCCGTGTTCGACGGGCGCGTGTTCACCGAGCGGACCGTCACGAGCCTGATTCGGCGTACGGCCCGCGCGGTATCCCTGACAGGCCCGATCTCGGCCGCCGACCTGGTCACCCGCGACGAGCGGGACGAGCTGCTGCGCCTCGCGGACGGCGGTGTCGTCGTTGACCCGCCGGCCACGGTGCCCGAACTCGTCGCCATGCAGGACCCGGACGCCGTGGCGGTGGTGACGACCGACGGCGAGCTGACCTACCGGCAACTGCTCGACCGGGCGGCCGGGCTCGCCGCCGAGCTGCGGGCCCGCGGCATCGGCGTCGAGGACCGAGTCGCCGTCTGCCTGCCCCGCACCGCCGCGACGGTCTGGGCACCGCTGGGCATCATGCTCGCCGGCGCCGCCTACGTGCCCGTCGACCCGAAGTACCCGCCGGCTCGGATCGCGTACCTGTGCGCGGACGCCGGAGTGTCCACTGTGGTCACCACCGCCGAGCTGGCTGGCCGGTTCCCCACCGGCATCGCCACCCTGACAACGGATTCGCTCCCCGAAACTCGCTTCGAGACGGCCGCCCGGCCGGACGGTGCCGCCTATGTCATCTACACCTCGGGCAGCACCGGGCAGCCCAAGGGCGTGGTGGTCGAGCACCGTGCCGTCGTGGACTTCGTCCGGCACATCGCTGTCGCCTATGGGATCGAGCCGGGTACCCGGCTGCTCGGCTTCGCCGCGCTCACCTTCGACGTCTCCGTGTTCGACCTGTGGGCGGCGCTGTGCACCGGCGCGACGCTGGTGCTGGCCGGGGACGAGGAACGACTGTCGGTCGAGGCGCTGCGCCGGTTGCTGGTCGAGCAGCGGGTCACCGCAGCCGAGCTGCCGCCCAGCCTGATGCCGTTGCTCGATCCGGCCGAGCTGCCCGACCTTCGGCTCGTGTCCGTCGGCGGTGAGGCGCCGCCCGGTGTGCTCGTCGACGAGTGGGCCACCGGCGAGCGGGAGTTCTGGAACGGCTACGGTCCGGCCGAGACCACGGTCGCGGTCACCCTGATGCGGTGCCGGCCGCCCTCGGGTGGGCGGATCCCGCCGATCGGGCTGCCGATGCCGAACCATCGCGCCTACGTGCTCGACGAGCAGCTTCGCCCGGTCCCCGCCGGTGTCCCCGGCGAGCTGTGCGTTGCGGGAGCGGGACTCGCGCGCGGCTACCTCGGCCAACCCGGCCACACTGCGGACCGGTTCGTGCCGGATCCGTTCGGTGGTGCGCCCGGCGCGCGGCTGTACCGCACCGGCGACCTGGCGCGCTGGGGACCCGACGGCGTGCTCGAGTTCCTCGGCCGGGTGGACCGCCAGGTCAAGCTCCGCGGGTTCCGGGTGGAGCTGGGCGAGGTCGAGTCGGTGCTGGCCGCCGACGAGCGCATCCGGCAGGTCGCGGTCGAGGTGTGGGACGGCCAACACCTGACCGCCTATGTGACACCGGCCGACACGGCGCCGACTTTGGCCCAGGTGCGGGAGATCGCGTCGGCCCGGCTGCCGGACTACATGGTGCCCACCCGGCTCGCGGTGCTGACCGAGCTGCCGAGGACGCCGAGCGGCAAGCTCGACCGGTGGGCACTGCCCGCGCCGCCGGAACCGGTCGGTGACGCTCGATCCGACGACGCCGCGTGGACCGCGCTGGAGCGGGACATCGCCACCGAGGTGCTCGGCCCGCTCCTTTCGCTGTCCACTGTGGACCGACTGGACGACTTCTTCGAGCTGGGCGGCAACTCGCTGCAGGCGACCCAGTTGACGGCACGGGTGCGGGACCGGCTCGGTGCGGAGATCGGACTGGCCGACTTCCTCGCGGAGCCGACCGTCGCCAGGCTCGCCACCCTGGTCGAGCAGGCGCGGCACCGGGCCACCGAGCGCCAGGACGAGGTCTACCCGAGTCGTCCCGTGCCGCGCATGACGCCGGGAACCGTGCTGCCCCAGTCGTTTCCGCAGCAGGCGCTGTTCCGCGCCGACGAGCGGTACGGGCACGACCCGCGGTACAACGCCCCGTTCTCGCTGCGGATGACCGGCCCGCTCGACCTCGACGCGCTGCGCCGGGCGTTCGCACTGGTGGTGCGCCGACATCCGACGCTGCGGACGGCGCTGGACCGCGACGGCGACGACTACGTCCAGCGCGTGCTGGACCCGCGCGATGTCCTGCTCGACGTGTCCGATGTGGACGGTGTGGACCTCGAAGCGCGGCTGCACACGGTGCGCGGGCTGGTCCGCGAGGAGGGTGGCCGCGCCTTCGACCTGGCGACCGGTCCGCCGATCCGCGTCCGGGTGCACCGGCTCGGCGAGGACGACCACGTGGTGCAGTGGACGGTGCACCACGTGGCCATCGACGGCTGGTCGATCGGCATCATGCTGCACGAGGTGGGCACCGCCTACCACGCCTACGCAGAGGGAACCGAGCCCGACCTCGGACCGGTCGACGGCGACTACGCGGAGTTCGTCGAGTGGCATCGCGACTACGTGGCCGGCTCGCGCTACGCGGAGGATCTCGCCGTGTGGCGGCAACGGCTGCGCGGGCTCGGTGGGATCACGCTGCCGACCCCGGTCGAGCGGCAGGGGCACACCTTCCGTCCCGGCTACCTGAACCTGACGATTGAGCCGGACCTGGCCGCCGCGGTGGGGGAGCTGGGCAAACGCAGTGGCACCTCGCTGTACATGACGGGGCTCGCCGCGTACGCGACCGTGCTGGCGGCCTACTCCGGCGCCGACGAGATCGCGGTCGTCACGCCGAACTCGTTGCGGGTCCGGTCGCACTGGGAGCGGCTGATCGGCTGGTTCGTCAACCGGGTGGTGGTCCGGGTGCCGGTCGCCGGAG